>Ga0265292_1000313_pt1 | contig 78978 bp, 82 predicted proteins | sample Munlanlewell296A_FD_189080 | JGI IMG/M metagenome (GOLD analysis project Ga0265292, IMG submission 189080) | Leachate microbial communities from a municipal landfill in Southern Ontario, Canada - Leachate well 296A | ecosystem: Engineered > Solid waste > Landfill > Unclassified | place: Canada...
CGAGAAGCCGATCACCAGCGCCACGATCTGTATCCTGCTTAAGGGGATATCATCGAACATGCTGATATTCTATAGAAAAACAGGGAAGCGGGACAATGACGGAAGCTTATAGCGAGAATACGAGGGCAACGGCGCCGGCCAATGCCGGTGGAGATATCAATGAAGCACCGCCAAGTGCCGGCGGGCGTTTCAGCGAGGCGCGGGCCGGACTGATCGTATTCGCTGTCCTGGCGCTGGCCGCTTTTCTTGCCTATCGCCGGGTTTTGGACAACACCCTGCTGGGCGATGATTACGGCCTCATCGCCATCGCGGGCAAACAGCCGGTCACGCAGCTCTGGAAGCTCTTTTCCGGCCTGGCGCCGGAGTTCATGCGGCCGGTGCCGCTCCTTGTCTGGTGGCTCCAGTACAAGCTTTTCGGGACGGCGGGGATGCCGTCGCACATCATCAACACCAGCCTGCACGCCGGGACCGGCTTTCTGCTCTACCTGCTTCTCACCAGGCTCGGGGCCGCGCGACTGGTCGCCTTGCTGGCCGCCCTGCTGTTTGTCGTAAGCCCGGCGGGCCCGGAAGCGGTTAGCTGGTCGGCGGGCAGGTTCGACATCCTTTCCCTGCTCTTCATGATGGCGACGCTGATCTTCTATGCCGCATATTTAAATAAACCTGGCCGCGCCGTCTACGCGGGTGCCATAGCGGCTACGGCGCTGGCGCTGCTGAGCAAGGAGCAGGCGACGATGCTGATAATCGTCCTGCCGGTGTTCGACGTCCTTTACGCGCGGCATCCGCGCAACGAGGCACGATTCCTCGGGATCGACTGGAAGCCGGCGGCAAGTCAGTCAGCCCGGCGACTGGCGCCGTTTCTTCTTGTCCTTCTGGTCTTCTTCGCGCTGCGCTACCTGGTGCTCGGCAGCTTCGGCGGCTATGCGGGCCTGCCCAAAGCCGGGATGCCCACCTGGTTCGCCGCAAAGACTTCTTTCAATACACTGCTGAGCCCGCTCAACAACTACATGTTCATCGAGGACACGATTATGAACCTGCTTCATTACATGTATGTGCTCGTCGTGGTGTCGCTAGTCGTCGTGGCCACCGGCTGGAGGAAGGCGACAGACGCGGCGCGGCGGCTCTGGCTGTTTCTGCTCGTTACTTTCTTTGCCTCCATCATCCCCATATTTCCCTACGCGCTCATGGGCGGGCTGCCGTCGAACCTGAAGGGCTCGCGTTTCTTCTACACACCGACCGCCGTCATCCTCTCGCTGCTGGTGGTCGGGATAGTCGAATTCGGCTTCAAGGCGCGCGGCTGGCGTATCGCCGCCGCCCTGCCGCTGGCGCTACTGCTCCCGGTCTACCTGTGGGCGGTCGACATAAACAACCGGCCCTGGGAAGATGCGGCGGTAATCAGTTATGATATTCCCGAGGCGGTCTACAGCCTGCTGCCGGATCCGCCGCCGGATTCAAAGCTCTATTTTGAGAATATTCCCACTTGGAACGGTGCGTACGTGTATATAACGGGGCTGCCGCAGGCGATAAGGTTCAGGTATGGGCGGGATGACCTCGAAGTCGTGAGGCTCGATCCCGCTTTCGACCGGCCTGACGATTCATACGCATACATGTTTTATTACGACGGTCCGACCGAACAGGTGCGGCTGGTGAGGGGGCCGTTGAGGCTGGAGGAAGATAGTTAAGCGCAATCTGGGCGGGGCATGAATTTCTGGAGCGGGGCGTTTACCCCGCCAGTCAAATCGAGGAGGATTCAGTTGGAGCAAGAAAAAAAGAAAGTTTCCGTTATTACCGGCGCCGCCGGGTTTATAGGAGCCCATCTTACCGACTACCTGCTGGCAAAGGGGCATCGCGTCATCGGGCTGGACAACCTCAACACCGGCACCCTGCGCAACCTCGAGCACATCGACACCGACGATTTCGTCTACATGAACATGGATATCACCGACTACATCGATGTCCCCGGCAGAGTCGACTACATCTATCACCTGGCCTGCCCGGCCAGCCCCATCGACTACCTGCAGATACCGCTGCATACGCTGAAGGTGGGCGCAGTGGGCACGAGAAACGCCCTTGGTCTGGCAAAGGCCAAGCGCGCCCGTTTCCTGATCACTTCGACATCCGAGGTCTATGGTGATCCGGAAGTTCATCCCCAGACCGAGGATTACTGGGGCAACGTCAATCCCATCGGTCCGCGCAGCGTCTACGACGAAGCCAAGCGCTACGCCGAGACGACGACGATGGCCTATCACCGTCAGCAGGGGCTGGATACTCGCATCGTCAGGCTCTTCAATACCTACGGCCCGAAGATGCGCCCCTACGACGGCCGCGCCGTACCGACCTTCATCCGCCAGGCGCTTGAAGACAAGCACCTCACCGTCTTCGGCGACGGCAGCCAGACCCGCAGCTTCTGCTACGTGTCGGATCTGGTGGAGGGCATCGTCGGCATCATGAACTGCGATTATCACGGCCCGGTCAACCTGGGAAATCCGGGAGAATACACAATCAAGCAGCTGGCGGAAATGATCATCGAGATGACCGGCAGCAGCAGCAAGGTCGTATATCAGGTACTGCCGACGGACGACCCCAAACGCCGCCGTCCGGATATATCACTGGCCAAGAAACTGACCGGCTGGGAACCGACCATCCTGGTCGACGACGGCCTCAAACGGACGGTGGAATGGTTCAAGGAATACTTCAGGGAAGAAGGGACGTTCTAGGGGGCGGTTGATTGTCATCCCGAGCCGTTCCATCACCCCGAGCCGGCCCATTGTCATCCCGAGCCGGGCTGTCTATACGAGCCGGCCCATTGTCATCCCGAGCCGCAGGCGAGGGATCTGCTCTTCATAGAACACGGGCGGATGTGGCGTAGTTGGTAACGCGTCAGCTTCCCAAGCTGAAGATCGCGGGTTCGATCCCCGTCATCCGCTCCAGATGTTTAATGCCCGTCGTCCCTCTTGCCGAAGTCCCCTCCTTCACAACACAACAAATCGACCCCACCCCAAATGGTTATAAGCTGTCAGCAGCGCGTAAATAACCCCAGGAGGCACAATGAAAACCAACCTCGGCCCACGCAACTGCCTGTATCCGATGCCGACTACGCTGGTAGGCGCCACGGTGGACGGCAAACCGAATTTCATCACGATCGCCCATGTCGGCATCGCTACTCCCGGTATGATCACCCTGGGTATGGGGAAGACGCACTACAGCAATGCCGGCATCCGCGAACATGGCGTTTTCAGCGTCAATATCCCCTCGGAGGAACTTCTTGAAAAAACTGATTGCTGCGGGCTGGTCTCGGGCAGGGAGATCGACAAGGCGTCGCTTTTCAGCATCTTCTACGGAGAGCTCGACCGCGCTCCGCTAATCGAGGAATGCCCAGTCAACATGGAATGCCGGCTGGTCAAAACCGTCGAATTTCCTACGCACGACCTCTTCATCGGTGAGATTGTCGCAACGCACTGCGATGAGGAGGTAGTGGAGGGTGGCGTCGTCGACTTCGCCCTCGTCAAACCGATGCTCTTCGTCATGAACGACCGCTCCTACTGGCGTCTCGGGGACAGGTTCGCCCAGGCCTGGAGCGCGGGCATGGAGCTGCGGAAACGGTTAAAGGCATCGGATTGAGCGCCGACTCCAGGATTCCCGCCGCCAGCTGTGTCATCTGACACACCCTATGTAGCAAAACCTGTTATTTTTATCAGGTTTACCTCTCAGCTAGCCTTGCCCGGCGCCACTCTATCTGCCGGAAACAAATCCCTCTGAAGTAAAAAACCCCAGCAATATAGCATATTTCTGACTCGTTACCTTCATCCTCACCGTTGTTGGCACGTTTTTTGCTCATAAAACGTGTACAGACCGACCCCCAGAATTTCACACTATCAGGAGGATGAAGAAAAATGCATACACGTAGCAGGTACAGGATGAGATATATTTTGATTTTTTCACTGGTGGTGGTTCTCAGCCTTGCCATGGGCTCCCTTGCCATGGCAATCACCGGTGATACCACCGCTCCGCTGGTCACCAACGTCGTACCCATCGATGGCAGCACCATATACACCAATGGCAGTTCGACGGTTTATTATCAGCTTGGCAACACGACCCCGCTGGTGATCAAGGCCGACTACAGCGACGAAGTCGGCGGCAGCGGTGTAGATGTCAACAGCGTCATGGTTCACCTCGACGGCGGCAATATGCTGGGCAACTGTCCGGTTCAGACCACGACCCATGTCGAATGCGTTGCAACCGCGGCCGACCTGTTTCCCGGCATACATCCGCTCGATATTTATGTGGCGGACATCGACGGCAACCTCACCATGAATCGTACCTGGGTGACCGTTACTGTCGACAATGCAGCGCCGACATATTCCAACCTGACGCCCGCCGATGGCAGCACCATCCTCACGTCCCAGCTGAACAGTCTCAGCACCAATGACATGAGCGCCCTGCGCATTGATTACGATTTGACCGACCCGGCTCCTTCGAGTGGCTGGTCCCCGATGACCCACATCAATGAAAGCGTCCCGCCCGGCGTCGCGGGCGCCATGATCTCAAACACATCATGCGTAAAATCACCATCGTCTACCGACCCGACGCATTATTCGTGCCAGATGAACAGGGCGTCGAAATTGAAGCTGGGCGACAACACGCTTTCGATCCTGCTCAAGGACAAGGTCGGCAATACAAGCAGCGACTATTCGAATGCAGCGACTCTGAAACATTACAATGTGGTTGATAACGTCGCCCCAGCCGTAAGCGGCCTGACCGCCAACGTGACGACGATCTCGGCAAACCACAGCGACCCGAATCCCACCGGCGCCAACTCCGTGAACTTAAACAGCGGCATCAACGCCGGCACCGCGACGGTCAAGGTCGATGGCACCACGATCATTACTGGCTGCACCGCGACCGCCACCGGTATCAGCTGCCCGACGCCTTCGGGCCTGTCGGTCAGTCCGCATACAGTCGAGGTAACTGTCGTCGATACGGCCGGCAATACCGGCACCAGCACCATTTCATACACACCACCCTGCACACCCGGAAAACCGTCGCTGTCACTCAGCAGGCAGGGCACTTCATGGGCCAGCTACGCCGAATACCTGGCGCGCGAGCTCACGGTTCAGCTTGCCGTCAACAATACCGGGGCTGACGCCGCCAACAGCGTCGCCATCACCGGCGCGACCAGCACCAACGGCGTGACGCTCTCGACCCCGGTCCCGATCGCTCTGGGTACGGTCGCCGGTGGCGCCTCCGCGGCGACCACCGTCAAGTATCACGTACCGGTCACGACCGGCTCGTTTAAGACCAGCTTCACCGCAAGCGCGTCCGACACATGCGGCACCAGCTACACCTATCCGGTATAAGAGGGATAGGGAAAATGACAAACACGAATCATGGGAGAAGCCGCATGACTGATACAAAAGAAGCGCGGGAACCCTATGCGAAGCCGGAAATGGTCAAGCACCATAACCTGAAGGATCTGACCTTCGAGTGCCCGCAATGGCAGTGCAGCGTAACGGTTCCGCCGCCGCCGCAGCCGTAAGGCCCGGGCGGTAGACAAGAAACAGTCAGGGCGGCCCCGCGAGGGGCCGCCCTTCTTGCTGCTTTCTTTGAACCTGAGTACAGAATAATAGTCAAAAAGCTAAATCATTGGATGCTTTTTTGTGGCATTTCATACACTAGCTGTGCGAAAACCGGGTAATCCTGTCAGAATTTTGATATTTGAGTTTCTCTTCCCACCTCATAATGTCGGCGACAGCCACTGTATGCAGGCGCTCCTGCAGGTTTTCATGCATGTATTTCAAATCTTGGCACGCATCTTGCTGCTTAATAAATGATGAATATATCTGATTCGATCAATGTCAATGGAGGATGAATGGGAAAAACGGGGGACTTGCCAGCAAGCGTCAACCACAGAAATTCTTTATGGGCTGGATTCAATTAGAAGCCTTCAGCTAAAAGTCAAATGCTTTTCATAAAGGGGAAGAACATGATGCGAAAAAGTAAACAAATGAGGAATTTGCTGGCAACCGGTTTCGCGCTGGTTATGATTATGCTGGCGATCGTGGGTACGGCAGGAGCGATGGGGGGCATGACAGACAAGACAGCGCCGGTCATTTCCAACATCCAGCCGACGGGCACTATATCAGGCAGTTCCACGACCGTCAGCGCCAGCTATTCAGACTCCGGCATGATGGCTTCGGGTATCAACACCACTACGGCGACGCTGACGGTCAGCGGCGCCAGCGTATCCGGGTGCTCCGCGGACACCCTGCACATATCCTGCACGGCTTCCAGCCTGGTTGCCGGCTTGCATACCATCTCCGTTTCAGTCAAGGATAATGCCGGAAACACCGGCACAGCCACCGGGACGTTCACTGTAGCTGGACCGGACACGACCGTACCCACCATCACAAACATCCTGCCTTCGGGAACCATAACCGGCAGTTCCACAACCGTCAGTGCCGATTACTCTGACGCCGGGAGCGGCATCAACGCCACGACGGCGTTACTGACGGTCAGCGGCGCCACCGTATCCGGCTGCACCGCGGATGCCCTTCACATATCCTGCACGGCCTCCGGCCTGGCAGTTGGACCATACACGATAAGCGTCTCGGTCGCTGATAATTCCGGTAATACAAGTACTGCCACAGGTTCGTTCACCGTGGCAACCGGGGGTGGGCCGGACACGACCGCACCCGCCATCACAAACATTCTGCCTTCGGGAACCATAACCGGCAGCACCGCCATGGTCAGCGCCGATTACTCCGACGCCGGGAGCGGCATCAACGCCTCGACGGCAGCACTTAACGTGAGCGGCGCCACCGTATCGGGCTGCACAGCGGGTGCCGCGAACATTTCCTGCACGGCTTCCGGCCTGGCTGCCGGCCCATACACGATCAGTGTCTCGGTCGCGGACAATTCAGGCAACACCGGTACGGCCACAGGTTCTTTCACGGTGGCGGCCGCGAGCGGACCTGACACGGCGGCGCCTGTCATAACCAACATCCAGCCCTCAGGCACCATTTATACAAGCTCTACGACCATCAGCGCCGATTACAGCGATCCGGCGCCGTCCGGCGGCATCGATTCTTCTTCTGCCATGATTCACCTGGACGGGCGGATGCTCTTCACCGGTTGCGTGGCCACGGAGACCCATGTTTCGTGTCCGAAATCCGGTCTGAGCATAGGGACACACACGGCCGAGATATATATTACCGATGTTGCCGGTCACACGGGCTCAGCCACAGGCACTTTCATCGTGGCTGCCGCAGAATCGACTCCTCCGGTCATCACGAATATCCAGCCTTCAGGCACTGTAACCGGCAGCACAACCACTGTCAGCGCTGATTACTCCGACGCCGGGAGCGGCATCAACGCCTCGACGGCAGCACTTACCGTGAGCGGCGCCACCGTATCCGGCTGCACCGCGGGTGCCGCGAACATTTCCTGCACGGCTTCCGGCCTGGCTGCCGGCCCTTACACGATCAGCGTCTCGGTCGCGGACAATTCCGGCAACACTGGTACGGCCACCGGGTCATTCACCGTAGCGGCCGGGAGCGCACCGGATACGACCGTACCCGCCATCACAAACATCCTGCCTACGGGAACCATAACCGGCAGCTCCGCCACGGTCAGCGCCAGTTACGCTGACGCCGGGAGCGGCATCAACGCCGCGACGGCGGCACTGACAGTCAGCGGCGCCACCGTATCGGGCTGCACCGCAGACACCATAAACATATCCTGCACGGCTTCCGGCCTGGCTGCCGGCCCATACACGATCAGTGTCACGGTAGCTGATAACTCCGGCAACATCGGTATGGCCACAGGTTCTTTCACGGTGGCGGCCGGAAGCGGGCCGGACACAACCCCCCCGACTGTAACCAGCGTCACCCCCGCCAACGGCAGCACCATGTACACCAATGGAAGCTCGACGGTTTATTATCAGCTCGGCAACACGACCCCGCTGGTGATCAAGGCTGACTACAGTGACGAAGCCGGCGGCAGCGGCGTGGATGAGACCAGCGTCATGGTCCACCTCGACGGCGGCAACATGCTGGGCAACTGTCCGGTTCAGACCACGACCCATGTCGAATGCGTCGCGACCGCGGCTGACCTTCTTCCCGGCACGCATACGCTCGACATTTATGTAGCGGACCTTGCCGGCAACCTCACCGTGAATCCCACGACCGTGATCGTCGCCCTCGATAACCAGGCGCCGACCTATTCGAACCTCTTTCCCGCCAACGGCAGCACCATCCTCACGTCGCAGCTGAACAGCACTGGCGTCAACGATCTGCTCGCCCTGCGCATCGATTACGACCTGGCGGATGCGGCTCCCTCGAGCGGTTATTCACCGATGACCCACATCAATGAAAGCGTCCCGCCCGGCGTCGCGGGTGCAATGATCTCCAACAGCTCCTGCGTGAAGACACCCGCCACCAACCCGACCCACTACTCATGCCAGATGAACAGGGCGGCGCTGCTGCACCTGGGCGACAACACGCTCTCGGTCCTGCTCAAGGACAAGGTCGGCAACGCCAGCAGCGATTATTCCGACCCCGCAGGCCTGAAGCACTACACGGTGGTCGATAACGTCGCACCTGCATTGAGCGGCCTGACCGCCAACGCGACGACGATCTCGGCAAACTACAGCGACCCGAATCCCACCGGCGCCAACTCCGCGATTCTGAACAGCGGCATCAACGCCGCCACGGCCATGGTCCATGTCGATGGCGCCATGATCATGATGGGCTGTACCGCGACCGCCACCGGCATCAGCTGCCCGACGCCTTCGGGCCTGTCGGTCGGCACGCACAGCGTCGAGGTAATGGTTGCCGACAACGCCGTCAATAATGGCATGGCAACGGGCAGCCTGACCATCGACCCACCACCCTGCACGCCCGGAAAACCGTCGCTGTCACTCAGCAGGCAGGGCACTTCATGGGCCAGCTACGCCGAATACCTGGCGCGCGAGCTCACGGTTCAGCTTGCCGTCAACAATACCGGGGCTGACGCCGCCAACAGCGTCGCCATCACCGGCGCGACCAGCACCAACGGCGTGACGCTCTCGACCCCGGTCCCGATCGCTCTGGGTACGGTCGCCGGTGGCGCCTCCGCGGCGACCACCGTCAAGTATCACGTACCGGTCACGACCGGCTCGTTTAAGACCAGCTTCACCGCAAGCGCGTCCGACACATGCGGCACCAGCTACACCTATCCGGTATAAGAGGGATAGGGAAAATGACAAACACGAATCATGGGAGAAGCCGCATGACTGATACAAAAGAAGCGCGGGAACCCTATGCGAAGCCGGAAATGGTCAAGCACCATAACCTGAAGGATCTGACCTTCGAGTGCCCGCAATGGCAGTGCAGCGTAACGGTTCCGCCGCCGCCGCAGCCGTAAGGCTCGGGCGGTAGACAAGAAACAGTCAGGGCGGCCCCGCGAGGGGCCGCCCTTCTTTTTGTTTAAATGTATGAAATGTGATGTAAGACTTTCCCCACAGTCACCAGCGGCTGCCCGCTACTTCCCGGCGCCGGGCTTCTTCCTCGACCTTATCACCCGCCAGCTGAACCGCGGCAGCGCCGTCATCCGCTTCGCCCGCGACGGTTCCATCCACAGCCGGAACAGCCACTCCATGCCTGCCTTGCGCATCGCCCTCGGCGCCCGGGGCATCATGCCCGAGATGAAATCAAAGGCGCCGCCGACGCCTATTGCCACGCGCACGTTGACCAGCTGCTCCCGGTTCCTGCCGATCCAGAAATCCTGCTTGGGGCAGCCGTAGGCGACCGCGAGGATATCGGCGCCGGAGTCGTTGATCATCCGTACGGTCTCTTCATCGGTCTCAACCCCGGGATCGGCGCTGCTGGTCCCGGCTATCTCAAGGCCTGGATAGCGGTGACTCAGCTCGCGCGCCGCCAGTTCCGCGACCCCGGGCATGCCTCCGAGAAAAAAGACGCTCAGGCCGTTTTCAGCCGCCATCGCGCATATCTCGGGCAGGAGCCCGGTTCCGGTGATACGGCCCGGCAGCGGTTCGCCCAGCAGCCTCGATGCCCAGACGATGCCCATGCCGTCGGGCACGCAAAGTTCGGAACAGTTGATCATCTCCATGAGCTCTGGATCGCGCCCGGCAAGCATCACATATTCGGGATTGAGCGTCACGATCTGCTTGCAGCCTGGCGTCGTTAAAAACGTTTCCACCCGCATGAGCGCGTCGCGCCGGCTGACCCGGTCCACTTCCACACCGAGCACTGCGAGCGGACCCTCCGGCGTGGCGTCCTGGCCAGCGGTTACTTCCGCGTAGATTGAAACGATTTTTTCGGCGACCAGGTCCCAGTCATAGCCGGCGGCCGTTTTCTTCGCCGCGGCGCCGATGGCGGCCAGTCGTCCATCTTCCAGGTCAAGCGCCGAGCGCAGCATCTCGGCCGTGGCCTGCGTGTCGGAATAATCGGTGAGGAAACCGGTCTCGCCGTCATCGATGATGTCCGCGAACGCGGCGATGTTGCTGACGACAGGCACCGTGCCGGTAGCCATGGCTTCGACCGTCGAGAGGCCGAACGCCTCGTACTCTGAAGCCGAGACGAACAGCCTCGCCGCCGCCAGCGCCGCCAGCATCTCCTCCTGTGGCACGACGCCGGTGAAAGTGACCGACCGGCCAAGGCCCAGCTTGTCGGCGTGCTCTTCCAGCCCCGCCTGCAGCCCTTCCCAGTCCGGGCCGATTATCTTCAGTGTCGCCGCCGGCTTCATCTCTCTCACCCTGGAAAAGATATCCAGCAGCCGGTCAACGCGCTTGTTCCTCGACAGCCTGCCGACGAAGACAAGGGACTGCCCATCGATCTCCTTCTCCACCGACGCGAACTTCCGGTAATCGATGCCGTTGTCGACGAGCGAGAGGTTATCGGTAACTTGTGAGAACAGCTCCGCGTCCTGCGGGCTGCAGGCTATCACCCGGTCCACGCCTTTGAGGGAATTGCGGGTTATCGTCCTGAAATATGCCTGCTTGAAGGAGGGCAGCCAGGATGTGTGAAAAAAACCGCCATGGGTGGAGAGCACGACCGGAGTATTATGCACACCCTTGAAAGTGCCCAGCAGGTCGATGAAGAAATCAACACCGTGGACATGCACAAGGTCGTAGCGGGGCATGAGGTCCATCAGCCGCGGCGCCAGAAAATATCTTGCGGTCCCCATCGAAGGCAGCCGGATGACATTTATCCCGTCTATATTCTCGTAGGCAGGGAGCTGCTGTTTTGTCTTGAAGATATAGTCGAGCGTCGCGACATCACACTGATGGCCGCGGTCCGTCAGCTGCCGGCAGAGATTCGCGACGTATGTTTCCATACCGCCGGTGCTGGGTAAATATTGCCGTACTACCTGCAGTATCTGCATATCCATACCTGACGATCGTTTTTAAAACCATATCAATCCTGCGCACGTGTTGCAGGAACGCGACAACGAATTATAAGATGTTTACCGACGGTCGGCCATAGAGAGGTGAAAATGATCAAGAAACTGTTTGCATTGATGCTGGGAGCGGTACTGCTTGCTTTTGTCTTTACCGGTTGCGGCAAGGAGCCGGCAACGGAGACGATTAACAAGGCGATCACAAAGAACGCTGATACGAAGACCGTACACACGGACTACGATGTTTCCTTCGAGATCAAGGGTGACGCGTCCGCCATGGGGCCTGAATATGCGGGTCTGTTACCCATGACGATGGCGGTCAAGGGTGGCCTCGACACGGACTCCACTAATGAACCGGCAAAGATGAAGGGTGATATCCAGATCACCGGTATCGACAAAATCCTGCAGAGTCTCTCCCAGGCCGGGGGAGAAAGTATGGACCAGAAGACGAAGGATGCCCTCAACCAGTTCAGCGGAGTCCTGTCCGGCATGGAATTCGTATCCGTCGATAAAAACGCGTATATCAAGATCGCCGGCTCGTGGTATGAGACCGGTGACCTCGGCAGCGGCATGGATTCCCTGGGCAGCCTCGGCAGTCTGGGGGGTATGGGAACTACCGGCCTGGGAAGCATGGGCACAGATGCCAGCGATGTAAACACCAAGTGTTACGAAGACGCCATGAAGGACCCCGCCAAGATGGGCGCCGACAACCTGTTCAAGGAAACGCAGGAGATGTCTGAAGAGAAGATCGACGGAGTTGACACGAGGCATTTCAAGGCAAAGATCGATTTTGACAAGGCGCTTACCCAGATGGGTACGATCTCCAAGGAATGCGGAGACACGGAAGCGTCCGCCGGCCTTGAAACCGCAAAGACCGACGTAGGCAAGATGTTCAGCAAGGCCGAAGTCGAGATGTGGATCGACAAGGACAGCAACCTGCGTCAGATGAAGATGACCATCGAAATGGATCCAGCTTCGCTCTCCAGTCTGGCAAGCGGACTCAGCTCGGGCAGTTCCGATAGCACGGACGCGGCAGCGAAGGCGCTTGAATCCATCTCATTCAACATGTCGTTCAAATTCTCAAAGTTCAATGAAGAAATGAATATAGTCAAGCCTGCGGGTGAAATCATGAAGATGGAAGATATGATAAAAAATCCAATGATCGCTAATCTGATTTCGGGTCTGAAGGGTTTGAGCCCCACAAGCGGACAGAGCAGCAATGATAGCGGAGGAGGATCAACCGGAGGATCGAGGACGACCAGCACGACCAGCACGACGACAACTACTACGTCGTATTCGCGTTAAGCAGAAATAGCAGGTGACATAAGAAGCAGCAGGGGCGCGCCGCAGGCGCGCCCCTTTTTTTGCCCGTGATTATTTACAGACTCCTTACAATTCCTTAATAAGCTACTAACGTAAGGGGACAACACTATCTATCAGGAGTGCAAACCGTACTCAAAAGCAATTTGATGGAGGTGTCTGTAAATGGAGAAAAGCAGAAAAATGACGCTGGCGGCACTGCTGGCGGCTGGCATGGTAATGCTGGCTGGCGCGGGCTACGCGTCCGCTCAATCTACTGACAACGCGGCTGGGGCTGCCACAACGGGACAGAGCGGCGGCGATGGCCAGGGCGCACCGGCGGCGGGCCAGCGGGGCAGGCATCTGATGGCCGGAGAAGTGGTCAGGTTCGAGGACGGCACGATCACCGTCAAGACACTCAGGGGTGAAGAGAAGAACGTCAAGGTCGACGATAGCACCAAATACCGCAAAGAAGGCGGAGAAGCAACCGTCAATGACATCAAGGCCGGCGAGAAGATAGCGGTCGGTCTCGGCAAGAAGCCAGAGGAAGGCCAGGATCCCGTGGCGAAGGTCGTTATGATCGGCGAGCCCCCCAAAGATGGCCAGGGTGGGCCCGGCGGCAAGTTCAATGGAAAGAAACCCGTAGTCGGCGAGGTGACGGCGCTCAACGGTGACAACGTCACCATCAAGACCGCCGAAGGCGACGTGCAGGTCAAACTGCCGGCCATCACAGCCGGACAGCGCCTGGCGGTCGTCCAGGGTGACGACGGCACCGCGAAGGTCGTAATGTACGACCCGCCCGAACGCCCGCAGGGGCAGGAGGGCCAGGAGCCTCCGGCGCCTGAGCCCGAAGGCGACAACGCCTGATCAATCAGAAACCAGCGCCCGGGAGCATGAGGCAAATTCAGGGCGTGAGGAATAGATGAACGTTATGGGACGGGCGGCCGCCAGAGGCGGCCGCCCGTCCCCGTTCTGCCCGATGTTCCGGCGTGATGTCATTCGACCGGCGAAGGATTAATCGGGCCGGCCTCGAAACCGCAACCGTATCGACCATCACGGCCCAGGGAAATCAGGCATGATAAAACAGCCGGTTCTGATAATCGAGGACGAGGAGAGCATAGCCTCCTTCATCCGCATGTACCTCGAGAAAGAGGGTTATGAAGTCCACGTCGCGGGCACGGGCGAGGACGGACTCGAGCTGGCGCGCGACAGGAACCCGGCCGTGATACTGCTCGACATCATGCTGCCCGGCATCGACGGCTTCGAGGTCTGCCGCCGCCTGAGACATGACTCCGAAGTGCCCGTCATCATGCTCACCGCACGCGACGCCTCCACCGACAAGGTAGTCGGTCTGGAGCTGGGGGCGGATGATTACATCACCAAGCCTTTCGATCCGCGCGAGCTGGTCGCGAGAGTAAAATCGGTACTGCGCCGCGCCCAGCCGGGAAGCGGCAATGCGGGCGAGACGCTACAGGCAGGGGAGATCACGCTTGATACCGGCCGCCACGAGGTCACGGTCTCGGGCGAGAGCGTGAAGCTTACCGCGATGGAATTCAACCTGCTGCACTACCTGCTTTTCAACAAGGGCCTGGTGCTGTCGCGCCAGCAACTGCTGGAACACGTCTGGGGTTATGACTTCATGGGTGACACCCGCACCGTCGACGTGCACATCAACCAGCTGCGAAAGAAACTGGGTGACGCGGCCAGCATCGAGACGGTCTGGAGCGTCGGCTACAAGCTGGAGGAAAAATAATCCGGGAACACCTCATCTGATCAATCAGCGCAAGTCATTGCCCATGCCTTGTGAAAAAATTTTGTAACGAAAGAACGACCATGATGAATTTCAACAAAAGCCTCAAGGGAAGACTGGCCGCGTATTTCGCGCTGTCGATAGTCATCTCCCTGCTGATTTCCGGATTCATCTCCGTGGGTCTCGTCCAGCGCTACCTGCGTCAGAAGACGATCGGTGACTTAAAGGCCCAGACGGAGGCCCTGGCTTACCAGATCGAAAAAGAGGGTCTGCCCCAGAACCGTTACATCAACGACCTTGAGAAGATGTATCAGACAAAGGTGATGTTCTTTCCCTATGGAGAGCAGACGCTGGGACGGCTGCCGCAACCGGGTCCCAGGGGCGACATCGCGCAGCCGAACAGATCACTGCCGGAACCCGACTGGGACAAGCTGAAAAAGGGAGAGACCCAGGTGGCGGAGGTCGATGTGCCGGAAGATGACAGGCAGGTTGTGTTCGTCGCTCGCGGCATCAAGACCGGCAACGAGCTGGCCGGCGCTGTCGTCCTCACCAAACCGGTCAGGCTGCTGCAGTCATGGATGCCTCTGGCGATGGAGTTCCTGATCGCGGGGATCACTTCCCTGGCGGTCTCACTTCTGCTGTCCTTCCTGCTGGCGCGCCGTTTATCACGGCCCCTGCACGAGATCACCATGGCGGCGACAGCCGTGGCCGCCGCCGATTTCAGCACGCCGCTCGAAGTCCGTTCGGAAGACGAGATCGGCAGGCTGGCCGACGCCTTCCGCAACATGTCGGACGAAGTTCAGCAGGCGCAGCAGCAGCAGCGTGAGTTCGTCATCAACGTAAGCCACGAGCTCAAGACGCCGTTGACGGCGATCAATGGGCATGTCCAGGCTCTGCGTGACGGAATAGCCTCAGACCCGCAGGCTGTCAGCAAATCCCTGGAAGTCATCAGCGCCGAGACAAAACGGCTCAGCCGCCTGATCGAGGACCTGCTCAGCCTGGCCAAGTTCGATGCTCACCAGTTCGAGCTCAAACGGGCCGCGGTGTCGGCGCAGGATGCCGTCGGATCCGTGACGGAAGGCCTTGGCCGCGACGCCGAGGAGCGCGGCGTCAGCCTCGAGCGCGGCGAAAATGCCGAGGAAATAATGCTCACGACCGATCCTGACCGCCTGCGCCAGGTGCTGTCCAACCTGGTCCAGAACGCGCTGACCCATACTCCGGCCGGCGGCAGCGTCCGCCTTTCAGCCCGCAGGGAAGGCGGCAGCGTCATCTTCGAGGTAGCCGACACAGGCCAGGGGATCGACTCCGCCGACCTGCCGCACATCTTCGACCGCTTCTATCGCGCCGGTTCAGGCGCCCGCAGCGCCGGACTGGGGCTGGGCCTCGCCATTTCGCGCGACCTCGCCCGCGCCATGGACGGCGATATCACCGCGTCATCCCGGGCCGGCGAGGGTTCCGTTTTCACCGTGAAGCTTCCCGTCTGAATCGCCGGGAGGGGATTAGAGCTCCCCGATTTCCGGTAAACCCGGCTGGCATTTTCCCCCTGAAACTCCGCTGTTTCCGTGCTAACACTGCTGGCGTTCATGCCGATAAAAACAGCCAGTGCCGCCGCTTTGCCGATTACCTTGCAACCCGGCAGGGCAATACCTATAATTTAGCGTCACTTTTTATATGAAAGGCAGGTTGGAAAGGCAGTGCCAGAAAAAGAAGTCATACTAACAGCCGAGGGCTTCAAGCGGCTATCAGATGAAATAGAACATCTCTCTTCGGTGAAGCGTGAGGAAATCTCCGAGAGGATCAAGGACGCCCGCGAGTTCGGCGACATCAGCGAGAACAGCGAATACAACGAGGCCAAGAACGAACAGGCCAAGATGGAGATGCGCATCAGCCAGCTGGAGCACAAACTCCGTAACGCCCGCGTCCTCAACGGTTCGGAGATCAAGACCGACGCCGTGGGAATCGGCAGCGAGGTCCATATCAAGGACGTCAAGCACGGAGACTCATTCAAGTACATCGTCGTCGGCTCGGCCGAGGCCGATCCCGCCAACAAGCGGCTCTCAAACGAGTCCCCGGTTGGCAAGGCGATCATGGGCAGGAAGGCCGGAGAGACCGTGAAGGTCGCGACTCCGAGCGGCAGCGCCAAGTACAAGATCGTCTCCATCAAGAAGGGATAGCATGGCAGACAGGCCTATGTCCGAGGCCGAAGAGCGCCGCCGCAAGCTCGACAGTCTCCTGGAGTCGGGCCAGTCTCCGTACCTCAACCGTTTTCCCGATCCCGAACCCACAGCGCCACTGCTGGACAAGTACGAGCCTTTTGAAAACGGGCAGGCCAGCGAGGATGAACACCGCGTCGCGGGACGCATCCTCATCAAGCGTGGACATGGCAAGGCCACGTTCCTGGTCCTCAAGGACACCAGCGGCCGCATCCAGCTCTACGGCAACATCGATATCCTCGGCGAGGAGACCTACGCCGCTTTCCAGCACCTCGACATCGGCGACTTCATCGGCGTCACCGGGCCGGTCTTCCGCACCCGCCGCGGTGAACTATCCGTTGAGGTGCGCTCGTTCACATTGCTGGCCAAGTCGCTGCACCCGCTGCCGGAGAAGTGGCACGGTCTCACCGACGTGGAGATCCGCTACCGCCAGCGTTATCTCGACCTGATCGTCAACGACGACGTGCACCGGGCCTTCTATATAAGGGGCAAGGTGCTTTCCAGCCTCAGGCGCTTCATGGACGATCGCGGTTTTCTCGAAGTCGAGACGCCGATACTGCAGACCATCCCCGGCGGCGCCACGGCCCGCTCGTTTGAGACGCACCACAACGCGCTCGACATCGACCTCTACATGCGCATCGCCCTCGAGCTGCATCTGAAGCGGCTCATCGTCGGCGGTTTTGACAAGGTCTACGAAGTGGGCCGGATATTTCGCAACGAGGGCATCTCCACCAAGCACAATCCAGAGTTCACCATGATGGAATCGCAGCAGGCATTCGCCGACTACAACGACGTCATGGTGATGATGGAGACGCTTGTTGCCCATATAGCTGAGGAAGTTCTGGGCACGCTCAAGGTTACCTGGAAGGGGGAGGAGGTCGACCTGACACCTCCATGGCGCCGGGTGACTTTAAGGGAGCTCATCCGCGAGCACAGCGGCGTCGACTTCGTGGATTATCCCGACCGCGATACTCTTCTGGCGAAAGTGCAGGAACTGGGCGTGGAAGTCGATCCGGCATCTTCCTGGGGCAAGCTGGTAGACGAACTGCTCACAAATTTTGTGGAACCAAAACTGATACAGCCGACTTTTATCATCGATTATCCACTGGAACTATCGCCACTGGCGCGCCCCAAGGATGAGGACCCGACCCTGGTGGAACGCTTCGAGGGCTTCATCGGCGGCATGGAGATAGCCAACTGTTTCTCCGAGCTCACCGACCCGCTAGACCAGCGCCGCCGCTTCGAGGAACAGGCGGCCCAGCGCGAAGCCGGCGACGAGGAGGCGGGCTACGTGGACGAGGATTTCCTCACGGCGCTCGAATACGGTATGCCCCCCAGCGGCGGCTCCGGCCTGGGCATCGACCGCCTCTGCATGATACTCACCGATTCCCCAAGCATCCGCGACGCCATCCTCTTCCCGCTGCTCAAGCCGGAGAAGTAACAGGTCACCTAGTTACTTTTCCCGGAAAAGGGAAGTTTATCTGTATGTGCGGCAGTTTCACACAACCTGGCGATATCGAGATCATCGAACGCTTCGGCGCGCAGTACGGCATGAGCGTGACGGCCGCGCCCAACGAGAACCCCGCGCAGCCGGCACCGCCGGGCAAGACCGTCATCACCCACCCCTACCGCGATGTCTGGACCATATTTACGGACAAGGACGGCAACCTCAAACTCACCGCCATGTACTGGGAGCTCATCCATCACTGGAACAGGGAGTTCAAATCCGCTTATACGAACTTCAATACGCGTGCCGAGTCGCTGGACAGGCCTAACAACGCCAGGCTGCTCGAGAGCCGCCGCTGTGTTTTTCCCGCGCTCAGCTTCTTCGAGACCAGGAAGACGGCCGACGGCAAAACGGTGAAGCCGCGTGAGGCTTACGAGTTCTCGTTCAGGGATAACGGCCTGATCGCCCTTGGTGGAATCTATTCCGTCTGGCACAATCCGGCTGATGAAGATGACCGGCGCCTGAGCTGCAGCATCATCACCATGGAGCCTAACGAGGTGGTTGGCGAGGTGCATCCGCGCATGCCGTTCATCCTCGCGCCGGATGCGGTAACGGTCTGGCTCGACCCATCCGTCACCGATACGGGCCTGCTCAAGGGTCTCATCAGGCCATTTGATTCAGACAGGATCATGCGCTCCCGGGAAGGAAACGGCTTGCAGGCTCAAGGCGGCCCGGACTCTTCACTACCCCTTTTTTAGGCCGCCGCGCCGCGCGCGCCCGGTTTAAGCAACCGGCTCCCTGTGCTATAATTGACCAATCGAAGGCTGGGAGGCCTGACTCACAACCTACGGATTCACATCGGGGCGGCATTGTCGTGAATCCTCTCGAAGAACTGTAAACCACGCAGGGTTTTTCCGGTTGGCCGTTTATGGCCGGCACCATGTTTGCAAGCTGCATTTCAAGGAAACTTTTCACGGAGGTCTTCTACACGGGACCGCAACCCTCAACCAGCGACTTTTAAGTCCGGACACCGGAATATAATCCATGTGGCGAAGGATTTATTCAAGCCCGGGGCCGGCCCGGCCGATTGGCCCTCAAAGGATTGGCGCCTGAAGGCGGCGAAAATAGAAATCCCGCCGCAAAGCCCCTGACAAGCGGATAGAGGCATTCGGGCCGGACGCCCTTCAGACAAGGGCGTTTCGGGATTCAGGGGCTTGGGAAACATTAGCTAACGGGGCATAGAGGGGCAATTCACCTTTGGTGGATCCTCAAAGGAAGCGAGGGACCATGTTTGAACGATTTACGGAAAGAGCGCGCCAGGTAGTCGTCCTGGCCCAGGAAGAGGCCAGGTCGCTCAAGCATAACTACATCGGCACGGAGCATCTGCTGCTGGGTCTGCTGCGCGAGGAAGAGGGGATAGCGGCCCAGGTACTGGTCACCCTCGATGTCAACCTCGATGAAGTGCGCATGCAGGTAGCACAAATAGTCGGCATGGGCGACGAGGTCGCCGCCGGCCAGATCCCGTTCACCCCGAGGGCGAAGAAGGTCCTCGAACTCGCCCTGCGCGAGGCGCTGTCACTGGGACACAACTACATCGGCACCGAGCACATCCTGCTCGGGCTCATCAAGGAGAACGAGGGCGTCGCCGCCCGTATCCTGCTCGAGTTCGACGCCGACTCCGAGAAGATCCGCAACGAGATCATGCGCAAGCTGACCGGTTCCGCCCGGCGCACTCCGGTGCCCCAGGGGGAGCAGAAGAAGAAGGTCAAGCTGCTGGACCAGTTCGGCCGCAACCTGACGCTGCTGGCGACGGAGGGCAAGCTGGACCCGGTCGTCGGGCGTGAGAAGGAGATCGAGCGCGTCATGCAGATCCTCTCGCGCCGCACCAAGAACAACCCCGTGCTCATCGGCGAACCCGGCGTGGGCAAGACCGCCGTGGTCGAGGGGCTGGCGCAGCGCATCGCCACCAATGATGTCCCCGAGCTGCTCAAGGGCAAACAGATGTATACGCTCGACCTGGCGGCGCTGGTAGCGGGCTCCAAGTACCGCGGCGAGTTCGAGGAACGTTTGAAGAAAGTCATGAAGGAGATCCACGAACACGGTGAGATCATCCTCTTTGTTGACGAGCTGCATAATCTTGTCGGCGCCGGCGCGGCGGAAGGCGCGATCGACGCCGCCAGCATCTTGAAGCCGGCGCTCGCTCGCGGAGAGCTCCAGACCATCGGCGCTACCACGATCGAGGAATATCGCAAGTACGTAGAGAAGGACGCAGCCCTCGAGCGGCGCTTCCAGCAGATCATGGTCGAGGAGCCCTCCGAAGAGGACACCGAGCAGATCCTGCTCGGCCTCAGGGACCGCTACGAGGCGCACCACCGCATCAAGATCACCGACGAGGCGATCAAGGCCGCGGCCCGCCTGTCGGCCCGTTATATATCCGACCGTTTCCTGCCTGACAAGGCCATCGATCTGATCGACGAGGCCTCGTCGCGCATGCGCATCAAGACCATGACCGCTCCGCCGAAGTACCGCGAGCTCGAGATCGAGATTGAAAAGGTGCGCAAGGAGAAGGAGTCATCCATCGAGGCGCAGGAGTTCGAGAAGGCCGCCAGCCTCCGCGACAAGGAGCGCAAGCTCGCCAACAAGAAGCGCGAACTGGCGGAAGAGTGGAAGAACGACGAGGGCCGCGAAGTCGTCTCGATCGGCGAAGAGGAGATAGCCGACATCGTCTCCATGTGGACGGGCATCCCGGTCTTCAAGCTGACCGAGGGTGAATCCCAGAAACTCATGCGCATGGAAGACGAGCTGCGTAACCGCGTCGTCGGCCAGGACCAGGCCCTCAAGTCGATCGCCCGCGCCATCAGGCGCTCTCGCGCCGGCATCAAGGACCCGCGCCGGCCCACTGGCTCGTTCATCTTCCTCGGCCCCTCGGGCGTAGGCAAGACCGAGCTGGCCCGCACGCTCGCTGAGTTCCTCTTCGGTGACGAAGACGCGCTGCTGCAGGTTGACATGTCGGAATACATGGAAAAACACGCCGTCTCACGGCTCGTCGGTTCGCCGCCGGGCTATGTCGGCTACGAAGAGGGCGGCCAGCTGTCCGAGTCCGTCAGGCGCAAGCCATATTCGGTAATCCTGCTGGACGAGATCGAGAAGGCGCACCCGGATGTCTTCAACATCCTGCTGCAGATACTGGAGGACGGCCACCTGACCGATTCCCAGGGACGCAAGGTGGATTTCCGCAACACCATAGTTATCATGACCTCGAACATCGGGGCCAAGACCATAGCCAAGGAGAGCCCGCTGGGCTTTGCCACCACGGACGAAGCCGGCATGACGTACGATGACATGAAGATCGGCATCATGGGAGAGCTTAAGAAAGTCTTCCGTCCCGAGTTTCTCAACCGTGTCGACGAGGTCATCGTCTTCCACAAGCTGGACCGCGCCAACATCAAGCAGATAGTCGACCTGATGATCAAGCGCGTCAGCCAGCAGCTGTCCGAGCGCGAGGTGGCCATCGAGCTCACCGAGACCGCGAAGGAGCTGCTGGTCGACAAGGGTTATGACCCGGGCATGGGAGCGAGGCCGTTGAGGCGGGCCATCCAGCAGTATGTGGAAGACCTGCTGGCGGACGAGGTTCTCTCAGGCGCGGTTCCCGACGGATCGACCGTTCTGGTTGACCGCAAGGATGACAATACTTTCATGAAGCTGCTGGCGAAGAAGCCCAGGCCCAAAAAGGATCTGATCGGCGCCACGAAGGGTGAGCGGTCCGAGGGCAAGAAGCCTTCCATCTCCGATGGCGAAGACTCGTAGCCTCTTTACATGTAACGAGTGCGGTTACGAGGCGCACAAGTGGCTGGGGCACTGCCCCGACTGCGGTGCGTGGAACAGCTTCATCGAGGAACGTTTTGAAGGTCGCGCGGCTGATCCCTCTAAAGTGAGGGAAGCCGTGCCGCAGCGTCTTGATGAGGTCGAGGCGCAGGCGGCGGCCCGCCTCAAGACACGGATATCGGAACTGGACCGTGTTCTGGGAGGAGGCATAGTACCGGGGTCGCTCGTGCTGGTTGGCGGCGAACCTGGCATCGGAAAGAGCACGCTGCTCCTCCAGGTACTTGCCAATCTCTGCCAGGAACATCGCGTCCTGCTCGTGTCGGGTGAAGAATCCGCCGCCCAGGTCAAGCTCAGGGCGGAGAGGCTTCTGCACCAGGCCGGGCCGGTTGAGATCCTGGCTGAGACAAGCCTGGATGTGGTGCTGGCGGCGATAAAAAAGTTTCGGCCGGAGCTGGTCGTGGTCGATTCGGTGCAGACCCTTTACAGTGACGACATCGGGTCGGTACCGGGCTCCATCAGCCAGGTGCGCGAGGCGGCCGGAAGGCTGATGCGCCTCGCCAAGGAAGAGGGAGTTTCCGTCGTCCTGGTAGGGCACGTGACCAAGGAAGGAGCCCTGGCCGGGCCGCGGGTCCTGGAGCACATGGTTGATACCGTGCTTCAGTTCGAAGGAGACCGCAACCTGACTTACAGGGTTCTGCGTTCGGTCAAGAACCGTTTTGGTTCGACCAACGAGATTGGCGTCTTCGAGATGAACGAGAACGGGCTGGACGAGGTTGAAGACCCATCCGCCCTGTTTCTGGAGGAAGGCGACAGGAGCTGCGGCTCCTCGATACTGGCGGCGCTCGAGGGCAGCAGGTCGCTGCTGGTCGAGATACAGGCGCTGGTGGCTGGTACCGGCATGCAGTATCCGAGGCTTGTCGGCAACGGCATTGATCGCGGCAGGCTGGCGATGATAACGGCGGTTTTGGGCCGCAGGGCTGGCCTCAGGTTGAGTGGAAGCGATATTTTTGTGAACGTCGCCGGCGGGGTGCGGGTCGATGAACCCGCTTCAGATCTGGCGGTGGCGCTGGCGATAGCGTCGGCGCACAGGGATAAGCCGCTCGTGGGCAAGACCGCCTGTTTTGGAGAGGTGAGCCTGACCGGTGATCTGAGATTTTGCATCGGCGCCGAGCGCCGTGTTGACGAGGCGGCGAAGATGGGTATCGAGACGGTGATACTGCCGGAGAAGAACGCCGCGGCATTAGGGAAGAAGTACGGTGGCATCAGGTTACTGGGAGCGCGGAATATCTCCGCGGCGCTGGACAAAGTCTTCGACTGAGCGCCGTCCGGGAAGAGCGCTGACCATGCGCGAAACGCAGAATAAGTTTGAAAAAGGCGCTGGTGAAGCACACTGAACGTAACAGTCGAGGGCACTTTTTACAGGCTGGGGAGGCCTATGGTTGATTCTGGAAGCGACCTGCGGTTGGACAAAAGGCTGGTCGACGCCTTATATTTAATAGCACCCGGTACACCGCTGCGTGAAGGAATCGACAGCATAATCCGGGCGAAGACGGGTGCGCTGGTCGTCCTTGGCGACCTTGGTTCGATATCTTTCCTGTTCTCGGGAGGAATACGGCTGGAGTCGGACTTCACCCCGAACATGGTATACGAGCTTGCCAAGATGGACGGGGCGACGATCCTCAACCGGAACGCGACACGCATACACATGGCGAACGTGCAGTTGATGCCGGACGCCAGCATCGAGTCGCAGGAGACCGGTACCAGGCACCGAACAGCTGAGAGGGTGGCAAAGCAGACTGACGCCATTGCGATCTCGATATCGCAGGACAGGGACCTCGTGAGCGTTTACGTTGATGAGCTCAAGTATGTGCTGACCGAGATGCGTGTGCTTCTGGCCAAGTCTGACCAGGCGCTGCAGACCCTGGAGAAGTATCGTTCAAGGCTGGACCAGGTGGCTGACAACCTGACCGCTCTGGAGTTCGAGGACGCGGTCACCATGCACGAGGTTGTGATCGTCATCCAGCGGTCGGAGATGGTTGCCCGCGTGGCGGGAGAGGTCGAGCGTTATCTGATAGAGCTAGGCAGCGAGGGCCGTCTGATCGAGATGCAGCTTGAAGAGCTGATGACGGGCGTGTCGCGCGATCGGGCCGCACTTTTGAGTGATTATCTTCCAGCCAGGAGTCCGTCGCTGGAAAAGGTTGAAGAAAGGATCGCGGGGCTTTCGGCGGACGAGCTGTTCGACCCCGAGGTGATAGCGAAGATCCTCGGCTTCAGGAAGAAGGCCAAGGCTGCCGACGTGAGGCTTTCTCCACGGGGCTACAGGGTGCTTGGCAGCATACCGAGGCTGCCGCGGCCGGTACTCGAGAAGATAGTGAAAGAGCTTGGCAGCCTCAAGGCGATCATGCTCGCCGGTGAGGATGAACTCGTGAGGGTCGAGGGCGTCGGCAGGGTGCGGGCGCGCGAGATCGGCGAAGGGCTTGTGCAGCTGAGGGAACTGTCCCTGGCGGAGAAGTACAGTTTCCGGTAGAGATTTAACGGGTGTGATTTATTATTCAGGTTTGTAAACCGTTTGTTTTATGGGAGGAGGTTGAACCACATTGGCTTACTCTGTAGGCGACAAGGTTGTTTACCCCCACCACGGGGCCGGCACGGTCATAAAGAAGGAAAAGCGCGATGTGTTGGGCGAAAAGCGCGAGTACCTCACGATCCAGATTTTACATAACGACATGACTGTGATGGTCCCTGTCGAGAGCGCGGACAAGGCTGGCCTGAGGAAGGTCATCGCCAAGAATGACGTGGAAGAAGTCATGGCGGTGCTTCGTCAGGACGAGACGAACATGCCGAAGAACTGGAACCGGCGTTTCAAGCACAACCGTGAGAAGATCAAGACGGGTGATATTTTCGAGCTGGCCGAGGTTGTCCGGAACCTGTCGATCCGCGAGGCTGAGAAAGGTCTCTCCACGGGTGAGAAGCAGATGTTCAACCGCGCCAAGAAGATCCTGGCGAGCGAGCTGATGTACGCGCGCGGGCTGGACGAGGACCAGGCGGACAAGTTCCTGGACGGCGTGCTCAAAGAGCTTGGGCCGACTGTCACCGCAAGAAAAATGGACGACGCCCTTTAGGCCACGGGCAGCGTTCTGATCAAAAGTATTTGAATCAAGCCGCCGGCGGAACCGGCGGCTTTTTTTATGGGGCGGGACCCAGGAATGTGCGCGCCCCGGGCATCTGGCGGACCGCCGATGCGGATATTGCAGTTTTGTGCTTGAAACTCGACACGGGAAAATGGAAACTAGCACATATGGTAATCGGTGTGATCATAGCCGCCGGAGGAATCGGCCGCCGCATGCAGGCGGGGGGATCGAAGCAGCTCCTTTCGCTCATGGGGAAACCTGTGCTCGCCCATACGGTCTCGCTCTTCGAGGAGCTGGATATGGTGAGCGAGATCGTCATCGCCATCGATCCCGGCGACGTGGCCCGCTGCCGCCGGGAGGTCGTGGAGCAATTCGGTCTCAGTAAGGTGACCGCGGTTGTCCCCGGGGGAGAAAGCAGGGCTGAGTCCGTGGGCAAGGCGCTGGCTGCAATCAGTACTTCCATCGACGTCGTGCTCGTCCATGACGGCGCCCGGCCCCTGCTGTCGGCGGACCTCCTTCGCCGGGGCTTACGGGATTTCGATGACGGTTCATGTGACGGCGTGGTTTTTGGTTTGCCGGTTACGGATACCATAAAGGAAGTAGGCATCAACAGCAGACTGGTCACGCGGACACCCGACCGTTCCCGCTTCTGGGCCGCGCAGACGCCGCAGATTTTCAAGCGGGACATCCTGGAGAAAGCTTACAGCGCGGCGCCGGATGCACTGGCGCAGGCGACCGACGACGCCTCGCTCGTCGAGCGCATCGGCGGCTGGGTGAGGATGGTGCCCGGCAGCCGGGAGAACATCAAGCTGACGGACCCGTTCGACCTGCAGCTGGCGGAAACGATTCTAAGGAACCGGGAAGAGAGCACGGAGGTGACGACTTGAATATCAGGACCGGGATCGGAATGGACGCCCACCGCTTCGCCGAAGGCAGGAAGCTGGTGCTGGGCGGTGTCGCGATAGACCATCCGCTCGGGCTGGAAGGCCACTCCGACGCCGACGTCTTAAGCCACGCGATCGCCGACGCGCTGCTCGGGGCTGCCGGGCTTGAGGATATAGGCCACTATTTCCCGGACAGCGAACCGGAATGGAAGGACGTATCCAGCCTGGAGATTCTCAGGGACGTGGCCGAACTGGTGCGCCGCCGCGGGTGCAAGATCGGAAATGTCGACGCGGTGGTGGTGGCCGAGGCGCCGAGGATCGCGCCTCATCGCCAGGAGATGTGCGCGCGGCTGGCGGATGCCATGGAGGTTTCCACAGTAGCGGTCACGGTCCGCGGGACGACCACTGAGGGCATGGGCTTTACCGGCAGGGGCGAGGGAATCGCGGTGCTGGCGACATGTTTGGTAGAATGCATGGGTATTGTGACTGACATGGACCTATAGAAACCGGCGGGGAGAGTGATCAATGTATGCCATAAATTTTTATTCGCATTTCTACGATGACCAGCTGCGGCAGCGGCGCAAGACGGCGACCATCCGGCTGGGAGACAAAAGCCACAAATATAAAAAAGGACAACTTGTCTGGATAACCATCGGGCGCAAGTACGGCCCGCGCCAGAAACTGTTCACGGCGATAATTGACAGCGTCGAGGTCAAGCCCATCGACGACGTCAGCCCGAGGGATGTCGAGCGCGAGAATCCCGAGTTCCGACGGGTCGACGAGGTCGTGCATCTGCTCAGCCAGGTATATAACCGTCCGGTTACGCTGCAGGACATGGTGACCGTGGTCCACTTTTCGGACGTCACCGAGTAGCCGCGGCCGCCGCGTCTTCTGAACCAGTCAATGGCAGACCATCATTCCCTCCCAGGCCCGGCCAGGGTGCGTTTCGCGCCCAGCCCCACGGGCACCCTGCATGTAGGCTCGGCCCGCACCGCGCTCTATAACTACCTTTTTGCCAGGCATTCCGGGGGCGAACTGGTGCTCCGCATCGAGGACACCGACGTCGCCCGCTCCAGCACCGGGTTCGAAGAGTCGATCATGGCCGACCTCCGCTGGCTGGGGCTCGACTGGGACGAAGGCCCTGATGTCGGCGGCGGCCAGGGCCCCTACCGCCAGAGCGAGCGTTCCGCGCAGGGCATCTACCGCGAAGCCGCCGAACGGCTGCTTGTGGAGGGAAAGGCCTATCGCTGTTTCTGCTCGCAGGAACGGCTGGAAGAGCTCAAGCAGGAGACTCTGGCGCGGGGCGAGATGCCCAGGTACGACCGCTGCTGCGAAAGCCTTCCCATCGGGGAGGCCGAGGCGAGGGTCGCCGGAGGAGAGCAGGCCACGATCCGCTTCCGTATCCCCGAATGCGAGATCAGCGTCAACGACGTCATCCACGGACCGACAAGATTTTCTTCGGATGTCCTCGGCGACTTCATCATCCTGAAGTCCGACGGCGGTGTCTCATATAACTTCGCGGTCGTCGTGGACGACATCGCCATGGAGATCACGCATGTAATACGAGGTGAGGACCACCTGACGAACACCGCCCGGCAGCAGCTCGTTTTCGAGGCTTTCGGTCACGAGCCGCCCGCGTTCGCGCACCACTCGCTGGTCATGGGCGCCGACGGCGGCAAGCTGTCCAAGCGCCACGGGGCGACCTCGGTCGGCGACTTCAGGCGCATGGGATATCTGCCGTCCGCCATCATAAATTACCTGGCCCTGCTTTCCTGGTCGCCCGGTGACGGCGAGGAGAAGATGGACAAGGCCCGGATGGAAAAGCAGTTCGAGCTTCATCGCGTCAGCAAGAGCCCGGCGATCTTTGACATCCAGAAACTGAACTGGCTGAACGGATTGCATATACGCGACCTGGGCCCGGATGAACTGGGCCAGGCCCTGCAGCCATTCCTGGTGGACGCCGGACTTGAAATCACACCCGGGCAGCTGGCAGTGGCAGAGGCGGCCGTGCAGACCGGGCTTGTGACATTCGCCGACTCCGCCGCCATGATCAGCGAATTTTTCGACATGGTCCCGCTTGAGGAAGCGGAAGACGCCAGTGAGATCACCGACGATCAGGCGAGGGCTGTGCTTAAGATGGCGCTGGCGCAGGCAGGGCGGATGCCCCTGGCGGCGGATATTGCCGCGGTGGGAGTCGAAGCTGGCCTGGAGGCTGCGCGCGAACTGGTCAAGGAGTTAAAAAACGCTTGCAAGGCCGAGGAAATACCGCCGAAGCGCCTTTTCCGCACGCTCAGGATCGCGCTTACCGGCAGGACGTCCGGGCCCGAGCTCCCCTTCCTGCTCGCGGGGCTTGGCCGCGAAACGTTAACGGAGCGGCTTGAATCAGCCCGACAGTTTGCTGCAGAATAGGAAAGAAACTTTTTATGAATAATCACAACATCAAAATCTACAACACACTCACGCGCGGCAAGGAAGATTTCAATCCGCGCGACCCGGGCAAAGTCGGCATCTACGTCTGCGGGCCTACGGTGTACGGTTTTGTACACGTCGGCAACGCGCGCCCCTATGTTTTCTTCGCGGTGCTTTCACGCTACCTGGGCAAGATCGGCTATGAAGTCAAACTGGTGGAGAACCTCACCGACGTCGACGACAAGATAATCGTGCGCGCCAACGAGGAAGGTGTCACCTCGGACGAGATCGCAAGGCGATTCTCCGCGGCCTATATCGAAGACACCGGCCGCCTGGGGTTGGGACGCCCAAACGTGGAACCCAAAGCCACGGAGCATATCGATGAGATCATCGAGCTCTGCGTGAGGCTGGTGGAGGCGGGCTTTGCTTACGAGACCGGCGGCAGCGTCTATTACCGCGTTTGCGAGTTCCCCAATTACGGAAAGCTTTCCGGCCAGAAGACGGACCAGATGAAACACTGCGAGCTGGCCCGCGACGGCGAGGCGAAGGAAAGCCCGCTGGATTTCGCCATCTGGAAGATGGCTAAACCGGGCGAGCCGAGCTGGAAGAGCCCCTGGGGGCAGGGACGCCCCGGCTGGCACATCGAGTGCACCGCGATGTCGATGAAGTATCTCGGCGAGAATTTTGATATCCACGGCGGCGGCCGCGACCTCATCTTTCCCCACCACGAGAACGAGGTGGCCCAGGCGGAGGCCGTGACCGGCCGGGCTTTCGCGCGCTACTGGATGCACAACGGCATGATCACCCGCAAGGACGAGAAGATGAGCAAGTCGATCGGCAACATCTTCCTGCTCCGGGAGTTCCTCAAGGAATACGACCCCAGGGTGCTCATCCTTTTCTTCATAAGCTGCCATTACCGCAGCCCGCTGGAGTTCTCGACCGGGAATCTCGAGGAGGCGGCCGGCATGCTCGAACGCTTCAGGAACTGTTTCTGGAAGATTAACAGCGTCATTGGGGTAAGCGGGCAAGATAGCGGCTCAGATGGCCGCTGTGAGGCTCTCGTGGCCGCTGTGACCCTCGCCAGGGAAGAGTTCCACGCCGAAATGCAGGATGATTTCAATACCGCTGGAGCGCTGGCCGCCGTTTTCAGCCTGGTCCGGGTGATCAATGAGTACGCCGAGGAGGCTTCTATCTCGAGAGACTTAAACACCGGACTCCTGGGTGAGGCGCGGGACCTGCTGGCGGAGCTGCTCTTTATGCTTGGAGTCGAGATAACTGCTGCGGACTATGGCGATTCGGTCCTGGAGGCTGGACTGCAGGAGCTGGTCGAGCAGCGCGAACGCGCGCGCGAGGCCGGCGACTGGGCAGAGGCTGACGCGGCACGCGACAGGCTGGCGGCCGCCGGTTACGAGATCCGGGATACGCCGCAGGGACCGAAGCTTGTGAAAAAAGGCTGATCTGACGGCTGATAATTTTTTTGTACGGTATAATTTTTTCACGGGGGAGAGGCATCGGCGTAGAAGTGGTCCGTCTCTGCATCTGATAAACGAATGACAAGCTGAACGGATTATTTCCATCCCCTTATTATTTGTGTTTATACTTTATTGTGTTGTTGTCATCCCGAACTGATCCTGGGACTGGGCTTTAATGATCTGCATCATCGATGGCTATAACGTCATGCACGCTCTCGAGGAGGGCGCCGGCATCGCGGCCGATGACCTCGAGGAGAAGCGGAACTCATTCATCGAGAGCGTTATCAACGAAGCCGCCGTCAGCGGTGATGAGACCATCATCGTTTTCGACTCGACTGTTTCCAAGACTCCCGAGCGCCATCCCGTACCGGATACCCCCGTGACCGTCTATTTTGCCTCGTCCTCCGAGAGCGCGGACATCATAATCGGCAAACTCGTGCAGCAGAAACTCTCCGGGACCAAAGAAGATATCAGGGTCGTGAGCGCCGACTGGGAGGTCCAGAAGGGCGCCATGATGGCCCGGGTCGAGCGGGTGCCTCCAAGGAATTTTCTTGCCGAAATAAAGAATTTTGAAAAAAAGGTTGCAAATTCCTCACAAATGGATAGAATCCGTTGGAAGCTTGAACATAAAGTTGACGTAGAGACTTTGAAGAAACTCGAAGATATGCGCAGGGGTCAGGACTAGAAGTCAGTCAGGCAGCTGCCGGCTCAAGCTTTAGGGAGACAAGCGGGAAGGTCTCAGGCGCCGATAGGCGAAAACCATTCTCGCGGGAGAGTAGTCCCAACGATTTATCAGGCTGGTCAGCCCGGTAAAGAGAGGGGGAGAAGTCTTGAGAAGTTTCATGGCGTGCAAAAAGATCGGAACTTCGCAGAAAGAGGCAAGCACGAGGCCGAGTCCTCAGATCGAGGACCTCAAACTGATCGCCAAGGCTCGCTCGGGGCAGCTCTACGCCTTCGAGACCCTCATCTCCAAGTACCACGGGTTCGTCAAGCTGAAGGCCAGCTCATATTTCATGTCGGGTGGCGACGCCGACGACCTGGTCCAGGAAGGGCTCATCGGCCTGACGAAGGCCATCCGCGATTACCGTGACGACCGCGAGGCCTCGTTCCGCAGTTTCGCCGAGCTTTGCATCACCCGCCAGATCATTACTGCCATCAAGACGGCTTCCCGTCAGAAACACACGCCGCTCAACAGTTATCTGTCTCTGAGCCATTCTCCGGCCTCCCACGACGAGGGTGAGTGTTCGCTCGGGGATATCCTGCCGGGGTCGCCGATTCACGATCCGCTCAATATCGTCATCAGTTCCGAAGAGGTGGCCAGCCTGAAGGATTGCCTCGGGCGGCTGCTAAGCGAGCTGGAAACCAGCGTGCTCAGCCTCTATCTCGAGGGCCATTCATACGAGCAGATAGCCGAAGACATAGGCTATGACACCAAAAGCGTCGATAACGCCCTGCAGAGGATTAAACGTAAAGTAGACCTTCACCTTCAGAGCCGCCAGGTCTTCCAGTAGGCCCGGATCCCAGCAAATTGCACGATTTCAGGGGCGCCCCAACCGGCGCTCCTTTGTTTTATAATAGTTCGGTTCCGATTGCATGGATGTCTGTCGTTCCAGGACGAACGTTATCTTGTCATTCTGAGGCAAACGTTTTATGTCGTTCTGAGGCGAACGCTAACATGTCATTCACGGGCGAACGCTATCTTGTCATTCTGAGGCGCAGCCGAAGAATCTGCTCTTAATGTCGATCGGAACAGTTTTACCAGCCGGTGTAGCTCAGTTGGCTAGAGCAGCTGATTTGTAATCAGCAGGCCACGGGTTCGAATCCTGTCACCGGCTCCAAAACCCTCGACCGTCACTCCAGTCTAACTAGCTATCCTCCTGCGGGCTTCTTGTGCGACCCATGCGTCAACCTCGCCGCCATCCCATAGCCTGATCGGCTCCGAAATAACCGGCTTTGGAAAATCATCACGCTTCGTGTAGTAATCCATCAAATTCCCTGCGATCGGTTTTCCTGTGGCTTTCGTCATGGCTTCGCGTACATTACTGAGTTTGTACAGTTTTACCATTAAGGGAATCCTATAATAATTATTGAACGTATGCAAGTGTTTTTGAAAGAAATTATCATCTCGTGTCCATCAGGATTACTTATCGTTTACATGAACTTATTTTTGTGGTAGTGTTTCAGCTCTTAAAAGATCACGGGGGAGGTTGTTTTGAAACCCAAGTATTTACCACTCATCGTAATTCCCAGCGTAATAGCCTTTTTCACCTTCTGGGTTATCGTGCTCGCAGTGATAGGCGCAATTACTGGAGCGGGCAAGAAAGAAGAACCGAAAACGGGCACAGTCGTCGAAGCGACCGATGTGCAAACAATAGCGACGCAGCCAGAGGTTAAAACGACTCAGGCGGTGGTACAACCACCCCCTCCGCTAACGCCTCAGGAAAATATAGCGCAGTCATCGAAGGTGGTTCTCAAGGATAGATTTCGTTCTGCTGAAGTGGGAGCTACGGGGGAGGCTATCATTCAGTTTGCCTCCGATGAGTACGCCTGGGATGGCGATGCTATTAAACGTAAGGTCTGCGAAGACTCAGTAAAAACGGCCAAACAGATCTATGGCAACGAGGGATCCATAAACAGTCTTATTTTCCAACCGCATGGCACAACAAAAGACACATACGGCAATGAACATGATCGGCAGCTTATAGTTATCAATATAAGTCGGGCCACATCGGACAAGATTAACCCTAGCGGTGTCGATTATGATAAATGTCCGGCCTTTGTGGATCACTATAGTGAACTCGTTAGCTTCGAATAATATTTTAGGGACATTAAAAGCCCGCCTATCGGTGAGGACAGACGGGCTTTCGGGGAGTGCACCTGCGGCGAATGCCAGGTGGCGCCCGCCGCAAGAGTTATGTTTTTATTATGGCGACAACCTATCCAGCCCCTCATGCCAGCCAGAGGCAACCGCGCCGATAAGCAGGCCGGTGCCGAAGGTGGTGGGACCAGCGCCAAGGATGACGAATCCGCCCATATCGCTCCAGACGTAGGCCATGCCGATGCCGATGACGAAGGCCAGGATGTTCCACACGACCTTCAGCCGGGGGCTATCGCTCGGGTCGGCTGCGTTACGGACACCATCGACGATCTTTGTGACCACCAGGCCGAGACCGGCGACAGAGACGAGAACCATGATTAGATTTTCCATTCAGATCACCTCCTAAAAACGCTCGATTTGTGGTAGACCGCGGCAGCTGGGGCCCCGGATCCGCGATCGCAGCCGGTCCGTGCCACATTTGCAGGGGTTTTTTGAATCGGGGAAAATCGGCAGCGGTTTTACTTAGACACTAAAACTGCTTGACATCAACCTCAGTAGATCGTCACCGCCACCGACCGTCTGCCCCACTGAATTGCCTCTCCACAGGTGGGCATCCATAAATCAATGACGCCATCAGACACGGCGCCACCTCGATCATGCACTACGGCAGAACCGTAGCCAGGCACGTACATGCTGGTTCCGAACGCATAACTAGGGCCAGCGGCGATGACGCCCCAGGCCGTGTGTGTGCCGTCCGCGGTGGTTCCGTGGTCACAGTAGGCTGTGGCCTCGAAAGTAGCTGTGCGCCCGCCTGAGGGGGCAGGAGAGGCTGGTGGCTCATCACCGATGGGCTTCATCGCCGGGAGCGGTCTGGTAGCCTCCTCTTTGGCCTCTTCCAAGACTGCCAGCCGGAGCTCGTTTGCTATCCTCTGAGCCTCATTCCGTCGCGCCAATTCAGAAGCCTTGCCAGCCACGCAAGCCGACGCCGCGCACGAGGCGAGGAGAGAACCCCCTGTGTCTGGAGATACAGCGGTGGGCAGGGTTCCCCATTCGATATCTGGTTTTTCATCCTGTCCCTCCGCGTTCTGTGCCTGGATAACCAATGCAATAAAAAGAGCCGCCACAATGGCAGCTCCGAAGAGTGCTAGTCGTATGTTTTTTCCATGATCGATATTGCCTTCCCGGGGGTGCCTTCCCCCTTCCTGTAGTTAGTACGTCAGACGTGCTACTTGCAGGTTTATAGCGATCGCATCATCTCCTTTGGTCAGGATATAACGAGCTTTCTCAAGTTCGCTGATGTTCCAGCGTTCGTCAGCTGCGTTCCGTAATACATCGTGTTTCCGTTCCAGCGTCCCTCATTCCCGGTTAGGTACAGATGGGCCATATTGTCCGGAATATAATCGAGGATTCGCTTGTACCCTCCAGTCGTCGGGTCAACCAGATACGTGTAATGCTTTTTGCCAGAGTCCACGAATACCAGCAGATTGTGGTCTGGCGTTTCTATCATGGAGGAATGTTCCCAATCGGGTCTGTCGAGAGCCGCGATTTCCGTCCACGTCGTGCCGTCGAATTTGTAAATAATCAGACGTTTGTTATCAGCCCTCGGCTCATCCCACGGTGTCCAGCGAATCACAAACATCGCATCGTGGAAGGTGCTGACTACGGGGCTGGCGTTATCGTAACCACCACCAAGAGATACCTTCGTCCACGTAATCAGGTCAGGACTTGAGCGTAATTCCCATTCGCTAGTGGAGAAAAACGCATAGTACAGACCGCCGAATTTAACGATGCTGCGCCAGCGTCCATCCACGGGGTCGATGTTGTATATTTCTATACCTCGGACGTAGGTTGCATCGTCATTCAGGCTGGTTTTTGGTACAGTCCATAACCCTGTGCCATGAGGATAATCGCTTCCGGTTGTATTCTTCGGTGCGCCAGTATCGGCAGGCCATTCTCCGAGAATCAGCCTGTTGTTGGCGGCATCGTCGTAAATCATAAACAGACGATTGCAGCCGCCCGTTGCTTTTCCTGCGGAGTCCGAAACGATGAGTGTCAGCGTCACCTGATTGTACGTTGCGGAAAGCGGGTCAACGTCAATAACTCCGACCGCCATCCTCCATTGTGAACCCGATTCTATTGCCTCTCCTGCGAGGTAGATTTTCTTGTCGGCTGCGCTGTAGGTTGACGCCCACATATTGATTCCCGTGTGCGAATATATCTCGATCAAGTTCGAGCCGTCGGGGTCGCAGTACCATTCCTTGCCTGCGGTCGTGGCGTGTCCTTGGCCGAAATACAGCTTTCCGTTTATGTACCCGTGGAAATACAGCTCCTCTGGATTCGCAGCGAAGGTGGGGTCTAATACCAGCGAGTCGGTGTAGATTTTATTCAGCCAGTCAGGGAACGCCGCTCTAGTTATTGGCGTTCTGGTAACTGCTGTTCGCGTCACCGCCGTTCTGATTGTGGCTGTCCGTCCCATCAGACTATGTACGGCTGGACTTTGACGGTCGCCGTGGCGACAAACGTCCCGCTGATGTCGATTTTTATTGAATCAGGGAGACCGTGGAAAAACGGAATGATTATACGGCTTGCAGCCCCGAGTGCGATTGTGTTCTGGACGCAGGTTGCCACGTACATATACAGGTCACCATACGTCCCGGTCGCGTCAATCGCGGCCTTCACTTTAAGAACGACCGACCCTGAAGTGTAGGCGCTTACGTTAAAATCAATGAGCAGGCCATTGTATCCCGTGCAATCGACAGCGCTTGAAAGAGCAGGTGCGGTGATTGCGTTGTGAACCGTCGTGACCTCCCCTTTCGTTTTCTGCACGACGTCAACTGAGTCGTGGGGCAGCGGTGTTCCCGCCCGGCCACCGACGAGAAGGCCGAGGGTGGTCTTCAGATTGTCGTCATCATCCAGCTGTAGTGGCGCTTGACCGCCACCAAATAATTTCCCGTACATCAATGCCCACTGCATTTTATTACCTCCAATTTGTTTGAAATTGTAGCCCCGGCGCCTGGTTGTCAATTCCAGGGTCACGCCCGGCGGCCGCCATCAGGCGCTTCGCCGCACCGGCACCGGGGCTTGGCTCCGCTTTATGTCTGCGTATAGAAGTTCCAGCTCCGCGGTACTCCACTTCGCCGGGGTCTTGTGCTCGGAGTAGAGCCGCTCGTAGCGCTCCAGTCCAAACCTGTGAATGTACCAGAGGGTGTACGGCGCCGGGTCGTGCTCGTGGAGCATATTGCAGCCGCCACATTGTGTGTGGCAGTTTCCATCAGTCCGGAGATCCCAGCGGGTCGCGTGGTGGGTTCTTGAGAACAGGTGGCCGCATTGCAAGTTCTCAGTCGTGCCACAGACGACACAGTGACCGTCTCGTTCCCGGATGATCTTCGAGACCAGGTTATCCAGCTTGGTGATGATCTTCTGGCGGGGGGTTCTCTGTGGCCGGCCAACCGTCGTTTTTCGTTTGAGCGGCTGCCCGCGTCTGAGCGGCGTGCGTCTCACTTAACCCGGATCCGGCGGACATAAGGCGGTGTGCCGAGTCCTGGCTTGTCATAATCGACCTGCAGCCGGAAAGGTCCGCCGATCTCGGGCAGTTTCGGCGCCAGGTAAAAGTGAGGTGCGCCGAGCTTGGTATGTGCAATATTCTTAATCACTTTGCCGTCGAAATCCGTAGCGCAGATATCGACGTTGATGCTTTCGGGCTGCGGCTTCCCGTCCACGCCAATCGCTCCCGGCGCGTAATGTGGATACCCCGCTACCAGCCAGTCATCCTCCATGTTTTCATCGCAGATCAGGCTGTAGACTTCATGGCCCAGCGGATGCTCTGCCACCTCTTTGATAAGCGGCACACTTTCTATGTCTGCCATTTCAACCTCCATTGATTTTCCGAGGGTTCGTTTTTCGACCTGTTCTATGCCACCGGCATATAGATGCCAGGGGAAATTGTCCGAGGGGTCGATCTTTCCTTCGAGGGAAATATCTCTGTGGCGTGTGTTTGGAATGAGTCCGACCGCGGGCTTTACGAAATCCACCAGCAGCCAGTCCAGAGCGTCCAGCTGCTCTTGAGGGTACGGGTCATTTCCATCGCCGTCATTCTCCAGCTCTATGCCGATACTGAGACCGTTTACCGAATCACTACCATCCTGAATGCCCCTCCACCTACTGCGCCCACAGTGCCATGCCCGCCGCCCCATGCGCACACCGTAGAAGATGTCTCCTGCCTTCGAGATCAGAAAAGTTATGGAGACCTCAGCACTGCCCCACAGCGTCGCCAGCGCCGAGTTTAAGCCTCCGGCGGTGTGATGTAATACGCACACGCGCACATCAGCGAGACCGTTATATTTGCCACAAGGTGAGTCGATTAAGCGCATTAAAAAAGCCCCTTTCAGGAGCCGTGGGGGCAAAGTGATATCGATTGTGGATCTACAGGAAAGCCCTCGATGCAAAAATGCCAACGGCCAGCGCTTCGAGCGTCATCACAGCCGCCGTCCAGGGCGGGACGTGATTGCGATAATTGGTGCGGAAAACCTCCATCACATCCCACAGCTTGCCGATCTGTGTCGTGAGACCGTCTATCGCCGTCGTCACGTTCTGATTGCTCAGGTCATTCTCACGCTTCAGCCCCTCATGGCTGCGCGCGCACTCACTCTTGGTTACAAAATCTTCTGGCATTCGGATCTCCTTTAGGCCGCTTGTAATGTTTGCAACAGGGATTCCATAGAGCCTGGGACATCGGAAGTCGTGAGCTCCTGCGTCCCGGCGCTAACGTCGACGTTGGTCTGCTCGACCAGGTAGGCGTTGTAATTGTCAAGAGGGTTGGCCTCGTCAAAGGCCCGGTATTCGTCACGTTCGACCTGGACAATGTCCCCGGCGCGCATGAAGCCGGACCATTGCATCCCGCCACCGATCTTCTGAATCTTTTTCAGCGGTATGACGATCGATCCTTTGGGCTGCGGCTCCTTGTTAATGGTGAGGTACGTCAGGGCCGCCTGATACGCCTGAGCAGCCGTCAGATAGCCGCTGATGGCCTGCGCGTCGAATCGGTAGGATTCCTTCGACCCAGGCGTGTATTTGGCCTGAGAGGCCGCATCCTCTGCCACCTGGACCTGGGAGGCACCGTTAAGATCCTTGTACCAGCAGGCTACACGGTTGCAATATTTCGACCAGTCCAGCTTAACCTTGAACCCTCCACCGGGGATCTGCGCCATATCGTCCTTGGTGATGTACCACTTCGGTTTCTTGCCCCGGGTCCGGTGCTGCCAGTAGACATAACAGCCGAGTCCGTTGGGCTTGGCCTCCCGCCCCGGGAATATGCCACGCGCGAAATCGCAGTATTTGAGAAGGTCGCTAATGATCTGCTCGCTGGCTGCTGTCTCCGGCCAGCCGATGTGCAGCGTCGGGTTCTCAGCTGTCTCCATCGTATCGATGTATTTCTGGGAGCTGTTCACAAACGGCGCCATAACGTTGGCACCCAGCCAGCCCTCAGCTGCCGGCGTGCCGAGCATAACTTGTAGAATCCAGTCTCTTACAGTCTTGTCGGTGACGATGAATGTCAGTGCAACGCCCTTCTCATAATGCGCGTCATGCCCCTGACAGCTGTAATCCAGCGTCCCTTCCATATCATTGCGCTGGACTTCATAGATGGAATGCTGGGTTACACGCTCCAGTCCGTAGTAAATCTCAGCGGCGTCGTTCTTTATGCCCGGCCACCTGGACTCTGGACCCCGGTCCTTAATATTGAACGTAAGCGGCCCATCGCCGCCCTGGAGTATCGTCCCGAACTTCACTCCATCAGCTCCGTCGGGGCAGAGGGGGTGACGCAGGTTGATGCAATCACCTGGAGAGGTACTGCCGCGAACCGCGTTTTTTCGAAATTTGATGCTTACTTCGGCCATCAGTCTTTGCCATTCTTGAGCCTGGGCACATAGGTGAGCTTCGTGATGAACGCGCTGGCGACGATATTCGGCGACGTGGAGTCTCCGGCCTGGATCAATAGATTATTTATGTCCAGATCCAGCGCCAGTAGATCACCGATGGCTTTTTGTCTGGCGACACTGTGCGCCGTAGAGTCGGCAGAGGCAGACTGTGAATATCCCGGGCTGTCGTGGTATCTGCTATCGAAGCAGTTGTACCTGCGGCCAACAGCCGGTGAGAAGTGACGGGCGCCGCCGTCTACATTGGGAACCGCGATGACGTTCACGTCCCAGGTTTTAGCTGCCTGCGCGGAGGTGATCCCGAGCCCCAGGATCATGAATGTTTTTGTCAGGTCTGCGTCCCGGTGGAAACCGTCGAAGGGTAGGCCGACCTCTTCTATCTCGATCGTCTGCCAGTTCCCGCCGTTGTATCCCACGGGCACTGTGTCACCGAGCGACCATTCACCTGAGTGCTCATCGTAGCCGTAGAAGCGAACAGAGCCGCCGTTGGCGTCATTGGTCCTGATACGTGCCAGCAGACGGTATTCGCCAGCGTAAAGATTCGCCAGGAGTTTGGTCGGGAAGACCCTTTTCTCCGTCGTCCCGATAGTCCAACTGTAATAACTGCCGCCGAACGCCCCAGCCAGATTGGTGGGTGTAGGGGTCACCTCCCACGAGCCGCCCGCGGGAGCGGGTGGGGAGGACTCAGGCAAGCTGATTACTCCCGGACACGCCGCCAGGGCTTCTTCGCCACCCTTGGTGAGCCACAGTTCATCAATGGAGCCGCCGGGCTCGCAAACAAAGGTTTCGTCGATGTAGAGGTTGAAAGTCTGAGGACTGCCGGTCGTAATATAAAATTCCACATAGTCAATCGGGTTGGCCCAGTTAACCGTCCCGACACCGACTGCCATACTGCTAACATCAAAACTGAAGGTCCGCCATTGGCCACCAAAGGCCAAAGCAACGAACGAATAGTTCTTCTTGACATAATTAACGGAGCTGTTCCCGATGCGGATCTCAAGACCAAAGTCCGGGTGCGGCCAAGGGTTGATCGCGAATGATATCGAGCCGGTGCTTAAGCTTGAACAATCCAGTCCGCTGCCCGCGGGGTTTCTCACGGCCCCGCCCGCTGTGTCCGCTATGTATTTTACCTCTATCATCTTCGAGCCGGACAGCGGTTGGATATTGTACTGGGTGCCGGGCGGAACAACCGCTACAGCTGAAACGCTATTTGCGCTCCACTCCCCGGTCTCACCATCGCCAACAGCCAGGTCAACTTTTTGTGAGGCCCTGATGTCGGCCTTAAAACCACACTCATACTCACCGCCAATGTCATAGATCGTGATCGGCAGCGGTGTCTGTCCTCTCACGTTGCAAGCTTTCCCGTTGACGACATGCACATTGTCGACATTGAATGCGGGGCCGCTTCCGCTGGCCATGTCTGCCTCGAAAACAAAATAATTAGCGGCGGTCATACTTGGGGTTCCTACAACGGCGGTTGGGGCATTGAGGTTGAAGAACAGGAGTTGCCAGTCGACCACGAACCCGGTGTTCCCGAAGCTGGCGGTCAGGTCATACTGGCGATAATTGAGGACGTCATTGCCGATACGAACTATGAATTTGTCCATCGTCTCAGGAACGGTATCCAGCTGTAGCGCGGCGGTCACCCAGCCGGTGGTCAGAAACGGAGTCAGGTTCAACGCAGTAACGGCATTCCGGATTAGCCACGAATTAGCCAAGGTCGCGGCGGCCGTCCGGGCGCTTTTACTTCCCGCCCTGTAACGGGTCGTGTCCACGCTGAAACTGTTACCCGACCATTCTCCGGTCTCTCCATCCATCTGCGCCAGCCCCACAACCTGGTCAAATACCGTTGCCTCGGCAGGGTAGGGTTGTGCGTCGGCCAGGAGCTCAACTTTTATCAGCCCACGGTTCGTGGCATAGAAACCCTTGTCGAGCGCCATGTCCAGCGGGCTTGGGTAGGTGGCGAAATACACATCCGAACAGGTGTCCGGGTCCGGGTTCCAGGTCAGGACGTTGCGGGACCGGTTTAAAGCTTTAATCAGCGTCCGCTGCTTGAGCAGAAGGGCGTCCTTCGCGTTCCCCAGGAGCTTGAACGGGATCGGGATCGTCAGTTTGTTATAGTCACCCAGCCCCAGCGTCATGCCGCGCTCGCGTTTGCGTTGCCCCTGCTCGTTATAATCTGCCTTGGGGATCTCGAAGCCGAGCTGCAGGCGGGCGTTTACGTCATCGTTGAAGTTAAACTGGTATGGGCCGCCTTCTTCGATTATCAGTTTGGGGGCCGCCATGCTAACTCCTCACCCTACTGTTTGCGCCAGTGACCGCCGACTGTGCCACATCATCTATCTCGACACGAACAAATTGCTTGAGCCATTCCATGCCCTTGTCGAAGTGCAGATGGACGTTGACGGGTTGCTGCTTGCCGAAGCCAAGCTCTCCCGCCCGCTCAAGCGGCATTACGACTTCCACGCCACTGAAGTTATCGCCGCCGATGTACATCCCCGGCCCTCTGATGACTCCGCCCTCAGCGAGCGCCGGCACGCCGTAGAGATCCCATGAGCTGCTCGCGGATCCCGGACCGATAACATTAGGCGGTGTCGCTTCCCACCATTTCCCCATAACTCCGATACCGACGTGTGAGAGATCGCCGTAGAATCCGAGCGCTATGGGCATCATTTTGGCAGCCATCGAGGACATCGATCGGACCTGCTCGATCAAGTCAAACGTGGTGCCGCTTGCCGGAAAGCCGCCGACTTGAAGCGCGGAGGAGACCAGGCCGGAACAGTCATAGCCGGGCAGGTTCGGATCCGGCGGATGCCCGCCGCCCCAGATGTAAGGCTTGCCGACCTGCGCGTTGAGCCAGTCGACCATGCGTTTGACGCCGGAGATCCAGGCGGGCTCACGGTCGTCGAAGTAGTCCGCTATCCAGCCGCCGATCGCGGGGACGTTCTCGCGGATCCAGTTGGCGACCTGGTGCTTGATGTCTTGAATGTAACTGCCCGCCATACCTGGCAGCTGAGTCATGGAGAAGCCGCTTCCGCCGAAAGAGTTTCCAGAGGGAACACTTGCCCCCGTTTGGTCTGCTGGAGTTGAACCGCCACCGATTCCGAAGAGGCCGTTGAGGAAACTGCCGAAGTCCTTAAGCTTATTCCAGACGGTCTCAATCGGCCCCCAGATAGCATCCCGAATCTGGTTCCAGATCTCCACAGTCTTGTCTTTGGCGGCAGTGAACTTGTTCACCAGGAAGTCATAAATCGCGGTGGCCTTATCTGAGACCCAGTCATAAGCACTGCCGATCGCGCCACTGATGGCGTTATAGATGCCCCAGAATATTTCCGTGCTTTTGTTCCAGAGAAGCTGAAAGACTGCAATGACGACGTGGATCGCGGCGGCCATGAGGTTCCGGAACCACTCGGTCTTGTTCCATATCCACTGAAAAACGCTGATGATAACGGGCAAAACCGTGCCGGTCATGAAGCTGACCCACTTGCCGAGTACGCCTGCCAGCCACTCTACATTGGCGGCTATTTTGTTAATCAGCGGAGCAGCAAAGTTGATTGCATAAGCGACACCCTGAAACGCTGCAGAGACCAGCCAGAGCACACCGAGAAGGACCCCACCGACAATCTTCGCTACCCACTCCAGCACGGGTTTCAGTTTGGAGAGGGCGTTCATCAGCGATTCACGGGCGGGCGCCATCTTGTCGAAAGCCTCGCGCATCTGGTTGACCCCATCCTTCACGCGATCCCAGATATCACCGAAGATGGCCTGTACCGTGGGATTTCGGAAGGCTGCGGCGATGCCCTCAATCGCGCCGCCGATGACATCTTTTGCGCTGCCAAAAGCATCTACCACGGACTGAATCCTGTCGCGCACACCGGGGCCGAAGGAGGTTTCGATAGCGTCCATAAAACCGACGCCCTGCCAGGTGCCGACGAAATCGATCATGAACTGGAGCGTATCCCCGAGCGGTCCCTTGATCGCTTCCCAGATGGCGGTGCCTTTTTCGAGCAGCCAGCCACCCGTGGTCCTAAGTACATCGACCAGACCTGTTAGCGCTTCTCCGATTACTTGGCCGGTTGTGCCAAACGACTGCTTCATCGCTTCGACAAAACTGCCGTCGCGCCAGATGGTGATGAACTGCTTTATAAATGCCTGTAGCTGGTTAAACTTTTCCAGTCCAAAGCTGGTCCACTGCTCAAGATATGGCAGAATCGCTCCACCGATATCTCTTAGCGAACCCTTGACGCTGTCGACAACGTTGCTCCAGATGCCGGTCCAGGTCTTGGAGAGCTTCTCCATGCCGCCGGCGTAGCGATCGTTCCAGATCCCCGTGACCGTTGCCGTGACCATCTCGCGGTTATTGCGGTTCATCGCCGCCACCTGCTCCTTGCCCATCTTGTCGGTATACAGGACAGCGGTGTCAGACGTGGCGCGCAGGGCCTCGGGGATCTTGTTCAACTGATCTTCGGTGAGGTTGCTGATATCGACAGCTTTGAGGCCAAACTCCTTGAGACGCTCAAACTCGCCGGTCTGCGCATCGGCCAGGGCCTCTACTGCCTCATTGAGGGGTTTGCCCATGGAAGAGGCGGTGTCACCAAGGATCTGGAGTTGCTTTGTCGCGTCAATTCCATAGGCGGAGAGCTTGACCGCTGCCTTGACAACTTCCTCGAGCTCGTAGGGTGTCTGTTTGGCAAAGTCACCAAGCCAGGCTAACATCGACTGGGCCTGCTCCTGACCACCGGCCAATACGTTACTCAGGATCGTGCCGTATTTTTCCCAGTCAGAGGCACCCTGTAGGGATTCTCTTCCCACAAGACCTATGGCAAGCGCCACGGCCGCAAGACCAACCTTGGCTTTGCTCGCCCCCGCGATGAGTCCGGTGCCGAACCCGGCGCCGCCAGAATCTTCACCAGCCTCAACCCTCTGCATCTTTCCCATTTTGCCGGTGAGGTTGCTGACCTCATGACCCGTGGCCTTGAGCGCGGCGACGGCAGAGGACGAATCGCCCTTTATTCGCAATATGATTTCTTCACGCGAAGCCAATTAGCGGCCTTCCCTTTTGTCTTTAGTGCGCCGGTACCGCAGCGCCTCGTTGTAAAGCTCAAGGATCGTGGTAAAAGAAAACGGCTGGTCCCGAAGCCCGCCAGGCCAGGGGAGCCAGCCGTTTTCACGGCAGATCTCTATCTCGTCTACTACATGCCACCAGCTGGTGATGGAGTCGTACTCGCTGGGGCCGGTGGGCTCTCCTCGCTCGTCTCTTTCGGGCTCTCTGCAGGCGGCGTCGAAGACGTTGATCTCGTCGAAGTAGAAGCCGAGGAGGGTTCTGAGTTTTTTACTGCGGCCTTGTCGGGCACGGTAGCGTCACGATGCTTTTTGATGATTTCAAGCAGCTCCTCATATGAGGGATCATCAAGTTTGGCTATGTTCTCCGGAGTGCAGGGTATGCTCTCACTCCAGTCGGCCAGATAGTGAGGCACATCAAAGTCCGCGAGCGCCACCTCGACATCGGCCACGATGACATCAACACCAGGCGTATCAACCCTTCCGGCTTGTGCCGCCTCGATATCCTTGGAAGACAGCCGGAGAGCGGCGGCCCGGTAGACCGCGCGGCGCTTCTTTTCTTCCGGCCCGGTGAGCTCTTTGTAGAGTTCGACCCAGCCACCGCCAGATGTAGGATAGCGGACTGTCTCATTCTTTTTAACGAACCTCATCTAGCTCAGCCCCGTCCTGTAGCCCGCCACACCGTTGACCAGCGTGATCTTCCAGGCATAAGCCGCGGTGTCGTCGTAGCAGGCCAGGAAGTCCATCTTGTAGGGGCGCCGGGGGTTGTTCTCGATCGTCCCATCGTCACCCTTGGTGAGACTCACGCGCGGCATGTCTACCCACATGCGGTAGGGGTAGGATGTGGCGCCGATGTTCTGGAGGCTCGCGTACTTCGCGAGTGCCGCGAACGTGGTGGCGTTCTGGACCGCGTCCCAGTCAGTCGGGTCCAAGCTGCGCATCGATACCGAACCGCTGATTTGCCGGTATTCCTTGTCCTGTTCGACGGCTGTGGGGAAAAGGCTGGACCGGCTGTTGTCAGATCCAAACCAGAGCTTCTGCTCGAAGTTTAGGTCGAAGTCCTCCCTCGTGGCGCCACCCGTGAGCCAGGTCAGCACCATCTGGCCGTAGGACCAGGGCAGAAGGGATGTGACCGGCAGCACCGGTGTCAACCCCGGATCGCCGATCCTCTTCTGATAGAGCGCCTTTCCCTTGGCGTCCATCGAGAGGGCGCCCTTGTTGCCCGAGAGTTTCAGACTCTCAAGAGCAACACCAGCCATGCGGCCGAAGAAGCGGTTGGCGGAGGTAGGGTCGTCATGACTCTGATCGGCGAACCACGCGCTTATGGACTGAGGGACCAGTGCGGGGCTCCGCGTGAACACGTGCCGGTGGGCGCCCGTCGGGATGGTGTTCCCGTCGGGGTCGGTGATGATCCCATCGCCCGCGGTCGTGGCTACCTGACCTGCAAACAGAAGCAGCAGGGGGCCGATGAGGTTCGGGTATGCGCGCTCCTTTAAGTCCCAACTTGGATTTGCTTCGTTGGGGTAACCCTCCACGGGATCGGCAAGGTTGCGAGCCTCATCGCCGCGGTCCTCATTTCCAGAATTCTTTGCGGGCTTGAAGCTCTGGAACGGTAGATAGAAAGCATCGCTCGAGGTCACAACGTAGCCGAGCACAGAGTGCGTCCCGGTGCCGGCGCTGGTCAGTGTGATGGTTGATCCGCCCACCGTGGTCGATACTTTGAATGCGTCAACAGTAAGGCCATCACTGATGACGTAGTAGGTCTGATCGGCGTTCAACCCTGCGGGTAATGCGCCGCCAGAGTTTGTAAACTCCACCGCTACGCCAGCGGTCAAGCCATGTGCAGTGCAAGCGAATAGTGCCGTGATAAATGTCACCGTCACGGTCTTGGCCACCGATGTCGGGTCCTTGCCCGGCGTCTGTTCCATCGCGATTTTCAGATATGGCTTACCCACTACTTCTCACCGCCTTCGATGAACTGAATCGCGCCGGGATGGTTCTGCGCGATTCTTTTAGCCTCGGAAACGCTGAGGCCCAGCTTCTTGATTGGTACCGGCACGCCCGGCTTGTAGCCACCCGGCGGGCTGGGTACCCCCGCGACCGTGACGGCTTCATCGCTCGAGTCGCTAACGACCAGAGCGGGAACCGCCTTGTCTTTCCTCTCAGTCTTCTCAGTTGCCATTTCAGCCCTCCAGACTGTCGATGGTTATTTCCAAACTTCCGTCCTCAGTGAAGCCACCTGGTGTGGTCATCTGAGGCATGTACTCGATGTTCCATGGCGCAATCAGCGTGTAGCCGTTCTCCGGCAGCTTCTGACTCGCCAGGATCGTTTTAAAGGCGGCAAGCAGATAGCGCTTGCACTTCTTGTGCAGAATTGACTGGTCGCGATCGCCGCAGACCATGGTGATGAAAACGCGCTGCTTCACTTCCCACGTTCCAGCCGAATCAGCGGGCTCGTCTGAGCCGGCGCCATCAGCCAACACGATCACGGCGGGGTAGACTGGTAGCGGCGGTTTGACGGGATAGTCGTAGTAAGAGTCATTGCGGGGAGCAGGCAGCAGAACCCCGTCGTTCTCATCGAGCTCTATAGTCTCAAGCTCCATGACCATCCCGTCCATGAGCGCCTCGATAATCACGCCCTCGATCGCCTCTCCAAGCTTTAAATCGCTCAACTCATCCTCCCGATTCTGATCTTGCCGGTCATGATGAACTGCGAAATCTGCCTATCCCAGCCGCGCCGGGCAGATTCGGGAAGCTCGATCGGCTTACGGGCGACCATCTTCTTGGTGCCCTTCTGGTGATAGATGCCGTAGGGGATGGAGCTACCGACCTCCATCTGCTGCTTGGAGACCCTGAAGATGTTTCCCTTAGCACCGATCTGTGTCAGTGACCGGCGCAGGTCGCCCTTGCGCTCGAGGATATTCCGCCCCGGGTAGTGCTTCCGCTTCCATTTCGCATAGCCAGTGGTGAGCGAGTCCCAGCCACTGGAGCCGAAACGCCCTTCACTCGAAAACTGCTGGGTCTCGATGACGTTGAAAAAGTCCATCGCCAGGGCTTCCCAGAGCGGGCGCATGTCATCGATGTCGTGAGCCCAGCGACTGAAGACACGGTCATAGCCCGCCTCGCCACCAGGGGAGAAAGTGACTTGCAGCATCAGAAGACCATGTCTTTGGTAATGACTGGCTCCATGCCGTCAGCATCCGGGTCTCGGGTGTAATTGCTCTCAGGACCTGTGCTGCTCGTGGCTTCCTTGAGTAGCATGATGATGGGATGCTGTGGAGCCTCGAGGCGCTTAAGCGCTGTCTGGTAAGACTTCTCAAGTTCCGCGCCGTAAGCCTTATCATTGGCTCCTACCTGGCCCGGGAACATCGCATTAGCAGCGATCGCTGAAGCACCCGTGGCGTTATAGCCCTTCAGCGCGGCTACAGCCGTGGTATTCGTCACCGGCACGGTCAGATTATGGCCTGCGATGATAGCGTCCAACTCAGCTGCGATATCGGTAATAAATCCCTCGACATCTATGCGCGTGGGCCGGGTGTCTTCGCTCAGATTATTTCCCGACAGCCACTGTGACAGCCTGCTCTCGATGTCAGTGATATCGCAGTAGCCCATTTAACTGCCCTGCGGATCCTCGTCGCCTTCGCCATCTGGGGGCGAAGTAACGATCTCCTCGAGCTGGGAGATGAGAGTCTTCCTGGCATCGTCGCCGCGAGACTGTTCCAGACGGAGAATGCGGGCGGGAGCCTCCTCGTTGCCTTCTGCCAGAGCATCAGCAGCCCACTCCATAACGTCTTTGACAGAGACGTTGCTCAACCAGAGAAGCGTGGCAGCGTCTTCCGCTTCTTCCAGCGCCTTTACTGCTTCGCTGGAATCACCAGATATTTTGACGACGATCTCCGCCTCGTCCCTCGGACCGAAGCGCTCAACCTCATCTTCAGTGGCCTCGCGCACTTCAAGCCACTTGTCCTCAATGACGGCCTCGGGAACCTCTTCCATGTACGTATAGTCCCGCACGAAGCACATGCCGGCCCGGTGCCGGGTTCCTATCGGATGTTGCGGTTTCACTCTGACTGCGTAAAGCACAGTTATGACCTCCCTGGTATCCAGATTCGTGGATTGGCATTTGCCGAGCTGACACGCTCGAAGTAGTAGTCCCAGAACATCCTGCCGTCCGGCTTCCTGACGCGCCGTTCCTTGTCGGTAAGGCGGTAGCCGCGCGACTGCATGTCATTCTTCATGTCCTCTTCAAGCCGCGAGTCTGAGGCCGAAAGAGACACAATGGCGATATCCTCGCCACAGAAGCCCGCGTAACAATGGATGCAGTCCAGGAATAGTCCTGAAACCATGCCGCCGGCTGTAGGTAGATCCTCGATCTTCTCGGCGGGTATTCTGGCGGCGGCCTCAACGACCGCCGCCAGATTTCCTTTTGGTAAGGACATACCGCTTAAGCGACTATCGAGCCGAAGATCAACTGCGGCAGGGAATAGCCCACGTTGTAACGGGCCTTGACGCCGAAGTAGTAGGTGTCAGTGAAGAACACCTTATCGCTACTGTTGGCGTTGGTCAGCTCGTTGAACTCGGGCCGCTTCCGCATCTGCAGAATGATCGGCTTGATCGGCTTGTTGCCGCAGACCAGGAACCAGTTGTTGGTATCCGTCAGGTGCGGAGAGACGATAACCCTGGCCGTGCCCTTCAGCCAGTTCTTTGTCATCGTCGCGGAGCCGCCCGTGCCACCGGCTACATACTCGGAGTCGGTGATCTTGTGGGCATCATCTTCCAGATCGGGCGGGACAATCAGATCCGTGGGAACCAGCGCCATGGACCTTCCCTCATCGTTCTTGAACTTCCGCATAGCCACGCGGGCCGCTGCATAGCTCGTCGGATTCAGGGCCGTGGTTCCCTTGTTGGAGAACGTGGTACCGGTGTCACCCAGGGGGTGATCGGTATCGATGAAGTACTGGCCATCGAAACACAGCGCTGTATCAGCGCCGGCAAGGGCGGTACCGAAGACCAGCTCATCGAGGTGCTGCGCGGCTGCGTTACCAAGATTCTTGACACGAATCTGGTACTGGCCAAGCTTGCGGTCCTCGAAGGCGTCCACCTCAACAGCGATCGTGGACTCCCACCTCTTGTTCTTGATCGAGTAGTCGTAGTCCTTAAGAGCCTTGACTACGCGCTCATCGATCCATTCCCTCATACCGGGAACTTCACCGACCCAGGAATATCCTTCCTGGTCAGTATCGCTGGGGCTCTCGAAAGCCACAGCCTCCCAGTCGAGAGTCGTCTTGTCGAAGGACTCCTGATAAAGAGCTCTCCAGCCCTTCATCACACCCTCAACGTAATCACTTGATACGTTTGGCATTGAATTTCACCTCACTTTCAAAATCGTTTACGCGCAGTAGCCCTCGATGTCGATCCAAACCACAGTGGCCGATTCGACGATCGCGATCTTGCCGCACGGTATGTCGTTGGTGGTGGTGAGCGCCACGTTGACGGTGTTGTCGTCCGTGATACAGACGACGGTTCCGACGCTTGTCACGGCCGCGTTGCCGGCGCCGAAAGCGAAGCGGTGCAGTCCGCGCCTCTCAGTGCGGATCTTGGTGGTGCCGTCAGTCTCAGTTGCGGCGATGGTCTTCGCCTCGCGGGAAACGCCGAGGAATATGCAGGATGCGGTATCCGCGCCCTCCACGGCATAGCCGGTTGCGTCGTTCATCACGAGAGCGCCCTTGTAGATGGTCTGAGGCGCACCATCCATGGGACGGGCAACGATATCGCCGGATCTGGACTGTCTATTTACGTCTGCTGCAAGTGCTGTCATTCTGATTCACCTCTTTTCAGAGCAATAAAAAAGCCGCTCATTGGCGGCTCTAAATGCGTATATTTGACGGCTGCTATTTCCTAGCGGCCTCCCGACGGGCGTGCTCTTCGGGGTAGTTCACCTGGATGTACACTGCTTCGCTAACGCCGGACTCTTTCATTCCAGCACGCTCATCCTCAGAGAGCTCGAACGGCGCCTCGTTCTCACCGTTGCCAAGCTCTTCGCCGGCCTTGATCTTCACCGGGGCATCTTTCAGCCATGTGTCGAATGTGTCGCCGGCCTTGCTGGCGAACTCGATCATTGCTGAACGCTCCGAGGGATAGATCTTGCCTGTGCGAATACCAGCGTCGACCTTGGTCTCGGTCTTCATCTTCTGAAGCTCCTCACCGGCCTCGCGACCCTTCGTGGCATCAGAGCGAAGCTGTGTGAGCTCATCCTCTGCCAGGAGAACCTTGCCGTCGTCATCAGGCGTCTTGGTCTTCTCCTTCAGGCCGATGATGGCAGCGTTGATCTCTTCCTCCGTGGCTTCCTCGGAGAGTTCGAGCAGTTTTGCCAAGTCTTTGGGATCCATTAAATCCACCTCCTTTTCGTTGTTTCCGTGAGTCTTCGTCTTTCTATCATCCGGGTCGTCTTGCTCACTCAGGATGATTACGGTCAGATCTTCTGGCGGCGCATCGGCATACAGGGCCAGGATGTCATCGAGTCCCTTGATTGCCGGGGCCTTCTTGCCCAGCAACGCCACATGGTCGAGAACGTTGCGGTAGGTCTTGCCCTCGTGCTCGAAACTGCGCCTCATGCCGATGCTGCGGGTCCGGTAGGCTCCAGCGCGGATGAGCATGGCGATCTTGCCCGGCACTTTCTTGAAATCGGCCATCAGCTTCTGACCCTCGCGGCGCACATTGGTCACCCAGCCGCCAGCAACCATGCCGTCGGAAGCCAGGATCGGCTGCCCGGGATCATGCCCGAGCTGCACCCGGTAGAGATCCAGCGGCACCTTGATGACCTTATCGCCCAGAGCGTCCCAGCTCTCGGCTGCCGCGTCGAAATCAGCCTCGGTCAGCGTGATTTGATTGCCGTTCATGTCCTTAAACTGGCCAGTCTGCGCCAGCTCCACATTGCTGAAGTCCTCCGTCGGCAAATCGCCCTCGCTCATATTCGTAGCCTGCTTCGCCACGCCCAGGGCCATCTTGATAGCTGTGGCCTCGTCGTGATCTTTCAGGGCTTTGTTAAGCACCTTCAATGCCACCTGCTTCTGCTTGTCGGCCAGGTTCTTAAACGCATCGGGCAAATCCTCAATAGTCTTGTACGGCACCTGGAATCCTCCTTAATGGTATTTGTTGTAATCGCTTACGCTGGGCTTGGTTTCGCTCTTCAGCACATAGACGTACATGCAGCGGCAGGCATCCCCGCCCTCACAGTTGGGATTAGGCGCTGGAGCCTTCGCATTGGCCTCGCTGACACTGCCAAATTTCATGTCGTCGAAAGGTTTGCACCTATAGCAGAGAGACGCATCCAGAATGGCGGTGTAAATAGCCGCCTCGATGTCGTCCTCGCGCAAGCTTGCCTCGTGCTGACGCCCCTGGCCAAAACCGATGTTCGCCTTCATCGAAGCCGAAAGCAGGAGCCCTTCTGTGACCGCGGATTCCAATACGGCCTGAAGCGTTCCAACATCCAGGCTGCCGTCCCTGATAGCCTTGTTGGCCCAGACCAGCGCCGCCGTCTTCAGCTTTGCTGCCCGGGCGGCCGCCAGTAGAGACGCTTCATTCTCCAGGTATTGCCAAATTTCGGCAGGGATGCTTGCATCACCAGCGGCCAGGCTGAAGACTCTCTTGCCCTCCTGCCGCTGACGGATGAGCGGATTGATACTCTTGCCCTCGCGCTGACGGTCCAGCTCATCACGGACCTCCTGACGCCCGCGTCTGAACTCATCAGCAAAGACCCTTCCAATCCGGGAGGCTAGATTATCCTGCCCCTGCGGAGCCTCGTCTTGTATAGAGCCTATGTTCTTCATCTGCACGGCCTGAAGAGTACGCTTGACAAGCGGTTCGACCATTTCCTTGCCACCCGCCTCCATGACCTGAACAAGGCGTTCCTTGGCATGATCCTGCTCGCTAACCATGTCAGCCAGAGCCATGAACATCTCAGCACCCTGGGGGGCCCGCCAGGTCGTGAGCTCGCCATCAGCGGAGAGCGTGGGGGCAGCTAAATGCTCAACGCCACACTCACACCCCTCAGCCGCTTCTTCTATTGCGGCATCCTGCTCCTTCGCGGTGCCGGCAGGCGCTGGCTGTCCCTTCGAGGGCTTTGTTTCCACAGGCAGGTTGCCATCAACCGGGGGGATCTCATCCGCCGGATCCCCAGGTGCCACCGGGGGAAGGATCTTCTTAGCGATGTCAGTGGGAAGATCGAAGAGCTCCCGGACGTATTCCTGCGTCTCCGGATCGGAGAAGTCGAAGCCAGCTGTGCACAGATTCTTAAGAGCCTCACTCATGACCTTCATGTTCTTGGCCATCATCTTCGAGCAGGAGAGCTTCGGATATTCCTTAACGCCGGCAAAATTCACGTCGACCAGAATCCTGATTGCCTTGTTCACCTGGGCCTCTACCTGCTTGGCCACGGCTTGTAGAGCCATGTAATACGGATCCTGTTGGACCTCTCCCACAGACCGCGAGCCTGTATCCGTCGTGCCAAGCATGGAGAACTGTGCCAGTACCTGGGCTGCTATCCTCTCATCGTGATGCTTAACCCAGGGCATCATGTCCATTGTCTCGCCGGTGACACCCTCGATGCCGAATTCGTATCCAGCCTCGAGACGAACACCGAGCGACTGATGCGATCTTAAGTTCTCCAAGACCTTCATGACTTTGGCCTTGTCTTCATCGTCTAAGTTCGGCGGATGTTTCATCCAGGGAACACCGAGTCCCTGGCGCTCACCAGCGAGGGCTGAAATCAGATAGAACTGCTCCTTGTAGAACCAGTGCTTATATGCCGCGCGGAAGATGGAGCGACCCTCGTAGTTGTCGCCCTTCTTCATATTGACAAAAAGGACAAGCTTCTCCGCGGGGATCGTCATCTCACAGTGGACCCCGTCATCCTCCTGGGCCAGCTGTGTCACGCTGTCCAGCTTCCCGCCCTTGCGGTTCCACCTGAGGATAGTCTTCGGCAGCCTGGGAGCCAGGCGTTGCCAGAACCACTTTTTCTCATCCTCATCGAAAGCCCAGACCATCTCAAAGAGCATCCGGCCATAAGGCAGGTAGTCCAGGGCGTTTACCAGGAACTCATCCCACTCGTCCTCACCCAGATCAAAGAGGGTCTTCTCGACCCACTCAGCGGCGTCTTTGTTATCACCCGGCTCAATAGACCAGGTTGCGGCCCTAAGCGGCAAGGTGACCAGCATGTAAGAACCCCACACAGTGCCATCGGACATCATCTTATCGACAACATCGAGAAGCTTCGTGCCCTTCAGGTCGTTGCTGTACTCGTGGCCGGATATGAAACCCTGATAATTGACTGTACCGGTGGCGCCATATTGCTTGCGGTCCGGGGTCTTCGTCCGCTCCGACATGGTCAAGATTCCGAAGGGTCTGGATTCGTCATTCAAGTGGGGGGCCTTTCTCGAAAAATCTACAGGGCTGCGGCAAGCTTGCCCGCTACCGGCTCGGATACTTCTGATGACTTCGCCTCGAGGTGGCTTAAATCCGGCGGCGCGGGCTTCCTGAGCGACACACCGTACTCGGTATGCAGGTATTTCCAGACATCAGGCTGTCTGTCTCTAACGATTTCTCCGAGCCTGCGAAATCCCATCAAAATACCTTCCCGCGAAGTCCGGCAGTGATTGGACGTGACTCTCGACCTTCAGATGTCTCCGGAGCATCGCCCGCTGGCTGAAGCCAACGGTTAACCATGTAGTAGCGAAAACCGTCCATGGGATGATCGTTGATTCCGTCTTTGATGTAGTTCTCAGACCGGAGATTCCCAGCCTTATCAACATCACGCACCAAGTCCTCAAATGCCTGGATCACACGGGAGCAGGTGGGGCAGACGAATATCAAATTCTCCTTGAGCTTGACCCGGATAAGGTCACAGCCGTCCTTAACGCCGCTTGTTATCGAAGTCATCGTGATCCCGAGGCTGCGCATGATAGCAATCTCACTCTCGCCAGTAGCGGCCGTCTTGGCCTTGCCTGCGGGATCACAGAAGTAGCCAGCGATCTTTTCGATGCCAAGCTCTACTTTCTTGAGCTTAATCATCTCGGCCAGTTCAGCCGTCGTCACCTTCGAGGGCAGCAGCTCGGCAAAGATGTATATCCGGCCAACCGGGTCTTCCTGGATCCAGAGCACCGCCGGATAGTTGTAGCCAAAGTCAACGGCCACGTAAACTGGCCAGTTCGGATGCGGCTTATATGGCACCTTGAGGATGTGAGCCATGCCATCCCAAGAGTCGAAGAACTGACCCTCGGGCGAACGAAACGCATCCGCCTCAGTCCTGGGATATTCCCGGTAAAAGAGAGCCTCGTCCGGATACTCGTTCTTCTCAGACTCCCACCAAGCTTCGTCCCGGTCAGGACGGGCGTCATACGGCAGAAAGACGGCGATGAATTTATTCAGCCCACGCTTTGCCTTTGCCCAGAGATCCGCGAAGAGATCGGCCTTGGTCTTGGCTGTGGAGACGATCACCATCTGGCCACCGCCGTCGATGATCGGCTTGATGGCGGGCCAGTTCTGTCGCGCCCAGGATTGCCACGCGTGCTCATCAACAACAGCCAGGGTGGCGCCTTCACCTCGAGCTGCGTTCTCCGTATCAGCAAAAGCCTCGAGGATGGATCCATTCTTAAACTCAAGCGACATGATCGAGTCACGGACCAGCGGATTATCCGCCTTCAGCCACTCCGGCAGGTTCTGATACATGAACTTAACCCTGCCGATATGCCGTCCCGCCGCCTTCTCACCAGTGGAAAAGATCGGGATGTAGCAGTTGTCTCGGAAGAAAGCGAGCCATAGGGCATAGGCCAGAACCAGCCAGGACAGCCCCAGCCGGCGGGCCTTCAGGATGATGACCTGAAGATGCTTGCACATTACCTCAAGCACTCGGCGTTGTGCCGCCCAGAGCAAGAATGGAATCTTACCCCCGGTCGGAGGCTTCAGCCAGCAAAACTCATCGATGAAAAACTCAGGTTCCTTCTTCGCCGCCCGCTTCTTTGCTTCCCGCAGCAGCTGGAGGCGGTGGGCCTTCTGATCCTTCGTCAGTCCCGGCTCTTCCAAGCTCTCTTTCAATTTCTTTATCGAGCTCTTCATCGCTCAGGTTCGCCAGTCGAATAGGTCCACCGTCTGCTCCTGTGTGTTGCTGATTAATGACTTCACTCGGAGCTCCGTGGGCCACGCGCTCTATCTTGCTGCCTTCAACCACAAGCTTCGCGGCCTGGTTTACGTCCTGCGGCCCACCGTCTGGTCCCTGGATGAAGATCATGCCCTTGGCCTGCATCGCCTTGCCGTATGTGGCCTGCCGCTCGTCCATCTTGATACGGGATTGTTCCAGACGCTTAAGGCGCTCCTGATCCTGATGAACGTCGTAAAGTTCGACCCGCCTTTGCCAGCTCCACTTAGCGCTCCAACCGAAAATCAGCGTATTCGATCTGCTCAAATGGTCTGCAACCTTGGCACAAGAGCGAGAAGTCCCCATGTCCCGGTAGAGAACGAATGCCTCAAAAGCTTTATTAGTCTCGCCCTTTTGCCGCGTCCAGGGCTCTCTGTCGTCGTTAAAAGGCAGAGGATCGGTACGATTCTTCTTCTTTTTCCATGATTCATCCATAATGTCAAAAACCCACTACGCCGAGGTTATCAGAGGTTTTCAGGTATCTGCGTACCACTCACCGTAAGCCATCGTAACGCCGCCACAGAGACAGGACTTGTGAATATATTCAGGTGCTCAAATGGAGGGGTTTTTGACTATCCGCTCGCCATACGATGGTTACACGCACTTCAGGACCGAAAAAGAGTCTTTTAAGGAATCCCCGGTTCTTGTTGACACTTATGTAATATGTGACAGTCATGTAGATTCCCCACCAGCGAGATATTCAGCTGCCCAGTACTCAAGCGCCTGCCAGGCGTTCTTCTTTCCAACCTCACCTGACGAGAGCATCCGGTCCAATGCCTTCTTGATAATGGCGCCGGCGCTTGCCGGGACTTTATCGTTTCCGAAGATGCTGGCCAGCGGTACCCATTCATTCTTCCGGATAGGCTCGTCCTCATCATCGAGCCAGCCCTCCGTGAGATCGTCCATGTGATTACCGAAGACATCCAGGATAAGACCGAGCGCGGTGGCGGAGTTGTGCACTCCATAAGAGGCCCGGGTCTTGTCCATGCCGTCAATCAGCCGGTCGAAGTCACCCTTCGTAACCAGGTGCGCCTCGTCACAGGAAACCAGGCTGACCGCTTTCTCAAAGATCTCTTGAAGCCTTTCTGCTTCCTCCGGCAGGAACATGAAGGTAAGAAGCCTGTATTCCAGATCAACCTCACTGAGCGCCTGCAACGAGAGCTTTTCCAGATCCTCCATGATCTTGTCATCCAGGCCGGAGTAGAACTTCATTTCGACCTGTTCTATCTCGTCCCAGAGGTCTTGCAGCACGATGGGATCGTCCTCGCCCACCAGCGAGTTGTGTGAAAGCTGGATCGCCACCTCTTCGGAGCGGCTTAAAGGCTTCTCCGTGTACATGATCACCATCTGTTCAAACCCAGCCTCACGCGTTGCCATGACGCGGTGATTGCCGGAAAGAACCTTAAACTTTTCGCCTTCCTTCACGCAGAAGGGTATTGAACTGGGAGCTCCGTCTTTCTTGATGTTGGCGACCAGATTGCGGAAGGTCTCGCTCTTCATGAACCGAGCGTTCTTCTCCAGCAAAGCCAGCTGCTCCGTGGGCACCAGAGCCAGCTTGAAGGGCGCATCGCCCAGGCGGTCGTTTATTTCTTGGATAGATGCTTCAGTTTCCACCAATCAAGACCTTCCTCCAGGCTCCACCGGCCAGCAGTGGCCTCATAGTTGATTGCACCTTCCTTGCGGTTCGCCACCTCGAACAAGCCGCGGTACTTCATGCTGACCGGCTTATCTGTGAACGCAGTGGTAAAGATAGTGCTGATGCGCCGGTTAAAATTCTCCTCCAGGATCCCCCTGACCTCGGAGGAAAGCGCGGCCGCCAGCACCAGCTTCGAAAGCCGTCTGTGCAAAGTGGGGGCGATGCAGAAATCGGCCATCATGTAGGCCGTATCGTCTGAGCAGTGTCCGTACTTGGCCGGGGAAAATCCGAGAGCACCGACCAGCTTGTCTCCCAAGAGGACCGCCAGGCTGATGTTCGGCGCGGCCGGGACGATCTTGTTGCTCAGGTATTGGCTTCTGAGCCAGTTGATCTGAGCTGTCTCGATCTTCACGATGTGGAGCTCACCCTCCGTCTCGTCGTAGATCCGCGAGTAGGGGAGAGGGGTAATCTTCTGTCTTGGCAGCACCAACCGTGCTCGGCCGTGTGAGCCATAAACGTAGACTGGTTTGGATCTGGCGCCAGTCTGTACCAGAGCGACCAGGTAATCCTTCAGCATCTCCACCGGTTCGTCTCTCAGCGTGAGCCATTCCCGTTTCTTCATCATTTCATCGACAAGGAACGAGAAGCTGTTCTCGTCAAAGAGCTCGTATTCCGGAGGATCCCAGTCGAAGATCTCGTCCATCTTGGCGTAGAGACGCTCGTATCCGCCCTTGTAGGTGGGCGGGAAGCTCACCACTACCGCATCTGAGGGGGCGTTTCGGATGAATTCGATGCAATCCCCGGCCCAAAAAGAGTCGATCTGCATCCCATCCAGGGCTTTGTCGACCTTCTCCACCGTGTCTGCGTGGAGCTCAGGGAATCTTTTCCGGTAAGCAGTGAACATCCGCCGGTGGTAGGGTTCGTCGCGATCCGCGAACTCGAGCAGCTTGCTGCTCACCAGCAGGCAGGCGATCTTTTCGACCTCGCTCCCCAGGAACGGAAGCATCCACTCGAAGTCGTCTCGTTTGATTCCCAGCCGGGTTTTGTGGCCGGCCAGGTAGTTCCCCAGCACCGACGAGTAGAGAGATATATCGTTGCCGTGGATCTCCGCTACGCCGACCTCTTTCAGTATCCGCTCGACCGTGAAGTTTCCGGAGCAGCCAACGTAGACCTGGGCATCGCTCCAACCCCTCGCGACCTCAGCGACGACCTTGCGGAGCTCAGTGTTGATCGAGCCGATAAATCCCATCAGAAAAGGGAAGATTGCGAGGAAGGCTTCTTCGTTTTCTTCTTGGCCTCTTCGAGCTCAACATACTGCAAAGTGTCTTCCCTTTCGAAACTGAACTCCGGAATCAGTATCCCGCAGGCATCCTCGAGCCATTCAGCGGCCCTGCGTCTGTGGCACCAGGTGTTCGGGGTTTCCCAGCAAAGCATAATCGCGTTTTCTCCGAGATCCTCATAGACCTGCTCCGGATCCAGATGCTGAAGGATCTTGCTGTATTCCAGATCAAACTCAGCCCGGGGGAGACTCAGCATCTCGCGAGCAGGAGCCAGATCGGTGTATCTTTCTCCCCGGTACCAACGTGGAGCGCCGATTGCGATGCATACCGGTTTACCTTCCTTAGGCAATCTTTTAAGCCTGGCGAAGTTGGAGGTAAACATCAGGCCACCTCCAGCTGGATCTCGGAGAGAAGTTGGCTCGTCTTCTTCGCGCTGGCGACTCTGCCTGCGATCCGCACCATGCTCTTGCCGGACATCGCTATCTTTTCCAGAAGGTGATCGGTCAGATCGAGTGACTCGTTCTGCTCGAGCTTTTCTTCCACAGACCAGAGAAGCTTCGCGGCTGCCTCGAGCATCCGCTCGATCTCGTCCCGGGTCTCCTTCGCCATGACCTCACGCTCCGTGGGAGCCTCAAAGAACGCTGTCTGCTCCCTGGCCGCAAGGTACGAGGTGATGAAGTTGCTTACCTGATTGGCCTTCAGCTGGGCATCTCTGACCTTCCTGAAAATCATCTGCTGTTCTTCGAGATCCTCGAGCCTGGCGATTTCCCAGGCCAGGTACAGATTCACAGCGCCGAGCTTTACAGCTTCCTGCAACTGTTTTCCCAGGCGGGTCAGTTGCAAGTAGTACCTGATCTCGTTGGTCTTTTTTCCGAGCTTGGCCGCGATCTCCTTGATGTCCAAGCCGCTATTGAGCAGCGCCTTGTAACCGAACGCGGTCTCGATGGGATCCATGTCCTCGCGTTGAATGTTCTCGATGAGCGCGAGCTCAGCGACCTTCCGCTTGTTCACTTTCATGACGATCGCTTCAATCTGCTTGCGCCCGGCTATCTTGCAGGCCCGCCAACGCCGCTCGCCGGCCACAATCATGAACTGGGATCCTCGAGCGACCACTGAGACCGGCTGAATAAGTCCGTGCTCCGTGATCGAAGCGGCAAGCTCTTCGAGCTTTTCCTGGTTGAATGACTTCCTGGGCTGGTCCGGATTCGGTTGCACTGAGTCAATTGCCAGGAGGGCGACGCTGCTCACTGCTCACCCTTATTGCAAAAGCAGGGTGTAGGAGAGCCCCCGTTGGTATAGCCGCCGCATTCTTCGCAGATCTCGCGGCCGGCAGATACAATCACCTGTCCGCAGCAGTCGAATTGATCAACATCGCCAGTCGACCAATTCTCAAGCGCCCTCTGCTTTGCTTCGTCTGGATCCTTGGCATTGAGCCGAACCGAGGCTATGCCCTTTACTGGTACCTTCACAATAAATTCCCGCATGACCGACCTCCGATTTTCTTTTATGTGTCTTTACCGACCTCGTAGTGGTAGTGGATTCTGGAAATATCCGCCGCTACTTCCGAGGGTTTTAGGTCGAGGTAGCGACAAAGATCGTAAATGACATCATCGAGCCTGTCGCCATCCAAGATTTCATCGAATCCAACTACTTGCGTTCGGATATAGTCTTGCAGGACTTCCCTTGTCACCGGTTTTTGATTGCCTTCTTTGTCCTGATAATTCATGGACTGGCACCCACATTTTTTTAGCTCAGTGAGGATTTCCGAATACGCTGTGATCTTGCCGTTGAGATAATCGTCTGTTTCGGTGGCCTGATAAAGACGCCTGGCTTCGTTGATTTTTCCTGTGAAGTGCGCTTTGAGGCGTGTTTTGATCGCGCTGTCCAGTAAGTCGGTATTCATGAAGCAACCTCCTCACCGATGCTCAGGCGATGCCCCTGCGCAAGAATGTTCGAAAGCCACTGATTCAGGAAAACATTCATTTCCCTCTTGGCCTTCGGATTGACAAAGCCCGGCTTTGGATAGACGACTCGATAGCCGAAGCTGTCTTGATATGTCAGCGCCTCAGCCATCTTTCTTTCCGGATATATCCTTACTTCCATATCCGGGTCCGGCACCATGTCGCCGTTCTGCTTGTAGTAGTGGCTCAGCGCGATGGTTACCGATTCCTCGTCTCCGTAGAGCTTGTCTACGCCTAGATCCATGAAGCCATGAGCCTCAAGCTTCATGTAAGCTGGAATCTGATGTAGATCTCCGAGGAGCTTTTCCAGCTTTTTGTATATCACTTCTTCTCTGCTTGCCCGCATCTTGACCGACCTCCTTGTTGATAATTGAACTTGTTATTATCATACTACACGTGGTGGTCTATGTCAAGTAAAACACCTGCAAATTAAAGCATTTTGGGACGCCCGGAGGTCGGTCAGACTGAGACGCCCCAAACTTATATAAATTTCTCAAAAAATATTGTATAATTGACCGGAAGGTTTGCTATTTCATTTGACATTACAGTATAAGTGTGGTGACAAATCGCCTCTTTTCTGTTACACTTTCCCTCCTTAAACGCAAATGACCACCTCTTAGGGTGGCCGATTGACATATCTTTTTAATCCTTTGGTCTATTTGTGCCGAATTTAGGGCGCAGAAGACCGACGTCGGAGTCAATATAGCAGGTCGGTATCCCTGAAAGTGCATCACTTGCAAGAATTATTATTCCAGGAGGCGGTTTTTGAGACCGAAGCCCACGCTCAGCGAGAAGAAGGTCGGCCACTACATCCTTGCCGATACTGGATCCGCGTCACCGAGCCTTCTCCATGACCCGATGGCCGCCTTCTTGCTCCGCTGCCAGGTAAAGGATCTCAGCTCTTCCACGCTCAGAAGCTATGATTACGTCCTTCGCAGCTTCGATAAGTTCCTGGGATTTTTGCCTCTCTCCGATGTAACCCCTCTTGCAATAAGCCGCTATGTCCTTCATCTTAAGAAGGATCGCGGACTTAAACCTCCGAGTATAGGCGTCCATTACCGGACCCTGCACACTTTCTTTCAATATCTGGTCAAGGAGGGTTTCATGATTGAAAACCCGGTCACAAGCGATCTACATCAACCGAAGAAGCAAAAGCACTTCCCCTACTGCCTCGAGGAGTATCAGGTCAAGTCGATGCTTCACGCCAGCCTACAGCAGTGCTCGTCCTTCATGGGGCTTCGAAACCACGTAATGATTCTGACTTTCCTGGGATCGGGGCTCAGACTTGCGGAGCTCGTATCCCTCAACATGGAGTCCGTGGACATGCCCAACGGCCTCATGCGGGTGATTGGTAAGGGTGATAAGGAACGCGTGGTCTGTATGAGTGAGAAGCTCGAGCGGATCATGCCGCGGTACATCAACTGGAGGCTGTCATTACCGCCGGCTGATTCCAAGGACCCGCTCTTCGTCACCCGGAACGGCCGGATCAAGGCTCGTCACGTCGAAGCCATCGTTACTCGCCTGGGGGAGAGGTCCGGGATCTCCGGTGTCCGCTGCTCACCGCACACGCTCCGTCACACCTGCGCCACGATGCTGATAGCCGGGGGAGTGGATCCGTATGCGGTACAGGAGCTCCTGGGACACGAATCGCCAGAGACCACGAAGATCTATGTCCACATGACCGGAATCAGGCTGAAGGAAGCTTATCGCCGCGCCGACCCGCTCAGAATGTTCTAGCGAGGAGTGAACACATGCGTAAAGGTTCCATCTCCATTGTCAGTCATCGAGTCTTCAAGGTTTGCGATTCCGAAGAACTCCATCACGGCCTGAGCAAGTTCGGGGTCTTCTCTCCAGTCTTGCGGCAAAACGATTGTGGAAAAATCGGCAATCAGTTGCCCGGCCATATTGCGCATTTCTTCGGCGGCTTCCTTCATCGCCCGAGCGCTGAGCTTCGTTTCTTTCCGATTTGAGAAAGTACTCATGATGCGAATTTTACTCCAGAAGCCCCGCGTCCGCCATTTTTCTTTTTCTCCCTGGCCAGTCTCGAGCATGCGCCGCAGATGATCCAGGGGCGATATTTTTCCTTGCTCGCTGCGCCCGATTCGGGCAATAGGTTGTCCTGCCGGTCGCTCAAGAAGTTCTTGCCATCGGCTGCGAAGTTACGGATCCCCTTCTCGAACTCGAGCAGAAAATCAGCAACGACCTGGTCACCGCTACCGCCGGATCCATTCTGACCGGAGCTTCTGCCCGGGGTTTGGTTCTGCCAACCATTGCCGGCCACGTCCTCCAGATCCTCGAGCACAGCCGCCAGGTTTCTCAGGATTGAATAATTCCGATGCATCTCAAACTGGTTGAGTCTCGCTTTTAGGGATTTATTTTCGTTCTTTAAATCATTGAGTTCCTGTTCTCGGAGAAGGGTGGGAGACAAACGTGCTTCATTCTTCGCCATTGGCCACCTCCGTGAGCTGACTGTCAATTTTCATGCCGAGTTTCATCTTGCCCTCCAAAAGTAAGGTGGATGTCCGATCAAAAAAATCTTGTCCTGGTGCCGGCGCCGCGTGACACGGCCCACGTACATCAATTTAACCAACCGCTGGTAAGTGGTCCGATAAGGGATACCGAGCTCCTGGGCGATCTGCTCAGCGGTAGCCTCATTAAACTCATTGAGCGCCTGGTATGTTTCTTCCTGGACAATCTCACGCGGTCCATACTGGCCGTGGCTCCTTCGGATCCGCTCCGGCTTTTTACCGTGATGGCAGCGGTCACAGATATCCTCGCCATCGGCATTTTGGTATGGATCGTCATTCCATACCCCGAGCGGGTTGCCACAGTCAGCGCAACGTTTCTTTATCGCTTGGTCGCTCATCGCGATATTTCCCCTTTCTTCCAGCCATTTTTCTATCTTGTCCAGTAGTGGGATGAACGGCGCTGCTAATACTTCACCAAGGTCTTTCCATGCGCGGATAAAGTGCGGTACGTAGCTGTGGTCACAAGCCGGCAACTCCGCCCAGCGGTCATCGGAATGTCTGCATCGAACCGGGCAGGTTTCATGCCAACAGTACTTGCAATCGCCACAGGTGCGGATGTCGGTCATGCTGCTACCCCTTTCTGTTTATTTTGTTTTGCTGCCACTTCGCTCGCTGTACATCCACCGCGGATCGGTCCAGGCACTCAAAGTCGAGCGCCCGATAAACGGTCTCCCCAAGCCTTTCGTAATGCGTGACAAGCCCGTATGATCTGAGCCTGGTGAGCATCCGCGCAGTTGCGCACCGGCTGCGGCCAAGGAAATCTGAAAGCGTTTCAATGGTACCCCCCCCCAGGAAGTGGAGCTCCTCCCAAAGTTCACCGCTTCTGGTGCGGAGAAAACTGGCTGGCGCGTGGGTGCGGCCTCCGTCATGGCACAGAATCTCGATCATGCTTGCATGGGGTTCCGTGTCCACGCTGCTTGCAAGGGGTGTCATTTCAGATCAGCCCGTTCTCGCCAGCTCATGTCCCGCTTCACTGGCACCGGCACACAGACGCTCTCAGCGCAGAGCAAGCACTGGATTTCAACTAGCTCGCCGAACCTTTCACGGACGATCATCTCGCCATCGCAGTCCACCGGCCCGGAAGCGTATTTCACATCGGCGTGAGTTTCGATGCCCAGGTCTTCGAGGGTTGGCAGCATCAGATCACGACCTCGTCGGTTTGCTGTTGCTTCCTGTTTTTTATCGCCCGGATGGCTTCAAGATTTTCTTCATGGCTGAGCTTCTCGGATTCTATCCGGGCTTCTTCAGCCTCCTGGGTTTTGCGGCGATCGATTGCGGCCTGCTTTTCGGCTTCGTATTTTTCCTTGCCGGATATTTGCCGTGGGGCATCGCCAGTCTGCCTCAAACTTGTACCCGCGGATCGTAGCCGCCGGGTTGGCTTTTCTTCTTTAATTTCAAGTTCCCCCACTTGTGGGGGTAAGGGGGTAAGGTCTTTATGACCTCTGACTTCTGACATAGCATCGTCCGGGCATAGCTCGGGCATATGCTCGGGCATTGCTCCTGCATCTGCGACCGCATCCCATTTAGCTTGAGCCGCCCGCCTCGCATGTTCGCTCTTTTTACCTGCATATTGCAGTTCTTTTTCCATTCGCTTATTGATTAGAAAGCCGTCCGACTCTTCAAAAAATTCCATCAAAGTGGGAAAATATTTGTTAAATTTAAATCGAGAAAGTTTGCAAATATTTTTCAATTTACTCGGGTCTTTTTTCAAAAATCCTTTACGCCAGTAGTGCATCAGGAGCAGAAGATAGGCTCCGTGTTCCTCCGTGGAGAGGTGGTCGGTATCGGACTGGTAGTCGCCTACAAAGAAACGGAAAAAGGGGAATTCAGCCATTTAGCACCTCCTTATCGAATAGCGACACTGGCTGCTCTGGCCTACGCCATCCAACTACATAGACGCCCGGCAATTTACAGACAGCCAGACACGCAGCATTGGCTTTTCCATAAGCGATCAACACTGAGGCCGCGCCTGGGTTCGGTCCAATGCTGCCGTCGTGCCGGTGGAAGCTCAACCGCCCCTTGAGGAATAGCAGAGCGTCGGCCCGGGACCATACGTGATCGAAGAATGTTTTCGTCTCGGTTCGTGCATAAATCAGCGCAATACCGTTACCGTGATCTGCGAGTCTTGCCAGCCACTTCCCGGTCTCATTGCCGTAGGGCGGGTTTAACCACACACGGCCTTCCCAGGGGCGCGACAACCCGTCATCCTCGATCGTGAAGTGGTGTGCAGCCGTTTCCCAAGGTCTTTTAACCGGCGCACACGGATCCAAGTCGAAAGGTCTTAGGGCGTCAATGATGGCTGGGGGTGTGAGCCACTCGTCTGTGCCGCCGCTGTGACTCGCAGGCTCGTGACTGGCCAAGCCGCTCACTTATCCACACCCCCACAAAAGTTATCCACAGCAAAAAAAGTGACGCCGAAGCGTCCTGTTGGTTGGGATTCCCGGTCCCGGTATGCGGTTGTGGTCGAGCAGAGGGTTAGGGTCACTCGTGTGCCTCCAAAAATGACAGCTGATCTTCCCTCTCGTCAATAGGCGCCGTCTTCGCCTTTTGAACCGGCGTGCTCCTGACGACACCAACTCGCCCGGTCTGAGCCTCTACCGCCTTCAGGAATCGTTTATAGTCCGCGAACCCGCCGTCTCGAAGGATGGCAGCACACGCATCAACCACAGGCTGACCGTCTGGGGTGACCATGTCGATGATCCCGGGGACATTCTCGAAGATCATTGTCTTGGGTCGGATTTCACAGACGAGGCGCATAAACTCGAAGACCAAACTGTTGCGAGGATCCATAACATTTCTGTGACCGGCCCGGCTGAATCCCTGGCAAGGCGGTCCGCCCACGATGCAGTCGAGTTCCTCCTGCTCCATTCCGATTGCGTCCAGAATCTCAGCGCCTGATATATGGCGCACATCCCCCATGAAAAAATGAGATACTCCGGGTTGCTCCGGGTAATGGTTGATCCAGCCGCTGCCGGCTACCGTGGGGGTGGCGAAACCATGCTTCGCGGCGTCTGGTGCAAGTGCCTTGTCGCGTTGATTGCGGTACCGTTCCTTTGCTTTTTCTTCGCGCTCTAGATATTTATTGAACTTTTCCTTGTCTGATTCGTCGATGAAGTGAACATCATGTTGCCCCCAGCGGCACAAATTGACCATGTAGGTTTCTGCCGCAGCGGAATCCCATTCAAGCGCGGCAACAACCTCAAACCCTCCCTGGATCATCCCGAGCGAGAAACCACCGCAGCCAGCAAACAGATCGATGCAGGTCGGCCGCCTCATTCGCTTAATCTCAGCAGTTGCCACGTCCTCAGAGACGAGCAGACCGCTTGGCATCTGGACTAGGCCGTCGTCTTCGAGGTTGAGGAGGCCGAAGGTCAAGCCTGGCCCCCGTCCGCCTTCAGCGACCGCTTCGCGCGCAGCCCCCGGTATTGAACTACAACCATTCTTGCCGGTACGCGATGACTTAAGAAGTCGCCTTTATAAACTGCAAAATAGCCGACCACCGCCATCTCTCCAGGCTCCTCGTAATAGGCAATCCGTGTCGTACCAGTGCAGTCGTCCACCGAGAAATTTGAAGCGTCCTCGAAGCAAATAGATTGGATTGTCCGTTCGTCTTCTCGCATTTTTGGGATGTAGATATCCATCTATCCCGTTGCCGGGTCTACGTTCTCAGGTACGCTGCTCATGTGGTCTCCTTGTTCTTAGTGAATGCTTGTATCGCCAGCCAGCGGCCACGATCATTTGATCTGCGCCCATGATCTCTTTTGCGACGCTCCCGCCGATAAAGTTCTTGCTGAATCCTCCGGCGGTCCCAATCGCTACTATATTTTCTGCGCTCAATGCTGAGCGTGTAATAAGGATCAAACTCGACCTCGACGCCGATGCCCCGCTCACAATGCGGGCATTCGATCTCGAAGCTGGTTGAGTCGTCCATTTCGTAGTGGTTCTCTTCAATCTCTTTTCCGCAATCGGGGTAAGGACACGCTCCGTTCATATCTCCCTCGCCATCTGGTTTATCTCCATGCGCGCTGCCTTTCTGGCGATTTTACAAATGCGGCAGACATCGTCCCGGTCGGCAAAAGCCTCCCTCACTGACTTGGCATAGCTCTTATCATCCGTCTGGCCAATGAGGCCCGGGTCGCGAACATCCGCCAGCAGCTCGCAGTACGTATCGCGGTTACAACTCACGCCATCACCACCTCCGCCGAAGAGCCTTCCGGGCCCTTGCTACATTCGATCCGCGCCGGGAATACCTCGCGTAGATCCTCATGGTGGGAAATCAGCAGGATGGTCGAAAACGTCTCACTGAGGATCTGCAGCAGTTCGACCAGTTTGGCGCGGCCTTCCTCGTCCAGGCCCTCAGGCTCGTCGAGGATGAGCGTCTCGATATGTGCGCCGGCACGTCGCGCCAGGAGCTTCGAGAGCGCCACTCTGAGCGCCACGTTTACCCTGTACGCCTCGCCTCCGCTATACGTCTCATACGGCCGGTCGAAGCCGTCCTCGATGATCTTCACGTCCAGCGTCTCCGCTATCCGATCGGAGCTCTTTAACGCCTTCTGTGTTTCAAGTTTCACCTCGAGGCCGGTACCCAGCCTCGTCAGGATGTCGTTGGCGATGTCTTCGACTTCCGAGATGGCCGCATCGATGATGAGCGCGGGGATCCCGTCCTTGCCGAAGGCCTCGACCAGGTACCGCCATGTGGCCGCGGTGGCATGGAGTTCGTCCTGGCGTTTGCGATCATCGGCTGATTCATCTGCGAGTTTCTTCAACCGTTCGATCTCCGCCTCGAGGCGGGTGACACTGGCGTTTGCATCATCGAGGTCTTTCCGAGCGTTCCGGGTTTTCTGGATGATTTCTTCGGCAGCGGCCTCTGACTCGTTGGCCTTCTTGAGGTCATCAGCCATCGCCAGCAACTGCTCTTCGATTTTCTCGCGTTTGATCTTCCAGGATTCCCGGTGGCTGGCGAAACCGTCTATTTCACTCTGGATCTCGATGATGCGAGTTGCAGCACCCCGCGCTTCAGCTAACCTGGTCTCGATGCCGTTCATACCCTCGAGTTCACGCTTCATGCCGTCGTGGGCGCCCTGATCGTATTCGATAGTGGGCAGTTGGTCGGCCTGTTCCACCAGCTTTGCGAGTGGTTCATTCCCTTGCTCGACTTTCAGGTCAAGGCTCGCCAGCTTCTGTGAAAGTTCCTGCACCAGAGCATTGCCCTTTTGCCGCTCCACTTCATAGACCTTGCCGGTTTCTACGAGCGCCTGGTCTTTTATTTCCTGCTTACAGATGGGGCAGTTATGAGCGGTCTCGGTGCTCAGCTCCACCAGCTTTGCTTCAACCACTGCCAGGTCTTTGTCGACCTTGTCGGCCTCTCTTTGCGTATTCGACCGCTCGGTTACGAAGACGTCGACGACAGCTTTTACCTCCTGGTATTGTGATCGCAGCTCGAGGCGCTTCTGGTTCGTTTCGTTCCAGCGGTTGGCCGTCTCTTCGAGATCTGCAATCGTCTGGACCAGCTGATCTCTTCTTTCCATCTTCTGATCGAGCTCTTCAGCGGAATCAGCGAGGGCCTGTTGGCTTTTAATGGTCACATTCCGGGACGAGATCTTGCCGTCCATCTCGTCATCGATGTTGATAGCGGCCTGCTTCTGCTTTTTGAGATCCTCATGGTGGATCCGCAATTCCAGAAATCGCTTCTCTTCTTCGAAAAGCTTCTCTTTCTCGGTCTCGAGCTTTTTGACGCCATATTCATAGGTTTGAGCCTTGTCGCGTGCGGCCCTCAGATCGACGACCGCTTGGCCCTTGCGCTCGAGCTCGCCGTCGATGTACACCAGGGCACCGCGCACTTTTGTAATATCATCCTCGATCGCGCGTAGACGTTTCTTCGCGGCGTCCTGTAACCGTTTCCAAATCTCGAGGTTGAGGATGCTGGCGAACACTCCCTTACGTTCGGTAGGCTTAGCGCGGGTGAAGGCATCAGCGTCGCCCTGGCTGATCCAGGCGGACTTTAAAAACCCGTCCTGGTCGAGGCACAAGGTCTCGTTTATGCGCTGCTGTGTCTGTGCGATCGTGTCGCCGGTTAGCGTTTCCCACTTGTCACCGTTCTTGAGGGCGAACTCGAGCGTGTGTTTGGATTTAATCGTGCGGATGACTCGATAGGTATTACCGATGAGCGCAAATATAAATTCCACCCGGGCTTCCGTCTCACCGCGACGAATATAGTCGTCCAGCGATAGCCCGGGCTCGGCTCCGAAGAGGCCGAATAGCATAGCCTTAAGGACTGAGCTCTTGCCAGCGCCGTTCTCGCCGCACAGGGTAGCTAACTGGATCCCGCTCATTGGTATCTCGAGCTCGGGGTAGCTGCGGAAGTTCCTGGCCGTCAAGTTCTGCGGCTTCATGAGGCCACCTCCTCGAGGTCAAAGTTTGAACAAGCAGGCACGTTGCCGGGGTAGTCACAATCAGCTTGCTTGCCGCATTCTGAGCAGAGGCTGTCTGTCCAAAGTGGAGCGTATTTTTGGCTGGCGTAGCTCATGACGCCACCTCCGCGATTATTTTTTCACAGGCGGTCTTTATAACGTCCTGGACATCCGCGTCGGTACCGCGGTTTGTCATGTACCTAACGAGCGCTTCAACCGGCCCCATTGCCTCGGTCATTTCTGAATCCCGCACGTTTGTCTCACGCTCGATCTCCAGCTCGATCGGCATTACTTTACTGGCGCCCTGTGCATAGATCTGCTTTGCGAGCGCTGCGCGGTCGAACTGGCGGGCCTCATCCTCGGTCATCTTGCCCTGGACCCGGACAACCGCATCTGTAACGTCGGCGCCGGGGATCCCGCCGTATTCCAGCTTCATGGTGACGAAGCGGCGGGCGGGGGTAGGGATACAGCTGGCGTCGACTCCGCCGGGGAGATGCTTTCCGAATTCCCATAGGGTGTAGCTTTTATGGTCGTTCTCTTCGCCGAAATCAATACGCTCCGGTGAACCGGGATATCTGCAAAGCGGTGACCCTCCACCGCCAACGAACTGCGGCTTGTGGATATGCCCCAGCATGATGGCGTCTAAGCCCATCGCTTGAAGCTCGTGCAGCGGCAGTACCGGCTCGTCAAAGAAGTTGGTCATCATGTCCGTAGACGTGGTAGCGCCTGAAACGCTGTGGTGGGCCACAAGGATCTTCGGGCCCCCGCCGTCAATCATCTGCGCCCGGAGGCCGCGCGCGATCTCCATGAGCTTCTGAGTCATCAGTCCGTTGACCTGGTCGCGGGTGAGATCCTTATATTCATCCTTGGCCAGCAGGGATGAGCGGGAGACTGAGGGCAGCGTGGCGACTTGAGGCATGTTCCTGCCCTCGTAAGTGACCTCCGGGCCTGAGGCCCAGTACAGCTCTGGTCTCGTGCTGACAAAGACGCGAGAACTGGCGAATATCTCCATCGCTGTGGCCTTGCCCGCCGCCGCCGGCAGGTCGTGGTTGCCGGTAACAAGAAGTACGGGGATCCCCGCAGCTGCGAGTATGTCCAGTCCGGCCTTGAAAGCTCTATAGGCCGTCGGACTGGGGTTCCTGGTCTTAGCCAGGTCCCCGGCAAAAACGAACAGATCGACCTTGCGCTCGACCGCGTCCTTGCATATCCACAGCCAAGTACTAGCGAAATCCGTGAAGCGGCTGTTGAGCCCGTCGGGGCCGTCTGTGCCGTGGCTGTGGCCAGAGTCCAGGTGCAAGTCGGCTGTGTGCGCTATTTTGAGGCTAGAAGGGTATGTCACTGTCATCACCCGCCTCCGGTGCATCGATGATCTCGACCTCGGCTATTTCACCAGTCTGCTGATCTACTGCATGTGGCTGATGAGCAGGACCTGGCTGCTGCGGGTACATATCACTTGCTGCCGCGTTGCCGGATTCCAGAAAACGATTCTTCACCTGTGGATCCGAATAGTCAGGCAGGAAGTCGATTCTCGGAATGGCCAGGGGCTTCGCGAAAGACGCCTTCGGATACGTCTGATTCATTGCCAGCGCCTTGCGAATAACCCTGTTAAACGCCTTGCTTTCGCACATGGAAGCAGCGTGCTTGCGGATCCTCAGCTTCTCAGACTTGATATACGCCTGTTTGTGGATGTCGCTATTCCAGTCCTTGGCGTTGGCGCGTTCCTCGGACTCCTGGTATTCGACATCCAGAATCACTTCTTTGGTCGAACTGAACTCTTTCCACGTTCCATCCGGCTTTTGCATGGCGCCCACTGCCGTAAACATGTAACTGTCCGGGCCAGCTTTGACCCAGACACATTTCTCAGTTACCCATCGCAGACCAGCAGCGTCGGAAATGCGCTCAAGCGCCGGTTTTTTCGGGGCATACTCCCCGTTTTTCTCCTGGTAGCAATCGCGTTCGACATCAATGCTTACCAGCTCGACTCGGGCGATATGATAGGGGCTGATCTGCCGGATATACGATGTAGGAAATAGCACGACGTTACCGGCCTGTTGGTACTTCTGAAGCGTTACCAACCCCTCACCGGTCTCTTCATTTTTCCGGACTTCCAGATCCTTCTCGGGGGGCTCAGTGATGGCTGGCTCTGGTGCTAGCGCGGCCGCAGTCGCCTGACCGTGAACCGCCACACTCTTGATGTTGTTGTACTTTCCGTCCGGAGTGACCGTGTAGGTGACTAATATCGGCCGGCCGGACTGATGTGCCAGGGCAAGATCTGCGCCATCGGTCTCTGAAAACGTGGAATACCATTCACCGTTCAGCTGGACGCTATGATTCTCCCAGGACGAGCCATCCTTTTTTGTGCCGCTCTTGGGTTTATAGTCTTCGATAACACCCGAGACCGAGGGCAACTGTTGCTCGGTGGCGCCGGTCATGATCTCGCGCCCCCGCGGAACTGCCCTGCTGCTACGCGGTTGATCGAAACCGCTGTGTTAAAGAGATCATCCGCGAAACTCTGGCTGGCGGTTGACGGGTCATGGAGAATCTGGAGGTAGCCGCGGGCGATCGCTTCAAACACCGCCGCCTTATACACAAGCCAGCTGTGATCATCTTCAGCCAGTACCGCCAGCTCTGGTTCATTGCAGTTGCGGATCTCATCACGAAACTCTTCTTCAGTGGTCTTCTCAAGCAAATGGCGGAGCTCTGGCGAGCTGATCGTCACCTGCCTGCATTTATCTGTTGATTCAATGAGTGCCATTCTGATATCATCCTTCTGGTTGTTGTTATGGGGACCCGGCCCCGCTATAGCGCCGGGCCCCTGAGATTCATTCCTTTTGCTTTGCTAAGATATGTGTTCACCTCCTCTCCGCGTGTAATCTTTTGTGAGCCAGGCGCATAAAATGTGCCGGTTGTTATATGCGGTCCTGGCGAAACACTTCATCTGAAGCCGTTCAACCTTTTCCTCCCAAAGCTGCTTCTTCAGTTCAATCTGGGCCAGCCCGGCAATCACCTGTTGAGGCGTCGGGTTTACCATTTTCATGCCGAATTCAGGAAGCCTCACACTGCCTCCTGGTCGAATAAAGTCGCCGGCCCGAATTCCCGATCGATCGCGCTCTTGTAGCCATCCACGGCTCTGCGCAGCGGGTCAAACAGCGTGGTGATAAAGTCGTATCCTTCGAGGGCTTCTTCTCGGGTCTTTGGTATGAAATAGCCGGAGGGTCCCGAGCCGATCAGATATCCATGGCTACGGAGATAATTCACGGTTTCGCGCACACGCTTGGTCTGCTTGACCCCGCAGCGCGTTGCGAGGTCCATCCCGGAGATAGGCGTCTTTCCTTGTACCGTCGCCAGCTTCAGTTGCCGAAGGAGCTGCTCCGGCGGGATTTGGTGGCGCTCGCTCACAGAGGCCACGTCGCGAGTGTACTTATAGCGATCGCCGCGAAGACCCCCAGGACTGCCACGCCGAACCAGAGAACGATCTGGTTGTGGAGTTCCTTCTGGCGGTGCTCAAGGTAGCGTATGTAAGCCCAGGACGGCTCGCGTTTTGGTACCTGTTCCATCGTTCTGCGGGCGCTCGAGGATGAAGCCATGTGCCGTTTGTTACTTTGGGTGTTGTGAAATCCTTCCAAAACGGGTATCCTTTCTGTGTCTAGGCGGGAGAACCGGGACGTCAAAAACCTCGGTTCTTCTGCTTTTTTTGCTTCCGTTGTCTAGGCGGTTAAATATTCAATTGTAGGCTCTAAACTCTCGACTCCTCCTTTAGGCTGCCGGTGTAGCTCAGGCGGTAGAGCAGCTGATTTGTAATCAGCAGGCCACGGGTTCGAATCCTGTCACCGGCTCCAGTCTCCTTCTTCAAACCATCTCCCCGCGAAATCCGGAATCAGCTTTCGGTTATATTCATGACCACAAAAAGTATGATTTATCTTGCCCTGAAACTATAGACAAAAGGTTTTATTTACAGTAATCTAAATGCCCATTTATTCAAATGGGGCGGATTATCGGGGAAGGGGATTTGGGTGAAAAAGGTTTATCTCACAGCGGTATTATTTCTTGCGGTAATATTCCTGATTGCTTTTTGCGGGACTGCATGGGCTGGGTACACGACTACCAAGCTTACTAACAACAGCAATCCATACGATGACTCTTATCCCCAGATAAACAACAGTGGCCAGGTGGTCTGGCAGGGATGGGACGGCGCCGACTACGAGATCTTCCTCTATAGCGGCGGCGTCACCACGCAACTCACCTTCAACAGCTATGCTGATGCGCATCCTCTGATAAACGCCAGCGGCCAGGTGGTCTGGACTGGAAAGGGCCCCGATGGCGCCGACGAGGAGATCTTCCTCTACAGTGGTGGCGCAACTTCCCAGCTCACCAGCAACAGCTTCAATGACGTGAGTCCACAGATAAACGCCAGCGGCCAGGTGGCCTGGTACGGATCTGGACCCGATGGCACCGACGGCGAGATATTCCTCTATGGTGGTGGCGTGACAATCCAGATCACCAGCAACAGCTACGACGACTTTTCGCCACAGATAAACGCCAGCGGCCAGATGGTCTGGACTGGAAATGGCCCCTTTTATGGCACCGACGGTGAGATATACCTCTACAGTGGTGGCGTGACCACCGCGCTCACCAGCAACAATACCTCAGAAGGTAGTCCCCGGATAAACGACAGCGGCCAGGTAGCCTGGCAATTCCACGATGGCATCGACGATGAGATTTACCTATACAGCGGCGGTCTTGAGGGGCAAATCACTTTCAACAGCCACTATGACCAGCTTTACAAGATAAGCAACAGCGGCCAGGTTTATTTTGGTGGGAATGGGCTCTACGTCTATAGCGGCGGTTTTAATGGGCAATATACCCAGCTTATGGCGACCTCATATTGGGTTCAGATAAACGAAGGCGGCCAGATGGTTTGGGAAAAACAAGGCACGTATATCTATGACCAGGACTGGGATATCCACCTCTTCAGTGGGGGCGTCGCCACCAATCTCAGCAATAATTACACTAACGATTATTCACCCCAGATTAACGACAGCGGCCAGGTAGTCTGGTATGGCTATGACGGCACCGACTACGAGATCTTCCTGGCCAGCCCATGCACGGAAGGAAGACCCGAGCTATCACTTTCAAAAGCAAACGTATACTGGGCAAGTTACGCCGACTATCTGGTTGGCAAGCTCATCGTTAATTGGAGAATCACGAACACCGGAAGCATTCCTGCATACAATGTAAATGTCACCAGCAGCACGAATACCAATGGAGTGACTATCAACGAACCTCTTCCAATAATCTTCGGAAACATCTTCGAAGCAGGTTCCGGCCAGGACATTAAAGAAGTTGGCTGGGTACATAACATTCCCGCCGGAGTCGGAAGCTGGCAAAGTACTCTTACCGGAACCGCCCAGGATGCGTGCGGGACGACTTATACATATCCTTAGAAAGGTTTAAATTGAAGGATATACAAGGCCGCCGACCAGGCGGCCTTTCTTTTTCCCCGCTTTACATTCCTCTCCCGGGGTATATAAAAACTACATGCATTTCCTTGGGCCCGCTGCCCGAAAGTGGGTTCATCCAGTCCTGAGGGGGAGATCACAATGGTGGTCAAAGATATAGTCGAAAAGACAGTTGAATTTGAAAAGGGAATCACAAAATGGCAGGAGGTCGAGGACGACACGATTGCCTCATGTGACAGGATCATTCGTGGCACGGATAACGAGCTGGTCAAAACCATCGCTGGTATTATTCTGGCTGACTCGTCCAGGCATAAACATGTGCTCGGTGTGATCAACGACACTTTGAACGGTACCGTTACCCTCACTCCGGAAGACCTTGGCCAGATATCCGAGCTGCTCGATACCCATCTCGAGATCGAGAAGCAGTCGATTGATATGGCCATGACGCAGTACGAGAACAGCCGCAATTTCGTGGTGCGCCATCTACTCACATATCTTCTTGAGGATGAGAAGAAGCACTACAAGATGTTGAGTCAGCTCAATGACTTCAAGAAGCATCTGTATCCTTATGCTTAAGGGCTGATTTGAGCTTCGAGGCACACAGGACACATCGCAACTTGTCAAAACCCCTGGCTTGAATTCAAATCAGCAGGCCAGGGGTCGAACGCCGTTACTGGCCCCAGAATTACACCCCGCTTAGTTTGACATCAGAACGAATTGCGTAATCCACGCCGAATCCGGCGCTCCGCGATTTTGCCGTTCACCATCATTATATGCTAAGTTGGAAAAGTCATACTTGTATGACTTTTCCAGTACATCTGGAAGAATTTCCAATGGGAAAGGTGCAGGCAATGAATCCTAACATGAACATTACCTTTTTTGGCTCGTCCACAATCGGGGAGAAGGGCCAGGTCGTGATCCCGGTCGAGGGGCGTCAGAAACTCGACATGAATCCCGGCGACAGGCTTCTGTTCATGGGTGATCTCGACAAGGGAGTGCTCATGGTCGCCAAGTCGGATGTCTTCGAGAATCTGATGAGCGACCTGCAGGCCAATTTCCAGTCGATGCGCGAACAGATCAAAAAGAAAAGATAAGGGGAGAAGAATGCTGGCAAGGATTGCTCTATTTTCTTACAGGAAACGCTGGCTGGTGCTGCTCTTCTGGGTGGCGATGCTCGCGGGAATGACATATTGGGTCAATTCAGCGGGAAGCGCCTTCTCCATGGACTTCAAGGTTCCCGAATCGGACGCGCAGGATGCTTTCGAGCTGCTGCAGACACGCTTTCCGTCACAATCGGGCGCGACCGGGGACCTGGTCTTCAAATCCACGGCCGACCTTAAGGACCCCGCCGTCCGTGAGACTGTCGAAAGCGTAATCAAAAGGATAGAGCGGGTACCACATGTCGTCGGAGTAGTCAGCCCGTATTCTCCCGAGGGCGCCGCGCAGACAAGTCCGGATGGACACATTGCGCGGGCTGTCATCCGGTTCGATGAGAACAACCAGGTGATGGAGGAGGACAAGGTCACTACCGGCGCCATCAGGAACATCGTCACCGGCCAGGGCAGCGATGGCATCCAGTTCGAGCTGGGCGGGCAACTTTTCGCCGGTGAACCCGACATCGGCGCCGAGGGCGTGGGCCTTTCGGCGGCGGTTATCATCCTGCTGATCGCTTTCGGCTCGGTGCTGGCCATGGGGCTGCCTATTATCACCGCGCTTTTCGGTATCGGCATCGGCATCGCAGCCGTGACGATGATGAGCCACGTGATCACCCTGCCGGACTTCACCACCCAGCTGGCCTCGATGATCGGCATCGGCGTCGGCATCGACTACGCGCTCTTCATAGTGACCCGCTACCGTCAGGGGCTGGACGAGAAGCTCGGTCCCGAGCAGGCGACGATTACCGCTATCAATACCGCCGGGCGTTCCGTCATATTCGCGGGCCTCACGGTCGTGATATCGCTGCTGGGCATGGTCCTGATCAACATCAACTTCATTCAGGGTCTGGGCATCGGCGCGGCCACGGTCGTGGCGGTCACGATGCTTGCCTCCATAACCCTGCTGCCCGCGGTGCTCGGTTTTGTCGGGGAGAAGATCGACAGATTCAGGATTCCCGGCCTGGGCCGCAGGAGCGTCAAACCCGAAGAGCAGGGCAAATGGTACCGCTGGGGGAAGCTCCTGGAAAAGCACCCATGGTGGGGGTTCCTGCTGGGATTATCGATACTTATGGTGCTGGCGATGCCGGTGCTGGGCATACGCCTCGGCTCATCTGACGCCAGCGCCAGGCCGACCAGCGACACCACGCGGCGGGCATATGACCTTCAGGTAGAGGGTTTCGGCCCGGGTTCCAATGGCCCCCTTGTCCTGGCTTCGCAGATAGAGGGGCCGCAGGACATGGCCGTATTGCAGAAAGTCCAGGAAGCAGTCAGTAATGACGCTGGTGTGGCCCGGACGACCCCGGCTTTTCCTAACCCGGAGATGAGCGCGGCCATCATCCAGGTCATCCCTACTACGTCGCCCCAGGACGAGGGAACCGTGGAGCTTATCCATCGCCTGAGGGAAGATATACTGCCGGCTGCAACCGCCGGAAGTGACGTCGAGGTCCACGTCGGCGGCCTGACCGCCACATTCGATGACATTTCGGAAGTCATGAAGAACCGGCTGCCGCTTTTCATAGGCGCTGTTTTGTCGTTGAGCTTTTTCCTGATCATGATCGTCTTCCGGTCAGTTGTCATACCGGTCAAGGCCGTATTGCTGAACATGCTGTCGATAGGTGCGGCTTATGGCGTGCTGGTCGCGGTCTTCCAGTGGGGCTGGGGCGGGAACCTGCTAGGGCTGGGTTCGACGGGGCCGGTGGAGAGCTTTCTGCCGATGATGCTCTTCGCGATTATCTTCGGGCTGTCGATGGACTACGAGGTGTTCCTGCTATCCCGCGTCAAGGAGGAATACGATCTGAACGGGGACAATAACCTGTCGATCGTCCGCGGGCTGAGCCGTACCGCGCGAGTGATCACGGCCGCCGCCGCGATCATGATAACCGTGTTCGGGAGCTTCATGCTGGGCGATGAGCGCATCATCAAGGAATTCGGGTTCGGCCTGGCGGTGGCGGTGCTGATTGACGCCAGCATCGTGCGCCTGCTACTGGTGCCGGCGACCATGGAGATACTGGGGAAGGCGAACTGGTGGTTCCCGAAATGGCTCGAGTGGCTGCCAGCGCTGCATGTGGACGCGGTTGAAGCGGCGGCTAATGCTCCGGAAGATGATTAGCGGCGCGGCTCTGGCTACCACATCAGAACCGTGTTTAAATGTTCATAGTGCTGATCATGGCGGACCTCACAACCAACAATCCTGATAAACGCACGCAGCGTCGCGAGATGCAGCTGAAACGCCGATGCAGGCAGCGGCTCGTCTTCATCGCCGCCGCCGTTTCGATTATCCTCGTGATTGCGGCGGTCGTGGCAGCCCGGGCGATAAGCAGCGGGCAGGTCGAAAGTGGCAGCGGCATGAGCGAGGCGCTGGACGCTGACGCATCGACTGTTCTGGGGCCATCGCGCGCCGAAACGACTGGCACCGTCGAAGCTCCGCGCACCACGGCGGCAACCGCCAGCGGCGCGGCGCCGGTCGCCGCCGGCAGCAGCCTCGCAGGCAAAGTCATAGTTATCGACCCGGGCCATGCGTCCAATACCGATTCGGGCATGGAACCCGCCGGGCCCGGCTCATCCGAAACCAAGGTAAAAGACCCCGGGGGAACCAGCGGCGCCGCGACCGGCGTTCGCGAACCGGTTGTCACACTGGCGATCTCACGTAATCTCAAAACGCTCCTCGAGGCAAAAGGCGCGCGGGTCATCATGACGCGTGAGTCAGATGTCTTTAACGGCGGCAACCGCGAGCGGGCCCAGATAGCCAACCAGGCGGGCGCGCAGCTCTTCATAAGGATTCATTGTGACGGATCGACCAACAGCTCAACGAGCGGCGCCAGCACCCTGTATCCCGCGCTCATCCCCGGCTGGACCGATGACATATATAACCCGAGCTACAGGGCTGCCGCAGCGGTGCAGTCGGCGCTGGTAAATGATCTCGGCATTCCTGACCATGGGATAGTCGAGCGCAGCGACATGACCGGCTTCAACTGGGCGGATGTTCCCGCCATCCTTCCCGAAGTCGGTTTCATGAGCAATCCTGACGAGGACGTCAGGCTCAACTCGGCCGATTATCAGCTCAAGGTGGCGCAGGCGCTCGCCCGCGGCATCGAGGTTTACTTCGCCGGAAATTAATTAAAGGCCCGGGAGTAGAATGGCGAAATCCGGGGAATAAGATTCACAAACCTTCCCCGGTACCCCGGGGTAGTGATCCATGCCGACAGGCGAGAGCACAGGGAGCGCACTTGGACGCCGAGCTGCCCCTTTCCATCACAAAGCTTGAAGACAGCATGTTCGCCGACATCCTGGCGACCATAGGTGACGGCGTCAGCGTGCAGGACCGCAATTTCCGCGTGATATACGCCAATACCACTCTCAAAAAAATGTTCGGCGAAGACATCGTCGGCAAGTATTGCTACGAAGTCTATGAGCAGCGCGACAAGAGATGCGAAGGCTGCCCTGTCTACAAGACTTTTCAGGACGGTCTGATTCATCGAGCCGTGCGGCATGGCGTCGACATCCATGGAGATCATTTGACTGTTGAGATCATATCCTCTCCTATCTGCAACAGCGCTGATGAAGTCGTGGCTGGGGTCGAAGTTGCCAGGGATGTCACGGAACAGCTGAAAGCCCAGAGTAAAATAATAGAAATAAGTGAAAAGCTTCTACGGCTGACAAGCGTGGCAAGAGAAATCTCCTCCGGTCTGGACCTCGGACGTATTTTGCGAAGGGTCGTGAAAA
>Ga0265292_1000314_pt1 | contig 78929 bp, 76 predicted proteins | sample Munlanlewell296A_FD_189080 | JGI IMG/M metagenome (GOLD analysis project Ga0265292, IMG submission 189080) | Leachate microbial communities from a municipal landfill in Southern Ontario, Canada - Leachate well 296A | ecosystem: Engineered > Solid waste > Landfill > Unclassified | place: Canada...
GCCTTGATTTGGCTGAAGGTCATGCAATCATTCAATTCCATCGTATTTAAAATAAATTTTGAATTCAACATAGAAGATGTCTCTCGATAGAGGACTCTGCGCTTCCCGCATAACGGGGTGATGCGGAAAAAGAGCAAGTACCGGCGCTATCTGCAATACGCCACGATAAAAGGTTTAAGGCTGTATATACCCAGTTGGCACAGAAACACGGCCTCCGTCAACCCCCCCATTCTGGCAAGCCCTATATGTTAGCGGCTGACATATTGTTTAGGTCTTGCAGTCAGTCCATATTTTTTACGGATAGCTGCCAAACGCTTTGCTCTCAACTTTGGGTCTTTCTCGTATTCTTTGCCCAATTTTTCCCGAATATCTCGCTGTAATTGAACAGCATCAAAATCTTTTTTCATGTTATTTTTCTTTTAAGATTTCTCTTGGATTTCTGATTTCTAAAATCATATAGCCGTGTTTCAGATTAATACCATTATACTTTTTAATTCTGTCAAGATTTACGATGTGCTTAAAATTCCAACTCACCAAAACATCAACTTTGTTTATAGTCGCAATGGCGATATGCAAAGCGTCCTCATAAAATTTTTTGGTGATGGCACCCTCCTTCAAGTAAGCGTCTGCAAGGTATTCCGCTTCCTTCTCATTAAGCACATACTCTTTGCTTTCCTCTGGAATAATTTTTAGTAAGTCACGAACTTCCTGTCTGGCGTTTTCAATCTCGTCAAGTGTCACATCGGAAATTACGGCAATGTTTTTACCTGTTTTGAACTCGTCAAAAAGCTTTCTGCTCCACTCTTGAAACTCCTTGTCAAGGTAGCCGCCAATTACGGAAGTGTCCAAATAAATTCGTTGCCTCATTGTCTATAATTATTAGTTCAAAGTTAGTGAAAATTTGAAGTTATCAGATGCAAATTCTCATTTTTCATTCCACTCAGAATTGTCATATGAATACATATAAACTTCCCAATCGTTGTCATGATATTCTTGCGTCAAGTAGGTATAAAGCCGGTTTCTGTAACGAAGCATATCTTTACCAAAGTCCTTGAAATCAAAAATAAGTTTGCCACATTTGATGTAATCAGTTTCTTATTCTTCTCAGATTCTGTCCTGCCAAACAGGAAATTCCGCGCAGATGTTTCTCGATAGAGGACTCTGCGCTTCCCGCACAACGGTCTTCAAATCTCAGATTTTGCAAAATGATAAAATGTAGAATAGACCAATACCTGCCCTTTTGATAGCTATCCCTCACTTCCAAACCAGAAATATCTGCTATCTGTGGTATCTTTGCACAATGAGTACCCCTTTACCCAACATACGTCACCTGAGTGTAACAGAGCTGGAAGCTTATTTTCAATCGATAGGTGATAAGAAATTTCGCGTAAAACAGGTTCATGAATGGCTCTGGCAAAAACATGCCCATAGCTTTGATGAAATGAGTAACCTGGGTAAAGAACTGCGGGCACGGTTAGCGGCTGATTTTACCCTGCCGGCCTTACAGGTGGATACAACACAGCATAGTGATGACGGCACCATTAAAAGCCGCTTTACAACCTTTGACGGCCATAAAATAGAAGGCGTATTAATACCTACCGAAGAACGTAAAACGGCCTGTGTTTCTTCGCAGATAGGATGCAGCCTGAGCTGTAAGTTTTGTGCAACAGGGTATATGGACAGGAAACGTAACCTTACCTATGATGAAATTTACGACCAGGTTGTGTTAATTAACAAACAAAGTGAACTGTCGTTCGATAAAAAATTAACAAATATTGTTTTTATGGGCATGGGTGAGCCATTGATGAATTATACCAATGTACTCAAAGCCATTGAACGGATATCCGCGGAAGATGGATTATTCATGAGCCCAAAAAGAATTACCGTATCAACAGCCGGTGTTGCCAAACAGATCAGAATGCTGGGAGATGATAAAGTGCGTTTTAAACTGGCGCTTTCCCTACACGCCCCAACCGATGCCAAGCGTAATGAAATCATGCCCATTAATGAAACGAATAATATCAAAGTATTGATAGAAGCCCTGAATTATTTCTATAAACAAACGGGCAATGAAATTACCCTCGAATATATTCTTTTCAAGAACCTGAATGATTCAGACAAAGACGCGGAGGATTTAACCAGGATATTCCGCCAGATACCCGCCGACCTGATTAATATCATAGAATACAATCCCATCGACGCTTTCCGCTATACCCGGCCCGATGATGAGGGCATTCGGCATTTTATGGGTATTCTTGAGCATAACCGGGTAAATGCCAGGTTAAGAAGAAGCCGTGGTAAAGACATTGATGCCGCTTGCGGGCAATTGGCCAATAAAAACAGGTAACTTTTTTTCAGTTACCTTTGCCGTTCCTGTTGAAAAACAGCATTAAACAAAGAACATGAAAAAACGTACAGACAACTTCGACAAGTTTGCCAACCAGAAAAAAGGCAGCGCAGTAAAAGAAGCTTTCCGCCAGGAAAAGAAAAAGATCAAATTAGAAGCCAGGGCCGCAGGCGAAGAAATGCGGCAAAAGAAAAAAGATAAGTTAAGAGGCACGAGTGAGGATAAGTTTGGAGTTAGGAGTTTGGAGTCCGGAGTTAGAAAAAAGACCAACCCTACCCGAACTCCCAACTCCAAACTCCGAACTCCTAACTCCAAACTGCTAACTCCCAACTCCCAACTCCCAACCGCTTCTTCCGATCTCATGCCTTTGAACAAATTCATCGCTCATGCCGGCGTATGTGGCAGAAGGGAAGCCGCTGAACTTGTTAAGGAAGGTAAGGTTACGGTGAATGGCGATAAAATATTTGAACCCGGTTATAAAGTAACCGGCAACGATAAGGTTACGGTTAAAGGTAAACAGGTATTTCTGCAACGCAATGCTGTTTATATACTGCTGAATAAACCCAAAGATTTTATTACTACTTCCAATGACCCGCAGGGAAGAAAAACAGTGTTGGACCTGGTAAAACAGGCAACACCGGAAAGAGTGTATCCGGTAGGCAGACTGGATAGAAATACCACCGGTGTTTTGTTATTGACCAATGATGGTGAACTGGCACAGAAACTAACACACCCATCTTTTGAAGTAAAGAAAATTTATGAAGTAACCCTGGATAAAGCCGTTGCCAAAAAAGACCTGGAAGCCATACTGGCAGGGATTACACTGGAAGATGGATTGGTGATGGCAGATGCAGTGGGATATACCGACCCGAAAGATAAAACCGTTATTGGCATTGAAATACATAGTGGACGAAACCGGATTGTTCGACGCATTTTTGAACATTTAGGGTATGATGTAAAAGCGTTAGACAGGGTAATGTTTGCCAACCTGACCAAGAAAAATGTAGAAAGAGGCAAATGGCGTTTGCTACAGGAGAAAGAAGTTCGCTTACTTAAGTTCATGAACAAATCTTTCCTCAGAAAAAATAAAGACACACAATAAGATCATACCCCCAGGAAGAATTCCGCTATGCAACCCGACATCATTTTCGAAAACGATTCATTTATCGCCATTAATAAACCATCCGGATTATTGAGTATTCCCGACAGATTGGGACAGGAGGTTTCATTGAAAGATATCCTTAAAGAGAAAAAAGGAACTATCTATACCGTACACCGCTTAGACAGGGAAACCAGTGGTATTATTGTATTTGCCAAAACGGGGGAAGCGCATAAACAACTCTCGCAGTTATTTGAAGGAAGGGAGATGGAGAAATATTACCAGGGACTGGTATATGGCAAAATGGTTAACCCTTCGGGCAATATTGATGCGCCAATAATGGAGCATCCGGGTAAGACCACCCGGATGATGACACATGCCAAAGGCAAAGCCTCTTCCACAGATTATACCGTATTGGAATCTTTCCGGTTATATTCATGGGTTGAATTTCGCATACATACAGGCCGTACACACCAGATAAGGGTGCATATGCAGCATATTGGACACTCCATTGTATGCGACGAAATTTATGGAGACCCCAAACCTGTTTTATTATCTTCTCTAAAGAAAAATTTTAAGCTGGCAAAAACAGCGGAGGAAGAAAAACCCATCTTATCCAGGCTGGCATTGCATTCGCACAGGCTAAAGTTTACATTGAACAATGAAACCTTTGAACTGGAAGCGCCTGTTCCCAAAGATTTGAGAGCTGTGCTGCAACAGTTACGGAAATGGAAGGCATGAATAAATAAATGATTCCTGACATATTATGCAAAACGTTTTAGCAAAACAAAAGCCCCGATAAATATCGGGGCCGGAACAAATACAAAAAAATAAAACGATTGCCTGCCCGTGTATTATTTATTAGGCTGCGGTGTATAACGCAGGTATGGTTTTACAATGGTAACTCCCTTAGGAAAGTTTTTGATGGCATCTTCGGTACTAACCGATGGAACCACAATAACATCTTCCCCTTCTTTCCAGTCGGCAGGAGTGGCAACACTGTATTGCGCGGTTAATTGCAAAGAATCGATTACACGTAATACTTCCACAAAATTTCTTCCGGTAGAAGCCGGATAAGTTATAAATAATTTTATTTTTTTATCGGGCCCGATAATAAATAAAGAACGAACTGTAAAAGTTTCCGATGCATGTGGATGTATCATATCATAAGCATGGGAAATGCTTTTATCTTCATCAGCGATAATCGGGAACCCAACAGTTACCTGTTGCGTTTCATTGATATCATGAATCCAGGCATTATGTTTTTCAACACTATCCACACTTAGCGCCAGCACTTTTACATTTCTTTTTTTGAACTCTTCCTGCAAAAAAGCCGTTTTGCCTAATTCGGTGGTACAAACCGGTGTATAATCAGCCGGATGAGAAAAGAGTACCCCCCAGCCGGTGCCCAGATAATCATAAAAATCAATTTCCCCGGCGGTTGTTTGTGCTTTAAAATTGGGTGCAACATCCCCTAATCGTAAACTCATATTTTTTTTGTTTTGAGGGTTAAAAATACATATTTCCTATTAAATAAGTAGACTATTTATTGTTACCGGTATATATCCAATAACCCATCCGGTAGTGTTACCTGTACTTCTTTCTTTTTATGATCAATTTTATTGAGGGTTTCCGCGTGCAAAGGAATGAGTGCCTCTTTGCCCTCCAGGCTAATGCGTAACAAAACCTGGTGGGGCTGTTCAATCACTTCTTCGATTGGGCCAAGGTTGCCCTCATTACTAAGCAGTTGATACCCTAACAAAGAGATGGGAGCCGATTTTCCGGCAAGTTTGCGAAAGTCTTCATCCAGTAACCATACATTTTTAGTAGTTAACCTGCTGGCCGATTCACGCGTATCGATACTTTCGAGTTTTACATACGTCTCTTCATGATCTTTGGCTTTGGAAGACGTTACAAAATAAGGGAGATACGAACCTTTATTCATTTCAATAAAAATCGCTTCGATATCTTTTAATATCGTTTTTTTACCCAGTGCATGCTTGAGTATCACTTCTCCTTTCAAACCAAAACCGGCAACAATCCTGCCTATGTTAATGTATTGATTCATTGGGTGCAAATTACGACATTAGAAAGTCAAAATTAAAAAGCCCGTAACTTTCGTTACGGGCCTTTCTAAGAGGGAATATTGCTGGCCCTTCTTTTAAGCTTCAGGTGCCGCCTCAGCAGTTCCTTCAGAGACTTCTTCTTGTTTTGTTTCCACTTTTTTTACAATTGGAACATACACTTTCTTAGCTCTTTGGTTGCTTCTGTGCTCATCAGAACGACGGGTAATGTTAGTTTCATGCTCACTGTGCCATGTCTGGAATTTTGTCATAGCCGCGGCCTCATCAAACAATCCTAATTTCACACCTCTTAACAGGTGTTTCAGGTACAATACTCCCTTGAAAGAGAGAATCCGGCGTACAGTATCGGTGGGTTGAGCACCTTTATTCAGCCATTCCAAAGCCTTTTGACGGTCTAACTGGATGGTTGCAGGTACTGTAAGCGGGTTGTAAGTTCCAACCTTCTGGATGAACTTGCCATCTCTGGGTGCACGTGCATCGGCCACTACAATAAAGTAGAAAGGGCGCTTTTTGCTGCCGTGTCTTTGTAATCTAATTTTTACTGCCATGTTAAATAGAAATTTAAAGGCGTTAAGAAATTGGTTAATCTGACTAAGAATAATCAGGGGAGCAAAAGTAATGGGAAAACCGGTTTATTCCAAGTTTGTAGGTAAATGAATTGTTACCTATTTAACTGCTAAGAAGGCTAAACGACTGATTATCAATCAAAAAATGTATACTATTTAATTTCGCATTCCCTTCATACCCGGAAAACGGCCGCCCATGGGCATGTTATTCATTGTTTTCATCATTTGTTTCATTTGTTCAAACTGCTTCATAAAAGCATTGATCTCGGTAATATCTTTTCCACTTCCTTTGGCAATCCGCAATTTTCTGGAAGGGGTAAGTGAATCCGGGTTGGCCCTTTCAAAGGCTGTCATAGAACTGATCATGGCTTCAATACCCTTGAAGGCATCATCCTTAATATCAATATCTTTCATGGCCTTACCCACACCGGGTATCATGCCCATCAGGTCTTTCAGGTTACCCATTTTTTTGATCTGCTGCAACTGGTCCGTAAAATCCTGGAAATCGAACTGGTTTTTACGGATTTTTTTCTCCAGTCTTTTTGCCTCTGCTTCATCGTATTGAGACTGTGCTTTTTCAACCAGGCTGGTTATATCACCCATGCCCAATATGCGTTGCGCCATCCTGTCCGGATAGAACACATCCAGCGTATCCATCTTCTCACCGCTACTGGAAAATTTAATGGGTTTATTTACGGTGTATTTGATAGACAATGCGGCCCCCCCCCTGGTATCGCCATCCAGTTTGGTTAACACAACACCGGTAAAATCTAAGCGGTCGTTGAAAGCTTTGGCAGTGTTAACCGCATCCTGACCGGTCATGGCATCCACCACAAACAAAATCTCGGCAGGATTCACTGCCGATTTAATATTGGCTACTTCTGTCATCATCACTTCATCAATTGCCAAACGGCCTGCGGTATCGATGATGATTACATTTTTATTTTTTGATTTGGCTTCTTTGATGGCATTGAGTGCAATGGAAACTACATCTTTATTGTCTCTTTCGCTATATACATCTACCCCAACCTGTTCAGCTAACACGGTTAACTGGTCGATAGCCGCCGGGCGATAGATATCCGCAGCAACCAATAAAACTGATTTTGCTTTTTTAGTTTTCAGGTAATGGGCCAGCTTACCGGTAAAAGTGGTTTTACCACTTCCCTGCAAACCCGCTACCAGTATGATGGCTGGATTACCGGTGATAGTAAACTGCGCTTCCGTTCCACCCATCAATTCAGTCAGCTCATCCTGCACAATTTTTACCATTAGCTGGCCGGGACTGATGGCATTCATTACTTTTTCGCCTACCGCTTTATCCCTCACTTTGTCTGTAAACTCCTTGGCAATTTTAAAATTCACATCCGCGTCTATTAAAGCACGGCGAATATCTTTTACTGTATTGGCAATATTGAGGTCATTAATTCTTGCCTCGCCTTTCAGGTTCTTAAAGGCCGATTCGAGCTTCTCACTTAACGAGTTAAACATAGGTCTCTGGTTTCAGGTATACACAAAAAAAATGAACATAACCGAAGCTATATTCACTAACGGAGTGCAAATATAAATTGTAGATACGAAATTAGAGATATTCTATTTAGATCCACAGGAGATAGGGCCTGAGGCAATAATCCTCCTGTCAATCATATTAAAATATCATGCACATACCTTCATCCTAAATAAAATCGCAGGTGCTTACACCGGTTGGTACTTCTGAGCTTTGTGATGGCCTTATCTTTAATCTGCCTTACCCTTTCGCGGGTTAAATGAAAGCGTTCCCCAATATCTTCCAGGCTCAAAGGGTGATCTACCCCTATTCCGAAAAAATAACAGACCACTTCTTTTTGCCGCTCTGTTAATGTGCGCAGGCTTCTATCTATTTCCATCCGTAATGATTCGTGATGAACCAGTTTTTCATCCGTTCGCTCGGCATTGGGGTTTTCCATCAAGTCCAGCAAGGTACCGTCTTCCCCTTCAGACAATGGGGTATCCATGCTTATATGCCTGAAGCCTACACTCATGGTAGCCGTAATCTCTTCAATTCCAATATCTAATACATCTGCCAGTTCTTCCGGGGTAGGTTCACGTTCAAATTCCTGTTCAAGTTGCTGATAGGCTTTACTGATACGGTTGGTAAGACCCACTTTATTCAGCGGTAATCTTACAATCCGGCTTTGTTCGGCCAGTGATTGTAAAATACTTTGCCGTATCCACCAAACAGCATAGGAGATGAATTTGAACCCCCTGGTTTCATCAAACCGAAGAGCGGCTTTGATTAAACCCAGGTTGCCTTCGTTAATCAGATCTGGCAATGTAAGGCCCTGGCTTTGGTATTGTTTGGCTACCGATACCACAAACCGTAAATTAGATTTTACCAACCTGTCAAGCGCTGGTTGATCACCAAGGCGAATGCGAAGCGCCAGCGCCACTTCTTCTTCCGGTGAAATGAGATCTACCTTCCCAATCTCCTGCAGGTATTTTTCCAGGCTTTGCGATTCACGATTCGTGATTGATTTTGTTATTTTGAGCTGACGCATACTCATAATAAGCAGGTTTTGATAGTAGGTTAGTATTGGTAAAAAACCTTGATGGTTAGTTTGTGTGAACGAAACCGGGCGTCACGTAATCAGTTGTAGAGCAATTTAAGTTTTTTTTAAATCTTATCAAAAAAAACATTTTTTACAATTTATTGATATACAATGCTTTAGGAAGAGTTTATTTTTAAAATACTTAATTGTGGCTCACAATGGGTATCCTTCATCAAAAAAACATTTGGAAGCGAAGGATTATTTAATATTATTGCATGCCTGCTACAGATTGTAGGTTAAAGTGATTGTAATGAGTAAGAAGCAACTATTTACGTTGGAATTTCCGGTTCGATGTTCGCCAGGTATACTATTCGATTTCTTAGCCACTCCGGCCGGATTGCAGGAATGGTTTGCCGATAAAGTAGATGAGTGGGAGAATGTATACAGTTTTTCATGGAATGGCGGTACCCCCGACAAAGCAGAAATTGTAGATAAGGATGATGATAAGTTTGTACGTTTCCACTGGCTGCACACCGATAAAAATGAGTACTTCGAGTTCAGGATCGAAAAAACAGAAATATCCAATCAGACTATTCTAATAGTTAAAGACTTCGCAGAGAAATCCGAAATAAAAGATCAAAGCCAGTTATGGCAATACCAGATTAAGGATCTTTTTCATAGACTGGGTGGTGCATAGTTCGATGATGCCCTGATCATTTCCTGTATCCCGGAATAACATTGTCTCAAAAAAATATGGATAGTGGCCCATTACGCTAATGAGCCTTTTTTGCCCCCCTGTTACCAGGACTTAATTCCCCAAAAATTGTGTTTACTTTTTGAGTGGGGGTATTCTTTGTTAAAATCCAATGGGTATCTTTCACCAATTCCCGTTCCTTTGGTGAAAACATTACTTTTGCAGGGCGGATCAGACAATATTAAGAAAGGATACATTGATAAAAAAATTAGACATACTCATCATCCGTTCATTCATTGGGCCTTTTATTGCCGCTTTTGCTATTTCTGTATTCGTACTCACCATGCAGTTTTTCTGGTTATATATAGATGACCTGGTGGGTAAGGGGCTGGATCTTTTCACCATTTTAAAATTGGTAGGTCTGGTTACGCTGTTCTGGGTGCCAACGGCATTGCCATTGGCATTGCTTTTTTCTTCCATCATGACTTTTGGTAACCTGGGCGAATCATTCGAGCTGGTAGCCATCAAAGCGGCGGGTATTCCTTTGCTGCGTTTTATGCGGCCCTTATTAATCATTACTTTTTTCATCAGTGGACTGGCCTTTTTATTTGCCAATAACATCATACCCGTAACACAGAAAAAATTATCCGCCCTTAAATATGATATCATCGTTTCCAAACCGGCAATTGATATTAAAGAAGGTATTTTTTATGATAAGATTGGGGGGTATGTGATAAAACTGGGAAAGAAAGAAAAAAACGACAGTATTATTCATAACGTAATAATTTTTGAAAAGGGAAACTTTTTGCAGGATAATATGATGATGGCAGAAAGTGGTGTGATGCGATTGACCAAAGACAAAAAATTTCTTGAATTTATTTTAAAAAATGGTTGGCGTTACGAAGAAAAAGGATCAAGGGGTACCACAAACACCCAATTTACCAGGATGGGCTTTAAGGAATATAAAAAGGTATTTGACCTGAAAAGTTTTCAGATGAATAAATCGGGAGACAGCGCTTTTTACGATCCAAAAATGCTTAGTCTACGGCAACTTAACCAAACAATTGATTCGCTACAAAACGTTGATACATTCTATTACAAAAAAGCCAAAACAGAATTAGCGCCCTATATCGGGTTTTCCCGTTACCTGGATACTGGGTGGGTGGTATTCAGCAAAGACTCTATTAGAAAAATTTCTCAATTCAACCAGTTGATTCCCGATTCAATGAAGATGGCGATATCTGATGCGGCTATCAGCCAGATTAACTCCATAAGAGGCAATGTGAATGTATTGGCAACAGACTATCTTGAAAAATATAAATCACTGCGTCTTCATGAAATTGAATGGCATCGGAAATTTACCTTGTCGGCAGCCTGCCTGGTTTTGTTCCTGATTGGCGCCCCACTCGGTTCAATCATACGCAAAGGCGGTTTGGGCGCCCCACTTGTTTTTGCCATTATATTTTTTGTTGTTTTTCACCTCTTCAATACATTTGGTGAGAAGTTTGTAAAATCCGATTCAACCAGCCCACTGCTTGGTATGTGGCTATCCACACTGATACTTATTCCGATAGGGGTGTTTCTTACCTATAAAGCAATGAGAGATTCTCAATTATTTAACCAGGAATTCTATTACAGATCATTCAAACAGTTGCAACGTTTTATAGCTAACTTTAAGCGTACTCATTATTCATCATCAAAATAAATTAGGTATGTCAACGCATAAACAAGACCGCCGTGCATTTATTAAAAACACCGGCAAGGCAGGTGTTGCGGCAGGCATTGCACTAACCGTACTTCCTGCATGGGCAACTGCCGGCTCACCATTAGCCTGGAATTCCTTTACACAACAACCCTTGCCATACGATTACAAAGCATTAGAACCTTTTATTGACGCGGTAACCATGGAAATACATTACAGTAAACACGCTGCCGCCTATGCCAAAAACCTGGGGGAAGCCGTGGTTGCTGAAAAAGTAGATACCAACAATACCCCGTTGGAAGATCTGCTCCGCCATGTGTCAAAATACTCTCCCAAACTCCGCAACAACGGAGGCGGGCACTACAATCATGAACTCTTCTGGCAATGTATGAAACCGGGTACCGCCACCAAACCGGAGGGAAAATTAGCAGCGGCCATTGATCAGTTTTTTGGATCATTGGATGCCTTTAAAACACAGTTTACCGATGCCGGCAAAAACCGATTTGGCAGTGGCTGGGCATGGCTGGTATTAACTGCTGATAAAAAACTAATGGTAGGTTCAACCCCCAATCAGGATAATCCATTGATGGACCTGAGTGACCTTAAAGGCATACCCTTATTGGGTTTGGACGTATGGGAACATGCTTATTACCTGAAATACCAGAACAAACGTCCCGACTATATTGCTAATTGGTGGAATGTGGTTAACTGGGAATTTGTGCAAAAAAAATTTGAACTTGGATAGAACGGATATTTAAACCTTACTAAATGACAACAACAACAAAATGGGTAGAGGCCCTTGCTTTTGATTCAACTGCAGACAGCGGGCATACGGTTAGAGTAGATACGAATGTGGAAGCAGGAGGTTTGGGCAGTGGTATGAATCCAAAGAAAATGTTACTGGGTACACTCAACGCGTGTAGTGGAATGGATGTGGTTGAGATACTAAAAAAAATGAAAGTCGCTTTTTCCAAATTTGAGATTGTGGCAGACGCAGAACAAACAGAAGAACATCCGAAAGTTTTCAAATTTATCAGTATGGTCTACCGGATAGATGCAAATCCAGCGGATCTTGATAAGGTAAAAAAAGCAGTTGCTTTATCACAGGAAAAATATTGTGGCATTTCAGCCATGCTTGCAAAACACTGTACTATCAACCATTCGATAGAACTCATTTAAAAAAAATCTTCTGCAACCTGCTAATCAAAATTTTCGGGTTCAACTATGGATCACCATACTGAGTGTGGCGCTGTTTCTTACAAAAATCATCGCCTACCAGTTTACCCATTCCCTGGCTATCCTTTCCGATGCGTTAGAAAGTATTGTGAATGTGATTGCCGGATTTATTGGGCTGTACAGCCTGTATGTGGCAGCCAAGCCGCGCGACCTGGAGCATCCCTATGGACATGGAAAAGCCGAATTTGTATCGGCAGCCATAGAAGGCGGTCTGATTGTGGCGGCGGGCCTCATGATTATTTATGAAACCATTCTGAATTTTGTTGAAAAAAGTACCCTGCAGCAATTAGATACCGGTTTGTACCTGATCGGCCTCACAGCGGTTATCAATTATATTGCGGGAACCATTTGCCTGCGCATAGGCAAAAAAAATACCTCCCTTGCTTTACAGGCCAGTGGTAAACATTTACAGACAGATACTTACTCAACCGTTGGTATTATTGCAGGACTTGTGATTATATTATTTACCAAATTATATTGGCTGGATAAACTGATTGCTTTGGGTATGAGTGTGCTGATCATTTATAACGGATACAAGATCATTCGCAGCTCACTGGCTGGCATTATGGATGAGGCGGATATGAAACTGTTGAAGCGGTTTATTGCTGTATTAAATGGACACAGACCTGCCAACTGGATTGATTTACACAATCTCCGTGTAATCAAATATGGCGCTTTACTTCATGTTGATTGCCACCTTACTGTTCCCTGGTACCTGAATGTGCATGAGGCACATGCGGAAATAGATACATTGGCCGCCCTTATTAAACAGCAGTTTGGAGATGCTATTGAATTATTTGTACATACAGATGGCTGTATGCCCTTCAGTTGTACCGTTTGCGTAAAAACCGACTGCGCCGTACGACAGCAGGCAATGAAAGGCAGAATGGAGTGGACACTACAGAATATCATTGCTAACCATAAACATCAGTTATAACCATCCGGAACCTGAATAGTAACTGTTTGCAAAAACTACTTCCTGCAACAAAATTTACTGCGTAAATTTGCCTCACAATTATACATTCAATCCCAAAATAAAAGATCATGCAGGTTTGGAAAGATTACCAGGAAAAACACAAAGAACGTTTTTTAAACGAGCTACTGGAATTATTACGCATACCCAGTATCAGCGCACGAAGCGAGCACAAAGAAGATATGAACCGCTGCGCGGAAGCAGTAAAACAAAGACTGTTGGAAGCAGGTGCCGATACCGTAACCATCTACCCTACTGCCGGCCATCCGGTAGTGTATGGCGAAAAAATAGTTGACCCTTCTAAACCAACCATTTTAGTTTACGGTCATTACGATGTACAGCCTGCCGATCCACTGGAACTATGGAACAGCGGCCCTTTTGAACCGGTGATTAAAGACGGAAAAATTTATGCAAGGGGTTCAGCAGATGATAAAGGCCAGTTTTATATGCATGTAAAAGCGCTGGAAACGATGACGCGGACCCATACTTTACAGGCCAATGTAAAATTTATTATCGAAGGAGAAGAAGAAGTGGGCAGCCCCAACCTCGCCACTTTTGTTAAAGCGAATAAAGCATTATTAAAAGCCGATGTAATCCTGATCAGCGATACCTCTATGTTGAGTATGGATACACCCTCGATAGATATCGGCGTTCGCGGACTGAGTTATATTGAAGTAGAAGTAACGGGCCCTAACCGCGACCTGCACAGTGGTGTGTATGGCGGAGCGGTAGCTAACCCGGCTACCATATTGGCAAGAATGATAGCATCCTGCCATGATGAAAATAATCATATCACCATCCCCGGCTTTTATGATGATGTGCTGGAAGCAACCCCTGAAGAAAGAGCTAAAATGGCCAAAGCGCCTTTTAGCGAAGACGACTATAAAAAAGATCTTGGCATAACCAGCCTTTGGGGTGAGAAAGGGTATACAACCAATGAAAGAACCGGTATTCGTCCAACACTGGAAGTGAACGGTATCTGGGGAGGTTATACCGGCGAGGGAGCTAAGACTGTTCTACCGGGAAAAGCAACAGCAAAAATATCCTGCCGGCTGGTGCCTGACCAGTCTTCGGCTAAGATCACTGAAAAAGTTATAAACTATTTCAAAAGCATTGCTCCTGCCGGTGTAACCATAAAAGCAGCAGAACACCATGGTGGTGAGCCTTATATGACACCTATTGATTCTGATGCATACAGGGCTGCTTCAAAAGCCATACTAACTACTTTTGGCAAAGAACCCATCCCCGTTCGTGGCGGTGGCAGCATACCCATCTGCTCTTTGTTTGAAAAGGAACTGGGACTAAAAATCGTATTCATGGGTTTTGGTTTAGACAGTGATAACCTGCATAGCCCGAATGAGAAGTATGCTGTTTTTAATTTTTATAAGGGGATAGAAACCATTCCGTATTTCCATCAGTTTTATTCAGAGATGAGCTAATGATTTGCCACAGCATGCCTGTTTGAACAAAGCAATTATTTGTGTTTATTTTTGAATACTGTGGTAATTTTTACAGATAAGTATGGCCGAAGAAAAAGAAAAACTCCGCATAGATAAATATCTCTGGGCCATTCGTTTATTTAAAACAAGGAGCCAGGCAGGTGATGCCTGCGATAAAGGCAAGGTAAAATGTAAGGGTATTAATGTAAAAGCCTCCAGGCTCGTTGTGGTAGGAGATGAATATGATGTAAAAAATGAAACAAGAAAATGGGGGGTGAAGGTAACCGGACTATTACATAAACGCGTTCAGTATGCCGAAGCCATCAATTATTACCTTGACATCACACCTGCAGAAGAACTTGACAGAATCAAGTTTGAAGCAGCCAGTTTCCAGACAGGAAAAAGAATGAGTAAAATAGGGCGCCCTACCAAAAGGGAAAGACGGGATCTGGGAGGGTATATGGATATCTAAATAACCACTGCCTGTAAGGTATTCTGTATGTTTGCATCATGAATATTGATATTCTTACCGTGGTTCCTGAATTACTCGACAGCCCTTTTAGCCATAGTATTCTGAAACGTGCCAGAGAAAAAGGGCTGCTGAATGTACACCTGCATAACTTACGCAAATGGGCCATCAATAAACATATGCAGGTAGATGATTACCAGTTTGGCGGTGGCGCCGGTATGGTTTTGATGCCGGAACCCCTGGCAAATGCCATCGATGAATTACAGAAGGATAAAAAATTTGATGAAATCATTTTTTTAACACCCGATGGTGAACTGTTTAACCAAAAAATTGCCAACCGGTTATCACTGAAAGAAAATATACTGCTTATTTGCGGACATTATAAAGGCATTGATGACCGCATACGTCAAAAATATGTGACCAAAGAAATTTCCATAGGTGATTATGTTTTAAGTGGCGGCGAACTGGCTGCTGCTGTAGTAGTGGATGCAATAGGTAGATTAATACCCGGAGTACTGAATGATGAAACCTCTGCTTTATTCGATTCGTTCCAGGATAACTTACTGGCGCCACCGGTGTATACCAGGCCGGCTGATTTTCGTGGAAACAAAGTACCAGAAATATTATTACAGGGAGATCCAAAAAAAGTGGAAGAATGGCGCACAGAGCAGTCATTACTCCGTACCAAAGAAAGGCGACCAGACCTGCTGAGTGAGGAGTAACTCATCTGCTACAGTAACCGCTTATCCTCCCATTCTTCCAATGGTTTCTTTGTTACTAATTCTTTATCCCGATCAATGGTAATTGTTTTTCATTGATCATTTTATTCAATGCCTTTAGGTCGGTATTCGTAATCATTTTCAGTTTCTCTAACTGAATATCAGCCAGGCCGCCTAACTCAATAAATGCTTCGCGAACCTGCTTGCTGGGTGGATTCTGGCCACTTGCCGCAACGCCATACAAACCAGCCAGTTTATCATTTAAACGAATGGGGAAGTTCAGCACATCCTGTCCGCTTTTAGATTTAGTCTGGTATAAAGCTTCTTCTACGGCAGTCATTTGTTTATTGATACTATCTGCCAATTTTTTCACGTCTTTGTTGGTTTCTGCATCAATCCTGGCTGTAAATTCATTGATCTGTGCTCTTACCACCCGAATATTTTTAATCGCTTTTTGAACTTCACTAAACTTATCCCTCACCTGCAACAGGTAGGCAGTTTGTGCATCATAAGCAGTTTCTGTCATCTGATAATTTGGATTCGCTTTAACCAGAAACGGAACATCCACCGAATCTTTTCCGTAACGGAAACGGGCACTGTATTTACCGGGAGCTACCTTTGTAGTTCCAATGCTCCCATTCCATAATATTAACCCATCTACTTTTTCCGCTGGCGGATAATTCATATCCCATACAAACTGATTCATTCCATCATTGCAATCAATTTTATCACCAGGTTCTTTTGCTTTTGTACTAAAGGTTTTGATGGGGGCGTGCTGTTTATCAAAAACTGTAATGGAAACAACAGAAGAATCAGTAGCATCTTTCAGATGATAATTGAACACTACCCCATTTGCCGGATTCTCTCCAATATTCTGAAGCGCACCACCACCACCTCGTGAACCTCTTCTGCCGCCGCCTTCTGTTCTGTATGCATCATTTACAGCGAAAACCTGCAGGTTTTTATGCAATAAAGAGGCATCCTTCTGCTGCAATAAACTCAAATCATCAATCACCCAGAAAGATCTTCCCTGTGTTGAAATAATCAGGTCATTTTCTTTAATGGTCATATCGGTAATAGGAACCACAGGAAGGTTTAACTGGAATTTTTTCCAGTTGGCTCCGTCATCATAACTGATGTACATGCCAAATTCTGTTCCTGCAAACAATAAGCCCGGGCGTTTTCTGTCGGCACGGATTACACGTGTAAAATGAGTATTATTGATACCATTGGTAATACGCTTCCATGTTTTACCATAATCTTCCGTTTTAAAAATATACGGCGCATAATCATCCAGTTTATATTTCGTTCCCACAAAATAGGCAGTCCCTTTTTTAAAATAATCCGTTTCAATACTATTCCACATCATCCATTTACCTGCCTCCGGAGGTGTTACATTCTCCCAGTTCTTACCGCCATCTTTACTTACATGAATGAGTCCATCATCACTCCCTGTCCATAACAGGTCCTTTTCCAAAACAGATTCAGCAGCAGTAAAGATGGTACAATAATATTCTACTGATGTATTGTCTTTGGTGATAGGGCCGCCACTGGAAGCCTGCCTGGATTTATCATTGGTAGTAAGATCAGGACTGATGGTTTCCCAGCTCTGGCCTTCATTTTCGGTAACGAATAAATGATTGCCTCCTGCATATAATTTTTTCGGATTGTGCGGCGAAAAGAAAAAGGGGAAGTTCCACTGAAACCGGTATTTTAAAACATCTGCACCCGCACCCATCGGGTTATCAGGCCAGACACTAATAGCGCGGTTCTCACCGGTTTTATGGTCGAGCCTTGATAAATAACCGCCATAATTACCACCATATACAATGTCCGGATTGAGGGGATCGGCTTGTACATATCCACTTTCATTGCCAGCAGTGGTTTCCCAATCTCTTTCCGTAATACCTGCACCGGTTGTTCGGCTTTTAATACGAACAGTAGAATTATCCTGTTGTGCGCCCAAAATACGGTAAGGAAAAGAATTGTCGGTTGACACACGATAAAATTGGCCGGTTGGCTGGTTATTCAAAGTACTCCAGTTATTGGCGCCATCAAAACTTACCTGAGCGCCCCCATCATCTGCAACAATCATTCGGCTACCATCCTCCGGATCAATCCAAAGATCATGGTGATCTCCATGCGGTGTATTTACGCTTTGAAATGTTTTGCCACCGTCTCTGCTACGCATAAATTCTACATTGGGGCAATAGACAAGGTTCTCATTTTTCGGATCAACAAATACTTTACTGTAATACCAGGCACGCTGACGGATATTATTATCGTTACTGGTAAGTGTCCAGGTTTCTCCACCATCGGCACTCGCGAATAAACCACCTGTGGCGCTTTCAATAATCGCATATATTTTATCTGTATTAGATGGCGCCACGGCAACCCCTACAATTCCCCAGGTTCCTTTGGGTAAGCCTTTCTTAGTTGCTAAACTTTTCCAGGTTTCTCCGCCATCTGTACTTTTATATAACCCACTGCCATCGCCCCCACTTTCCATGCTGTGCGGGGTACGTATTACCCTCCACATACCGGCATACAGTACAGAAGGATTACCGGGTTCTATTACCAGGTCTGAGCATCCGGTTTGATTATTTACAAATAAGGTATTCTTCCATGTTTTACCGCCATCCGTGGTTTTATAAACACCCCGCTCTTCATTGGGCCCGAATAAATGGCCCATAACGGCTACCCAAACTGTATTGGGATCCTTTGGGTGAATGATGATACGGATGATATGGCGGCCATCTTTCAACCCAAGGTTACGCCAGCTTTTACCGGCATCATCACTTCGCCAGATACCTCCAAGTCCCTCGGCCACATTGCCCCGCATGGTATTCTCGCCTTCACCCGCATACACTATTGTTTCATCGGTAGGGGCTACAGCAACCGCGCCAATCGTTCCCCCAAAATATTTATCACTGATATTTTTCCAGTTACTGCCTCCATCAATTGTTTTCCATACACCACCCCCTGTTCCACCAAAATAAAAAGTGGTCCTGCTTTTATAACTGCCTGCGGCAGCGGCGCTTCTGCCCCCTCTGTACGGACCAATAGAACGGTACCTGATTTTGGAATAAACAACAGAGTCACTGTTATCCGCAATAACGGCGACAGGAGGATTGGATTTTAATTTGTCTTTTTTCTGTGCATACCCGGCTAAAAACAAGCAGACAAGCGCCTGCAGGAGGAAGAGAAATTTTTTCATATGATTATTTTAGTTGTTTTGGTAATATGGAATTCGCCCTGTAATCATACACAGATAGTGATCATCAAATGATACAGGCTCATTTCATATATAGTTGAATTTGAAAAGTAAGATACCGCTGAAATCATTTGTAAAAAAATCGAATTGATGAATGGAAATGAATATACTTATTTTCGTTTGGGATTTACAGGGCTATGGCTTGATTCCGGATCAGCCGGGGCATTCTCTTTTATTTGAACAACCAAGATGATCAACTTTATGCATACAGGTTCATACAGTATTACCGGAAATCTGGTAGATGTCTGGAAAAAATCCATCTACCCGGCCGAAATTTTTGTAAAAAACGGGGTTATTCAATCCATACAGGAAATTCAAAACGCGGCGCTTACCCATCAAAAATTTATATTGCCGGGATTTATTGACAGTCACGTTCATATTGAAAGTAGTATGCTGATACCCAGTGAATTTGCGAGGCTGGCGGTTGTGCATGGTACAGTTGGCACAGTTAGTGATCCGCATGAGATTGCCAATGTGTGCGGAATGGATGGCATTGAATTTATGATTGAGAATGGAAAACGGGTTCCTTTCAAATTCAATTTTGGGGCGCCCAGTTGTGTACCTGCTACTATTTTTGAAACCGCCGGCGCCCATTTGAATAGTGGTGATGTAAAAAAATTACTGGAGAAAAACGAGATCAAATACCTGAGCGAGATGATGAATTTTCCGGGTGTATTGTGTAAGGATGCAGAAGTGATGAAAAAGATCGCTTCCGCGCATGCACTGGGGAAACCCGTAGATGGCCATGCACCCGGATTAAGAGGTGATGAGGCAAAACAATATATTGAAGCGGGTATATCAACGGACCATGAATGTTTTACAGCCGAAGAAGCGGTTGATAAATTACAGCATGGTATGAAAATTTTGATACGGGAAGGTAGTGCCGCAAAGAATTTTGAAGCCTTGATAGCATTACTGGAGGATCATCCAAAAATGATCATGTTCTGTAGCGATGATAAGCATCCGGATAGTTTGGTTGCGGGCCATATTAACCTGCTATGTGCAAGGGCTGTTGCAAAAGGGCATGATATTTTTTCGATTCTGCGAGCAGCCTGCGTGAATCCTGTTTTGCATTACCGGCTCGATATTGGTTTACTAAGGGAAGGTGATCCGGCAGATTTTATAGTAGTGAATGATCTTGAAAATTTCATCGTCCATCAAACTTTTATTGATGGTGAACGGGTAGCAGAAGATGGAAATTCATTTATTACATCCGTTCATCCCAAAGTAATCAATCAATTTGACTGTAAAGAAATCGCCGTTACCGCGCTTGCTATCCAATTGGATAGTTATCCGGTAACGGAAGGAAAGATACCCGTAATGGAAGCCCTCGATGGGCAACTCATTACCAACAGGTTACAACTAACCGGTAAAGCCATCAATGGCGAATGGGTGAGTGATCCGGAACAGGATATGCTGAAGATGGTGGTCGTAAACCGCTACCACACTGCACCTGTTGCGAAATGTTTTATTAAAAATTTTGGATTTAAACAGGGTGCAATCGCTTCTTCTGTGGCCCACGACAGTCATAATATTGTTGCCGTTGGCGCAGATGATGAGAGCCTCGCCAAAGCTATTAACCTGGTAATTAAAGAAAGAGGGGGCATAAGTTGCGTGAATGCCGATAGTGCAAAGGTGCTGGGTCTGCCGGTTGCCGGTTTAATGAGTGCGGATGATGGATACAAAGTTGCGCATGCTTACACGGAAATAGATGCCATGGCAAAATTATTGGGCTCATCATTGGCTGCCCCCTTTATGACACTGAGTTTTATGGCTTTATTGGTGATACCACATTTGAAACTGAGTGATAAAGGGTTGTTTGACGGGGATAGGTTTGCGTTTGTATAGCCTGGTAATCTGGTGTAAGCATATCAAACGCCAGGGCGTTTAAAAACAAAATTTTCCATTCCAACTGATAGAATTTAGTTTTGAGCTTTGAAACAACTGCAATTCCCGCTATCATGATAGTAAATTTAAGCGACCAACACAGCCTGGTAAGTAACTGGGTAGCTGAAATACGAGATGTAAATGTACAGGGAGACCGTTTACGCTTTAGACGTAACCTGGAGCGTATTGGTGAAGTTGCCGCTTATGAGATCAGTAAACTGCTGCCCTGGAAAGCGGCTGAAACACCCACCCCGCTTGGGATACATGATAGTAAGGTTTTGGAGTTTCAACCGGTATTGGCTACCATTCTTCGTGCCGGATTACCCTTACACAATGGCATGCTGAATTATTTTGACAAGGCCGATAATGCCTTTATTTCTGCCTACCGCAAACATCATCGCGACGGTACATTCGAAATAAGTATGGAATATATGAGCTGCCCTTCGCTGGACGACAGGATCGTCATCATCAGTGATCCCATGCTGGCCACCGGTGCATCCATCGTAAAAACCATTCGGTATATGAAAGAAGAGGGCTCTCCCAGTGAAATACATGTGGTGGTAGCCATTGCCTGCACAGTTGGTATTGAATATATCCAGAGAGAATGTGGTTCAAATATCAGTATCTGGTGCGGCGATATTGATGATGAATTAACGGCCAAGGGCTATATAGTACCTGGTTTAGGTGATGCTGGTGACCTTGCGTTTGGCATCAAAATGCAATCATAGTCATTCTCTTTTTCTGCTCAATCCCAACAGCTAATGCGTTAAGACAGCTATAATATTTAGTGGCTAATCTGCCTTCTTGCACAGATTAACTTACATTCGGTATACCTAAAGATTTATGCGAAAACTAATTATACTAAGCGGTTTATCCCTATGGCTTGGTTCTACCCAGGCACAGGACCCCCATTTTTCGCAATTCTTCTCATCACCACTCACTTTAAATCCGGCATTTACCGGTAAATTTTTTGGTACTTATCGTGTAGCCGGCAATTACAGAAACCAGTGGCCCACCATTAATAATGCATTTACCACAGCAACCGCTTCAGCCGATTTTCATATTATGCAGAACCGGATTGCCAGTAATGATACCTGGGGTGTTGGTTTTATGGGCTTTAATGATAATAGCGCCAATGGGGCCATAAATTTTAACTACGCTTCCATATCAACCGCCTACCATAAAGGATTGGATGAGGATGGCCTACACCAATTGGGCGCCGGGTTTCAGGTTACCTATGCAAATATGCTCATCAATACTACCAACCTTACCTTTGAGGACCAGTTAACAAGCTCTGGTTTTACCGGGGTAAGTTCTGAAATATTTAACGGGGCTTCACTCAAATCAAATTATATCGATGTGAATGCCGGCATCTTATACAATGGCAGCACCACTGAGCGGAATAATTTTTATTTCGGAATAAGCATGTATCATATTAACAGGCCCAAACAGTCTTTTACCGGTGCACAATATGTATTGAACCCCCGTACTACTTTTCATGGTGGCGCTTATTTTCCACTCGGTCATTCCAGTACCCTTCATCTAAGTGCCATGCAGGTGTTACAAGGAAGTACCTCTGAAACCCTGGTAGGCGGGGCCATACAATTAAATGCTACACCTGATGCCCCTAAAACCACCAGTTTTTATTTTGGCAGTTGGGTACGTTTGAATGATGCCATCATACCTTACCTGGGACTAGAGTTTGACGATTTCCGCATAAGCGCTACCTATGATTACAATAGCTCCCCACTGAAAACCGCTTCACAAAACAGGGGGGGTATTGAAATTTCATTGATTTATATATACCGCCCATCAACAGACAGGCCGGTTAACTGCCCTAAATTCTGATCGCTGATTTCGCAGATTTTTATAGGAGTTGTATTACTTTACAATCTGAAAACCGGCTATTTGTATGATGATTGTGTTCTCATAGAGCTTTTCTAAAACTTCTTTCGTTAGTTGATGAAAAAGAGATAGCCATATCCAGGCATAGTCATTTTATCCGGATTAAAAACAAGATAATTTAACAGAACACAGAAGTGTTACGGCATTCATGCGTATAAAACTACTGAATATGTTACCTTCGCCAGGCAAAAACGCCTCCTATTGTGCTGAAAGAAATGATTATTGCCATCCAGGCTTATTTTCAGGCCCACCGTTTTATACAAAAACACAAACTGTGGAAATGGATATTGATACCGGGTATCCTATACGCTACCCTATTTATCGTGGGCATGTATTTCTTCAGTCAAACGTCCAGCGATTTCATCGAATGGATCATCCTGAAAACAGGATTGAAACAATGGCTGGACAGGATTAACAGCAGCTTTCTTGGTTTCTTATTTACGATGGGCAGTTTATTACTCTGGTTAATTCTGATGCTTTTCTATTTTTCCTTATTTAAATACATTTTTTTAATCATTGGCTCACCTTTATTCGCCTACCTGAGTGAAAGAACGGAAGCCATTATTGAGGGGAAAACATTTCCATTCAGTTTTAAACAGTTTCTGAAAGATATAAAAAGAGGAATCGGTATTGCAGGCCGGAATGCCTTGTGGCAAACCGTGTATATCTTATCCATTTTACTGCTGGGCCTGATACCCCTTGTGGGTTGGCTAACACCGGTTCTTGCCATTTTAGTAGAGTGCTATTATTATGGTTTCTCCATGATGGATTATAGCATGGAGCGACATAAAAAAACACCGGCAGAAAGTATCTTCTTTATTGGCGGGCACAAAGGACTGGCCATAGGCAATGGTCTTATTTTTTACATGATGCACCTGGTACCGGTTCTGGGGTGGATATTGGCGCCCAGTTATTCTGTTGTAGCCGCCACACTTAGCTTATACCCCCTTAAAAAAAATGAAAGATAATTTTCAGCAAGATGGGGAAAGGAAAAGTATATCTTATACCAACTGTTTTGCAGGAAGAGGCTTTGGAAACAATACCTTCCTATATACCTGACTATGTAAAAGACTGCCAGGTTTTCTTTGTTGAAAATGATAAAACGGCAAGACGCTTTCTGAAAAAAATATGGAAAGAAATGGTGATTGATGATTACCAATGGTTTATCATACATAAAGCTGAAACAGCAGTAACCCAATCATTTTTACAATTGCTGAAAGCCGGAAAAAATATTGGCATCATCAGTGAAGCAGGTTGCCCGGGTGTGGCCGATCCCGGACAGATACTGGTTCAGGCGGCTCAACAGGCTAATATTACCGTGAAACCCCTGGTGGGTCCCAATTCTATTTTATTGGCCCTGATGGCCAGTGGCATGAACGGGCAGTGTTTTCAATTTCATGGCTACCTGCCGATTGATTCTTTGGAAAGGAAAAAAAAGATAAAAGAACTGGAAGCCGATTCACAAAAGCGAAACTGCACGCAAATATTTATCGAAACCCCCTATCGGAATAATCCACTCATCAAAGACATACTGGATAGCTGCCGTGAAGAAACCCACATTTGTATAGCGGTAGATATCACTGGCCCCACTGAAACCATCCGCACACAAACGGTTAAAAACTGGAAAGCAAAGGTTCCAGATATTCATAAAAGACTGGCGATTTTTTTACTGCAGGGAAGGAATAATTAATAATTTTAGGAAAATCACTTTTCCCCTTTCACTTTTCACTCCTAACTCCAGACTCCTAACTCCTAACTTTCCTTAGGTTTTAGTATAGATTCTCCCTGTACGCCTCTAACCTCATAAATACTATCCACAATAAATTTTTGCATACCCCTCCATGGCAGGGAGCCGAAATATTGTTTGTAATGAATATTCACTTCTCTGCCCGACACTTTCAGCAGTTCCTGTGCCACTGGTTCTTTCGTAACACTAAATGAGAATTCGTTACTCTGCACATTGGCTTTAAATCCACTCAGGATAATTTTTCCTTCATAGGTTTTAAAAATGATACCTTTTTTCTGAAAGATATTCAATGTGCCGGCCTGGGTACCCTCTGCCAGCACAAAATAGAAACGCCAGTAAATAAAAATGGCAAGTACTACCAATAGTATAGTTGAAACTATCCAGAGAATTTTTTTCATTACAACCCGTATTTATCAACAAGGTAAATCAATGCCGCCATGTTTACCGCGCCTAATAATAATTCGCGTTTATGTACATTTTCAAAAACATCACTTCTTGCATGGTGCAGATCAAAATATCGCTGCGGGTCGGGAAATAATTCACCCACGGGCGTACCAAAGGTCCTGTTCAAGGGGCCAATATCCGCGCCACCACCCTCTGGGGTTATTTCATGCGTTCCATAAGGAGTTAACAAGGGTAACCAACTTTGCAACTTAGCCATCTGTTCTTTATTGGCCTGTATAGAAAAACCCCGGGGCGTAAATCCACCTGCATCACTTTCCAGCGCAAACAGGTGTTTCTCTCCTTTTTCTTTAGCTACTTCCGCGTATTTGGATCCACCCCTCAAACCATTTTCCTCATTGGCAAATAATACAAATCGCAAAGTATGTTTGGGTTGGTAACCAATGGCCCGCAAAGCCCGCATTACTTCAATAGTATGAACTACCCCCGCACCATCATCATGTGCGCCTTCATTCACGTCCCAGCTATCCAGATGTCCGCCAATAGTGATATACTCATTGGGAAATTCCGAACCTTTCAGCTCAGCAATTACATTATGGTCAACCGCATCAGGAAGAAAGGAACCATAGGTTGTCATAGACAGGGTAAAAGACGACTGTTTACTCAATGCCCATACGGCATCGGCATCTCTCGGACCAACCGCGATGGCGGGGATTTTGGGAAAAGAATCCATATAGGCCATAGCGCCGGTATGCGGATCATTCGCGGTTGATTCAGTTAGTGAGCGTATCATCACACCCACGGCTCCATATTTGGCCGCACGACTGGGCCCCGATCTTCGGTAAATACCCGTCTGGCCATACGAAACAAAGGGTTTTACATTGGTTGGGTCAAAGCCCTGGTTATAGTATACAATCTTGCCTTTAACTTCCTCTTTTCTTTTTTCAAGCTCTTCAAAATCAGCAACAGCCAATACTTCAGCAGTAACCGTACCACCACTGCCCATTGAATTTCCAAGGGCCAGCACATCCAGTGGGCGATTGGATTTCTTTTTATTAATGATAACAATCTCCGCTTTATCCTGCCCACCCCTCACCCAATGGGGAACCATACATTCCTGTAAAAACACATTGTCGGCCCCGTTTTTTTCTAAAGTACGCTTACCCCATTCAACCGCTTTTACAGACTGGGGAGAGCCGGCTAAACGGCCCCCAACCTGTTTGGTTAGTTCGTATAACTGTTCATAGGCTTTGCCATTCCTGAGTATTTCATCAGCTATCTTTTTAATAACTGCCGCATCTTCTGAAGGCTGTGCCATGGTCAGAAAAGGGATACAAATAAGCGAGAGTAGTATTTTCTTCATACCGCTAAAGTTAACTATTTGTATTGTTTGACCAAGCAGGATGAACGGAATATGATAAATGGATAAATAATTGTTACTTGCAAACTACAAACCGAAATCTTATGCGTATAGGGATTGTTTGCTACCCCACTTTTGGTGGTAGTGGTGTTCTGGCCACCGAGTTGGGCAAAGCGCTTGCTGATGAAGGGCACCAGGTTCACTTTATTACTTACCAGCAACCGGTAAGGCTGAATGAATTCAATGCCAATATTTTTTATCATGAAGTAAGGGTACCTACCTACCCCCTATTTGATTATCCCCCCTACGAAGTAGCATTGGCCAGTACCATGGTAGATGTAATCATTAACCATGATCTTGACCTCTTACATGTACACTATGCCATACCCCATGCATCTGCGGCCTATATGGCCAAACAGATTGTAAAACAAAAAACCGGCAGAAATATACCTGTCATTACCACCCTCCATGGAACGGATATTACGCTGGTGGGTAAAGATAAAACATACGAACCGGTAGTCACTTTCTCCATCAATGAAAGCGATGCTATCACTGCTGTTTCACAAAATCTGAAAGACGAAACCTATAAGTCATTTGCCATTCACAAAGACATTGAAGTGATCTACAATTTTGTAGATGTAACGCGTTTCAATAAAAAACCCATCGCCCCGTTCCGGAAAGTGATTGCGCCGAACGGGGAAAAGGTTTTGATACATGCATCCAATTTCAGAAAAGTAAAAAGGGTGGATGATGTAGTTACCATATTCGCCGCTGTTCGTAAAGAAATGCCGGCTAAATTATTATTGGTGGGTGATGGGCCGGAAAGACCTGCCATTGAAGAACTGGTAAGGGTATTGGGTGTTGATGATGATGTACGTTTTTTAGGCAAGCAGGAACAGATGGAAGATATACTTGCCGTGAGTGATGTATTCCTCCTGCCCTCTGAATATGAGAGTTTTGGTTTGGCGGCCCTTGAAGCCATGGCGGCCAGGGTAGTAGTAATCAGCACGAATGCAGGCGGATTGTCTGAGATCAATATCCAGAACAAGACCGGTTTTTTAGCGGATGTAGGCGATGTAGCCGCTATGAGCAAATTTGCCATTGACCTGCTTCACGATGATGCTAAAATGGCTACTATGAAAGAAGCCGCTTACCAGCAGGCAGTTAGATTTGATATCACCAATATTATTCCTATTTACGAAAAACTGTATAGCCGTTTTTGCAGGATGACTTTGAACGAATAACGCAAAAAGCAAAAATAAGCGTTCAGCATTCAGCCTCCTCAATGCTTTTAATAATTAATTCGCAGATTTTTATCAACTCCTCATCACTGGTAATTAATGGAGGGGCTATCCGCATGCGGTCGGGGGCGAAAAGGAACCAGTCGGTGATTAATCCGTTTTGAATACATTGATGAATGATGGTACGGATTATTTCATCAGAGGCAAATTGTAATGACATCCAGAGGCCGGAACTTCGATAAGAAAGGATGGTGGGATGAACCAGGTGTGTAAGCAATATTTGTTCTTTTCTTTTTACTTCATTAATGAAATTACCTTCGAGTAATACTTCCAATGCCGCTTTTCCGGCTGCACAGGAAACAGGATGACCCCCGAAAGTGGTAATATGCCCCAATACCGGATCATGCGTTAATGTATGCATCATTTGCCGGCTGGAAATAAAAGCGCCCAGGGGCATTCCGCCGCCTAACGCTTTTCCTAATAACAAAATATCAGGTACCATAGCAAACTGCTCAAAGGCCCAGAGAGAGCCCGTTCTGCCAAAGCCAGCCTGAATTTCATCCAGTATTAATAAAACACAATGCTGGTCACATTTTTGCCTGATGGCCTGTAACCATTCTTTGGCAGGCGCTATAATTCCGCTCTCTGCCTGCACGGTTTCCAGTATTACACAGGCTGTTTGCGAATCGATAGCATCAATCACTTCCCAACTGTTATAATCGTAATGAAAGATATCAGGCAATAAGGGCCGGAAGGCATTACGCCAGTATTCATCTCCCATTACACTCAGCGCACCTTGTGTACTGCCATGGTACGAATAATTAAATGCTATGATCTTTGACCTTCCTGTTACCCGCTTGGCCAGTTTCATGGCACCCTCTGTAGCTTCCGCCCCGCTATTAGTGAAGTAAACGCAGTTAAGAGATGAGGGCAAATGATCGGTAAGTAATCTGGCATAAGTTGTTTGTGGCGATTCAATAAATTCACCATACACAATCAGGTGCATATATTCCGCGGCCTGGTCCTGGACAGCCTTTACAACTTTGGGATGAGAGTGCCCGACATTGCATACACTGAATCCGGAGATCATATCTACATATTGCTTACCGGTTGTATCCCATAAATGAATACCAGCGGCTTTCACCATCTCAATACCGATTGGCGAAGGAGAAGTTTGTGCAATATGCCGCAGAAAAAGTTGCCTGTTGTTCATGTTAGATGACAGTTGTAGAATTCTTTAAATAAAGTTATCTTCATTCCTTCAATCCGTCAAAAGTTACCCAAAAACATAGCATCTGTCAACTATCAACCCCCCTCATGGCAACCATCCTCACTATCCTAGGCAAACACCCGCAATTTGGCCATCAATGTTTTGTAGCGCCCAATGCCACTATTGTGGGCGATGTAGTAATGGGTGACGATTGCAGTGTTTGGTTTAACGCGGTAATACGGGGTGATGTACATTATATTAAAATGGGCAACAAGGTAAATGTGCAGGATGGAGCGGTTATACATTGCACCTACCAGAAGAACCCAACCGTAATTGGCAATAATGTTTCTATCGGTCACAATGCATTGGTACATGGTTGTACTTTACACGACAATGTATTAATAGGTATGGGGGCCATTGTGATGGACAGGTGTGTGGTTCATAGCCATTCCATCATTGCTGCCGGCGCTGTATTACTGGAGGGAACTATTGTAGAAGCAGGTACTATTTATGCGGGGGTACCGGCAAAAAAAGTAAAAGATATTTCACAGGAACTCATTCATGGAGAAATAGAGAGGATATCGAATAACTATATTAAATATGCCTCCTGGTATACCAATTCAAATGCTCAATAACTTTTGTCTTCCATGGTATCTAAAATAGTGAGGTAACTGGCATACCTGTCAACAGAAACCGTTCCTTTATTCACGGCATCCTTTACGGCGCAACCGGGTTCATTAATATGCATACAGTTATTAAACTGGCAATTATTCATCAATTGTTTCATTTCAGGAAAATAGTGCGAGAGTTCCTGTTTGGGAATATCTACAATCCCAAACTCCCGCACACCAGGTGTATCAATGACCTGTCCGCCATCAGCCAGGTCAAACATTTCAGCAAAAGTAGTCGTATGTAATCCCTTGCCACTCCAGCCACTCACTTCCTGCGTTCTTAGGTTGAATTCAGGAAAAACGGTATTGATAAAAGTTGATTTACCCACACCGCTATGCCCGCTTAGTAAAGTGGTTTTATTATGCAACAATGATTTTACTTCCGCTATTCCTATGTTATCCTGTACACTTACTAATAAAACTTTATAGCCCACCGCCTCATATATCCCCTTCAACAAAGCAAATTTTTCCAGTTCTTTTTTCTTATACAGATCAGACTTATTAAAAACGATGATAGCGGGAATATGATACGATTCGCAAGACACCAGGAACCTGTCCATAAATCCCTGCGAAGTTTTGGGATCCTTCAAAGTAGCAAACAGGATACTCTGGTCGAGATTGGACGCAATAATATGGTGTAGTCTTTTATTATGTGGCGATACCCTGGCAACATAATTTCGCCGGTCATAAATATGATCTATCATGGCCGATTCTTCCTGTATATTTTCAATCTCCATCTCCACTTCATCACCCACCGCGATGGGATTGGTGGAAGTGATCTCATCAATTTTAAAAACGCCTTTAATGCGTGCCTGGTACACCCTTCCATTCTCCGCTTTCGCGGCATACCAGGAACCCGTTGATCTGTAAATACGCGCCTTCATTTGAACGAAGATAATACGCAGGCCGGCATCCTTTAGCAGAAAGTACCGAATTGCTATAAGAATTTTTGCGAAATATTAACCTCAAAGGGGGTTTTGTATCCTGCACAATAAGTCCCCAGCGTTAGAAATTCAATATCTTCGCTGCCTATGGCAAAATTTGCGCATGATGAAGTAATGCCTTACCAGCATAGTGAACTGAACAAGAAAGAACAGGTGGCCGATATGTTTAACAAAATTGCCTATCGCTACGATTTTTTGAACAGGTTCCTCAGCGCCGGCATAGATGTTTGGTGGCGAAAAAAGGCCATCAGCCAGTTAAAACAACTGCAACCAAAAATAATACTGGATGTTGCTACCGGCACAGGTGATGTAGCCATTTTAACTTACCGGCTTCTGAAGCCTGAAAAGATTACAGGCATTGATATTTCGGAAGGCATGCTGGAACTGGGGAGAAAAAAACTGGAGAAACTGGGACTTACCGGCCAGATTGAACTGTTAACCGGTGATAGTGAAGTGATCCGTTTTGCAGACAATAGTTTTGATGCCATCACTGTTGCCTTTGGGGTACGAAATTTTCAAAACCTGGATAAGGGTTTGAAAGAGATGTACCGTGTATTACAGCCCGGTGGCAAATTGGTGGTATTGGAATTTTCAAAGCCCACGCGGGCCGGTTTCAAAAATTTGTATACCTTTTACATGAATACAGTGGCGCCTGCTATCGGGAAATTGTTTGCTAAAAACAAAGACGCCTACCAATACCTGAACGATAGTGTTCAAGCCTTTCCCGAAGGAAAACCCTTTTTAAACATTATGCATGAAGCAGGATTTACCCAAACTTATTTGAAAAAGCTTAGTTTCGGAATATGCACTATTTACTGCGGAAGCAAGTAGTCCTGCTCATCATTATTCTTCTTTCCTGTACATCGCAACTGCATGCACAGAAGGAGTTGTATCGCCGTAACCACGATGATCTGGTGTATTATTTTGGCCTGTCACTGGGTTATAACTACTCCTATTTACACCTGGCAAAATCGCCCCTGTTTTTACAGAACGATTCAATCATGAGCGCGGAACCCGGTTCAAGTGGGGGCATTGCCATGGGGCTACTGGCCACAGCACGTTTGAGTAATCATTTTCAGGTTAGATGTAACCCTTCGCTGATTATTGGCGGATCAAAATACATTGCGTATACCCTTAGTAAAACAAAACCGGGAGAAGCTGATTTTCAAATTCAAAGCCTGCCTTCCACACTGGTGAGCTTCCCGTTTCAGCTTAAATTCAATTCAGACAGGATTGGCAATTTCAGAACCTATATGCTGGGGGGTATTAAGTTTGACATGGACCTGTCCAGCAATTCCGCTGCAAGGAATATAGATGATATTATCAAGCTCAAACGCAATGATTTTGGTTTTGAACTGGGCATGGGGTTTAATTTTTACCTGCCCTTTGTAACCATTTCACCCGAGATCAAAATCAGTAATGGCTTATCAAACATACACCAGCAGGATCCCAACCTTAAGTACTCTAATGTACTGGGCCAGATACTCTCACGCATGGTAGTATTTTCGGTACACTTCGAAGACTAGTACCACAGCCCGGAAATGGTCTTTTGAAATGTAAATCAAGAAAAATGAAGCGCTTGCTTTTGAAATTAATAAATTGCAGTATCATCAAAGGGGCCCCGACTCAAATCTCTGTATGAATCAGTATATCATTAAAAATACCTGTATCATCAATGAAGGACAAAAAACCTTTACTGATGTATTGATAAAAAAAGGAAGGATTGAAAAAATTGCTCCCTCCATTGATACCAGGGAAAAATGTATAGAGATTATCGGTACTAATCAGTTTCTGTTACCCGGCGCCATTGACGACCAGGTACATTTTCGCGAACCCGGTTTAACGCACAAAGCAACCATCTATACCGAAGCAAAAGCCGCCGTTGCGGGCGGGGTAACTTCTTTTATGGAAATGCCCAATACACAACCTCCCGCCTTTACACACGCGTTGCTGGAAGATAAATACGAAATAGGCAAACGAAGTTCGCTGGCTAACTACTCTTTTTTTATGGGTACTTCCAATGATAATATTGAAGAAGTACTGAGAACCAATGAAAGAAAGAATGATATCTGCGGCGTGAAGGTATTTATGGGATCATCCACCGGAAATTTATTGGTAGATAACCCGCTAACGCTTGATAAAATATTCGCCGGATCAGAACTGCTAATTGCAACACATTGTGAAGATGAAAGCATCATCAAAGCCAATCTTCAAAAATTAAAATCCGAAAAACAAATACTGGAACCCTCAGATCATCCTATTATACGCAATGAAGAAGGCTGTTTTGAGTCGTCGTTCCGGGCCATACAGTTTGCCAAAAAATACAATAGCCGTTTACACATACTGCATATCAGCACAGAAAAAGAATTGCAGTTGTTCACCAATATGATACCGCTGAATAATAAACGCATAACGGCTGAAGTATGTGTACATCACCTGCATTTTACATCCGGTGATTATGCAGGATTGGGTAACCAGGTCAAATGCAACCCTGCCATCAAGGCGCCCCACAACAGGGAAGCTTTGTGGAAAGCATTATTAGACGACAGGCTGGATGTGATTGCCACAGACCATGCGCCCCATACCTGGCAGGAAAAGCAGGAAGATTATGAACATGCCCATGCAGGCTTACCGCTGGTGCAGCACTCCCTTTCTTTAATGCTTCATTATGTGCAGGAAGGAAAAATAAGTTTGGAGAAAGTAGTGGAGAAAATGAGTCATGCAGTAGCCAACTGTTTCCAGATCAAAGAACGTGGCTATATCAGGGAAGGATATTATGCCGACCTGGTTCTTGTGGATATGAACCGCCCGATTACCGTTACCAAAGAAAACATTCTCTACAAATGTGGCTGGAGTCCGCTGGAAGGCTTTCGTTTCCCCGCTTCAGTAACCCATACTTTTATAAATGGGCAACTGGTTTATGGAAATGGGGTGTTTGATGAATCACAGATGGGACAAAGGCTTCAATTTGACCGATAAAACCGCTTAACTAACGTATGCAGGTAGATAAAACCACACTCGCGGATCTTTCCATTTTTCATAGTGAAGAAGAGCAGTCTGTTTTTCATCATTTGAATTTTACGCAGACCAATGGTGGCAGGGAATATTTACGCCAGTTATTAGGTAATCCGTTGGGGGCTATCTCCGAAATACTGGATACGCAGCAAACCATACAGCAGTTAATGCTGGCAGCAAAAGATTGGCCCATTACCGTAACCAATGGCACCATTATGGTTATGGAAAGATTTTATGAATCGCAGATTAATCATTTTACGAATCATCCCAATGCAATAAATAGTGTTTGGTATAAACTGATTAACGGGCCGGATTACTCCCTCATCCGCTATACAGTAGAGCATGCCATAGATTTTACCAGGGGCCTTCAGCAGATAGTGGACCTGCTAAAAAATCAAACAATGAGCAGGCAATTGACAACCTGGACCAGTCGCATGGCCCTGTTACTCAAGAAGCCTGTTTTACAGGAAATGATGTTAGCGGATAAGAAAAAACTTACCCCCGGGCAGGTTCTCAGGTATGGGGGATTTATCCGTTACCACTTTAAAAATAATTGTTTCGAATTGGTAGGCATTTATAGCAAATTTGACGCATACCTGGGTATAGCATGGGCCTGCCAAAAATACGCATTCTGTTTTCCTGAATTTACACAAAACACCGCGCCTTTTATCAAACAGACAGGATTATATCATATGCTTATAGAACAGCCTGTAGCCTATGACATTGATTTATCTGTTGATAAAAATTTTATTTTTCTTACCGGAGCCAATATGGCCGGCAAGAGTACCTTTATCAAAGCCGTGGGTGTGGCCGTTTATCTCGCACACCTGGGAATGGGCGTACCGGCCAAAGAAATGCAGTTGAGTTTTTTTGACGGGTTATTAAGTAATATACAGGTAGTGGATAATATTATTAAAGGAGAAAGCTTTTTCTTCAATGAAGTACAGCGTATTAAAAGCACGATAGAGAAAATAAGTGATGGCAGAAAATGGTTGATCCTGATTGATGAACTTTTCAAAGGCACTAACCAACAGGATGCCGTAAAATGCAGCACTACGGTAATTGAAGGATTACGCAAAATGCAGAATGCCTTGTTCATTTTATCAACCCATCTCTATGAAATAGGCGATGAACTGAAGAAGTACCCAAATATCCAGTTCCACTATTTTGAAACCTCGGTAAAAGACGACCAGTTACTATTCAGTTATCAACTGAAAGAAGGGATTAGTAATGACCGGCTCGGCTACCTGATCTTGCGGAAAGAGGGTGTGGTGGCCCTTTTAGAAAAATTATAACCCAATCTATTAAAACGCGTGTGTAGTAGTACCTATCTGCAGATTAGGTATAAATACGCTATCCCCAAATAGTTTATTGCCCTACCTTTCTCTCCATAATAATGGCGGCATTTTATTGCTTGTAATCCCCACACAAGAGCAACCATTGACTGTTTTTCGTAACGGCATTGTAAAACGAATACCTGTTTTACGGTGAAATAAACTTGTAAGCATGCTTGTAAAAACCTTTGGCAGCGCCGTATATGGCGTAGAAGCCATCAGCATCACTATTGAAGTGAATGTTAGTATGGGACAGGGCTATCATATAGTGGGCCTTCCCGATAATGCTGTTCGCGAGAGTTTGCAAAGAACAGAGAGCGCCATTAAAGCCAATGAATTTTTTATGCCGCGTACCAAATTAGTGGTAAACCTGGCACCGGCAGATATCCGTAAAACGGGCTCTGCCTTTGATCTTCCCATAGCCATCGGCATATTGGGCGCCAGTGAACAACTGGATGAGCCGGAACGGTTAAAAGATTATGTAATTATGGGAGAACTTAGCCTGGATGGTGAAGTGCAATCCATTAAAGGCGCTTTACCCATTGCCATACAGGCACGCAAAGAAGGTTTTAAGGGATTGATTGTTCCACTGGCCAATGCCAGGGAAGCGGGCATGGTAACCAACCTCGAAGTATATGGCGTGAAACATGTAACTGAAGTTGTAAACTTTTTTTCTGGTGGATCAACCTTACAACCGGTAGAAGTAAATACCAGGGATGAATTTTTCAGTAATCAATATGATTTTGAGATTGATTTCAGTGAAGTAAAAGGGCAGGAAAATATTAAACGAGCCATGGAAATAGCCGCTGCCGGTGGGCACAATGCTATTTTAATTGGTCCGCCCGGCGCCGGAAAAACCATGCTGGCCAAGCGTTTACCAACAATACTTCCACCGCTGAGTTTACAGGAGGCATTAGAAACCACCAAGATCCACAGTGTAGCAGGTAAGTTACCAGAGCATAGTGCGTTAATTAATAAACGGCCATTCCGTTCGCCGCATCATACTATTTCGGATGTAGCGCTGGTAGGGGGTGGCAGCACTCCCCAACCCGGTGAAATATCATTGGCACATAACGGTGTATTGTTTTTAGATGAACTACCCGAATTTAAAAGAACCGTTCTTGAAGTAATGCGCCAGCCCATGGAAGAAAGAAGGGTAACCATTTCCCGCGCAAAAATGGCATTGGATTTTCCGGCGAATTTTATGTTGATTGCTTCGATGAATCCCTGCGCCTGCGGTTTTTACAATCATCCTGAAAAACAATGTACCTGCCCGCCCGGCGCCGTGCAGAAATACCTGAATAAAGTATCGGGGCCTTTATTAGACAGGATTGATCTGCATGTAGAAGTAACCCCCGTAGCCTTTAATGAACTGAGTAATCAACACAATGGCGAAGCTTCCGCCACTATTCGTGAACGGGTAATCAGCGCCAGGGAGATTCAGGCCGAACGTTACAGGGATCATCCCGGAATCTATGCCAATGCGCAAATGAGCAGCAAACAATTACGCGAAATTTGCGTGATAGGCACCGTGGGTGAAAATTTATTAAAGAAAGCGATGGAAAAACTAAACCTCAGCGCCCGCGCTTACGACCGCATACTCAAGGTAAGCCGTACCATTGCTGATCTTGCGGGGAGTGAGCATATTAAGCCCGAGCATTTGGCGGAGGCTATTCATTATAGGAGTTTGGATAGGGAGGGTTGGGCGGGGTGATTAATTACATACGTTCTTATTGCTGGGAAACGCTGCAGTTTCTTCCCTACACGAATATTTGATGCTGATACACTGAACGTTAGCAAAGCAATTACTTTTTGTCTTAAGAATGGGGTTCCTTACAGTTACGGCAATTTGAGTTTAAGCATAAAAAAATGGTATCTTACGGTACTATTCAAGCAAAACAAAATTCTGATACTAAGAAAGTAAATTCCACTTGTATTGATTGGTATTTAGTTACAACATATCATTATTCAAACGGAAGTACGTATCAAACATCTGAATACGTTGGAACAACATGTGGTGGCTGTGATACACCTGATTACCAAAGCTTGTGCCCCGGGGGAGATGGCGGTGGGGGAAATGATGGAGAATATACCCGTTATGCTTATTTAAATTTTACCGTAGATCCGCAGATTCCTGGCAACGATAGTATTAGAGTGAGAAGTTTTCTTGATGTGGTGGGAACAGGATCTGGAACAGGAGGTATATTTTTAGGTGCAACCATGTCAGGTTCACAAGCATTATGGAAGGATCCTAGCTATACTTATTCCAAAACAGGTGCAAATGCATCTTATGTGAATACTCAATCACCTCTTGTAACTGCTTCATTTACGGGAACAATCTTTACCGGCGTACAATCATTTAACACTGGACTCACTAGGACATATACATATCCACAAGCTTTTACTCCATAACTAGAATTTATGAATCGGATGTTCGTTATTGTAGGTTTCTCCTTTGCAATTGCCCTATTCAGCAATTGCAAAGGTTCTCGCTATACCACCCTTTCCAGCGAAGCGGTTGAGCGTGTAAGTACATTTTGGAAATTCAACAACAACATTGACACTCCATACATCACACTGTCTGAAAAAGCCTGGTATCAAGACAGTATCGGCATTACACAAATCTGTCGCATTTGGTTCTTTGAAACAGGCACCAGCCGATCCGTCAATATCATACCCATTGGATATCGCTTTGTAGACTTGAAAAAAAAGTGGGCTTATGAATATGCAAGCTTCAGTGATACAGCCTCTGTAGAACGCAAATATCGATATACAGATACTACAAAATATTCTGGAGGGTGGAATTTCGCAAACCGCACGCCGCTTCCAGTGGACAGTTTTGATTTTTTACCTGATACGACTATCGATGCTGTTGCTTATAAGCGATGTAAAGTAAGCTACATCTTTAACCAGACCAGGTTCGAAGGAATTGGCTTGTTGCGTTGTGATAAAAAGAATACCCATTTTCAAATTGATACCGCAATAAGCAATAAAATCGGGTGCCCGCTTGTTTCTTTCCGATATTATCCAATAAATAATCCTCATTCCCGACTTGACAGTAAAGTGAAATTTATTTCTAATTATCTTCCAGACTCGGTGGTTAGAGTGTTTGCTGCATGGAAAAGAAATGAAAATATAGACCCTGTAAAATAAATTGAGGAAAATCAGACGGAAGTGGTCAAGTATTACTACGGTTTGATGCAATGTCACTAAATAATGGATTCGTTTTCAATAATAGGGGTGGATATTTGTTTGTGGATCATATAAAAATATAATGTATATTTAAAAAACCAGAGCATGAAATACATTCGACGACAAACTTATATTTTTAGCGGTGTTGGCCCTTCGTAATTCTAATCTTTTTTGTATTAGCTGGGCGAGCAAAGTCTATAAATGGAAGTTTTATTATATTTATGTTAGTTTATTTAGCAGCGGTAAGCCACGGCTGGACCTTGGCCAATCCTAGAATACTTAAAGCCCTTATCGTTGTAGCCATTATGCGACTATTTAAAATCATAAGACTTGTCTGGACTTTTTATAAGAATTTTCTGCTGCTATCGGCGATTATCACAGCTTTTTGTCTCAGAGCATTCTGGATGTATGGTTTCGCCAGTTTCTTCGGTATCTTCTGGTGTAAAGTTGTGACATTGGGATTGACTTACTATTTTATAAACACCAATAAAAAGAATGAATATTATTACTATCAAAATTTAGGTGTCGCAAAGACTCTGCTTTGGAGGGCTACATTATCTTTTGACTTTGTTCTATTTCTCCTTCTTCTCATTCTGACATATCACTTAAAATGAATCATGTATTAGAGATAGACGGCGTTCAGCTCGAGTTCGACGGAAGAAAAATATTATCGGGCATTTACCTTAGATGTGAAACCGGAAAGATAACAGGATTATTAGGAAAAAACGGACAAGGCAAATCCTGCCTGATGAAAATTATTTACGGTAGTTTGCCTTGTGAGAAGTCCGTTAGGTTTGATCATATTTCTATTGTTGAAAGTTTCAAACGACCTGACTTGTTAGTGTATTTGCCAGAGTTTAATTTTATTCCAAAGTCTCTCTCACTTCGTCGGGTGTTTCAAGATTTTGGACTGGAGTTCAGCAAATTTCAAGATAGATTTTCTGAGTTTGCAACAAGAGATAAGTCTTCTGTTGGTAGTCTTTCAGGAGGTGAGCGCAGGTTAATAGAATTGTATGTAATTGTGAAGTCTGCATCGCAGTTTGCTATGCTGGATGAACCTTTTACTCACCTGAATCCCTTACAAATTGAAAAGGTGAAAGAACTACTTATAGAAGAAAAGACAAACAAAGGTCTGCTTATCACCGACCATATGTACAGGCATACTATTGACATTTGTGACAGTCTATATGTACTAACCAACAGACAAACATATTTGACAAAAAGCGTTACGGATATTGAAACATTAGGTTACGCAAGACTTTAATCAGTAACAACTTTACCTTGCCTGCTTCGCAGTTAGCCACCACTTATAAAAACTGTTGGATGATTGAATTACTGCTCGATTATAGGAGTTTGGATAGGGAGGGTTGGGCGGGGTGATTGTATTGTTGGTCAGGCGACCAACAACAATCCTCACTTCCTTGCAATTTTAAAAGATTTTGAAGTTGTATTGGTAGCAGTGGTTTTTGAAGTGACAGTAAATGTGGCCGTACATACAACACCGGGCGACAGGTTAGAGATAGTGACAGTTAATGGTGATATGGACGTTGTAACTGATGAACTCGAAACAACTGAATTATCTGAATCTTTCTTCACGGTAACATCTACCGTTACACCCGAGCCGGGCAGCTTTGAGCTGATGGTAACCTTTGCATCCTGTGTGGCGCCCAAAGCAGTATATATGCCGGTTCCGGGATCAATGTCTACCGCAAAAACAATATTCTCCTCCGTTGGAGTTGGTGTGGGTGTGGGGGTAGGGGTTGGTGCGGGTGACGGTGATTTACTACAAGCCAATAAACCCGCAAAAATCAAACAGACCAACCCTAATTTTCCTGACATATACATATTCTTCATACAAATAGATTTTTTATTCTTTTATAATTTTATCAGTATACATCAGCTTGCCATTCTTATCACTCACCATTACCAGATACATCGCCCTGGAAAGGCTTTTCAAACTAACCGAGGTACCACTGCTTATTTTATCTTTTTTCAAAACTAATTTACCACCCAGATCATACATTTTTATATTTAACTGGTACTGACCATCCAGTTTATAATCAATCCTGATATCTTCCCTGGTTGGATTAGGGTACAATATAAGATATTGATTGTTCGAAAAATTTACCAGGGCCGTTACCAAATAATAATAATTAGCGCTCATACTACTGGCACAGCCATTTTGTGTTGTCTTTACAGAATAATTAGCCGCGGTAGTGGGTTTATATTTCTGTGTTGTATCACTTAATGCAATGCCATCCTTATACCAAAGATTGCCAATTATTGCCGAAGAAACAAGATTGTTAGCCGTATCCCGAACAATTGTTGGCGTGGAAGGTGAAGATTTAACAGTTACCGTAAGCTTAGACCTGGCGCTTTCGCAACTGCCTGTGGCTGTAATCTGACTAACATAATAGTCCACAGTACCGGCAGTAGCCGTAGATGGTGTGGGCGCTGTGGCTGAACCGGTTCCTCCGGTAGCTACCGTATACCACAGCAAAGAATTACCAGAAGAGGCGGTTCCAGCCAATACTGGAGCAGTAACTCCCTGGCAATAAGTAACCCCAACAACTGTTGGGGCAGATGGAATAGTAGCCACGGTTACAACAGTGGCCGTGGATGTAGCGGAACAGGCATTACTGTTTGTAATGGTTACTGTATAACTACCGCTGGTGGTGGCAGTATAAGATCCTGTGGTTGCACCGCTGATGTTAACCGCATCCTTTAACCACTGATAAGTATAGCCCGTACCGGTATTGGCATTTAATACCACACTACTTCCGGCACAAATAGAAGTAGCGGTAGCGGCAGTAATCGTTGCAGCAGGTAGTGTGTTAACCGTAACCACAATAGCAGAAGAAGTAGTAGAACAACCACCTGCATTGGTTACTGTTACTGTATAACTACCACTGGCAGTAGCCGTATAAGATGCCGCTGTAGCCGACGTAATCGCTGTGGCATCTTTTAGCCACTGATAGGTTAAGCCGGTTCCGGTATTGGCATTTAATACCACACTCCCCCCGGTACAAAAACTGGTGGTAGATGCAGCGGTAGCAGTGGCGGCGGCAGTAGATGCACAGGAAGCTGTAACGATAAATTTATTGTACACAAGCAATCTTTCAGTAGTAGCTGATTCGCGGATATTAACCGTTACCGTATCTGTTCCGGTATGTCCACTGGCAGGCCTCATCCATAAAGTATCATTGGTACCCATACGTACTACCAGGCTCGCTGAAGTAGCAGACGTTGTAATGGTAAGGGCATGTGCATCTCTGTCTGCATAACGTAAAATGGTATACACACTATCGCCGGTAGATACCGTAAGGTTGGGTATAGAATCCAGCGTAGGGTAGCGATTGATGGTAGGCGTTATCCGCCAGCAACCAATCCCATTTTTGGGCGGACCATTACTTACCATATCCCTGGCCAGTACCACAATTTTAGTACCCGTTGAATCAACCCAGTTATACTGCGACTGTTCACCGCTGCCATCATCCATATAAGTACTTCTGGTAGCATGTAAGGAACCAAATGGATGATAAATGTCTATACCCCTGTCTCCACTAATCACAAAATCATCTAAATAAGCAAAAGCTTTTTGAGAAGATGGCTGAATTTTTCCAACGATGGTACCCGTTGAATTGTTGATTAATTGTCCGCTAAAATCCATTACATATCTGCCATTGCTGCTGTTATATACATCCAGGTTGCCAGTAAAAGCCGACCAGGTAACTTCACCGGTTAGCACATTTACTTTGGTGATGTCGAATGATTTGGTGCCGGTATATATATAGGCACTGTCTGTAGAAAATTTCAAGCCGTTGATGAAGGGCCATCCGCCTGTATAGGCTTTCCATACCAGCGTGCCATCCGAAATTTTAAATTTACGCAGAAACATATCACCGCTGCCTGCATACAGATGCTGCCCATCATCACTAAACACTATTTTCCTCACCTGCCCGGTACAGGGCATCTGCCATTTTTGTGTTACCGTTGCCGTACCATTGACTGCATGGTTATTTTCAAATAGGGTAACCACACCATTGCCCGTTGTACCTATGGCAAAATACCTGCCATCCTTACTCATGGCCACTTCCAGCCCTTCATATATATTGATAGGAAGATTGCCCCCGCTTCCCCATATTTTTACTCCGGTTATTGTATTGATGATACCTACCCAATCCTTGGAAACATTTGTTCTGTCTGCTCCACCCTGGTTTAACAGATAAATGGCATAGCGGCCGTCCTTACTTGCGGCGCCACCCCATGTTTCATCGCCTATTAAATAGGTCCAGGCCGTATCTCCAAAATTGGCGCTGTTTAATTTTAACTTATACATCCGGCTGTTTAATTTATTTACGCTGGCATTGTTCCAGTTTTCCTGCCCTGGAAAAATAATCAGCGAACTATCAGACGAAACAAAAACGCCCCGCCAAAAACCCGTTTGTGTTTGATAGGTTCGTACTGAGTCAATGGCAAAATTACCTACCCCAAAAGGAGCAATCCTGCCAAGAAATGCGGTTCCGGAACCGGTTACAGGCACATTGGTGTTGGGAATAAACCACTTGATACCACTCTTCACAACCGTTCTTGCCTGAATACGCCAGTCGTTTCTGCTAACAGCAGTAAAATTGAAATGGTAGTATTGGTCTCCAAAAGCAGAGGTGGTAGTAGAAGCCGGAGTAATTTGCCATTCTTTATTGTTCGAATTGGAATTCTGCAGATAAAAAGTAATGCTCTGAACAGAGTCTTTTAAATAAGCAGGCAGTTTAAAAGCGCCTTTAATAGTATAGCTGCCACCCGTGGTTACATAACTTAAGGCATTCACCGTTGCATCTGAATTATAGATAACGGTAATATCCTGAATCAGGGTATCCCTGTCGGCGGTTCCGTTTTGTGAAAACATAAAACGAACTTTTTTGCTGTTATTTCCGGTTGCCAGCGGGCAATTGGTACATTCAAACCAGCCCCTGCTCCAACCCTGTACCACCACAGAATCACCTGCTGCCAGGTTAACCGTTCCTCCATTGGGAAATACAGCAAAACCACCGCCACCCGTAGTTACCACACCTCCATCGGCATTCAATCCATTAAACTCTGTTATGATACCAGAAACGGTGGTGGCACTGATATTTTTAACCTTTACCCGGTGATTACGACTTAAATCAATCTTCATATCAAGCGTAGTATCGCCCACATAAGTATATTGCAATTTGCCGCGAAACTGGGCAAAGACAAGGGTATTGAAAATAAATAGTAAGCTGAAAAGCAGTAGCGTTGGTTTCATGGCTTTCAGAGATTAATAAGTGAAATGAATATTTAACCGCATCCGCCAGGATTAACTACCCTTGCAGGATGTTTGATACCCAATTATTTTGCTAATACTGCCCCGTACCCAACATAACCAACGTACAGGCCTCTTTGGTTTCTATCCCATTGGCTTGCGCCAGCTCATTCAGTTCTGCATTCTCAGCGCCCGGATTAAAAATAATTCTTTTGGGATGTAAAGCGAGTATATAATCGTAATACTCTTTTTGTATCCGGGGATTCAGGTAAAGCGTAACCGTGTCCACCTCCTTTTCCGCGGGGCGCCCGGTTATGATCTTTGTTTCACCAACCTTTCCTTCCTTATTACCAATGGCTATCACAGGATGGCCATACCTGTTTAGTTTTTCAACAGCCAGGTAACTATACCGCGAAGGGTTATCAGAAGCGCCAAGTACCATCGTTTTCTTCATAGTCTAAATTACAGTAATATTGATAGACGGATTACAGATTAACGGATTAAATTTCCGGCAAATTCCAATCCGCCAATCATAACCAACCAACTAAACAGGCACTTATGCGTACCTTAACTATTGTACTCCTGCTCATGATTACACAACGGACCGCCTATTCGAAACAGCGTATCTTCCTGTACCCCTCTTCTGAAGGCATTATTCATAAGGGTTTTGATACGATTGCTCCTTTTATGGATTATTACCCTTCTAAGAATCCATCCCCCCATAAAACAGCAGTGGTGATCTGCCCCGGTGGCGCTTATACGATGCTGGCCTGGGAAAAGGAAGGAATATTACCTGCTAAATTTTTTAATAACCACGGAATTGATGCTTTTGTATTGCATTACCGTTTAAATAACCAACAACAGGAGGGCCATCAGTACCCGGCTCAATATAATGATCTAACTACCGCCATCCGGATAGTAAGATACAGGGCAGCCGAATGGCATATTGACCCGGAAAAGACGGGTGTGATGGGCTTTTCGGCGGGTGGGCACCTGGCTTCTACTGCTACAACCATTTTTCAAAAAGTAAATCCGGAAGCAACCAATCCGCTGGAAAAATTTAGCAGCCGGCCCTCATTCTCCATTCTTATTTATCCGGTAATATCAATGGATACACTGTTTGGCCACCGTTACAGTAGGGAAATGCTGCTTGGAAGAATACCTTCAGAAGGGTTGGTTAATAATATATCAACCGAAAAAAGAGTGACAGCCGAAACACCCCCGGTTTTTTTGGTTCATGCGGATGATGATCATGGGGTACCTCCACAAAACAGTATCGCTTTTTATGAGGCGCTGAAGAAAAATAAAGTGCCCGCCTCTTTATACATTTATGATCATGGCGGACATGGTTTTGGAATGGCCCCCGGTGATGCATTGCTGAATCAATGGCCCTTACAATGTGTGCAATGGTTACAAAGACAAGGCTTCCAATAATACCGTACCTTACCCAGTGTAAAATATTCCTTACCTGAAATGATACTATTTACAAAAATATTTTTTTAACTTACAAGTCTCATCATTAACAAAACACAAACCCATACCATCATGGCAAAAGCAAGCAAAAAGAAAGCCGCTAAAAAAACAGCCAAAAAAGCGACTCCTAAAAAAATTGTAAAAAAACCGGCTAAAAAAGTAGCTGCTAAAAAAGTAGCGAAGAAAAAACCAGTAGCAAAAAAAGCGGCTGCTAAAAAAGTAGTTAAAAAAGCGGCTGCTAAGAAAAAAGTGGCCCCTAAAAAAGCAGTAAAACCCGCGGCAAAAAAGACCGTCAAAAAAGTAGCTCCTAAGAAAAAAAACGCCGTAAAAAAAGTAGTTAAAAAAGCAGTGGCCAAAAAACCAGTAGCTAAGAAAAAACCTGTAGCCAAAAAAGTTACTCCCAAAAAGCCAGTTAAGAAGGCAGCGCCCAAGAAAAAAGTGGCCCCCCAAAAAGCAGTAAAACCTGCTGCAAAAAAAATAGTAAAAAAGGCGGCTCCCAGGAAGAAAGTGGCCCCTAAGAAAGTGGTAAAACCCGCGGCAGTTAAGGCTCCGGCCCCCGTTGTTGCAGAAGCGCCGGTAGTTGACACTACGCCAACGCCTGCACCAGACGGTACACTGTTTGGCGGTGGAGATGCTTCAGCCAGCTAATACCTGTTTTGCCGGTTCACTTATATCCTGTTATTGTTTTTGTTCAAAAAATGATAACAGGATTTTTTTATGAGACAATAAAATAAAGAGTATACACAGTTACATTTTCGTGATAATTATCAAGTATATTTAAAATATTTTTATCCCGAAAACCAGTAAAAATATTTTTTCTCGGTTTATCAAAATTCTTCCTATGCGTAAATTTTTCTTCGGCCTATTTTGTTTATTTGTTCTTTTCGCCAATGGCCAAACCAATTCCAAAATTGCAGACAAAACAAAAAACATGAAACGCTATGATGGGTATTTCACTTTTTGGTGGGATGCGGTAAATGGTAAGATCTGGTTACAGGTAGACAAATTCGACAAGGAATTTCTATATATAAACTCCCTGCCCGCCGGCCTGGGATCGAATGATATTGGCCTTGACAGGGGCCTGATAGGCGGTTCGCGCATTGTTGCTTTTAATAAAGTGGGGAAAAAATTGTTGCTGGTGCAGCCCAATTACAGCTACCGTGCATCCTCAACCGATAAAAATGAACAACGTGCCGTAAGGGAATCCTTTGCCCAGTCTACCATTGGTAGTTTTGTGATTGATGAAGAGGAGAGCGATAAAGTATTGGTTGATGCCACTCCTTTTTTTGTAAGAGATGCACAGCAGGTAGCCGACAAAATTAAAACCATGCGCCAGGGTAGTTACACATTCAGTGAGCCTCGCTCTGCCATATACCTGGCCAATACCAAAAATTTTCCATTGAACAGTGAGTTTGAGGCCACCATCAGTTTTACCGGTGGCAGCGATGCAGGCAGGTTTGTTACCACCGTTACCCCATCCCCCGAATCTATTACGGTACGTATGCACCATTCCTTTGTGCAATTACCCGACAACAAATACATACCCCGCCCTTACGATATCAGAACCGGTTATTTTGGCATTTCCTATTTCGACTATAGCAGCCCCTTCTCCGATCCCATACAAAAAATGTTCATCGCCCGCCATCGGCTGGAAAAGAAAGATCCTTATGCCGCCAGTAGTGAGCCGGTAAAACCCATTGTCTATTACCTGGATAATGGAACACCCGAACCTATCCGCTCTGCATTACTGGATGGCGCCCGCTGGTGGAACCAGGCTTATGAAGCAGCCGGTTTCCGAAATGCTTTCATCGTTGCAATATTGCCCGATACCGCCGATGCCATGGACATCCGTTACAATATGATTAATTGGGTGCACCGTTCCACCCGCGGATGGAGTTATGGCGCCACTATTACTGATCCCCGAACGGGAGAGATCATCAAAGGACAGGTAACTTTAGGTTCTTTACGTGTTCGCCAGGATTATTTAATTTTTACCGGTCTGCTGTCTCCTTATGAAGCTGGTAAGCCTGTTCCCGAAACCATGGAGAACGCTGCCCTTCAGCGTTTACGCCAATTGGCGGCACATGAAGTGGGGCATACACTCGGACTGCAACACAACTATGCATCCAGTTTCAATAACCGTGCCTCTGTTATGGATTATCCGCATCCGAATGTGTTTGTGAACAGTAAGGGTGAGGTAGATTTTACACAGGTATTCACCAATGAAATAGGTGATTGGGATAAGCGGGCCATCAGGTATGGTTATGCCAGTTTTGCACCAGGTACCGATGAAACTGCTGCTTTGAAGAACATCCTGGACGAGAATACCAAACAGGGTTTCCTGTTTATTGCCGATGCTGATGCACGCGCCGCCAGTGGTTTTCATCCAAAAGCGCATTTATGGGATAATGGAAATGACGCGATTGATGAACTGAAGAACGTTATCCAGGTTAGACAAAAAGCCATAGACCAATTTTCTGAAAAAGCCATTCGTTTACATACCCCTATGGCAAGTTTGGAAGAGGTATTGGTACCCGTATATAATTATCACCGTTACCAATATGAAGCCACCTGTAAACTCATCGGAGGCATGAATTACAGTTACAGTATTCGTGGTGATCAGCAGGATAAACCACAGATATTAACGAAGGCCACTCAGGAAAAAGCATTGCAGGCTGCACTGGATTGTTTATCGCCCGAGATGCTTACCATGCCAGATAAGATAATGCAACTGATACCACCCCGCCCGCCTATGTATTATGGCGTGGGTGAATTATTTGCCAAAAGAACTGGAATGAGTTTTGATCCGGTTGCGGCTGCGGAAGCCTTAACAGATTTTGAATTATCCTTTCTCTTTAATCCGGAAAGAGCCAACCGCCTGGTACAGTTTAAAGCACAGGCAAATACCATTGGATGGGACGATGTGCTGGATGCCATCATTACCAAAACATGGAAAGCGCCTATGCAAAAGGGCCTGAAGGGAGAAGTGCAACTGCAGACACAACAAATGGTATTGACCTGGATGCTGGGATTAAGTCAGAGTGACCAGGCCAACTACCTTGTAAAATCTATCTGTTTCGACAGGCTGCAAACTTTAAAACAATATGCAGCGCAAATGCAAAAGAGTAACGTTCCTTTAAAAGCGCATTTTAGTTATGCCATGGAACGCATTAGCAAACCGAAAGACATCAGCTTACCGCAACACAAAGAAATTGCACCGGGCGCGCCGATAGGCTGTGATTTTGATGAGAACTGATGATTAGGGCCAATGATTTGATTATACCAACATACGCAAAGGCTCTTCCAGTAAGCCTTTCAGCGTTTGCAAGAAAGCAGAACCTGTTGCGCCATCTACTACCCGGTGGTCGCAACTCATGGTCAGCTTCATCACATTACCCGGTACTACCTGGCCGTTTTTTACAACAGGTACCTGTGCAATACCGCCTACTGCCAGGATACAGGCATCGGGTGGATTGATAATAGCGGTGAATTCATCTATACCAAACATGCCGAGATTGGAAATAGTGAAAGTACTTCCTTCCCAATCGGCTGGTTGTAATTTTTTATCTTTTGCTTTTTGCGCGAAGTCTTTTACTTCGGCGCCAATCTGGCTCAATGATTTCCCATCAGCGAAACGAACCACCGGTACCAATAACCCATCTTCTACCGCAACCGCCACACCAATATTAATATGGTGATTGTAGCGGATCTTATCACCCAGCCAGCTACTGTTTACTTTGGGATGTTGGCGTAAGGCCAGTGCCGTTGCTTTCAATACCAAATCATTAAAACTGATTTTAACGGGTGCTGATTCATTCATCTTTACACGGGCAGCTACAGCAGCATCCATATTGATACGCATAGTAAGGTAGAAATGCGGAGCCGTAAATAAACTTTCACTTAAACGGCGGGCAATTACTTTACGCATCTGGGATACCGGTACTTCTTCGAAACTTTCCTTTCCTCCAGATGCTGATGAGTCTGGAGTTTGGAGTTGGGAGCCTGGGGTGGTTATTGGATTTGACGAAGGTGTATATCCGTCAATATCTGTTTTGGTTATTCTGCCATTATCGCCTGTGCCTTTTACATAGCGAAGATCAATCCCCTTTTCAGTTGCCAGCTTTTTGGCGAGTGGCGAAGCGAATATCCTGCCTTCATTTACAATCGCAACAGCAGGGGGGTTGGGAGCCTGGAGTTGGGAGCCTGGAGTTGGGGCTGTGTTAACAGGGGTATGTTCTACTGATGCTTTAACGGCTGCAACTATCGCATTCACATCCAGTCCTTTTTTTCCGATGATGCATAGCAACTCATTTACTGCTATTTTTTCTCCCGCTTTTGCTCCCTGGTATAATAAAATTCCATCCTTGTAACTTTCCAGTTCCATGGTAGCTTTATCGGTTTCAATATCTGCCAGCACTTCTCCTTTTTTAACCGTATCTCCAATATTTTTCTGCCAGCCGGCTATTACGCCTTCTGTCATGGTATCACTCAATCTTGGCATCAAAACCACTTCTTCCATAGACGCAATATCAATAGATGATTTTTCTACTTTTTCACTTTTCACTCCTCCCTTTTCACTCCTAACGGCTACCTTCCCTCCTGCATGTTGTGCAACCAATGACGACACGTCTTCACCGGCCTTACCAAAAATAGCCAGCAGGTCATTCACCTGCAGTTTTCCTCCGGCAGGGGTTCCGGTATATAACAATGTACCATCCTGGTAACTTTCCAGTTCCATGGTAGCTTTATCTGTTTCTATCTCAGCTAATAAGTCGCCTTTCTTTACTGAATCGCCTACCTTTTTATGCCAGGCAGCAATCACACCTTCCGTCATGGTGTCGCTAAGTCGGGGCATTAAAATCACTTCAGCCATAGTTCGATTGCTCTTTTAAATGAGCCGTGAAATTACATTAAAAATGAGAACCACCATAACCCCTGCTAAAAAAGGATGGGGTGTAAACAATCACTATTGTCCCTGTGCCAGGCTATACGCCTTTTTATCGCCCCATTTATTCAACAGTTCGGTAGAACATATTTTAAAATCCTGTGACAGGCTTTTATACAGCTCCAGAATATCTACCTGTGTTACCGGTATACTCCCCAGGCTTTCAAAACGGGCGCAATATTGGTTAACCAGGTTGGTAAAAGAAGAACCCTTGGGCCAAACCTGTGTACCCCGGTTGCTGATGGTAACCAATTTGAAGATATCCGCTGAATGAAGCAGGCATTTTTCAGCAATGGCAGCCGGTTGCAGGTTACTTTCTATAAAGAGATCCACCCCAACCAGGGATACCAGGCTTAGCTCCTCACTTTCGAGCATGGGGTTTTTTTCTAATTTAAATTGAGTAGGGGTAGGTTCCTGGTCCGCGATAAATGGTTTGGGATTATGTGCCGGAATTTTTCCAAAATTGGCGATAATCGCTTCAGTAAACCCTGTGGTGCTTAAAGAGGGAATACTCTTATCGCCAAAATCACCTGTATGCACACCACTTTCAAGGGTAAATAATAATGCATTCTCAATAATAGTGGCTACTTCCATTAAACCGAGGTGACGAAGCATACCAAGTCCACTCAGTAACAGCGAGGTAGGATTGGCTATATTTTTACCGGCGATATCCGGCGCTGTTCCGTGTACCGCTTCAAAAATAGAGATATGATCTCCGATATTGGCCGAAGGCGCAAAACCCAGGCCACCAACCAGTCCGGCGCAAAGATCACTCACGATATCTCCCTGCAGGTTAGTAAGTACCACCACATCAAATAAATCTGGACGGCTAACCAGTTTCATACAAAGATCATCCACGATCACATCATCAGCATTCAGTTCCGGATAGTCTTTGGCCACTTCATAAAACACATCGAGGAACAAGCCATCGGTTAATTTCATGATATTGGCTTTGTGACCGCAGGTGATGCGGGTGGCCCCTTTCTTTTTAGCCATTTCAAAAGCATACTTGATAACCTGCAAACTACCCGGTCGGGTAATGAAGCGGCGGCTGAGGGCCACATCATGCGTAAGCATGTGTTCAACACCACCATAGGTGTCTTCAATATTTTCACGAACAATGGTAATATCAATGGGAATTCCTGCCTTACTAAAAACCGTATCCACCCCATGTAATGTCTGGAAAGTTCTTTTATTGGCGTAGGTGTTCCATGTTTTACGGGCAGTTACGTTTACACTTTTTACGCCTTTGCCTTTAGGTGTTTCCATCGGACCTTTGAAGAGAATACCATAAGCTTCAATCGTATGCTGTGCCTCAGGCGTCATTCCGTTGCTATACCCTTTATCAAACACCCATTTACCCATATCAACAAAAACAAATTCGAGGGGTACTTTGGCGGCTTTAAAAACCGATAAAACAGCCTTCATAATCTCCGGGCCGATACCATCCCCGTTTGCAACAGCAATTTTTGTCATATCCTATTTATTAATTGCTGCAAAATTAAGCGCAAACGCAACACAACACTGTTAAAACAGATGGATAATTCTGATGATTGGCTCCTAAGTAGGGGATATCTACTATTCCCTATTTTTTCACAGGTTTTTTTGTTCCAATTCCTTATTTTTACCTGGAGCAACCCTAGTCATCAATGGTATCCAAAATTTCAGAGGGCGTAGAAATTAGTGTAGAGACCTTTTACCAGGCCGACTACAGCAAGCCTATGAACGGTGAATACATGTTTGCCTATCGCATAACCATTGAAAACCATAACAATTTTACGGTTAAACTGCTGCGTCGGCAGTGGTATATTTTCGATAGTAATGGCGAACACAGTGAAGTGGAAGGTGAAGGAGTGGTAGGTGTGCAACCTGTACTAAAACCAGGCGAGAATTACCAGTATGTGAGCGGTTGTAACCTGCGAACAGAAATGGGTAAGATGCATGGCAGTTATCAAATGCAGAATGAAAACAGCAAACAATTATTCTCCGTTAATATCCCTTCTTTTGAAATGATCGCGCCCACAAAAATGAATTAGTACTATTTAGGTTTGTACCTCGCCTCTTCAAATAGTTGTTTGGCCGGCTTTTTCATCAAAGTATCCAGCGATGCATCTTTATTTTTTTCCATCCATTTGTTTACCATCTGCCAACCAACAAACTGCCCGATATTACCGGGAGAAGCATCCCCAAAAGCGGTAGTGTTGGGGCCATCCGTCATATAATCGCGGGTAACGGTAGGGTCTGAATTATACAAAAGATCATTCTGTACAAAAAAGCTCCAGATATTTTTCTCACTTTCAAAACACCCTTTTAACTGCTGTTCGGTATAGCCTGTTTTTAAAGTGTCTGGCAATTCGGGTAAAAATCTGTCAAGCAAATACATACGCTTACCCGCTTCCACCATTTGTTCAATTAATGGCCTGCCCATACTTTTATCCGGATACATATCATCAATAATATTACGAATACAGTTTACCGGTATATAGGCGGGTTCAAATTTTCTTGAAATAAATCGCGGATACAACTGCTGCCCTTCTACTGTGAGGTACAAGGGATAGTCTCTGCCCATTGATAGCTGTAGCCCCACAGCCAACGCATCGGGCGTAATAATATTACCATAACTGTTAATGGGCCCGATAAAAGTAATCAGTTTTTTAGGAAGCGGGTATCGGGGGAAATAATATTTTACAAATTGCAACCCACGTATCACTTCTTTCTCAACACTGTTAAACTGTTTGAACTTACCAAGAGAAGCCTGGTACATACCTGTATAGCCGCGAAGAAACAGGGTTACATCTTTAATGGCATTACCGGTTGAGCTGCCTAAAATATTGAATAAATAATCCTGTGTAAAACCAGGATATTTTTGAAACAGTTTTTGCAGGGAGCTATTCAGTTGTAAAGTATCCAGCGAAAAAAAATCTTTTTCAAATCTTTCTGTCTGCAGGGATATTTTGATACCAGACACATCAGGAATGCTTTTTTTTGATTGGCAAGCCAATATAACCAGCATAATACAGATATACAACAAGTTTTGCTTCATAGGCTTCATTATAATGCGGCAGCATTTACAAAAGTAATCCTACACGGCATACAGGCAGCTATGTTTTAATTATTTGTCTGTTAAAGAATGTACAGGTTATTCGTCTGTATAACCATGCGTTCGCCGGCACCGGTTTCTGTATTGACCTGCAGGGATGCAAATTGTTATCTTAAAAATGAAAAACTATCCAAAAGTTACGGAACTTTACACCATGAAGATATTTTTAGCCCAGCAGAATTATCATATCGGCAATTTTGAAAGCAATACGAATAAGATAATTCAGGCTATCGAAAAAGCAAAATCAGCGGGTGGCGACCTGGTCATTTTCAGTGAGATGAGCGTGTGTGGGTATCCGGCAAGGGATTTTGTTGAGTTCAATGATTTCATTCATAAATGCTATGCAGCCATAGACCAGATAAGGCAGCATGCCGATACCATTGGCGTATTAATTGGCAGCCCGGCAAGGAATACCCTGCAAAAAGGCAAAAGCCTTTTTAATGCCGCATTTTTTCTTTACGAAAAAGAAGTGAAAGCCGAAATTCATAAAACTTTATTACCTACCTACGATGTATTTGATGAGTACCGGTATTTTGAACCCGCCTTCGACTGGCAGGTAGTACCCTTTAAAGGCAAACGCCTCGCTATTACCATTTGTGAAGACATCTGGAACCTGGGTGATCATCCATTGTATCGCATTTGTCCCATGGATAAATTAATGGAGCAGCAGCCGGATATCATGCTAAACATCAGCGCTTCTCCTTTTGATTATACACATGATGAAGATCGCAAATCGGTGATTAAGGCGAATGTATTAAAGTATCATCTGCCTATGTTTTATTGCAATGCCATTGGCAGCCAGACAGAAGTAGTATTTGACGGGGCGTCTTTAATTTTTGATAAAGATGCCAACCTTTGCAAAGCATTTCCCCAGTTTGAAGAAGCTTTTGAAAGCGTGGTATTACTGGATGATGGAACGATTGATGCGCCCATCCTGGAACCCGCCGGCCGTGTACCGGGTAAAGAGCTGAATCCCGCTACACTTGAACCGGAACTGAATATTGCACAGGTGTATGATGCATTGGTATTAGGCATTCGCGACTATTTTACCAAAATGGGATTTAGTAAAGCCATTCTGGGCTCATCCGGCGGCATTGATTCGGCAGTTACACTGGCGATTGCCTGTGACGCATTGGGCAAAGAAAATGTGAGAGCGATTCTGCTGCCATCGCCTTATTCAACAGATCATTCGGTTGATGATGCCGTACAACTCAGTAAAAACCTGGAAAATCCTTATGATATCATCCACATTAATGAGGTGTATGATGCTTTTTTGAAAACACTAAAACCTGTTTTTGGCAATCTTCCTTTTTCACTGGCGGAAGAAAATATACAAAGCCGCAGCAGGGGAAACTTATTAATGGCCCTCTCCAACAAATTCGGATATATCCTGTTAAATACTTCTAATAAAAGTGAACTCGCTACAGGCTATGGTACGTTGTATGGTGATATGGCAGGCGGCCTGGGCGTATTAGGGGATTGCTATAAATTACAGGTATATGCTCTGGCGAAATATATGAATCGTACCAAAGAAATCATTCCCAATAACATTATTACCAAAGTACCGAGCGCTGAATTAAGGCCCAACCAGAAAGACAGCGATAGTTTACCTGATTACAAAATCCTCGACCATATTCTGTATCAATATATTGAAAAACACCTGGGGCCTGATGAAATTAAAGCACAGGGATTTGATGCAACGCTGGTGGACCGCACATTGAAAATGGTTAATACCAACGAATACAAAAGAAACCAGTTCTGCCCCATCATCCGGATTTCGCCCAAAGCCTTTGGGGTGGGAAGAAGGGTACCGATTGTTGGAAAATATTTGAGTTAGCTCATTTATGCACCACCATCAAAGGTATATGGCTATGAAAAGCCAGCATTTTTGTATGACTGCTTGTAAACAGGCTCTCAATAAAACCATGTTTTTGAGGAATGGTAATGATCAGGTCTATATGATGTTCCAGCACAAATTCATCAATGGCTTTCATATAGTTTGTATTTTTTGTGAAATGATATTCCGGTGCAAGATCCTGAAGCAGTGTATGCACTGCATAGCTTTCCCCTAACACATTGGAAGGATAGGTAACACCATATTCATCTACTTCTTCTTCAACATTGAACACAAAAAGTTTTGCTTTTGTTTCTTCAATTATTTTCCTGAGCGGCTCAACAGGTATGGTTTTATCCGCTTTGTCAAAATCACTCAATAACATAATCTCTTCTATCTTGGTAAACCTGGCATTAGGGGGAACAATGATGACAGGTATAGTTGAATGTTTGGCAACAGAGGTAGTGTTACTGCCAATCAGTTTCTCTGTAAGTAGCCCACCACCGGTAATACCCATTACAATCAGGCCGGAGCCAGTTGATGCGCAGGCCGCATCAAGGCCGTTATGCAGTAATGCATATTCACTAAAAGTATCTATTTCACAGGTAGGAGGACAAAAAGCTTTTACAAATAATTTAAATTTCTCCAGCGCTTCCTTACTATCCTTTTTAAGACTGTCTTCATTCAGTAGCTGCACCGCGGGTACCATGGGATCAACCATTAAAGGCGCCTGGTAGGCATTATAAAAGATTACTTTGGGCGCGCCCAGTTGTTCAGCTAATTGCAACGCATATCGGCCGGCATTTCTGGCGGTGGCCGAAAAATCAGTGGGAACCAATATGTTTTTCATGGCAAGTTTATGTCAGGTAAAGTTATTCCAGCCCTCTCAATATAAGTATGATATTGGTCATTTAGTTTGCTAATCTTTAGCGGCAGACTATTTTTAGCCGGTAGCATAAAAAACCCCGCCAAAATAGCGGGGCCTTTGAAATAAATTTGATACGCAGCCATTTATAAATTTTCGATGATGCCGGCAATCCCCTGTCCGCCACCTACACAGGCAGAAACGATTCCGTATTTTTTATGTAACCTTTTCATATCATTCAAAATCTGAATGGTTAATTTACAACCGGTGCATCCCAATGGGTGTCCTAAAGCAATGGCGCCGCCATTAATATTTACGATAGCAGGGTTAAGGCCCAGTTCGCGAATTACCGCCAGTGATTGAGAAGCAAAGGCTTCATTTAATTCTATCAGGTCAATATCGTTCAGACTCATATTCGCCTGCTTTAATACTTTTGGTATAGCGGCAACGGGCCCGATACCCATGATTCGGGGATGCACACCGGCAGAAGCGCAGTTAACCAAACGGCCAATGGGTTTCAATCCCAGTTCCACAACCATCCGTTCACTCATCACTAAAGCAAAAGCCGCGCCATCACTGGTTTGTGAAGAGTTGCCGGCGGTTACCGATCCACCAATGGCAAAGGCGGGTTTGAGTTTGCCCAATGCCTCAATATTGGTATCGGCACGTACCCCTTCATCCGTATCTACTATATAAGAACGGGTTGCTTTTTTACCTTTTTCATTAAAATAGGTCTCTTCAACACTGATAGGCAATATCCCGCTTTTAAAATAGCCCTGTTGTATGGCGTTTAATGCTTTTTGATGAGAGCTTACAGCAAAAGCATCCTGGTCCTCACGGTTCACTTTATATTCTTTGGCAACCGCCTCAGCCGTTAACCCCATGCTTAAGTAATAATCCGGTTCATCTTTCGCGATAGAATAAGCCGGAACCGTTTTCCAGCCTGCCGTGGGTACCAGGCTCATGCTTTCTGTTCCGCCCGCGATAATACAATCAGCCATGCCTGTACGGATTTTAGCCGTTGCCATGGCAATGCTCTCCAGGCCACTGGCACAATACCGGTTGATGGTTAATCCGGCCACGTCAATACCAAGGGCACGGGCAGAAATGATCCGGCCAAACTGTAAACCCTGCTCTGCTTCCGGAACCGCGTTTCCAACAATCACATCATCCACTCTTTTAACATCCAGTTGCGGTATAGAAGCCACCAGGCCCCTGATTACTTCAACAGCCAGGTCATCCGAACGGAAAAAACGAAATCCCCCTTTTTTACTTTTAGCCACCGCGGTACGGTAACCGGCAACGATATATGCTTCCTGCATAACAAAGAATTTTAGCTGATCAAATGTAGGAAAAAAACAAACAAAAGGTTGCATAAACAACCTTTTGTTTGGCAGGAGGGGGGAGGATGAGTTGGGAGTTAGGGGGTTGGGTGGATTTCTGATGGTGGCTGACTGTCAATAGTGTGCCGCGCGTATCTTCGCAACATGATTTATCCGCTTATCAGAGATTTGTTATTCTGCTTTCCGCCGGAAGATGTGCATTATTTTTCGATGAATATGCTTAAAGCGGGCTGTAAAATCAGACCCGTAAAATCGCTTCTCAAACAAAATTTTTGCTTTGCCGGAACCGAATTGCAGAAAACGGTCTTTGGACTCCCTTTCAGTAACCCGGTTGGATTGGGTGCGGGCTTCGACAAAAATGCAAGCTATTTGAACGAACTGGAAGCGCTGGGTTTTGGTTTTATTGAAATTGGCACTGTTACACCCAAAGCACAACCCGGCAACGTTAAACCAAGACTGTTTCGTTTGCCCGCTGATAAAGCGCTGATTAACCGAATGGGATTTAATAATGATGGCGCGGAAACCATCAAAATAAGGCTCACCAAATGGCGGCAATCCAGGCTCCTCACCCCTAACTCCAAACTCATCATCGGTGGTAACATCGGCAAGAATAAAATAACTCCGAATGAAGATGCCTGGAAAGATTACCGCATTTGTTTTAATGAGTTATTTGATTGTGTGGATTATTTTGTGGTGAATGTGAGTTCGCCAAATACACCCGGACTTCGTGAACTGCAGGAAAAAGAATCGTTAAAGAAAATTCTATCTGAACTTCAAAATCAAAACCAGTCAAAAGCAAAACCAAAACCATTATTATTAAAAATAGCCCCGGACCTTACAAAGGAACAATTGGCTGATATCGTTGCGCTTTCATTTGAAGTAGCGCTGAGTGGATTAGTGGCAACGAATACAACCATTAGCAGGGAGGGTTTGGTAAGTGAAAAGTCAAAAGTCAAAAGTCAAAATATAGGGGCCGGGGGATTGAGTGGGTTGCCGGTTAAAAAAATGGCTACAGACATTGTAAGTTATCTTTCTAAACAAACAGAAGGAAAGATACCCATCATTGCCAGTGGTGGCATTTTTACCGGGGCGGATGCAACAGAAAAATTATCGGCAGGCGCGTCATTGGTGCAGGTATGGACGGGCTTTATATATGAGGGGCCGGCTATTGTAAAAAATATCTGCCGGCATCTTTCCCTGCAACAGAAGTTATAACGCCTGCTTTTATAAATTTTAATACATACGTTCATTATGGAATCATTGTACACTACAGAAAGTTTAATTAGTTTTTTGGTATTGGTAATCCTGGAAATAGTGCTGGGCATTGATAATGTCATTTTTGTAAGCATTATCATGAATCGGATGCCAAAACCACTGCAATCCAAAGCAAGGTCTATCTGGATGGTAAGCGGTATGATCTTAAGAACCATTCTGTTATTCGGACTTAGCTGGTTGCTGGCACAAAAAGGCAGGTCGCTGCTAACTGTATTCGGAAAAAGTTTTGACCTGGCCAGCCTGGTAATGCTGGCAGGAGGGTTATTTCTTATTTATAAAACAGTTAAAGAAATACACCACAAACTGGAAGGTGAAGCAGATACGGCAGCAGGCGTAAAAACAAAACCTTTGGGTTTTGGGCAGGCAGTGGTGCAGATTATGTTAATTGATATGGTGTTCAGCTTCGACAGCATACTAACAGCGGGTGGTACGGCTAAGCGTCTGGAGGTAATGATCAGTGCAGTGGTGGTTGCCATGATCGTTATGTTTTTGTTCAGCCCAAAGATCTCAGCCTTTATTCACAAACATCCTACCCTTAAAATGCTGGCGCTTTCTTTTTTAGTGATGATCGGTTTTGTGTTATTGGTAGAAGGCTGGAATAGTGAAAAATTGCATGATTTGCAGTTAAAGAACTACGTGTACTTTGCGATGGCTTTTTCTTTTATCGTAGAACTGCTGAACATGCGGATGCTTAAACGAAGCGCAAGACCCGTTGAGTTACACGAACCTGTTCTGGTGGATGAAAAGGCATAGATTCTGATATGGCCGGGCAGGCAAATCAATAAATATTTTTATATGAAAAAAATATCCCTGATGAAAGCTTTTGGATATGCCATTTCAGGCACTGGGCATTTTGTAAAGAATGACCGGAATGGTAAAATCCATTTGGCCATCGTTGTTCCCATATCCATTGCAGGCTGGTTTTTCGGGATCCCATTAGTTGAATGGTGCATACTGCTTATTTGCTTTGCGCTTGTGATCAGCCTGGAAATGTGTAACCATGCCATTGAACAGCTTTGCGATGCCGTTCATGAATCTCATCACCCACTGATCAAAATTTCGAAAGATGTGGCTGCAGGCGCCGTTCTTTGGTCGGCCATTATTTCCGTAATCATCGGACTGCTCATTTTCATTCCCAAAATTACTGCCCTTTTATGAAACTGAAAATATCACCTGTCAGTAAGATGCTGTTACTATCCATCACTTTTTCAATGAGTTTATTACTGGTCCGTTACCGGTTTGCTCCCACTGAAGACTATAGCTTCTACCCCTGGAATATTTTTCTGGCGGCGATTCCCTATGTGATGAGTACACAACTGTTAAAACTGAAAAAAATAAATTTCCTGGCTATACTTATGCTGGTTATATGGTTACTCTTCTTTCCGAATGCCCCGTATATTATTACAGATATTTTTCACTACGAGCAAAGGTTACCTATTCCGTTCTGGTACGACCTGATCCTGGTGATCTCCGCCGCCTGGAATGGGTTGATACTGGGTATGATTTCACTGATGAATGTTGAGAAATTTTTATTGCGCCATCTTAAACCAATCTGGGTAACCATTTGCGAATTTTTAAGCCTGCTACTGTGCAGCTATGGTATTTTTATCGGCAGGTTTCTCCGTTTCAACAGTTGGAATGTGCTTACTGATCCCCGTTCTCTCGTTTATTCATCAGCCAATCACTTATTAGCGCCGCAGAATTACCAGAAACTATGGGTATTTACTATTTTGTTCGCGGTAATGCTGGGATTGATTTATTTTACTTTGAAAAAATTGCCGGGGTTACTGGAAGCCAAAAACAAATAGATACTTATAAAACAAACAGTATTTCCCGATAACCTGGTTGATTATTAAGGTACTGCCAAAATCTTTCATAAAATTCTTTATAGGTTTTAAAGAAGCCTTTAATTAGTTTTTCAAGTATGCTGGTTTGTAATGTCTTTTTGTCCATTAGTCATTTTCTTCTTTAGATAACTGTTCTACCAACTGGTGCAGTTTATTTGCCAGCACTTTTTTGGATATCAGCTTAGTTTCATAATCAGCAATCATTGCCGGGGAAGTATTACGGGCCATAGCATATTCCACTACTTCTGTATCTTTTCCTTTGCAAAGCAATATACCAACGCTGTTGTTTTCAAATGGCCGTTTTATATCACGGTCAAGTGCTTCCAGGTAAAAATTGAGTTTGCCTAAAAATTCGGGTTCAAATTCCTGAATTTTTAATTCGAATAATACGAGGCATTGTAAATCACGGTGATAAAAAAGCAGGTCAGTATAATAATCTTTGTTGCCCACCTGCAGTCGGTATTGATTGCCCATGTAAGTAAACCCTTTGCCTATTTCGAGGATAAACTTTTGCAAATTTAGAATCAATGCTTTTTCGAGGTCACTTTCAGAATGCCCATCAGGTAAATCCAGGAACTCAAATATATACGGGTCTTTAAAAAAATTTTGTGATACTTGTGTCAACAGTGTTGACACTTTCTTGTTGGCTAATACAGTTCTTTCAAAAACGGCTGAATTCAGTTGCCGTTCAAGGTCTCTGACAGACCATTTTTCAGTTATAGCTGATAGGGTGATATACAACGTTCCCGCATTGGCGTTGTGGCGGAATTCCGCGATCCGTCAGCCGGGAACTGTTGCTGATTAAAGATACAAAAGCCGATGATTTATTCTGTTGCTAAATTTATAACGGTCGAGTTGGAACCTAAGCTGATTTCTTGCCGCCGCTGGGCACCTGCCTTCCGTCCTCCGCCATAACGCCAATGCAATGTTGTGCGTTCGCAATTAGCGACTATGATAATTGTAGTTGTTTCTTTTCAATTGTTACGTTGAAATGGATATCTGCTTTTAAGGCTTTGAATACTTTAAGAACAGTATCAATTGTCGCACTATTTGCACTACTTTCTAATTTCGAAATCTGTGCTTTCTGAACGCCAACAAGTTTCCCTAATTGTTCTTGGGTCAAATTGCGTTCTTGCCTGGCTTTCTTTATCATATGGCTTAGTACATCCATATTCAACTCATATTCATAGTTATCTCTGTCCGCAGTACCAACTTTACCAATATATTTATCTTTCATTTCGGCAAGTGAAAATGATTTCATTGTTGTCTTTGCCATAATCTATTTTTTTAGTTTACTTTCAAAATATTTTGCCTTAATTTTTACTGCCCTATCAATTTCATTTGAGGGCACTTTGTCAACCTTTTTAATAAAACCATGAGTCGCCAAAACAAATGTTTCCGTTCCATCTGTTTTGTCCCAAAAGGCAAGTAGCCTGATTTGTAATCCATTATATCTGGTACGAAACTCCCAAATGTCATTTTGCAACTTTTTGAAAAGCTTCGGATCGTTTGTTTGTTCAGCAAGGTCGATATTATAGAAGACTTTACTGGCAGTCTTGGAATCAAGACTTGCGATGAACTTATCCGCTTCTTCTAAGAAGCGGGTTTGAAAATACTCCAAAAGGTATCTTTTCGGCAAAGATAGGGATAGTTTCCAAATTTAGAAACTTATTTTTTCGATAAAAAACAGTTATGCAAAAGTGACGCACAACGTTCCCGCATTCATTCTTCGCAGATTGTCTGGCTAAACAGGAAATTCCGCGCAGAGTCCTCTATCGAGAGATATCTGCGCGGAACACATTGCGAAAAAAAACTTCAGTCGCCCATGGCCAATACGGCCAATTAGCGGCCAATTATTCTTTTAGTTCATGTCAGCCAGCATATCGCAAAACCGCCTATTAGCGGAAGTTTATTAAATAGATGTATTATCACAATATAAAATTTTCGCATCGACCAGAACAGGTGTTCCTTTAATTAGCGTTTGTAGCACTATACAACTTTGCTCAGTAGCTTTAATTAATTTATTTGCCATTTCTTCTTTAACAGAGTTATTTAGGGTAATCTCGACTTCCAATCCCATTGTCTGAAAACATACCGGCACATTTATATCAACTCTCAAAGTCCCACGTACATCAACATTTGCCGTAGCCCTAACTTTAGTTTTATGTAGAACGATCTGCAAACGGTTTGCAATCAGCCTGAGTGCTGTTTCAAAACAGGATGCCAGAGCAGCACATAGTAAATCGCCAGAATTCGGAAAATCATGGTGCCCACCAACTGCTCTATGAACCCCAATAGGGAAATCAACCTTAAGTTCTTCATTAATAGAAACAGATGTATGAAAAGGATCATTAAGATTTTTCCCTTCTATCACAGCTACATCGGTAATCCATGCTGCAGTAGGATCGATAATATAATTTTCAATCAATGATTGTTGGCGTTCCTTTACAATTGAACTAAAAGTCATAATACTTAAGTTTTTAATTGCTCAAAGTATGAAATATTCTCAAATTAAATTTTCGCTAACGTCCAGGGCTTTAAGCAGTTGGGGCATGCACTTCCGTCCAGCCTGGTTACTGCCGCCGAATAACTGTACAAAAGCTTAATGACATATTCTGCTGACGAGCCGCGTTGGGTCGCCCTGAAGCTGAAGTTGGGATTTGTACTGCCGATGAAAAGATATATTTGTCAAGCCCCAATTGCTTGAAGCCGATGTTAGCAGCAGGCTTTCGTTACTGCCTCAATAATTTCCAAATAAAATAATATTTATTTTCTCGAACTTCCGATTTGATTGTGCTTAGCTTTTTTATATTATTCCCAAATTTGTCGAGATAGTTAATTCCACCAACTCCTGTTACAATCGCTCCAGCTGCTTGAGGCAAAAAGTTTGTAAAGAGTCCAATAGAAACAAATGTTGAACCAACCAATGTGTCTTTTACTAAATCATTCAATATGGATTTTCTTGTTTTTTTTATTGTTTGATTGATTTTGATTAATTCGGGCTCGATTTCATCACGAAACGCTTCCTTTAAATTATAGTCTTTAGTAGTAATGGAAGATAAAAATTTGGTCAGCGAGCTTCTGTATAATTGAAATGCTTCGCCTTCACTATTTCTTAACTTAATTAAATCGTTCAAACTTGAAGTTGGGAGGAATGGAACTTTATGATTTAGAGATTGAGATACTTTATCACTAAAGGAGATTTTGTTTTTGTTTTGATTATTTGCAATCAATAGGCTATCTATTTTCCGATTTGTCAGATAATGGGAATCAAAAGTATTGGCATAATAATTTTGAATCATCAAGTCATTAATTATTGGCGAGCTAAAATCGTCGCTTAACCCCATTTCTACGACATCCTTTTTTGTCAATTTGTTTGTCTTTTTGTTTTTAACCAAAGCCTCGAATTTTTCTAATACTTCTCCGCTGAAATGATATACTATTGGATGCTCAGCTATGTCATTTGTAGGGAGGACTTCAACAAACGGAACTTCATCTTCATCATAGTCTATTAGAAATTTAAAGTCAGATAATATTTTTTCAGAAAGGAAAGATTTTGCCTTTTCTAATTTCAATTCATATGGTTTAGTCAAAATTTTTGCTTTACGCAAACAAGACTTACAAAGATGAATGAAGGAAGACGAAAATTTAAATATGCCACAAACCAACAGAGCTTTTACATGATAAACCAATAAAAAATCTGTTTCAAGTTCATGCCTATCTGATTCATCAAATGTTTCAAGGTGATAGTATTTTTCAAATGGATTAGTTATATAAACTACGTCCGCATATAATATAGCATTTCTTGCAAGCGTATCAATATTTTTAATTCTGCAGTCAATGTAAGTACACGGATGAGAGCCTCCACTTAACGTGTTGTTTGCGACAAAGCTAAATCTTGAATCAACTTCGTCCATGTTATGTTCTTTGATAATAGCATCAATGATTTCTAAAATTTTGACCAATTCAGAATCCTTTAGCTTGTAAATCTTTTTAGGAATTGCAGTTTTGGTTAAACCCACAATATTTAGATAGTCGAAAAGTTGATTCATTGTAATGTTTTGGTGGCCGCCGAATAAATGTACAAAAGCTTAATGACATATTCTACTGTCGAGCCGAGTTGGGTCGCCCTGAAGCTGGGATTTGTACTGCCGATGAAAAAATATATTCGTCCAGCCCCAATTGCTTGAAGCTTTTGTTAGCCGCAGTATTAATTTAGATCTTTCCAGAAATTTGCTATTAGCTCTTCATCTGTCAGGTTTATGGGATTCTCTATACAGTATTTTTTTAAATCGTCAATAAATGGTAAGGAAAATTTCATAAATGATTTCGCTACACCACATCTTGTTAAGGCTCTAAACTCTATGCCGCTTAAAAGCTTATCGGTAATGATTTCATTGGGAGTTTTGAATGTGTTACTATGTATCGATGTGTATAAACTATAATTTTTTAAATCATTTAAAGCGTCTATGTTTTCCATTTCATGAGCCGATGCCTCTAAAAATTGCAATTTATCTTCTACAATATCTTTTGTTACGAGCAAAACGTAATAGTCAATCGCAATCGATCTTCTCGTTTTTTCTTTATGATTTCTAAAATCACTTAAAAATTTCTTAACCGCTTTTTTGTCAGTGATATCTTCGAAAATAAAAAAGGCATAAATCCTAAATACTTTTCCTATTTCTTCAATTGCTAATTGAAATAAGGTATATGCTCTTTCCTTTCTTTTATTTTCTTTTAGCAATGTCGCATCGTCTATTAAGCCTTGTGCGTTTAATAGACACTTTTCAATTGCTTCCTTTAAATTATTTTGAGTAAGTGTCATTTATTTATTGCGGCCAACAATTATAATACGCTATTCCCTTCCCTCTCCCTGCGTATATTCAACACCCACCCGCCAGCTATCCGCATCTTTCATCCCTTTTTTAACCAACGCAATCCCCCATCCACCCACAAAAACCCATTAGCGATTATTACAATTTAATCACAAAAATTCATCAAACCAAGGCTGAATCTGAAAATTTAATATGAAGAAGAATACTTGACCCAATAACTCTATAAAAAACAGGCATATAGGAAACCCCATATGCCTGATTATTGAAAATAGGTATCATTAGAAATCAAACCCTAACGCAAAATACCAAACAGGCTTACCCACAAATACACCCTTCATTGGCCAGCCGGCATCCAGTTTCATAAAGTAGCCCAATAAAGTACTACGGATACCAAAACCATAGCCACCCGCAAAAGGCCCAAGGCCTCCCGCGTCAATTCTTACCAGTACCGGCGTATTGGGCGCTGTGATAACTTCTCCCGGACGCTTGATACCATTGTATTTTCCGTTCCAGGCAGTACCCAGGTCTACAAATTGTACCAACTGGAAATTTCGCAGGAATGCATTATTGATTGGCCTGTTGATAAGCGTAGAGAAAATGGGGAAACGGAACTCACTGTTAATCACCATCGCGTTATTTCCGTTAGCGATATTCTGGTTATACCCCCGCATATTTAACGTAAGGGATTGAAACGCATACGATTGATCCGCCGCGGGCTGGTTACGGTTAAACTGCGGACTTATCCATCCATCCACTCCTCCCAGATAATACAATATCTTCTGACCGCCCCATGAAAAATCACCGGCGGCACGCCCTGCCCAAATAAAATTCCGGTAAATCTTATGATAATATCTTCCGTCAAAACCCAGGTTCAGCGTGGCTTTTCCATTGTTCACCAAAGTCTTGAAGGTTGGCATGTTCACATCAAAATATACTTTGTAACGAAGGCCCACCCATATATTCTGTGTGGGTGTGATGGTATTATCATGCACATATTCAAAGCGCGATACAATATACCTGGTTACCGTATCATTATACTTCAACGCACCTTGATCGGGTAATCCGGAATTATTATCATAGGATCGTAACACGCCCCTGTCTGTTCGCAAACCTACTGTTGCGCGAAAACTCTTTACCTCGTTAAAGGGATAGGCAAAATTCGCCTGGTAAAGGTTGGTATACAAAACGCTGTTGAAGGAAGTATTAAAGAAGTTAGTTACGTTACTTCTGTAATAAGTAAGTCCCCAGTCTATCCGCTTTCTCAGGTTCTGATAGGTAAAGAACACATCTTTATCGCTAAGTGTTGTGCCGAAACGTACACCGCCTACAAATTTTACATCTTCCATCAGGTCACTTACGCCTACCCGGAAAGTAAAGTTGAAATCGTTGCCATTATTCAATTGTATCGGCCCCGAACCTCCGGCGTAGGGCTGGTAGCGGTTTACTAAAATATTATTGGTAAACCCGCTCAATATATAATCAGAGCTGAATTTGAGGCGATAATCGAATAGTCTTGATTTAGAAAGTACTGACGTTTTTAGCGGTACGGTTAGCAGGCTATTTTGTATGGCCATACTATTGCTGTCTGGTTTTTCATCGGCAAATTCATGCTGAAAAATATCTTTTCCTTTATTAGCCGTATCCGATGCCGCCTGTTTATTATAAATAATGGCCCGGCCCTCTGTTGCTTTCTTTTCTGCCGTTAGCTTGCGAACATATTCCGTAGGACGGGCATTTACATTGCGCTTGTTCAACGCGTTCTCATCCACTTTCAGTTTATACAGGAATTTAAAATCGCCTTCTCTTCTTACTTCGCTTACCAAACCATTGTTTCCCGCTATACGTGTTTCCAATAAAGAACTTTGGTAATTGGTGATAGGAAAAGTATAGGTAGAATCTTTATACACCTGGAAATAACTTACACTATCCGGCTCCTGTTTTTGCCAGGCAAGTAAGGTTGAATCAAATTCTTTGTTTGACGGATTACGCAATAGTTCATCCCCCACATAATACAAGGTATCCAGCCCCGTGCGCTGCGTTGCAAAAAATCCGGCCCACCGGTTGCCAATTCCATTCTCATCAGATACATAGGTAAAATGGTTGGTATTGTATTGCATCGGATACCGTGCATTTCCTGTTTTTACATTGGTTAACTGCGTCAGTTGTTTCTGCTTACTGTCGTTCAGGATATCTACCATAAAAACATTGAAATGATATTTGGATGGTAACACCGTATCCTGGTTCGGGGCATCCGGACCAGGGCGATTGGATGAGAAAATAATTCCGGTACGGTTAGGGAAAGCAACAAACGTAGGATCAAGGTCATCATACACATCATTGGTAACCTGAACAGTTCTTTGTTCTTCTATTTTGTACGTAAAAATATCTGAATGTCCGTTCTTCACTGCGCTTAATAACAGTGTATTGCCATCCAGCATAAAAGTCGCATCGAGTACCTGGTCAAGACCGGTAATCTCCTGTTTGTATCTTTTGTACTTCGCGAAGATATCATACACAAACATTTTTGTTTTGCCATCCTCCCAATAAATCACCAGTAAACGGGTTCCTTTCACATCCCAGGCAAGAATCGGATAATTAGGATTGATATCGCTCTGGTTGGTTCGTACGCCTATTTTTAATAAGGTTCTGGCGTCATAGAAATTCTCCATCAGCTTTACGGTGTACTGGCCTTTTTTAAATTCTACTACGCCATAAGTGGTACTCTTGGGATTGGGATTGGCCTGAAAACGGAAATAATCATTCTTCGAAATGTCTTCCGAAACATTCAACTGCCCCTTTGGCTGGTTACGCCGCTGGCGGATATCTTTTGAATATACTTCCTGCTCGTACTGCATAAAATCTGTTAGTACCTCTTTGAATTTCTTTTTACAAACACGCAAACAGGCATTGTTGAGGTTTTTATAAATGCGGGCCAGGTATAGTAGATAAGTGATATTTTCTTTACGGTATTTTTCTCCGATATAATACCAGAAAGCATGCCCCGCAAGCAATGGTTTTTCGAAAGCGAACTGGTAAAAAGAATTGTACCGGCCACCCAATATGGCGCTTTTTAATTCGTCATCCTTTTCTGTACTCCAGTTATTCGCGCTGTAGGCAACATATCCATCTACCAGCCATTTAGGTAAATCGAGCAGGGCCTGGTTACTGGCAAACTCTCCAATATCATCTCCAAACAACAGGTTATCGGTTAATACTTTTGCAATACCTTCCCGAACCTGCCTTTTCAGGTGTTCGTGATTCCCATCAAAATACACTACCAGCTTGTTATTAACCAGCTTGGTAAGCCCGCCCGAGTTCTGCCAATCACTTCCTAAACCAATATTGCTGCTTTTATAATCATTGTAATTAGTATAGATAACGATATTGGCCCGGCGTTGTAAAGAATATTCAATAAAATTTTCTATGGAATGTAATTCCTCTTCCGCTACCTGCGCCACAAATTTTCCCAATTCCACACCACCCTGTGCCACATAAGTGTTGAAATTGGGTGACTGATAGAATTTCCAGATAAATTTTTTATGCTGAACGCGGTTTTTCCCAAATTCAACTGAGTTTACCTGTGCCAGGCAAAAGAAAGGGAAAAGAAAACCCACAAAAAATATCCATTTGGTGATTCGATTCAATTGCATATCCGAACTTTAGTGTTTTAAAATTAGTCAATTACCATTAAAAGCGGGTAAAAATACCGATATGATCAAGGTCAAATTTTTTACATTCAGCCCAATTCATGAAAATACCTATCTCCTGTACAATGAGCAGGGCAAAGCTATTATAATTGATACCGGATGTTATTTCAGCGCTGAACAGGAAACGTTAAAAAAATTCATCGACGATTCTGGGTTAGTGCCTGAAAAGTTACTGAACACACATTGCCACCTGGATCATGTTTTTGGCAATCAATGGGTTTACCATACCTGGGGGCTCGAACTATGGCTCCATCCCAAAGAAGCGCAAATGTTACAACTGGCGCCATTGTCTGGCGAAAAATGGGGCCTGCCCTTTGAAAACTATAGCGGTCCGCTTCATTTCCTGAACCACGGCGATACCATCCGGTTAGGTGCGGATGAACTGCGGGTAATACTTACACCCGGGCATTCTCCGGGAAGTGTTTGTTTTTATTGCGAAAAGCAGCAACTGCTGATTGGCGGTGATGTGTTATTCCGCGAAAGTATCGGGCGTACTGATCTTCCGGGGGGAAATCATGAAACTTTACTTAAGAGTATCCGCGAAGAATTATTTGTATTGCCGGATGAGGTAATCGTGTATCCGGGCCATGGAATGGCTACTACCATTGGATATGAGAAGACAAATAACCCATTTCTCCGGTAACGAATTTTAATGAATAGATAAGCCGGATTAATCCTGTTGCCAAACCTTATCATAGGCCATTATGAAGATGGCCCCCAGGTTTTTATGAGGCGGGATATAATCATCGAATTTATCCTTATACACCGCCCCTACCCTTACCTGAACGGTTTTCCATAGTTGATCCCAGTTCAGGTCCTTACCTGCCCGTAGTTTTTCACTAATGGCATCTATCAGGCTTTGGTTTACCACACCGGCGGCAACCTGCTTGGAGGAAATGATTTGAGCGGCAGGGCAAATTTGTAAAATTTCATTCAACTTTTGATACCCCCCGCAACTTCCCAGTAAAACCAGTTTGGCCGTTTTTGGCAAACGATGGATGGTTTCCGGTAAATAATAACTATGGCCACGATGTATTACAATGGTTGGTGAGAGACTGTTTGTATGAAGATAACTAATCAGGCTATCCTGCGCTTTGATGTCTAATTCCAGTTTTTCATTGAGGGGAAGGTTGGCATAGATGGTAATGGGTGCGCCCTTTGCGGCAGTTATCTCAACCCAATTGGCTTTTCGTATCACTTTCCAGTTGGCATTGCTGAATTTGTTCAGGAAAGCCCTGAAATATACAGCCGCGTCTTTATCGCCATAAGAAAACTGCTGTATAATGATGCGCCCCGATGAATCCTGCAAGGATTTCTTAGGCATTACATACACAGGAGCAATGCCGAATTTGGCAGAAAGGTCAATTTTATTTACCGAATCCATTGACAGAAAGATGGTATTCAGCAGATCATAAATCACCGCGCCTTTCTTATTTTTTTTGAGCATGCTTTCTTTCCTGTTGGCTTGTACCTGGCCCAGCATCAGTTTGCGTATATCTTTATTATAGATACTGGCATATGAATCGGCAACATCTACCGCATCTTCCAGTGTTTGGGTTTTTTCTAATCCATTCACAAAATTTTGCATCAGCTTAACCGCGGCTGAACTTTCCATGCGGCCGAGAAAATTATCCAATGTGTTATACGCCGCGCACAGTTTGATGAACTTTTTATAATAATCATGGTGCATGCGTATTAATAAACTATCCGAACGCGGCAAACGCATTTTCCGGAATATCCGGGGGTACACCCCATTTACAAAACTGGAAGTGTATATCTCTTCTTCACCCAATACTGCCAGGTAATACAGGTCCTCGGGGTCCAGCTCTTCCAGTTTTTTGAAACGGATATGCTCATTCCTTTCATCATGCAGCGCATTGATCTCATTGATAAATAATTCTATGCCTTTTGTTTTAAGTTTATTAGTTAAGGCTATTACACCCATTGGTGTATCGCCCTGCTGCATTCTTCGCGCATAGTCGATCCTTGTTCGCACCAGCAGCTTATAATAACCGGCCGATGAATCATTCGAAACAAGGGGCGTAATAGAATCGAGGGAAATTTTTTTGTGATAGAGATTATCCAAAAAAGGGAAATACATCCTGCCGGTTTGTGTAAGCGCCAGACGCCCGATAATCTTTACCAGGGGATGGGCCACCGATTGAATTTTTCTACCCAACGCATTGGGCACTGCCGCATAGGAATATAATTCTTCCTGGTTTTGAAAGGCCGCTTTTATAATCAGGCTATCGGCATAGCGGTTATTGGGATAACGGGTTAGGATTTTCAGGATATTTTCGGGGTTAAGCTGGCAGGCTTTTAAAACCAGGATATCTCTTCCGGCAGCAATGCCGGCATTGTTTTTTAAGGCAAAATTATCCATTAGTATATTGCCTACCCCCGGTTCATTTGCCGCGATAACAGGCAGTATAGATTGATTAGCCAGTTCTGCCCCCATCGCATCTTCATAGGCTTTAACCAGGGGCGGTAACAAAGATGCGGCTATCGACTTTAACCTGTAGGCAGCTATAAAACCGGTAAGCATTTCATTGACACCTCTGAGCCAGGTAAATTTTGCATTGTCGTTTAACCCGGAATTTAATTCAATAGCGGCCCTCAAATTAGTAATGTGGATTCGCAGGGTACGGTTAATGGCGCTATCCAGCAGTGGCTGATGGGTAATGGGAAATACACTGTCTGATGGATGATCCAGCCTGGTAATCAGACCCATGGACCGGACAATCTGGTCATGGTGATAAGCCCTCGCAGCCGGAATCGGCGGCATACCCATTTCTTTCTGTGAAAAAGCGGAGAGGGCCCAAAAAACAGCCAAAATAGTTGTACAGATCTTCATTATTTGCATATCCTGAACAAAAATACTGTCATTTATGGCATAACAGCCATTTCGCTGATTTTGCAGTTAACAATAACATAATAAGGACAAAACCCTTAATTGCGGTTCTTTAAAATTAATTTTGTGTAAACTTAATGTTAACATGGAAGGAACGCCAAGGAAGATACTGATTGCTGATGACGAGCCGGATATATTAGAAATTGTAAGTTATAACCTTAGCAAAGAAGGTTACGAAATATATACTGCCAAAGATGGTAGCGAAGCCATTGAAAGGGCCAAACAATTACACCCCGACCTGATTATTTTAGATATCATGATGCCAAAAAAGACGGGGGTAGAAGTATGTCAGATACTCCGTTCACAACCCATTTTTCAGGAAACATTGATTATTTTTCTCACTGCTTTAAGTGACGAATCATCCCAGATAAAAGGGTTGGAATCAGGCGCCGATGATTATGTGAATAAACCCATCAGTCCCAAAGTGTTGGTAAGCCGGGTTAATGCGCTGTTCAGGAGAACCAATAGCCAAAAAGAAAACGGCAAGAGTATCCAGTTAGGCAATATCACCATTGATCCGGTTAAGTTCCTGGTAATTATTGATAACAAGGAAGTGATCCTTGCCAAAAAAGAATTCGAACTCCTGTACCTGCTGGCTTCCCGCCCGGGCCGTGTTTTTTTACGAAACGAAATCCTGTCCCAGGTTTGGGGTAATGATGTAATTGTTGGCGACCGGACCATTGATGTACATATCCGAAAAGTAAGACAGAAACTGGGGGTTGATTGCATTACCACCGTAAAAGGTGTGGGATATAAATTTGACATGTGATTTCTTTTTGACCATGTCCCCATGGCCGATAGTCCTTTGTAACAACTAACTTGCATACAGCCATGGTTAAAAAGCTATGGACAATGGGCCCAAGATGTTTACCACCAAAAACCTTTCTCCTCAACAATTATCGGCTTTTACGGCCTTGATATTATCAGTACCCATCGCGTTGGGTAGTTGGTTATTGCGCCCCGACTGGCTAATAGCGCTGGTTTCGTTGGCAGTTACTTTTATCGGAAGTTATTTACTTATCCGCTTTGTGCTCGAATCTTTTATCTACCGCAAAATCAAACTCATTTATAAATTTATCTATCAAACCAAAGCAACCAGGCGTGAAGAGACTTATTACAAGTATATTCTTCCGCAGAAGGGAATTGATGAGGTAAGAGAAGATGTAGAAAAATGGGCAGAGCAGCGTAGCGCCGAGATTGAATTACTTAAAACCAACGAAGCGTATCGAAAAGAATTTTTACAGAACCTGGCCCATGAATTCAAAACACCCATTTTCGCCATTCAGGGCTATGTAGACACTTTACTAAATGGCGCCATGGACAACCCGGAAGTGAGGATCCGTTTTTTAGAAAATGCGGCTAAAAACGTAGATCGGATGGTAAACCTGGTTGAGGATCTTGATGAGATATCCAAACTGGAAAGTGGGCAACAACCATTGTATAAAGAGCATTTTGTGATCCAGGATATGATCAGGGAAACCTATGAGAGCCTTTCCCTCAAGATATCCTCCCGAAACATCAAATGCAGCATCAAAAAAGGATGCGAATCGCCCATCACTGTATTCGCAGACAAGGAAAAGATACGGCAGGTGATTATCAACCTCCTGTCAAACGCGGTAAAGTATGGCCGGAATGAGGGCAGCATAGTAGCCAGTATTTATAAAACAGATGGCCAGCATGTATTGATAGAACTGAGTGATGATGGCATTGGCATTTCAGAAGAGCATTTACCCCGCATTTTTGAACGTTTTTACCGCACCGACCGTGGCAGAAGCCGCGATGTTGGCGGCACCGGGTTGGGGCTGGCTATCTGCAAACATATAATTGAGGCGCATGGCCAGACTATGCACGTAAGAAGCAAGCTGGATGTAGGCACTACTATTGGGTTTACGTTAGATACGAGAAAAGAGTAAAAGGCAAGCATTAAGGAGGTAGTATACAAAAAAAACCGCAATAAGCAATGTTACCTAATCATTAATTATTACTCCTTCGGCAACAATCCCTTTCTTAATCCTACTTTTGCCAAAATTATCTCCAAATGGGAATCAATAATATCGGCCGTTTTTTCATGCCAAAGAACAAAGTATTTTATGAGCTATTTGAAGATGTAGCGGAGAAAGTACACGAAATGGGTATCAAGCTAAAAGAAATGGTTAGTGAGGCTGAGCCTGATAAAAGGGCCGCCATACTTGCCCAGATTGAGGACCTTGAACATAAAAATGATGATAATACACATCGCATTTTTACCGAATTAGGCAGAAACTTTATCACACCATTTGACCGGGAAGACATACACTACCTGGCAACGGCGCTCGATGATATCTGCGATTATATATATGCCTGCGCAAAGAAAATAAATTTTTACAGTGTCAATCCAAATGATACCGGTATCCAGAAAATGGCCGACCTGATCTTACAAGGTTCAATTGAGATCAAGAAAGCTGTTTTTGGCTTAAGGGATATGAAGAACCTTCGCGAAATGACTGAGGCCATGGTAAAAGTGAACAGTATCGAAAACCAGGCCGATGACGTATTTGATATGAGCATTGAAATGCTTTTTCAGCAGGAAAATGATTTTAAAGAAGTGATTAAGAAAAGGGAGATTTACCAGGTGATGGAAATTGTTACTGATAAATGTGAAGATGCCGCGAATGTGATAGAATCTATCATTATCAAATACGCATAACAATTCAATTGATTCCCCCTATGTTCACATTACTCATCGTCATCATAGTTCTCGCCTTCATTTTCGATTATATCAATGGCTTTCATGATGCAGCGAATTCTATCGCGACCATTGTATCTACCAAAGTACTTACGCCGTTCCAGGCAGTAGTATGGGCAGCCTTCTTCAATTTCGCGGCCTTTTTTATTTCTAAATATATTTTTAAGGAATTCGGTATTGGTAATACAGTAGCTAAATGGGTAAACGGAGAGTTTATTACGCTTGAAGTGATCCTTGCCGGAATTATTGCCGCCATCATCTGGAACCTGGTTACCTGGTGGTTTGGTATTCCATCCAGTTCTTCGCATACCTTGATGGGCGGATTTGTAGGCGCGGCGCTGGCACATGCCGGCGGTTTTAGCGGTGGTGGTTTGGATGTAATTAATTATGCAAAAGTAATACCCACCTTCCTCTTCATTTTCTTCGCACCACTGATAGGAATGGTCATCGCTTTTATCATTACCATCCTGATTGTGCACCTCTGTAAACGATCGAATCCCTATAAAGCGGAAAACTGGTTTAAACGGCTTCAATTACTTTCTTCTGCAGCCTTCAGTTTAGGACATGGCGGTAATGATGCACAGAAAGTGATGGGTATTATTGGCGCCGCTATGATCTATTATGAAGGAACACAGGGGAACCAAATGGATTTCAATCAATTTGTATCACAATATAGCTGGGTTCCTTTTACAAGCTTTCTGGCTATGGGCTTAGGAACCATGAGTGGTGGATGGAAAATTGTAAAAACCATGGGAACCCGCATCACCAAAGTAACTCCGCTGGAAGGTGTGGCCGCGGAAACCGCCGGCGCCATTACTTTATTTCTGACTGAACATTTTAAGATACCCGTATCTACCACGCATACTATTACCGGCGCTATCATAGGCGTAGGCGCCACTAAAAGGCTGAGCGCCGTTAGATGGGGCGTAACCGTTAACCTTTTATGGGCATGGATAATGACCATTCCTGTTTCAGCCGTCCTGGCGGCCATTATCTATTACTTCCTGAAATTATTTATCTAACGGGTAACTGCAGCATTCCTTCTTTTAAACCATATCAACATATCTTGCAGAAAATAATCGCTGTATGGCTAAGATTCTCGTAACGGGCGGAACTGGTTTTATTGGCTCACACACTATTGTGGACCTTATAGAAAATGGCTTCAGTGTGGTGTCTATTGATAACCATGCGAGATCTTCTTCCTATGCTGTGGCCGGTATTGAACAGATTACCGGTAAAAAAGTAAAGAATTATAAAGTTGACCTGAAAAATTTTGATGAAACAAGGGCGGTATTCCAGGAAAACCCTGATATCACCGGTGTGATTCATTTTGCGGCTTATAAAGCGGTAGGCGAATCCGTGTTAGAGCCGATACTATATTATGAGAACAATATTTTCGGACTCATTAACCTGCTGAAATGTGTGCAGGAATTTGAAGTGGCGGATTTTGTTTTCTCTTCTTCCTGCACGGTATATGGCAATCCGGATACCATACCTGTTACAGAATCATCCCCTGTTAAAAAAGCCGAATCGCCTTATGGCGCTACTAAACAAATGGGCGAACAGGTATTAGCGGATTTTACCAAAGCCATAGAAAAAACAGCCGTTATCTTACTAAGATATTTTAATCCGGTTGGGGCACATCCTTCCGCGTTAATCGGAGAATCACCTGTTGGCAAACCACAAAACCTGGTGCCGGCCATCACGCAAACCGCCATTGGTAAACTGCCGAAAATGATGGTATTTGGCACTGATTATCCAACCAGGGATGGCAGTTGCGTAAGAGATTATATTCATGTGTGCGATATCGCGCATGCGCATACCCTGGCCATTCAATACCTGGCCGATAAAAAGAATAAAACGCGTTGTGATATTTTCAACCTGGGTACGGGTGATGGGGTAACTGTTTTAGAAGCCATCCATACTTTCGAAGAAGTAAGTGGCATAAAATTGAATTATGAACTTGGCCCGCGCCGTGCCGGTGATGTGGTGGCCATCTATGCCAATAATAACCTGGCTGTAAAAGAATTAGGCTGGAAAATAAAATACGGCCTCACAGACATGATGAAGACTGCCTGGGCCTGGGAATTAAAAATTAAGGAAGCGGAAGAAAAAGTAAAAAGTAATTAAGATTGATTCGCCATTTTTGCCGCGTTTTCAGCTAACTGCAGTGATTCAATGAATTCATCAATATCGCCATTAATCACTGCATCCAGGTTATACGAAGTAAGACCAATACGATGATCGGTTACCCTTCCCTGTGGCCAGTTATAGGTTCTGATCTTGGCGCTCCTGTCGCCGGTACTAACCAATGTTTTTCGTTGGCGCGATATTTCTTCTTCCTGTTTTCTTACCTGTTCTTCGTATAATTTAGTACGCAGCATGGTCATCGCTTTTTCGCGGTTACCCAACTGAGAGCGTTCTGTCTGGCATACCACTACTACCCCTGTAGGAATATGGGTAAGGAACACTTTGGTTTCTACTTTGTTCACGTTCTGTCCGCCCGCGCCACCACTCCTGGCGGTTTCCATTTTCACATCGCTATCTTTTAATTCAAAATCCACTTCTTCCGCTTCCGGCATAACGGCTACGGTAGCGGCGGAAGTATGAACCCTGCCCTGCGTTTCAGTATCGGGAACCCTTTGTACGCGGTGAACGCCACTTTCAAATTTCAGGGTACCATATACATCCTCACCGGTAACTTCAACCAGCACTTCCTTATAACCACCTACGGTTCCGGCGCTTTCACTTACAATGGCTGTTTTCCATCCTTTACGTGAGCAATAGCGTAAATACATGCCCAATAGATCACCGGCAAATAAACTGGCTTCATCGCCACCGGTACCGGCACGTATTTCAAGAATGGCATTCTTATCATCCTGCGGATCTTTGGGTATTAATAGTTTGGTCAGCGCTTTCTCAAGCGCATCTTTCTTAACCTCCAGTTCGGGAAGTTCCATTTTGGCCAGCTCACGCATTTCTTCATCATTGCCATTCAGGGCTTCTTTGGCAAATTGATAATCGGCCAGTACTTTTCTGTAAGCCTCATAAGGCTGAACAATTTTTTCCAGGGAGCGGTACTCCTTGCTATAGGCGCCAAACTCTCTTTGGTTATTAATGATCTCGGGATTGGTCAGGGCAGTACCCACCTGTTCAAACCGGGCTTTTATTGCATCCAGCTTATTCAGCATACCTTTAAAATTTCAGGGGGCAAAAGTACGGTTTTAGAAAGGATAAGCCATGTAAATAACGCAAGGATGGCTACATATGTCGTTTTCTATACTATAAATCCTGTTGCAAAAAGATTTCAACATATGAAGCCGATGGGTGATAAATATAATACCTATGGATCGTTTAAATTTTTTCAGTAGAGCTAATGCATTTACAACGAGTATTGTCCTTTTCATAAAGCCAAATTTGCAATACTTGGTAATAAGGTAGGGCACACACCTAAAACGGCAATTAACGATGACCTTTGGCAAAAAAATTAGGGAGATACGCGAAGAAAAAAGCATATCACAAACCGATCTCGCACAGGTGTTAGGTACTAACCATTCACTGATCGGGAAGTATGAGAAGGATGAAGTAAAGCCAAGTATTGATGTGATAAAAAAACTGGCCGAAGCACTCGGCACTACTCCCGGTTATTTACTTGATGATTCTACTGATTTGGATTTCCTGAAAGATGTTGCAATGCTCAAACGGTTCAATGATCTCAATACGCTTCCTGAACCTGACAAAGAACATATCCTTTACGCTCTCGATAGTCTTATCAAAGCAGCCAAATTCAAAGCACTATAATTTTTCTCTTGATTACGACCATTTCAATTCTTTATTAATAAAAAACGGAAGTTTTAAAATAAAAAATAGAATCAGTCCAATATTGATTGAAGAAATTATGCTTACGGCATAGTGAAACCAATTTTCTTTCGATGCAAGGATCAGCAATATAACAGGAATAAGAACTCCAAATAATAAACTACTTAAAATAAGTATCGTAATTAATAATTCTAAATCTCTGATCCCTTTACCAAGTACAACTAGGCAAGACCGCAAATTTGGTAAATGTAAAATATTCAATTCTTCAGCTATATCTAAAATCAAACTGTTATCTAATTCTCTGGTTTCATATTTTTTATTTATTCGCTTGGCTGCATCTAATATATAATCTGTGTTTTCGCCACGTAATGCATAATAATTAATCACTTGGGAATTCCTGTATTTGTAATATCCGATTGCTCCTAAAATATCGCAATCAAGCCACCTCTGAACAGCCTCTAACGTATAGATGCCATCATAATTATAGTCTTTATAAAGTTCTTTGTGATATACAAATTCAGAATGTCGCTGCACAGCAAAAGAAATCATTGCCAAATACCACACTGAACTTCCGTAACTAAAGTTTGGATTTGCAATTAATTTATCGATCAATTCTTGCTGTGGCGATTTATACTCACTTCTACTTTGTTTTTCAAATTCGTAGTAGTCTATTTCTTTGTATTGACCTATATGTAGAAGGCCATGGGTTGCTTTGTCATTCTCCCAAACATTATAATAACTGGTAAGCTTATTCAGAATCCGTCTAAAATCAGTTACCTTTTGTGAAATATTTTGAGCATCGGTATATATTAATCGTTTAGTTATTTAGTGATACAGAATTCTCTACGCTGCATATCTGACGTGGCTTACATGAAAATATTTTTGCACCTGCTTTCTGTCATTTTTCCTATTGTTCATAAAATCTTCAACA
>Ga0265292_1000315_pt1 | contig 78737 bp, 63 predicted proteins | sample Munlanlewell296A_FD_189080 | JGI IMG/M metagenome (GOLD analysis project Ga0265292, IMG submission 189080) | Leachate microbial communities from a municipal landfill in Southern Ontario, Canada - Leachate well 296A | ecosystem: Engineered > Solid waste > Landfill > Unclassified | place: Canada...
AATGATAGAATGTTTCATGACCTGCCTCCTTGGTGTGGCTCTGTATTTGGGAACTGGGTTCCCAAGTATAACCCACGTTGCAAGGGGCAGGTCACTTGATTTTCAACTGTCAACCATTATGTCTATATGTTCTCAGGCAGGACATCTGCACACGTTTCCCATCTCCTATTTCCCACTTTCCTGCTTTCTCTTAGCTATCTCTATCTCACGCAACTCTTTATCGGTAAACCCGAAATAGTGCCCAATTTCGTGGATCACCGTATCCAGGACCACCTTTTCAATCTCCTCGGGCGATTTGGCAACACTCTCGATCGTGCGCTGGTAGATAACGATGCGGTCCGGAAGCATATTGCCGTAATTCCATCCCCTCTTCGTAAGCGGCACTCCCTGATAGAGACCTAATAGCGTACCGGACCGTATCCCCATATCGTTTAACAGCTCATGGGAAGGGAGGTCTTCCACTTCAACGGAGATATTGGCGAGTTTCTTTTTAAACTTTTGGGGAAGTTTGATGAGGGAATTCTGAACAAGTATTTCGAATTCGGGTCGGTCCATGATTATCGATGAGGAAAAGGCGTCTCTCGCAGAGCACGCGGAGAGCGCAGAGTTAAATCAAAACCTTTAAGTATTGGTTTTAACCCAGAACTTTGTCAAGCTTTTCTCTGCGAACTCTGCGTCTCTGCGAGAAAATGTCTTGCCGTTTTGAGAAGAATCTGATTCTTTATTTACTAAGACTGAAAAACACTTCCCTGCCCCGATACACTGCCGCGTCTCCCAGTTCTTCTTCGATCCGTATGAGCTGATTGTACTTGGCGATGCGGTCCGTGCGAGAGAGAGATCCTGTCTTGATCTGTCCGGTGTTCGTCGCAACAGCAAGGTCCGCGATGGTCGAGTCTTCGCTCTCTCCGGAGCGATGCGAAATGACGGATGTATAACCCGCACGCTTCGCCATCTCGATGGCATCGAGGGTCTCGGTAAGCGTGCCGATCTGGTTCAACTTGATCAGGATCGAGTTGCCGATCCCTTCTGCGATGCCCTTTTTGAAGATCGAGGTGTTGGTCACGAAGATGTCATCGCCCACGATCTGGACCTTCTTGCCCAACCGGTCGGTCAGGAGCTTCCATCCCTTCCAATCCTTCTCCGACATCCCGTCCTCGATGCTGACGATGGGATATCGCTTCACCCACGCTTCGTAGAACGAGACCATCTCTTCGGATGACATCTTTTTCCCTTCACCCTTCAGATCATAGACCCCGTTTTCGTAAAACTCGCTTGCCGCGGCGTCAATCCCGAGAAAAACATCCTGCCCCGGCTTGTAACCGGCCTTTTCGATGGCCTCAAGGATCACCTGCACCGCCTCTTCGTTCGATTTAAGGTTCGGGGCAAATCCACCCTCATCGCCGACCGAGGTATTGTATCCTCTTTTCTTAAGGACTGATTTGAGATTGTGGAACACCTCTGCGCCGATGCGTATCGCCTCGGTGCAGGATGGAGCGCCGGCCGGAATGATCATGAACTCCTGGATATCGACATTGTTGTCCGCATGCGCGCCGCCGTTCAGCACATTCATCATGGGAACAGGCAATTCCTTTGCATTCGGGCCGCCGAGGTAATGGTACAACGGCAGGCCTGCATCCTCCGCGGCGGCCTTGGCCACGGCAAGCGACACGGCAAGCATGGCATTCGCGCCGAGTTTGCCCTTGTTCTCGGTACCGTCGATGTCGATCATGGTCCGGTCGATCACGGCCTGCTCGATGGCATCCATTCCCATGACTGCAGGACCGATCACCTCAATCACGTTGTTCACCGCGTTCTGGACGCCCTTTCCCTGGTAGCGAGTACCGCCGTCCCTGAGTTCAAGGGCCTCGCGCTCACCCGTTGACGCGCCGCTCGGCACAATGGCCCGGCCCATAGCACCGCTCTCAAGGATGACATCGGCCTCCACCGTGGGATTGCCCCGCGAATCCAGCACCTCGCGCGCATACACATCGATGATCTCGCTCATGGAACCTCCCTTTCGATAATGTGGAGTGCGGAGTGCCGAGTGCGGAATGAAGACAATCAGCGACTAATTCCGCACTCCGCATTCCGCAATCCGCAATAAACTCACTGCCCCAGGATGAACTGCTTCCCGGCTTCGATTAATTCTTTTATCATTTCCTCGGAAGAGGATTCGACATACACTCGCACCACCGGCTCTGTGCCTGACGCGCGCATCAGGACCCAGCTGTCGTCCTCAAGCATGTACTTGGTCCCGTCTGCGGTGGTCTTCTTACCCTTTACCCGGAGCCCGCCGAACTCGTTCAGGGGTTGACTGAGCCGCGCATATACTGCCGCGTGATTGGCTTCGGTAAGTCGTATATTGACCCGGTCGTTTAAAATGACGCCTACTTCCTTGTAGAGCCTTTTCAGCATATCATGGATGGTTTTTCGTTCGCTGGAGACCATTTCAGCCACCAGAAGACAGGCAAGAATGCCGTCCTTTTCCGGCACGTGGTCCTTGATCGTCATCCCTGCGCTTTCTTCACCGCCGAAGATGATCTTTCCCTGTACCAGCAGGTCTCCGATAAACTTGAACCCCACTCCTGTTTCGTACACCTCTATGCCGTGTTTCTTGGCTACCGCGTCGATGAGATGGGTGGTTGCAATGGAGCGGGCAGCGCCGCCTTTCCATCCCCGGGTCCGACAGAGGTAATCCAGGATCAGGGCAAGGACCTGATTCGGATTAATGTAGGACCCGTCCGGGTCCATGATTCCAAAACGGTCTGCGTCGCCGTCTACCGCCAGTCCGAGGTCAAATCGTCCCTTTTTCATCGTTGCCGAAAGTTCCGCGAGGTTTTCCTCGGACGGTTCGGGAGAGCGTCCGCCGAACAGTGCGTCGCGCTGTCCATGCACGACCGTGACCGCACAACCGGCGTCCCCGAGCACGCTGTCCAGATAGTCCCTGCCCGTCCCGTAAAGCAGATCAACCGCGACCTTCAATTTTGCTTTTTTTATAGGTTCAAAATCGATCTTTTTTCTGAGGTCATCAAGATAGGCCTTGCGGAGATCGGCGTCATCCACCATCCCTTTTTGTCTTGCCTCGGCCAGCGACATGGTTTTTATGGAGTTCTTATCAATAAGAGCGTTGGCCCGCGCTTCAATGTCTTTCGTGGTTTCAGGCAGTGCCGGACCGCCCCAGGCTGCTGAGAATTTCAGGCCGTTGTATTCAGGCGGGTTGTGACTGGCAGTGAAGTTGATGCCTCCCGCGGCCTTTCTGCGAATGATGTCGAAGGCGACCGCCGGGGTGGGGACATCCCTGTTCGAGAGAAAAGAGCGAATCCCGTTCGCCGCAAAGACCCTGACGGACTCCGCGGCAAACCGCTCGGACAAAAAGCGCGTATCATATCCTACGACCACGCCCTTGTCTTTCAGCCCCTGTGCAATAAGGTGGTCGGCGATCGCCTGGGTCACCGCCCGTACTCTGCTGAAAGTAAAATCATCAGCGATCACGCCGCGCCAGCCCGAAGTACCGAACTTTATTTTTTCAATCGCCATATAAAACAAAAAATATCACAAATAATCATTCATTGCAACTTAAAACAATTGAATTCGCAAACCACTCCCCCTCACCTCGGTCCTCTCCCTCGTTGGGGAGAGGAAACTCCCTCGCCCCTTGCGGGAGAGGGCGGGGGTGAGGGGTCTATTCATCGGTGATAGCGGTTATCTTATCGATAGATGTCAGATCCTTATTATTTCCGCTTTCAACTCGTCCCCCACCTCAAGGAGGGCAACGGAATTATACGGCGCATGCCGTTTATCGGTCGGGCTTCCCGGGTTCAGAAAATACACGCCGTTCACCTTTCCCCAGAAGGGCGTGTGCGAATGCCCGTAGACGATCAGGTCTATATCATCGAACTCTTTCCTGATCATTTCTCGCTGGAGCTCTATCTTATATTTACCGTGAATAAGGCCAACGCTGTATTTCCCGAGGGGAATGACCTTTTTATCCGGAAGATGCAAATGGACCTCGGAGCCGTCCATGTTGCCGGCGACCGCCTCGACGGGCGCAATGGTCCTGAGTTCATCGAGCACCGACATCTCGAGGATATCGCCTGCGTGGAGAATGAGGTCGACGCCCTGAAAGACTTGAAAGACAACTGCCGGCAGGGACCGCATGATGGCGGGAACGTGGGTATCGGAAATCACGCCGACTCTCATAATGGGCGCGCTGTTCTTTTCTTCAGCTCCTCTTCGATATTCCGGAGCGCGATCTCTTCCTGTTCCTTGGTCTGCATATTCCGGAGCACCGCCATCCCGCTCTTCATTTCCTGTTCACCGATGATCAGCGTATGGCCGGCCCCGGATTTGTCCGCTTTCTTCATCTGGCTCTTGAGGCTCGCGCCCATGTAATCCATCTCAACGGGTATCCCGGACGATTTGAGGCGATGGATGATCGGAAGTACCAGCGCCACCGCGTCCGGTCCCAGCGCGGCGATGAAAAGCGCGGGTCGGGGAAACACTACTCTGCCGGTATCCATGAGTGATATCGCCCGCTCGACGCCGAGCGCAAAACCGATCCCCGGGGTTGCGGGGCCGCCGATCTCCTTGACCAGGCCGTCGTACCTGCCTCCGGCGGCCACGGTGTTCTGCGCGCCCAAATGGCCCATCACCAGTTCGAATGTCGTGCGGGTATAATAGTCGAGTCCGCGTACCAGACGTTTATTGACCTCGAATGGAATGCCGAGCGTCTTAAGCCCTTGTTCCACGGTCTCGAAATGCGATTTGCAGGGATCGCAGAGATAATCGAGCATCACCGGCGAGTCCGTGAACTTGTCCGCATCCACCTTGCAATCCAGAACGCGAAGAGGGTTTGTCTCGTACCGCCGTTGGCAATCCGCGCACAGGGTCGGCAGCTTTGCCGTTAGATACTGTTTGAGTGCGTCCCGGTATGCACCCCTGCACTCGCTGTCTCCCAGAGAATTGATCTGCAGGCTCAAGCCGCTGATGCCGAGTCTGGCGAAAAGTGTGTGCAGCATCGCCAGGACCTCGATATCGACATGAGGGTGGTCGAGTCCAAGCGCCTCAACGCCGATCTGGTAGAACTGGCGGTACCGGCCTTTCTGCGGACGCTCATGCCGGAACATGGGGCCGAGGTAATACAGCTTCGTAAGCTGGGCATCGGCATACAGTTTGTGTTCAATGAACGCGCGCACCACGCCGGCGGTCCCTTCCGGCCTGAGCGTGATCTTTCTGCCGTCGCGGTCCTCAAAGGTATACATCTCCTTCTCAACAATGTCCGTTGACGCGCCGATGCTCCGGGCGAACAGTTCCGTATATTCGAACACCGGGACCCGTATCTCGGTGAACCCGTAGTCCTCGAACAGCTTGCGCGCCGTCGCTTCGAGGTATTGCCACACCGGCATGTCCTGCGGCAGCACGTCTTTCACGCCTTTGATCGCCTGGATCGACATTCAGACTCCTTTTATCATTGTGGATTCCCGAATATGCTCACGATAATGTCTTGATTGATACACGATAGTGGCCGGATATGCCGCAATACCTAGCGCTGCAGCGGAATACCGTTACGCATGGCCAGGTTATTGCGTGCATGATTTCGGTGAGCTCGAATGGTCGGCAAATAATCGGCCCGTCCCTGTTTTGCGATGACTTTGCGGATGACTTCAGTATAGAACACGCAAGAAGCGGTTGTCAACGATATTGTTCGCAACGGCAACAAGAGAGTGTATCCTATGACCCCTTGAGGCGGTCAGATAGTATGTATATTTTCAAACGACACCATTGACTTTAACTCGACTATTGATCATAATAACATCAGTTCCCTGAGTGATGAGCGGGTCGGATGATCCCTGAAGGAAGGACCGGTACTTGCGAGATGATTGGAAACCCCATGCATCAAAAAGGTTTCGCGATATCAGCAGTGCTCTCTCTTCTGTTCCTGGTCCACCTGGAGCTGTCTGTCCATGCCGCGCCGCCCATCCCTTCCGCCGCAGAGGCGCCCCAGCCCGGCCCCGCAAAGAGTGAATTCAGCATGGGTGTTTTCCCCTTTCTATCGCCCTCGATCATCGAAAGTATCTTTGCGCCGGTCGCCGCGGAATTAGGTCTGGCCCTTGGCCGCCATGTTCATATGTACAGCGCTTCGTCCTTTGATATTTTTATGGAACGATTACAGCGCCGGAAATACGATATCGCCCATGTACATCCTTTTGACTACGTTCGTATCGCGGCCCCGGCGGGATATCTTCCCATAGCCACCCGTAATGAGAAACTCTCCATGCTGTTCGTCGTGCTTGATAACAGCCCCATTCGCTCAGCCCGTGACCTCAAGGGGAAGACCATTGGCATCGCGTCATCTCTGTCGACCGCCGACTATCTGGCAAGGATAACGCTGAATCAGGCAGGCTTCCGATTGGGGAAAGACGTTACCCTGAAATATTTCAGCGATCATCTTTCGTGTCTCCAGCAGCTCCATATCGGGACCATCAGCTCCTGCGCCACGACAAGCGCCGTCATGCGAGTTTTTGAGGCCCGGAATAACGTGAAACTGCGGGGATTCATGCGGTCGCCGTTGGTCCCCCATACCCTGTTTGTTGTCCACTCCCGGGTGCCGCAAAAGGACCGCGACACCATCACCAGGACCATTCTCTCCACAACGCTTTCCGAGGTCCCGAAAGATCTGAAAGAACTGTTCGTGGAACAAAATGGCAAATACTTCAAGCCCGTTACGGATGCCGACTATGACATAGTGCGTACCTATCTTGACCGCCTGGAAAAAGAATGAAGCGGACCCTCTCCCTGAAATATCGCATTGCCTCGATCATCATCCTGCTGGCGGGGCTCATGATCGTGGCCGTGCTCTGGCTGTCGCTCTCCTTGTCGGTCTCGTCCAGGCACCGGGAACTCGCCGTAAAAGAAGACGCCTATCTCATGCTCCTGAAGGACGCCTGCCACGCAGCCCTGATCAAGGAAGAATACATGGATCTTCAGCCTTATATAGCGGGGCTCCGGCAGGACCCGCAGGTCGAGCACATAATCCTGGCTGACCGCAACAACCTCGTCCTTGTCAGTACGGACCCCTCCGAGGTGGGTCGCCCGATGCCGGCGCTGGACCGCGAAGTTGATCATGTCTGGCGCTCCCAGGAAATCACCAATCCGACGGGCAGGCTTGGCCTCCTTGCCATGCGGTTTTCGGAAACCGCACTCAAGACTGCGTACTATCGGACGCTCATCTTCAGCATCCTCATTGCCATCGGCGGCTTGACCGTCATGGCGTTCGTCGGTCTGTGGCTCGGAACACTCCTGACGAAACGTCTGGAAGTCCTGGCGGGCGCCGCTCGCCAGATGGCGGAGGGGGACCTGAGCGTTGCCCTTGCCGCCGACGGCGCCGATGAAGTGGCCGAATTGAACCGGCTGTTCAACACGATGGCGGGCAGACTTGAGACTACTATTAAAGACCTTAAAGACGGCGCCGAATATATTCACGCGCTTATGAACAAGGCCCTTGACGCCATTGTTACCATCGATGAGCAGGGCGCCGTCGAGTTGGCCAATCCGGCGGCGGAAAAAATCTTCGGATATTCTTCGGATGAGTTGTTCGGAATGAATATTTTTAAGTTGCTGCCCGGACTCCCGACAGAACAGGGGGAGAGTTCTGCATTACACTCTTTGTCGGCTATAGGGAGTACATCCGATGTAACAGCGCAAAGAAAGGACGGCACACGCTTCCCGGCAGAGCTGTCGGCGAGCGAAATGTGCCTGAGAAACAAGTGCGTAACCATCGCCATTATCCGCGATACAACGGACCGCAAGCAGGCCGAGGAGGAAAAACAAAAGCTCCAGTCCCAGTTGCTGCATGCCCATAAGATGGAAGCCGTGGGCCAGCTCGCGGGCGGCATCGCCCACGACTTCAACAACATTCTTACTGCCATCATCGGCTACGGCAGCATTATCCTCATGAAGATGGGCGCCGATGATCCCCTGCGGTCCCATATGGACCAGGTCCTCAAGGCCGCGCAACGGGCGGCCAACCTCACAAAAGGCCTTCTCACCTTCAGCCGGAAACAGGTCATCAATCCCCAACCGGTACAGCTGAACACCGTTATCGAACAGGTGGAAAAGCTCCTCCTCCGGCTCATCGGTGAGGACATTGCGCTCAAGACCGTCCTGACAAATAAAACCACCCTTGTGCTGGCCGACACGGGACAGCTCGAGCAAGTACTGATCAACCTTGCCACCAATGCCAGGGACGCGATGCCCAACGGAGGGGACCTCACCATCGTGACGGACCATGCCGATATCGACGAGCGTTTCATCCGCACTCATAGCTTCGGGAAAAAGGGCAGTTACGTTACGGTATCTGTTATGGATACCGGTTTCGGCATGGACGAAAGCACCCGGCAGAAGATCTTCGACCCGTTCTTCACTACCAAAGAAGTGGGCAAGGGCACCGGACTCGGCCTCGCCATCATTTACGGCATCATAAAGCAGCACAATGGATTCATCCGCGTCTCCAGTGAACTCGGCAAAGGGACGACGTTTACGATCTATCTGTCTCTCATAAAGACCACTGCGAGATCAGCGGCCCCTTCAGAGCTGGCCGCCCAATACATGGGCGGCACGGAAACCATTCTGCTCGTTGAAGACGATGTGACCTTGAAGAACCTGTCCAAAAAGATCCTTGAGGAATCCGGCTATACAGTCATCGAGGCTGAGGATGGTCAGGACGCCATTGACAAATTTCGGACACACTGGAACAGGATAGACCTTCTCCTGACCGACATCATCATGCCGAAGAAGAACGGCCGGGAGGTATACGAGGAGGCGAAGCGGATCGCACCGCGCATCAAGACCCTTTTCATCAGCGGCTATCCCTCCGAGATCATCCGGAATAAGGGCCTGCTCGAAGATGGCCTCATTTTCGTTTGTAAACCCTTCACCCCCCAGGAACTGCTCCAGACAGTAAGGACCGTCCTGGACAAGTGACAATGCATTCATGCCCTGATCAACACAACAGCCACACCGTATTGCTATTCCCGATTATTCCCAAAGCCCGCCCTCGAATGATTTATTCGGGGGCCTAAAGCCGGGGGAATCCAGGTTTTTCAGGATAATTACAAATCAAAAACTAAAGGTTTGTTGTCATTCTCCGTCTTATTTCATATCGTTTTGCACCGTGGTTCCGCGCGTTCTACTGCATCTTCTCCACTATTTTTCTGAAATAACGGCAGTTTTCCACAAGATCCGGGCCATGCTTGAACAACCCACCACCAATCAGAAATATCAGGTCCCGACCGTAGGTCTCGAACATCTCCGGCACATTATCGAGGCTCATGCCGCCTCCCGGTGCGGGGAATATCTGTTTGAGATGACCCATCGGCGCCGAGGTTGCGTCTGCAATCTCTTTGCATTCCTCACGGCTGAATGAGAAGCGGCCTCCAAAATTCGGGAAAATGGTAGCGTCCGCGCCCGCCAGTCGTGCAAGCTGGCCGAAGATGACGCCGTGGGAGATGCCGTTCCGGCTGGTCACAAAACTCCCCTGGAACGCCGGATGCGTCAGGGTCGGCAGCGCGAGCGATTCATCGTCCGCCAGTTCCCTCATCAGATCAAAGCCGACCAGTCCCGGCGCAGCCATCAGGCCGCCTGCCCCCGCGTCTTTTGCGATCCTGGCCCTCTTCACGATCTCTCGGTGAGGAGCGGTAATATTCGCCACGTAGATACTGCGTTGACCGGTTTCCCGGTTTGCCTTGTGCACAGCCTCAGCGCACCGTTTTACCCGTTCCTCGAACGGCGAGCAGCTTTGATCGGTCAAGCCATGGTCGTCCTTGATGATGTCCATGCCTCCCAGGACGAACCGGTATGCAAGGTCCGCAAGCTCCTTTGACGAAAGACCCATGGGTTTGATCGCCGAGGAAAGCAACGGTCGCTTTGGGACATTCAAGAGGCTTCGGAGACCCTGCCTGCCGAAACGCGGCCCTTTGAAACAGCGAAGAAGTGATTCAGGGAGAGAGAGATGTTCCACCCTGATGCCGGGTTTGATGCTGCTGTTGCCGAACACGACATTCAGGAACTGCGTCAGTTCGCCTGCCGCTATCTCCACGGCATAGCTGATGACCGCTCTGAAGCTTTCACCGTCCCAGGCGTCGAATGATTCGATCCTTCCAAAGACATGCTCCCTGATGATCCCTTCCGGTACTTCATCAGCGGGAAATTCCACGGTCTGTTCAATGCAGATATCCTCCGCCCTGGCACGAGCGTCTTTCTCGCTGCCGAACAACCGGTAGGTGACGGAGAAGCGGTCGCCGGAAAAGAGCGTGGATGGGGTGCAGGTATTCTGGATAATAGACATCGGATGCGGCTGTGCTCCTTTGATCAAAGAGATTTGATGAACCTACTGTTATTGCATTCGGGCTACCACTCAATGGGGAAATAATCTTTAAGAAATTTTCCGCACCAGTGTTTCCCTGTTGCAATTCCGTCAAAGAAGGGATCGCAGACCCTGGCGGCTCCATCGACAATATCCAGGGGTGGCTGAAAATCATGCACTTGTTGCTTGTACTGGGAAAGCTCCGCGGGATCTTCATCCGTGACCCAGCCCGTATCAACGGCATTCATAAAGATGCCGTCTTTGGCCAGGTCTTCCGCCGACGTATGGGTCATCATATTCAGGGCTGCTTTCGCCATGTTCGTGTGGGGATGGCGCGGGTCTTTTTTGAACCGGAAAAACTTTCCTTCCATTGCCGTCACGTTGACAATATGCTTTTGGCCGGTATAATCACGCCGCATTAGCGATGACAGCCTGTTGCACAGCACAAAGGGCGCCACGGCATTCACCAGCTGCACTTCAAGCATTTCAGTTGTCGGGATCTCTCCCAAACGCAGGCGCCAGCTGTTTGTCTTGCGCAGATCAACCTGTTGAAGATCCGCATCGAGCTTTCCTGCAGGGAATAGTTCCTCAGCCGCGAGCGAGCTGTCGTGGCTATACGGGACCTGTGACAGCCGGGCCGATTCGCGCAAACCGATCCCGGGGTTCTGATTATGCCACGCAACAGGAAGGTCGGAGTTTTGGCCGTTATCGTTCTGACAAAGTGATTGGACCTGTTTCTTGCACTCCTCATGGTCAGCAAGAAGCTTCTGCGCCTCCCTGGACAATACGCTGAAACCGGTTTTTTCATTCTCCATCAGATGGGCATAAAAACCCGGAGGCCGCCTCACCGTCTGAGCGGCATTATTGATCAGGATATCAAGACGCCCGTAGTGCTGTTCCACATAACTTGCGAAGAGTTCAACACTGGGGATATGCCTCAGATCAAGACCATGGATCTTGAGCCTTTCTCCCCATACGGCATATCCCTCTTCTCTGGAGTATCTGAGGGCCGCGTCAACAGGAAAGCGGGTTGTGGCGATCACCGTAGCGCCGGCGCGCAGCATCATCAGAGTCGCCTGATATCCAATTTTAAGACGTGCGCCGGTAATGAACGCGACCTGTCCATGAAGCGACGCGGACTGAAACCGCTTCCGGTAATTCAGGTCACCGCATTTTTTGCACATGGTATCATAGAAATGGTGCAGCCGGGTGTACTCTTCTTTGCATATATAGCAATTGCGCGGCGAATTCAGTTCTTCGCGTTTCTGTTCCGCTTCGAACGAATCACCTTCAATCTGCGCAGGCGCAATAAAAGTTGCATCAACGCGCGCATTACGGATCCCCGTGGAATTTCTGGCGCGCCGGTTTTTTTCGAGAGTTGCCAGACTCTGTGTTTTTCTTGCCGTCTTGTTTCGCTTTTTTCTTTCAGTTCTATCGGGACGGGATATCTCGCCGGTCGCTTTCAGAAGAGCAATCCTTTGTTCTTCCGGAAGATTAGCAAGCTGTTCCGTATCGTTTACGAGATTTGCAAGCAGGGTAATGCAATATTCAATGTCTTCCGACGAGTGTTTCACTTGACTTTATTCTCTTTCATTTTCACTCCGTATTCCGTATTCCGCACTGCTTTTACAGCGCCTCCGCCTTTGCCGCACTGTGCACAGGGGCGACGTGCGTCGCGCTCAACTCATCTTCCGTGATATTGAATTTCCGGCCAACCATTGTTTCCACCGCTTCGACCAGAGAAAGCGCGTCCATCTTGTGTTCCTTCAGAAGATACTGCTTGCTCGCCCCATGACTGAAGGTGTCCTGGAGACCAATCCGGACGAGCTTTTTCGCGATGCCGGATTCGGCCATCTTCTCGGCAATGATGGAACCCAGACCTCCCACAATGGTGTGGTTTTCCATGGTGATTACACCGGATAGGGACCTCGCTATCGCGTCAAGTACGGACTGGTCGTTAAAAGGCTTCAAGGTCGAGATATGCATGTGCTGAATGGATAGGCCGCGCTTCTTGAGCACCTGTATCGCCCGCATGGCCTCCTCGGTCATGATGCCGCTTGAAAGGACGACAAGATCCTTCCCTTCGGTCAGGACGCGCGACTTGCCAAACACCATTGGAGAGTCGAACAGCCGCGGGATCTCGCCGCGCAGCATTCGCACATACACCGGGCCTTTGATCTCCTGCATCAGTTCGAGGACGGATTCCACCTCGGTCGCGTCCCCGCACTCAAGCACCGTCATATTCGGCAACGCACGCATGATCGCGATGTCCTCGATGGCCTGATGCGTCGCCCCGCCCGGTGTAGTGATGCCCGGAAGAAATCCGATCATCCGGACCAACAGATTGGGATAGGCGATGGACATGGCGATCTGATCGTATGCGCGGCGATAGATAAACACCGCAAAGGTATGCACAAAGGGGATGAACCCTTCCCGCGCAAGGCCGGCCGCAAAGCTCAGCATGTTCTGTTCCGCAACGCCCATGGAGAGAAAGCGGTCGGGATAGGTCTTGCGAAAAAGGTCGATCTCGGTCGAGCTGGTAAGGTCTGCTGAAAGGACAAGCACCTTCGGCTTGTCCGCGGCCCACGCGACGAGGTTCTTCGCGTGTACCTGCGAGACGATCTCAGGGCCTCCCATTGCTTTTGGCTCAGCTGTGCGGGCAGACGGAAGGGCAAGCTTCTGTCCGCACATTTGCTCATAGGCAGCCGCGTATTGTTCCTTTTCCTGCTGAGACGTAAAGCGGACGTAGTGCATCTTCGGAGCGCGTGACTTGAGGACATCGAGTCCCCGCGCGGCGTCCGTATCGCAGAGAACAACGATCGGCCTTCCATCGGGCGTTAATTCTCCGGCATCCGCGAGACGTTTGACGTCATGTCCATTCACCCGGAATACCCGGCAGCCGAACGCCTCAAGCCGCTTATCCAGCGGTTCAACGTCCATGACCGTGCTCATCTTGCCGTCGCACTGGAACCCGTTCACATCAACATAGATGATCACGTTGTCGAGCATGTGGAAGGAAAGGGACTGGAGCGCCTCCCAGGTCTGGCCGATCTGGAACTCGCCGTCGGACATGAAGATGAACACCCTGCCCTTCTCGCTCTTTCTCTTTCTGGCCATGGCAATGCCTGCCGCCTGGCTGATTCCCTGTCCGAGCGAGCCGGTCATGGTCTCCATGCCCGGCGAATGTTCGGCGCCGATCATTTCGACCGAGCTTCCATCCCTGTTGAACTGGAGAATCCCCTCCTCCGCCATGCGGCCGGTCTCGATCAGGGTCGCGTAGAGCACCAGTGCGTATTGGGCCGGTGAGAGAAAGAAGCGGTCATGATCCGGACCCGGTCCGTTGAATGATGCGCCGGTAAAGTAATTTGGGTTGTCCGGCCCAGGCACACCGGGAAACGGCTGGGGCACGAGCGGGGTCTCGATCGCGCCGAGGTCCATGATCTTCACATACAGCGTGGCCAGGATTTCCGCCGACGAACAGGCCTGGGAGAGATATCCCCCATTGTTTCTGATCGTATGTTCCAGCACGCGTTTCCGTATGCCCGCGGCTACGCGCTTCACCTCGTCCTGCCAGCTCGTTGATCCTTTTTTTCTATCAACAGACTTCATGACTCCCTCAAATATTCCTCGCCTCGCGTTGTCAAGATTTAACCACAGAGTACACAGAGAAGATCTTGATTGAATGGATGAACTGCCTCCGTGTCCTCTCTCCCCTCTGCGCCTTGGTTGTTTTACCAGTTCCATTGATTGTTCATTATCTTTAAATCGCGAGAACGCTGAGGATATTATTGATAAATAAACTCAAGGTGTTTTTCCCCAAGACATTCCTCAGTGCCCTCTGTGGTGAATCAGCGTCAATAAAATTGAAAAAGGCCATCCTCTCTTTCTTGATTTTGAACCGGTTGGAGCAACTGATAAACTCAACCGAAGAAAGGAGCATAGCCGTCAGAAAGATTGCATCTACTCAGGTCAATATCTGTTAGCCACGAAAGGACGCAAGGATCGCAGAGAGATATAAAGCTGAAATACATGGTTTCAGGTTTTTTCTTTGAGTTCTTTGCGTTCTTTTGCGGCCAATCTGATTAGTTACGAAAGATTTAACTAAAAAATGACCAGGGTACTGCCCTTACCCCCGGTGCTTCAATCCCGCGATCTCCGCCATTCGCAGTTCCGCCAGGTGGGTCTTTCCCTGCCGAATAAGGTCGATGACATCGGAGTCCACAAGCGCCTGAAAGATCTTCTGTCGTTTTTTCTCATCAGAGATCTCTTCAATTACCCGAGGCCGGATCGCTGACAGCTTATCGAGAAAGACCTCATACTCCGCGCCGTACCTCTGTTCGATATCCTGCCTGATCTTCTTCGCCAGCGCCGGGCTTGCGCCGCTCGTGGAGATCGCGATCAGGAGATCGCCCCGCTCCACCACGGAGGGCACAATAAAACTGTTCGCTTCGGGAGGCACGGCCACATTCACCAGCATATGTTTTTTCCTGCATGCCGCCGCCACAAGGGTGTTTACCTCGGGCGATGGGGTCGCGGCGATCACCAGGAACTCGCCGGAAAGGTCTTTTTCCTCGTACTGCTTCTGGAGATGGGTGATCTTACCGGTGTCGGAGAGTTCGCGCAGTTTCGTCGTGAGCGCGGGGCTTATGATCGTTACCTCGGCCCCCGCTTCAAGGAGCGCGAGCGCCTTGCGCTCGGCCACCGTGCCGCCGCCGATTACCACGCAGGGCCGATCGCGCAGATCCAAATATACGGGATAATATTTCATGGCAGGTGCAGTTTCTCGATGTTATACAGCGCCGTCTTCTTCATGGCCGGATATTTTTGTGCGAGGGTCTCGAACCGGGCGCGCGCCAGGTCCTTCTCGCCAAGTTCCCTGTACGAAAGGCCCGCGTAGTAAAGCGCGTCCTTTTCCGAACGCGTGTCAGGGTAATCCCTCAGCAGTTTCTCGCACCTTCCCACAGCCGCTTGATAAGACCCTTTCTTGTAGTAGAACCGTGCGACATAAAGTTCGTACTCCGCGACCCAGTCCGTGCAGATGGAAATATATTTCCTCGCCTGATCTTCATAGCCGCTTTTCGGATATTTTTCGAGGACCTTTTGCATCTCTCTGATCACGGCATGGGCAGGCGCGGGGTCGCGGTCAAAGGTCGTGAGGTCTTTGTAGCTGCACATCCCGATCTGATACTGGGCGTATGCCGCGTCCCTGTGCACAGGATGGTAATTCAGGAAAGCCTGGTACTCGACCTGCGCTTCGCTGTACTGTTCCTCGCCGTAGTAGGTGTCGGCGATACGAAGCATCAGGTCGGCGTCGTAACTTTTATCCGGCGACTTTTCCTGGATCTCCTGGTACCCCTTACGGGCCTTTTCAAAGGACTCCGCGCGCATGTTCTTTTCGGCTTCCTTGAACACGGCCACCGCGTCAAAGGGAGGTTCTTTCGACGCGCACCCGGCGAGAAGTGCAAAGATCATTATGATGAGTATTTTTTTCATGAGCGGTTAATTATCAAAATAACAAGCACCACATTCCAATTGTTTCGATAATGCGAATTGTGGATTGGTAAATCATGTATCTACTCAGGCCATATCAGGTCAAAATCTGTTAGCCGCAAAAGAACCCCCGATAAGACATTTCGAGGGCAGGCTCCAGGATCGCAGAGAGAATTACAATGAAATACATGGTTTCAGGTTTTTTCTTTGAGTTCTTTGCGTTCTGCGGCCAATCTGAGCAGTTACAAAATTATTTAATATATTTTTATTTGAAATTTGGACATTCAAAGTATGGTGCCGAAGGGGGGACTCGAACCCCCACAGGATTGCTCCCACTGCGCCCTGAACGCAGCGCGTCTACCAGTTCCACCACTTCGGCACGGGTGACATGATAAAGTGAAAGCCCGCGCTTGTCAAGGACGTTTTTCCCCGGCCCGGCACGTGTCAGCGATACGTTTCAATTTTCACTGGATCGCAGAAAAATCAGCTTGACAACACCCCGGTCGCGTGTTTTAATTCGCCGTGTAGTTATTGAGTTCTCGATCCATTCCAATAGAGTCGCTGACTATAACAATAGCTGATCAAAACCCATGAAACAACTGGAGCGGTATGAATAAAACAGAGCGCATCGAGACGAACCAGGGGTTTATTACGGCCGCTGTCATACTGATTCTGGTACTGACCGGGTCTTCCTTGTTGCGGAACGCCGTTTATCACGAGGAGATCAGATTGTGGGAGGATGTGGTCGCAAAAAGCCCTGGGAAAATGCGCGCTCTGGACAACCTCGGTTCGGCCTATGCGGCCCGGAACAGGTTTGACGCAGCCATAGAAACATACCGCAACGCGATAACGGCGCATCCAAACGCTTCCGTCACCTGGTATAACCGGGGGTTGGCCTATTCCCGCCAGGAAAAGTACGAACAAGCCATCGAGGATTATACCCGGGCAATCTCGTTGGAACCGGCAGGGATCGCGCGTTATTATACGGACCGCGGTTCTGCTTATGCAAAACTGAAGAAATGGGACCTGGCGCTCAACGATTACAACAAGGCCCTTTCCCTCGAGCCTGCGTCTGCCGCTGCCTATGTCAACCGCGCCGCGGTCTATGAGGCCAATGACCAGGGGGCCCTGGCGTTTGCTGACTACAGCAAGGCCATTGAGCTCGATCCCCATTACGCCGCGGCATGGGTCAAGCGTTCTTCATTCTCCATCGCCAAAGGACAGTTCGATAAAGCCATACAGGATTGTTCCCTCGGTATTTCCGCCAATCCTGATTCTTCAGACCTGTATCTCTATCGTGGTTTTGCGCATACCGGTGTTGGAAAGGTCGAGACGGCCATTGAGGATTATACGCAGGCCATTTCCTTGAACCCGGAGTCCGTGGAGGCCTATGCCAAGAGAGGGCTTGCGTACGCGGGGATGGGAAACTACGATGCCGCGATCAAGGATTATGCGCAAGCGATGGCGTTAAGGCCGGACTATGCCGAGGCGTATAACAACCGGGGGCTTGCCCTCGCGGCCACCAAACAGTTCTATGCGGCCATCCAGGACTACAACATGGCCATTTCCCTGAAACAGGACAATCTTGACGCCTATCTGAACCGCGGGGTCGCCTATGCCATGAGCAACAGGCATGCCGACTCGGTAGCGGATTTCAGCATCGTGATCAAGTTGGCGCCAAAGGACAACCGGGGCTATGCGAACCGGGGCATTGCCAATTATCAGAAAGGATTGATCAAGGAAGCGATACCGGACCTGCGGAAGGGCTGCGATCTGGGGAACCGGAACGCCTGCGGATTGCTGAAGAACGCTCTTCAGCAAAGGAAATAGTCATCCTCGAGTGATTCTATCGGGGATATTGTTTCCAGAACAAACCGGAACTAAAACGTAAAAAAAAGGCATCTCTCGCAGAGGCGCAGAGAACGCAGAGTTAATTCATGATTATTGAGTCTTGGTTCTAACCCAGAATATTTATTGATTTTTTCTCTGCGAGCTCTGCGCCTCTGCGAGAAATATTCCTGCCGTTTGATGTAGAATTTGATTCCTTGGACATATTCCCCCTCACCTCGGTCCTCTCCCTCCAGGGGAGAGGAGTTTAACATTAGCTTCCATACTGGAAAGCCACGCGTATTTTCATCGTGTCAGGCGGGATGATGATCCGGGAGAATTCCGCATAAAAGATCTCAAACCCTTTTCGGTACAGAATGACATTGTCCGCAGCTTTTCCCGCGGCCCATCCTTTCGGCACGAGCGCCCTCTTCAGACCAGTTGCATAATACGATTTGACCTTGTCGTAGTCGTTCTCACGTTGGACAGGCACTTCGTATATAGCGGCAAGCAAAGGGCTGTCCTTTGATTTCTTTCTAACCTCAACGAACGTTACGCCTTTATACATCGGGATACCCATTCCCGAGAGTTTTTTTCTGAAGGCATCCTGGTCCGCAGCACTGACCGGCTGGACGTCTTCCTGCCGCATTACAGGCTTCTTTTCCTGAGCGCCCTTCCCTGTATCTGAACACCCTATGACAGTCATAATCATGATAATTATGATAAAATTCCAACTTTTAATTTGTTGTCCTGGCATCTGAATGTTACCTCTCAAAAAGTAATATGGTTTCGTCGAATAGATTCAAGCCCTGCTCACAAGAAAAGGGGGATCCGAATGGATCCCCCTTGAGTGGTAGCAATACAGAAGTTGGTTTAGTTGCTCAATTGCCGCACAACATTGCTGACGGCACTGCCTGTGGTGATGTTCTGGAGTTCGCTGCCACCTTCATTCAACGTCAATCCCGAGTTCGCCTGCGTGCTCTTAATGATAAATGGCTGATTAGAGGCCGCAAGAGATGTGAACGTTACAACCGATCCGGCACGGTCAGCCGTCGTTCCTGTGATGGCAGAATTCGGCGTCAACGTCATGGTCAGTCCGTCGGCGGAGAGAACAGCCTGGAAATCGAAATTAGTATTCGTATTATTTGACGCCAAACCAGCAGCATTAAATCCGGTCGTGGTCAGAATGATCGGCTGGTTGAACGTTACGGTCAGAACCCCGCTTGCCGTGACAGAACCCGGTGCCTGGTTCGATGCGGCGGTTGCATAGAGCGCATTATTCGTTACTGCCATATTCACCACGCGCGTTGTGGAAGCTGTACCAACAATAAACGCCGCAGGTGTGTTTGCAGCAAGCTGCATACCACCGATATTTATGGGTTCAACCGAGACTCTGTAGCCGCCGCCCAGAACCAGGTCTGCACTGCTGAATGTTGCCAGACCTGAGGCATTCGTAGTGGTGGTAAGGCTTGTATACAGACCGGCAGCTGGAATAAGCCGGTTACCCGTATAAGCAGTCTCGGTGTTGTTGGCTTCATCCTGCTGCAGAAGGACCGTTGCATTCGGGACCACGTCTCCCTGAGGATCGTAAACATATACACTCACGTCACCGGCTGTAGTTCCGAGCGGGAAGAGATAAATGTTCCCGATCATATTGATCACCGTATTCAGAAGGTCATTGTTACCGCTAAAGTTAACAACGGCCTCAATCGTGCTAACATTCGCTTCAAATCTCTGATACCCGGACTTTACAACAACGATCTTGAACGTGATCTCGCCAGTATTGATGTCAACCGGAATGCCTGAAAAGGCATATTCACCGCACAGAGGACTGTTTATGTCACGATCGAGTTTATCAGCCCCGCGGTTTTCAGTGCCCTGGATCAACCAGATATTGAGTTCGCCGTCAGCATCATTGCCGATAGAGCCACCGGTGACAGCATCCATGATCTTGCCTTGGAGCGTTCCGGTCTTATTATAGTCCTGAGTTGGAAGCTGAGAATTAGTTGTCGAACCATTGTCTGTCTTCCCGCAGCCGACAAAAAGCATGGTCGCTATAAGCAGAAGGCCCAGTACAACAAAGAGTTTTTTCATTGTTTGTCTCTCCCTTTCAATAAGAAATTTTTAAAATTGATACTGCCGTAACAACCTGATGACTAAACATGGATGCAATTGTTGAATAAAACAGTAGTCTTTGCTGTGATCACCCCCTCCTTATCATATTTACAGTAAAAACAGACTCTTCAAATCAATATTCTGCTGAATCTAAAATATTTTCTTGAATTATCCCGGAGTGAGTAAGAGTGATTCTATCGGTTAAATGTTACTTCCAGCTTTGATTTTATCATCATTATCCATCTTGTCAAGTAGATATTCACTTTTTATGGCCATATCCGGGGCATGTTCAAAGAAAAGAGCGACTATTCTTTCCTCATACGGTCATGGCAGTAGGGAAAGATAGTTCAATAATTTCTTTCTCGTCCCTTCATCAGCCTGGGCCCTCACATGTCCGGGCATTGCGGGCACCCAGAATTCCCTGGGCAACAGGGCGGCATCGTACAATTGACGGCCATGGTGTTCGGGGACTATATCGTCAGCCCTCCCGTGGATAATAACGATCGGGACAGGCGCGATTCTATGAACATAATTTATCGGGCTGAAGTCATCGTTGATCAGCAAGGAAAGCGGGTACTGAAACGGCCAGCCAATGATGGAATCCGAGATCTTTTCCCGCGCAATGGCACGATAACTCGAGAACACACTATCCAGGATGAGCGCTTTCACCCTGTATTTATGAGGCGAATTCGCCACAGTGTAGACAGCCACTGCGCCGCCGAGGCTTTTCCCGAAGATAATGATATTGTCATACTTCGCGCGCGGCAGCGTAAAAAGAAGCGTTTCGAGCGCGGCCTCGGCGTCAAGCTGGATGCCTTTCACATCCGGACTGCCCTCCGACCTTCCGTACCCGCGGTAATCGAAGATGAAAAGATTGTAGCCCGCGTCGATCAGCCACAAGTCGAGCATCACATGGGTGCTGAGGTTCTCCACATTGCCGTGGCAGATGAGGATGGTACCGCGCTCTTCACGCGCCCTGAAATACCATCCATGCAGGGTCAGGCCGTCAGAAGATCTGAAGTAAACATCGGATGGTGAATACTTTAGTATTGCGGGGTTTATGACAAGTTCTTTTGTTGGTTTGAAAAATAGATGAGTACAGCCGGGGGCGAGCAGGATGATTGAGAGAAGAATAAATATTAATGCGGACCTGGAGACGAGTGTTTGGATAAGAATGGGCACGGATATTGTGGATGTATAAAGCGCCTTCACAGATATTTTTTAGCATGTTCCTGACAGACATGTCAATGGATTTTCTAACAATCCGCTTGCAATGTTTGATAGCAGGGATTAATATCTTTAACACTGAAAAATAATAAGGAGAAAGGGAGAAGATGGAGAAATGGGGGAAAGATCGATCCAGTACGTCGTTGACCCGATAGAGATCAGGGGTTCGTTTCTCCTTTTCTCCAATATCCCCATTTCCCCTTAATCTTTTGATTTGTTATCAGCGATAGTACGCTGTCCAACATTTGTTGCTATGAGCCAAAATAATTTCTTTTCCATGAATCGGTCGTCAGACATGATGATCGACCTCAAATCCCTCACTCCCCGTGAAATGGACCTGTTCTGCACGCGTACGCTGGGACAACGGGCCGGCCAGGGGACCCGGGTCGCTGTCCGGCTTTACCGGAAGAAGATCGAAGATATCGATTCCATGGCGGACCTGAACAAGCCCTTTCGGGATCAACTGAAACGCGCCTGTACAATATCCGCGCTCGCGATCAAGCAGCGCAGCACGTCCGACGACGGCACACAGAAACTGTTGTATCAGCTGGATGACGGGAACACGATCGAAGGCGTGCTCATCCCCGGTCCGGGCGGACGGCTCACGCTCTGCGTTTCGTCACAGGTCGGTTGCGCATCGGGCTGCGGCTTCTGCCTCACCGGCTCAAGCGGACTCGTGCGGAACCTCACGGTTTCGGAACTCGTGAACCAGGTATTCGCAGCATGGAGCATCGTCGGGGACAAAACGATCTCGAACATCGTATTGATGGGCACCGGCGAGCCGCTCAGTAATTATGAAGCAGTCAGAACGTTCATCGAGATCGCCACGGACCGGAACGGGATGGGGTTCTCGCCCCGGAAGGTGACGCTCTCTACCTGCGGACTCGCGCCGATGATCGAGAAACTCGCGGATGACGGTGTGGAGGTGAGCCTTGCGGTTTCGTTGAACGCTGTGACGGATGAGATGCGGGACACGATGATGCCGGTGAATAAAACGTATCCGCTCGCGCGGTTGATGCAGGCAGTGCGGTATTACTGCGACAAGACCGGCAGGACGGTGACAATAGAATATGTGCTCTTCAAGGGAATTAATGATTCAACAAATGATGTGAAACTGCTTATGGAGCTGCTAAAGGACCTGCCCTGCATGATCAATATCCTGCTCTTCAACCCCTTCCCCGGTTCGTCTTTTGACCGCCCCGATGAACAGCGGGCCTTCTTCTTCCGTGATACCCTCGTGAATAACGGCTACGTGGCCGTGGTCAGGAACAGCCGCGGCCGCGACATCCACGCGGCCTGTGGCCAGCTCAGGGCGGCTTCATCAAGGGACTGATTCAGGCCCATTTGGTTCTTAGTACTGCAGCAAACCTTTTTCGTCATTCCCGAATGCCTTGGTTCGAGCCTGCCCCGGGGAGCCTGCCCTCGAACGGTTTAATCGGGGGATTAAAGCCGAGGGGAATCCAGGTATTTCAAAACTTTCTAGATTCCGGGTCAAGCCCGGAATGACGGATTAAAGACATAACAGACCAAGATTCCAACAATAGTTTGCTGTAGTATTAGCACGGTTTCTCATTCCGTTTCATCTTCCTCAGTTTCTCAATCATCCCGGCCATGTCCTCCGGCGGCGGGGCGATGAACGTCATCGGTTTTCGGGTGTCCGGATGGAGAAACGAAAGCGATTCCGCATGAAGCATCTGGCGGGTGATGATGGTTTCTCCGAAATGTGTCGCTTTCCCGCCGCCATACACCCGGTCGCCGAGCACTGGATAGCCGATATGCGCCAGGTGCACGCGGATCTGGTGCGTGCGGCCGGTCTTGATCTCCACCTCCACCAGCGTTGCTTTTGGGTATCGCTCCTTCACCGTGAACAGGGTGATTGCCTCGCGTGCCATGTTCGTGTGCACGCTGATCTTCTTCCGCTCCTTCACATGGCGGCCAAGGCCGACCGCGATCGTTCCTGATCCTTTCTTGATCACGCCCGCGACCAGCGCGATGTAGCGCTTCTTGACCACACGGTCCTTGAACTGCATGGACAACGAGCGGAGCGCCTCCTGTGTCCGGGCCACGACCATGACTCCCGAGGTGTCCTTGTCCAGGCGGTGCACGATGCCGGCGCGTTCGCGCGCGTCCCCTTCCGTGCCCGGGCTTCGAGACGGCAGGCTGCCGTAATGATACAACAGCGCGTTCACGAGCGTGCCGGTATAGTTCCCGGGCGCGGGATGCACCACGAGACCCGGCGGTTTGTTCAGCACGACAATGTGGGAATCTTCGTAGAGAATGGAAAGCGGGATCGGTTCGGGCAGGACGTCGTGGAATTTTCTTTCCGGGAGCTCGAGCGTGATGTTTTCACCAAGCTTTACCTTATACCCCGGCTTTTCCTGCTTGCCGTTCACGAGCGCAAGGCCGCTCTTGATCAGGGTCTGGATGCGGTTGCGGGAGATGTGCGGCTCGTAATGCGCAATATAGATATCGAGGCGCTTGCTGACGTGCTTTTCAGTGACCATGTGAGTGATAAGAGGCATAGATATGGCTAAATGCAAATTTCAAAATGCAAAAGTAATAACGCAAAATAATGAGGCGGTGCAAATCAATTTGCAATTTGCATTTTGCCTTTTTCATTTTGCATTACGTGTCTTCCCCAGCTTCCACAGCATAAACAGAGAGAACCCGAACAGGAACACCGCGATGATCTGCGACGTGGAGACCACGCCTCCGAAGTACAGGCCGCGATCCGCATCCCCCCGGAAAAACTCCATGATGAACCGCAGGACCGAATAAAAGAGCGGGTAGAGCCAGAAGAGCTGGCCATCGAACTTTCTGTGCCGCCACAGGACCATCAGAATTCCGAAGATCAGGAACTCGCCTCCGGACTCCATAAGCTGGGTCGGGAAAAGCGACACCCCCAGGGGCGCAAGCGAGTGCGAATCATGGAAGGTTATGCAAACCGGACCGCTGCACAGGGATCCGTAACAGCATCCGGCGAAAAAACAGCCGAGCCTGCCGAATGCGTGTCCAAGAGCGATGTAAGGCGCCACGATGTCCGCGATCTTCCAGACCGGTAGTTTGTGCTTCCGCACGTACCAGATCCCGACAGGGACGGCGGCGATCAGACCTCCATAGAACACGAGCCCCCCCTTCCAGATCGCGAAGGCATCCAGCGGGTTCGCGGTGAATTCCCGCAGCGTTGTCAGTACATAAAGGGCCCGTGAGCCGACAATGGCCGCGATAAGCAGGTAAACGCCCATGTCCATGATGCGGTCAGGATTGATACCCTCCTTCCTGGCACGCCGCGACGCCAGCAAAACAGCAAGGAGGAAGCCGATACCGATCATCAGGCCGTACATCCTGATCGGAATGGGGCCCAGCGTCCAGCTCCCGATCGTGATTCCGGGTATTTCGAACAGTATAGGGTGCATGATGAGCCTTTCCTGCCCCTCACCTTAGTCCTCTCCCCGGCGGGGAGAGGGTGGGGAGAGGGGGATTCCGTAGGAATGTAACAATAATTACTTCGTTTGGATTGGCGCTTGTGATTTGGCGCCTGCCCCGAACAGCATCTCGATCGCCAGCAGTACAACACCGAGCGTAATGGCCGAATCCGCCACGTTGAACGACGGCCAATAGTACGATTTCACGTACCACTGGATGAAGTCCACCACCTCACCGTACCTGATACGGTCGACCACATTGCCCATTGCCCCGCCCGCGATGAGCGAGAACGCATACACCGTGAGCCGATCGCGTGTTTTCACGATGAGTGCGATGATCACCGCTATGGCAACGATCGTGACCGCGATGAAGAACGCGCTCCTCCAGAACTCCGGCAGATTGGAAAGAATGCCGAAGGCCGCGCCCTTGTTGCGCACATGGGTGATATTAAAGAAGCCGGGAACAACGATGATAACGTCATGCAGCCGGATGCGCGACTCCACGAGATACTTGGTAATCTGGTCCAGGACCAGCACGATGCCCACGATCGATCCTGCTTGGAGATATTTATTTTTCATTCTGCCTCAAATCTTTTCACCACTAAGGCACCAAGACTCGAAGGTGTTCTTAGTGTCTTCGTGTCTTTGTGGTAAAGTTATTAGAGATTCCCCGCGCACCTTCCGCAGATCTCCGGATGTTCTTTCACGGACCCCACGGTCTTGCTGTACATCCAGCAGCGGCCGCACTTCACGCCCTCGGCCGGCCCGGCCGCGATCCTGAGCCCATTGATCACCTCGCTCGCAACAGCGTCAGCCGGCGCGTCTGCTGACCGTGCCAGTGACACTGACGAAACGATGAAGATGAAGGCCAGGTCGTTTGTATACGCATTCAGAAGCCCGTACAGTTCCGGCGCCACATAGAGCGTCAAACCCGCGTCGAGCGAATGTCCGATCTTCTTGTCTCTGCGGAGCGCTTCGAGCACCTTCGCGGCCTCGCCGCGCACCGCGAGGATCTTAGTCCATCGCGCCTCAAGTTCGTCATCGATATACTTCTCTTCCACCCGGGGAAACTCCGCAAGGAACACGCTCGTCGTTTTTGCGCCCTCTTTCATGTAACCCCAGACCTCGTCCGCCGTGAACGACAGCACCGGCGCCATCATGCGGACCATCGCGGAGAGGACCGCATGCATTACGGTCTGGCCTGACCGGCGTTGCAGCGATGACGTTTGAGCGGTATAGAGCCGGTCTTTCAGGATGTCGAGGTAGAACGCGCTCATGTCAACGGCGCAAAAGTTGTGCAGCGAGTGGAACACGACATGGAACTCGAATTCGTCGTAGGCCTTCTCCACGCGCTGGACCAGCTTCTGCAGCCGATGCAGTGCCCAGCGATCGATCTCCACAAGGTCCTTGTCCGCGACCCGGTCCCTCTCGGGATCGAAGTCGGAGAGATTGCCGAGCAGATAGCGGCTGGTGTTCCTGATCCTGCGGTAGGCCTCCGCGAGATGGGTCAGGATCTCCGGAGAGATGCGGACATCGTCGCGATAGTCCGCTGCCGAGACCCAGAGCCGGAGCACCTCCGCCCCGTACTTGTCGATCACTTCCTGGGGCGCGACCACGTTCCCGGCCGACTTGCTCATCTTCTTGCCTGAGCCGTCAACGGTGAATCCGTGCGTCAGCACCGTCCGATAGGGCGCCATGCCGGTGGTTCCCACGGACGTGAGGAGCGATGACTGGAACCACCCCCGGTGCTGGTCGCTTCCTTCAAGATACAGGTCCGCGGGCCAGGAGAGTTCCGGCCGCTGCTTCAGTACCGCGGCATGGCTCACGCCCGAATCGAACCACACGTCGAGGATGTCCATCTCCTTCTCGAAGTCCTTTTTCCCGCACTTTTTGCATGAAATGCCGGGGGGCATCAGTGCGGCAGCCGGCCTGGTGAACCAGACATCAGCGCCTTCCTGTTCAACGATCGCGGCCACATGGTCGATGATCGTCCTGTCCAGGAGCAGTTGGCCGCAATCCTTGCAGGTGAATGCCGCGATGGACACACCCCACGCCCGCTGGCGCGAGATGCACCAGTCAGGCCGCTTCTCGACCATCGAAAGGAACCGGTCCTTGCCCCATCCCGGGACCCAGGTGACCTTGTGGACGTTCTCCACGGTCTTTTTGAGCAGGTCATTGTTCTTCATGGAGATGAACCACTGCTCGGTGGCGCGGAAGATGACGGGGTGCTTGCATCGCCAGCAATGGGGATAGGAGTGGGATATTTTTTCCTCGGCAAGCAGCGCGTTCTTTTCTTTCAGGAGCGTGATGATGCCCTTGTTCGCCTTGTGCACGTGCTCGCCCGCGAACTGGCCGGCCTCTTTGGTGAATCTGGCTTTATGATCGACAGGCGCATACACTTCAAGACCGTACCGAATGCCGACCTCGTAGTCCTCCTGGCCGTGGCCCGGAGCGGTATGCACGACGCCGGTGCCCGCCTCGAGCGTGACATGCTCTCCGAGGATGACCCGGGAATCCCGGTCTATGAACGGGTGGCGCGCCATGAGGCCTTCAAGCTTGCGGCCTTTGAACTTCTCGATGACCCGGTGCTCTTTCACCTCGAACTTCTGGAGGGACTGTGCGAGGAGCGCCTCGGCAACAATGATGACCGAGTCGGAACCGATGTCAACGGCAACGTAGTCGAACTCCGGATGAAGCGCCACGGCAAGGTTCGAAACGAGCGTCCAGGGGGTGGTGGTCCAGATCACGACCGCGACGTTCTTTCCCGCGAGCACCGGGAATGCCTTTGCCGCGTCCGGCAGCGCGAATCTGACCGAGATGGATGGCGATTCGTGGTCCGCATACTCCACCTCCGCCTCGGCAAGAGCTGTCTCGCAGGACCCGCACCAGTACACCGGCTTCTTCCCTTTATACACGCCTCCGGCGCCCACGAACTTGCCGAGCTCCCGCACGATCGCGGCCTCATAGGCATAGTTCATGGTGAGATAGGGATTGTCCCAGTCGCCGAACACGCCAAGCCGTTTGAACTCTTCCCGCTGAATGTCGATGAACTTTCCGGCATACTCGCGGCAAAGCGTCCGTATCTCGGCCTTGCTCATCGTCTCCTTTTTCGGTCCGAGGTTCTTGAGCACCTGGTGCTCAATGGGAAGGCCGTGGCAGTCCCAGCCCGGTACATAGGGAGAGGAAAACCCCTGCATGGACTTGTACTTCACGATGATGTCCTTCAGGATCTTGTTCAGCGCGTGGCCGATGTGGATATGGCCGTTCGCGTAAGGCGGCCCGTCATGCAGAATGTAGGTCTTCTTTCCCTTGTTCCTCTCCTGGATCCGGCCATAGGTCCCCTGCTCTTTCCAGCGCAGTATCGTCCTCTGCTCCAGGTCCTTTAAATTGGCCTTCATGGGAAAGTCGGTCTTCGGTAAATTCAGCGTCGTCTTATAATCCATTCAAGTTGCCTCTTCCATTCCGCAATTCACGGTCCGTAACAAATATGATCCGCAGATTTCGCTGATTAACGCAGATTTTTAAACCAGGACTGAGTCCTTAATCTGTGAAATCTGTGTAATCTGCGGATAAAGACTCTCGAGACTCCGTATTCCGAACTGGTTCGACTCATGCTCACCATCATGAGCGACAGTCGAATGATCCGAACTGTAGTCAGTCCGTTATCTCTTCAGGATTTATTTTTGTCATCGTGGCCTCACTCGCAACACCCTGGTCCAGATCGAAGAAATTCGTCTTCGATTTTTTTACCGTATCCGCGTACTGCGTCGGTTCGGTCCCCCGGCGGAAGACATCATGATAGACCTCCGCGGCGCCTTCACGCGCCAGGAGCCCGCTCTCGGGGTCGATCGTCACGAATACCACTTCGTCGGTCGCGATGAAATCCTCGGCGGAGTTGTCCTCGAGCGCCTTTGCCATGACTCTGATCCAGATCGGGAGCGCGGCGCGCGCGCCGGTCTCTTTGTCTCCGAGAGAGGCCTGAGCGTTATCATATCCCACCCACACACCCGTGACGATGCTCGGAGCGTACCCCATGAACCAGGCATCCACATAATTGTTCGTGGTTCCGGTCTTGCCCGCCAGCGGCTTCCCGAGGACTTGCGCGCCCCTTCCCGTGCCCTCCTCCACCACGCTTTTGAGCAGGCTCGTGACGAGATAGGCCGTGGTACGGTCGATGGCCTCGACGGGCTGGGGTTCAAAGCTCTCGAGCACCGTGCCGCTGCCGTCAATGATGCTCTTGATGATGATGGGCCCGGTCCGTATCCCCTGGGATGCGAAGGTCGCGTACGCCGAGGTGAGCTCGAGGGGCGTCACCGCTGATGAGCCGAGGGCTGTTGTGTAATCGTAGCTGATCGGGCTCGTGATGCCGGCCTTCCGGGCGAAATCAATGGTCTTGTCCAGTCCGATCTTCTCGAGCAGGCCGACCGTAACGGCATTTCGCGAGAGGGCGAGCGCCGTCCGCAAACGCATGGGGCCGAGGAAACGTTCGTCGTAATTCGTCGGCTTCCACCCCTTCTTATCGTATTCATCCTTCTCGTGGATCACCGGCAGGTCCATAAGGATGGATGCCGGGGTGAACCCGCTCTCGAGCGCCGCGCCGTAGATAAAGGGCTTGAACGACGACCCGGGCTGGCGCTTCGCCTCCATGGCATGGTTGAATCCGCCTTCAACAAAGTCATAGCCGCCGACCAGGGCGCGCACGTATCCGGTGAACGGCTCGATCGATACGACCGCGCCCTCCACCAGCGGCGTCTGCTCCAGGAGGAACGAGGCAAGCTGTTTCTTCCTGTCGTAAGCCTTCAGGCGGACCTTGATGATGTCTCCGGGCTGAACGAGAGCGGCCGGTTTTTTGAACTCGTCGGGCGCGTCCTTTGTCTTCTTGTGAATGATAAGCGCCCAGGCCATGTCGTCATGCGCGATGTAGCCCATCATACCGCGGCCCTTGACCGTGATCGAGGAATCGTCGACCGCGAGCACATGGGCATTGAACGATTCTCCGGGCTTCACCATGACGTGGAGCGAGCTCCAATCGATCGGCGCGGACTTGAGCTGTTTGAACCCGAAGCGGCCGCGGAAGCCCTGCCGCTTGTCGAGCGCGCGGAGTCCCTCCTTGAGCGCGATGCCCGCGGTACGCTGAATGTCCATGTCAATGGAGGTGGTGACCTTGAGCCCTCCCTGGTAAAGCGTGTCAGGCCCGTATTTCTTCTCGATATATTTCCGGACATAATCGACGACGAACGGAGCGATCTCTTCCAGGGGCCTCAGGTTCTCAAGGTTGAGCGGCTGGTCATAGATCTTTACGCTCTTCTCCTCGGTGAGATATCCCTCCGCCACCATTCGCTTCAGCACATGCTTCTGCCGGAGCTTGGTCAGGTCGATGTCGCTGTAAGGCGAAAAAGCCGAGGGAGACTTGGGGAGCCCTGCAAGGAGCGCCGCCTCCGCCTGGTTTACCTCCCAGATGTTCTTGCCGAAATAGGTCTTGGATGCCATCTGCACGCCGTAGGCGCCGTGCCCAAAGTAGATCTTGTTCAGATAGAGTTCGAGGATCTCGTCCTTCGTCAGCTCCTTCTCGAGCCTGCGCGCCAGGATGATCTCCTTGATCTTGCGCTTGAATTTCCGCTCCGGCGACAGGAACACCACCTTGGTGAGCTGCTGCGTGATGGTGCTGCCGCCCTGCGACACGCGGACCGCCATGATGTTCTTGAGCGCCGCCCTCAGAATACCGCGATAGTCTATGCCCGTGTGCTGGAAGAAGCGAGGGTCTTCGGTCGCCAGGAGCGCGTTCACCATGTACTTCGGTATGCGCTTGAGGGGTACGTAGATGCCCTTCTCGATCTTGATCTGGCCCAGCACCCGGCCGTCCTCGGCAAGGATCGTCGTGCCCGGGCTTGGCTTGTAGTCCTTGAGCGACTCCACGGTCGGCAGACCGAACGAGAGAATGAAGAACAGGAACGCGACAAAGAGAACACCGGATACGAAAGCGATCCCCAGGAGCTTCAATGCCTTCCCGGGAGTAAGATGCTTGAGCCACGGCACCGCGATGGTGAACCAGAATATCTTGAACTGTTCCCAGGCGGATCGAGCCAGCTTGGTGACCGTTTCACGGGTCGTTTCCAACCATTTTTTCATCATATGTATCGGCAACCTCAGGGTATTTCGCTCTTTTTGAGCAGTGCCGAAAATAATAACATCCCGGAGGGATAAAATCAAACGAAAAGTGTGTTTGAGAGGCATTATCGTGTCATAAAAGATTCATTACGAAGAGAGTGACATTGACAATAATCAGATAGGGACCGCCCTGAGCGCGTTGAAAAGCCTGGCTTCATTGACAATATGCCGACTGTCTGATAAAATCAATGCATCAATAATCGGAACGATGCGGCAACCACTATCCGATTTCCCCGGAAGCCCTTATCCGGGACCCGGGACCGTTGAAAACCGCTGGATTCCCGATGAACGCGTTCAGGAATGACGACACTATGCAATGTGACGGTTAAAAACGTATCGCGGTTCAATTCCAAGCCATCTGAGCAGCACCCAATAATTACTATATCAACCGTTTACGACGAAAAGAGGCGCCCTTTCATGGCATCACGTCCCGGCTCCGACCATATGCGTTATAAGATGGTTCTCCTTTTCATCATGCTTGCGCTCTGCATAGTATCTGCGGGATATCTGTACTACCTCACCCAAAAAGAACATATTAAAAAAAGCATCCAGAACGAGTTGTCCGCCATTGCAGACCTCAAGGTCGATCAGATCACCACCTGGCGCAAGGAGCGTTTGGGAAATGCCACGGTGATCTTCAAAAACACGTTTATAGCAGCGGCGGTCCGGAAGTTCCTGGAAACTCCCGAAGCACCCGGGCTCAAACAAGAGCTGCTTGACTGGATGAAGTCCCGCGCGGAGACCTATGACTATAAAAGCGTTTATCTCGTTGATGCCCAGGGGATCATCAGGATCTCAACAATAAAGGGTGACCGGCAATCGCAGTTGGACCCGCCGACAAGAAAAGCGCTTTCTGAAGCGTTTAACGCGAAACACGCGGTCCTCTCCGACATTCACAGCAAACCTGCCTCCACAGACATTCATCTTGACCTCGTCGCCCCCTTCATTCTGCGCAAAGGATCTTCCGACGTCCTGATCGGAGCGATCGTATTCGACATAGACCCGCACTCATTTTTATACCCCTTAATCCAAACGTGGCAGGGTCAGAGCGAGACAGCGGAAACCGTTCTCTTGCGCCTTGAAGGACGGGATATACTTTTTCTCAATGACCTCCGCCATCGGGAACAAACCGCCCTCACGTTCAGGATTCCGCTCGACGAATCAAAGATGCGGGACATCGATGCCGCCCGGGCCGGGAATAAGGGCGTTGTCGAACAACGTGACTACCGAGCTGTGCCGGTGCTTGCCACCCTGCGAGTTGTCCCCCAGACATCCTGGTTCCTGGTCGCCAAAATGGACCTCACGGAAATTTACGCGCCTATCGTCACACAAGCCCGGCAGGTGACGTTCGCGAGCGTCCTCCTGATCGCGGCCACAAGCCTGGCCATCGTCTTCTGGTGGCGCAAAAAAATCACGGAGTACGCCCGGAAGCAGTACGATGCGGAACTGGCGAGCAAAGTGCTGTCACAGAGATACGACTACCTGAGCAAATACGCGAATGACATAATCCTTCTCTGTGACCCGGAGGGGAAAATATTAGAAGCAAATGACCGGGCAATAGCGGCCTACGGCTATTCACGCGACGAACTGCTCCGGTTGCATATCAGGGACATTCGCTCTCCAGAAACATGGCCTGATATTACGGGACAGATGCAACAGGTGCGGGCGCAAAGCGGGATGATCTTTGAGACCGTACACCTGCGAAAAAACGGAGAGGCATTCCCGGTCGAGGTCAGTTCACGCCTTATCGACAGCGACGGAAAGATTTTATTTCAGAGCATCATCCGGGACATCACCGAGAGGAAACAGGCGGAAGTTGCCTTGATCAACGAAAAGAACAAGTCGCAAGCAATCATCGCGGCCATTGGCGACGGGATCAGCATCCAGGACTTGGATTTCAGGGTCATATACCAGAACCAGGTCGACAAAAACCTCCATGGCGATCATATCGGAGAATATTGCTACCAGGCCTATGAACAGAAAGACCAGACCTGTGATAACTGCGCACTGGCGGCATCATTCAAGGACGGCATGATCCATACAACGGAGAGAACGGTCCAGACCGCCAATGGGCCGCTCCATGTCGAAATAACGGTATCTCCGCTTAAGAACGAATCCGGGGAGATCGTTGCGGGGATCGAAGCGGTCAGGAATATAACGGGACGAAAACAGCTGGAAAATTCGCTGAGAGAGCGTAATGTCTTTATAGAAGCGGTCATGGACAACCTGCCGATCGGACTTGGGGTGAACGATATCAAGAACGGCAAAGCGATCTATATGAACTCCGCCTTTGAAGAGATCTATGGCTGGCCGGATACGGTTCTGGTGAATGTAACGGAATTCTTCAGTCATGTGTATCCTGATCCTGTTCAGAGAAAAGCAATAAAGGAGAGAATAATCACTGATATCGCCACGGGCGATCCATCGCGTATGCGATGGGAAAACATGGAAATTACGACGATGACCGGAAAAAAGAAGCTTGTCAATGCCGTCAATATTCCCGTATTCGAGCAGAACATGATGATCTCAACCGTTCAGGACGTCACCGCGCGCAAGCAATCGGAAAAGCGGCTCATCATGTTGAACGAGTGTCTTTTAAGTTTCGGTCCGAACCCGGATGAGAATATCAACCGGCTGGTTGCCTTGTGCGGGGAACAACTGGATGCCGCCTGCGCGATTTACTATCGTCTGGAAGGGGACACCTTATACGCGCTGGGGCAATGGAATACGCCTCCGGATTTTGAACCCAGAGCTAAACCCGAAGGCCATTTTTGCTACGATATTATAAAAAAAGGAGGACAGGATGTGTGCGTGATCCGGGACCTTCCGGCCACTTCCTACGCACAAACAGATCCGCACGTGAGCAGCTACGGATTAAAGACCTATATCGGCAAGGCCGTGTCCTTCGGCGGCGATTTCGTCGGTGCCCTCTGTACTGCCTATCAGATCGACCCCATGCTTTCCGATGTTGAGCTGAAATTTCTGGAAATAGTTGCATCCGCTGTCGGCGTCGAGGAAAGCCGCAAAGAGACGATCAGCGCCTTGCGGGAAAGTGAAAACCGCTACAAGCGGCTCGTCAGATCAGTGACCGATTATATCGTTACCATCGACGTTGAGAATGGGCGCGCCATCGCAACGTATCACAGCCCGGGGTGTGTAACCGTAACCGGCTACACCTCGAATGAATACAATGCAGACCCAGGCCTCTGGTACCGCATGATATTCGATGGGGACAGGAATACCGTCATCGAACAGACGAACGCGGTCCTGTCCGGGGCGCCCGCCGCTCCCTTTGAGCACAGGATCATTCACAAGGACGGCTCTATCCGCTGGGTCAGGCACACGCCGGTTTCGCGCGCCGACGGCACAGAACAGGTGATCACCGTGGATAGCCTGATCACCGACATCACTCAGCTGAAACTGCTCGAAAACCAGCTGCGCCAGGCGCAGAAGATGGAGGCTGTCGGTCAGCTGGCAGGCGGGATAGCTCATGACTTCAATAATATCCTGACGGCGATCATCGGATACAGCCACCTTCTCCTGATGAAAATGGATGCGGGCAATCCGGATCGTCCCTTTGTGCAGCACATCATTGCATCATCAGAACGGGCGGCGCATCTGACGCAAAGCCTTCTTTCCTTCAGCCGGAAGCAGGTCATCGACCTGAAGCCGATCGACCTGAACGACATCATCGGGCGGACGGAACATCTGCTGGGAAGAATCATCGGCGAGGACATCGAATTCAAGACCATGCTCGCGGAAGAAGGCCTGCCGGTGCTGGCCGACGGCATGCACATCGAACAGGTGCTGATGAACCTCGCGGCCAATGCCCGGGACGCCATGCCGAACGGCGGAATGTTGCGCTTGGAATCGGGAGCGTTTAAAATGGGAGAGGATTTTATCAGGACCCATGCCTACGGCCGGCCCGGGACGTACGCATGCCTGTCGATAACGGATACCGGTATCGGCATGGATGAAAACATCAGCCGCAGGATCTTCGAGCCCTTCTTTACAACCAAGGAGGTCGGGAAAGGCACGGGACTCGGTCTCTCTATGGTATATGGCATCATAAAGCAGCACCACGGTTATATCGAGGTATACAGCGAACCGGGAAAAGGCACAACATTCACGATATACCTTCCCTTGCTCGCCACGGCTGCCGTCGAAAAACCGGCCACTGCTCCCGCCGAGCTCGCGCGGGGAACGGAAACCGTGCTTTTAGCCGAGGATGACAAAACCGTACGCGACCTCGCCGGACAGGTATTGGAAAACTCCGGCTATCGGGTCATTGCAGCCGCTGACGGTGAGGAGGCTGTGGGGAAGTTCCTCGATAACAGGAAAGGGATAGATCTCCTCGTATTCGATATCATCATGCCGAAGAAGAACGGAAAGGAAGCGTATCTGGAGATAAAAAAGATCCGCCCGGATATCAAGGCCCTGTTCATGAGCGGATATACTGCGGACATGGTGTTCAAAAAAGAGACCCCCGAGACGGATTTTGATGTTGTCTTGAAACCCATCAGCCCTTCGGATCTTCTGAAGAAGGTTCGGGAGATACTTGATAGATAATAGTTCGGAGTGATTAAATACAGTTCGGAGCAATGAGTTCGGAGTTGGGAGTTGGGAGTTGGGAGTTGGGAGTTGGGAGTTGGGAGTTGGGAGTTGGGAATGCACAATGAACTCATGAAATCTCTTTAAAGGCAATTCTCACCTAACTAATGCAAGCGCATAAAATATTGTTACATGTAGGGCAAGGCTTTAGCCTTGCTTTAAGCAACCCTGAAGGGTTGCCCTACAAATGATATAACAACAATTATTGCGTTTGCTATAATTACTCCGAACGCAGCCTGCCCTCGAACGTTTCTATCGGGGGAACTGATCACTCCGAACTCTTCCTGCTTCTCAGGAAGGCGCCGAACTTCATATCCACCTTCATGATATGGTCGACGATCCAGTCCACCACCACCTGGTTCGTGGTTGCGGACAGATCATAGGAGACGCCCTGCACCCGGGGAAGCGACGCCTGTTCCTTCAGATCGGCAAGCACCGCAAGATATTTTTTGTGGTCCTCCCGCTGCTCCTCCAACCCGCCATAGTTCGTATCGCGCATGTGTTTTTCCTCCTCGGAGAAGTGGACCCGCGCGTAATCATCCAGGAACTTGATCGTCCCGTCGATCTCGGACTTGCAGCGTTGCTGTTTTATGGCGATGACCAGGTTATTGATCCGTTTGAACAGTTCCTTGTGCTGGCTGTCGATGGTGCTGATGCCGGTCGCCAGTTTCTCCGTCCATTTCATGATAATTCTCCTGATGTCGCGTGGTGGATACTGGATAGTAACAAGCACGGGGAAGGATGTCAAGGGAAGGAGAATATATTGTGTCTGCTGTGGTTCATCCCCGCACGTGCGGGGAACATACGTCCAGATCGCCGAGACCTGTTCCGGTTTCCGGTTCATCCCCGCACGTGCGGGGAACATTTATATCCAGATGCAATTCGTGTCCATATCCACGGTTCATCCCCGCACGTGCGGGGAACATATTACCTGGACTGAGCGGGCAAATCCGAAAAACGGTTCATCCCCGCACGTGCGGGGAACATTTACACCTACCTCAGTTTAAAACCACATTCAACGGTTCATCCCCGCACGTGCGGGGAACATTTCATAGCGATTTGCACCATGATCGGCATTGCCGGTTCATCCCCGCACGTGCGGGGAACATCGGTGATCGACGAGGCCGCGTTCCACGACGATCGGTTCATCCCCGCACGTGCGGGGAACATGCCAAATTACAACGCCCAGCCACACCGTCCGGCGGTTCATCCCCGCACGTGCGGGGAACATGCCGGATCTCCCAGCACGATCGATTTGATCGCCGGTTCATCCCCGCACGTGCGGGGAACATCATTGCGCGCGTCTCCTTACATTAGTTTTTGACGGTTCATCCCCGCACGTGCGGGGAACATGCATCTACCTTGTCACCAAAGCATTCCTTCCTCGGTTCATCCCCGCACGTGCGGGGAACATGACTTTTGTGCGTCTGAATGACAGCACATCCTCGGTTCATCCCCGCACGTGCGGGGAACATGCAGAAAAAACATCGCGTCCGCAGTCGCCAGACGGTTCATCCCCGCACGTGCGGGGAACATTGTTCATGTTTTCCCCCTGTAGGCTTTACTTCCGGTTCATCCCCGCACGTGCGGGGAACATATGTAGACCATCTCGTCAATGTCCATCTCGTGCGGTTCATCCCCGCACGTGCGGGGAACATTCTCCGGTGCCGGGTTGACCGGCTATGGATACCGGTTCATCCCCGCACGTGCGGGGAACATCTGAGGGGAGAGGATAAAAGGGAAGGGAAAAGCGGTTCATCCCCGCACGTGCGGGGAACATAGCTTAACGCAAGGATCACCGCCGATATCAGCCGGTTCATCCCCGCACGTGCGGGGAACATACAATAGAAGTGGTCGCCAGGCACGCGGGCATCGGTTCATCCCCGCACGTGCGGGGAACATCATGAGAACTGCTTCGACGCGAGGATGACGGACGGTTCATCCCCGCACGTGCGGGGAACATTCGGTCGTGGATGTTTTTTTACAGAATGGGCACGGTTCATCCCCGCACGTGCGGGGAACATGGACTCACCGAAGGACAGTGGCTCTACCTCTACGGTTCATCCCCGCACGTGCGGGGAACATTCAAATATCACTACGATACTCCTCCGGAAACACGGTTCATCCCCGCACGTGCGGGGAACATATCTCCGGGCTTTAAATATTCCGTCAAATGGACGGTTCATCCCCGCACGTGCGGGGAACATTTCATCTATTCGCGGCGGCATCGCCATAGACCCGGTTCATCCCCGCACGTGCGGGGAACATTGTGCTATGTCGTCCTCGTAAATATCCCCAGCCGGTTCATCCCCGCACGTGCGGGGAACATCCGCACAAGGAAAGGGGTAATGATATGAACTACGGTTCATCCCCGCACGTGCGGGGAACATGAGCCGACCGAGCCCCCTGCGTTCGGTGCAGGCGGTTCATCCCCGCACGTGCGGGGAACATATAGCAACGGGCAGACTCGAGATCAAGCCGAACGGTTCATCCCCGCACGTGCGGGGAACATAATATGACTTTAATCTCTGCCTTGTATCGCACCGGTTCATCCCCGCACGTGCGGGGAACATCCGGAGAAAAGCCGGGGCACCGGCAGCACCATCGGTTCATCCCCGCACGTGCGGGGAACATGGAGGCCGTAGATGTCGAAGAAAATAAAACATCGGTTCATCCCCGCACGTGCGGGGAACATTAAAGCTGAGATGGCGTCCCGTTCGACAACGACGGTTCATCCCCGCACGTGCGGGGAACATCCAAGGCCGGTCAGTCCCCGCTGCGAAGCGGCCGGTTCATCCCCGCACGTGCGGGGAACATCTTTGCCGGCAGCTACAGATAGGTCTATTTCGCGGTTCATCCCCGCACGTGCGGGGAACATATATGAGGATGGGTCCTTTGGCCAAGAATAACCGGTTCATCCCCGCACGTGCGGGGAACATTCATCCAGAAAAGAACGACGATGATGAACCCTCGGTTCATCCCCGCACGTGCGGGGAACATAAGTGCCCGCCATCACCGATGAGGACAAGGCGCGGTTCATCCCCGCACGTGCGGGGAACATCTGGGGATTCGGGACAAAGTGGGCGTCGAAGCCGGTTCATCCCCGCACGTGCGGGGAACATATAACAGTCGCGTTACGCTCATAATCCCGTCCCGGTTCATCCCCGCACGTGCGGGGAACATTTTTTGATCCACAAAACGGGCAGGGCTTCAACCGGTTCATCCCCGCACGTGCGGGGAACATAAGATCCCGAAGCCCGGCGGAGGCTATATCCACGGTTCATCCCCGCACGTGCGGGGAACATTCGGCGGTGGTCCAACATACTGCGTCGGCAACCGGTTCATCCCCGCACGTGCGGGGAACATGCCAGCTGCCGTTTCATGACGGCAAGCTCCAGCGGTTCATCCCCGCACGTGCGGGGAACATATTGAAACATTCGGGCAGGTCTTGCCCTGCGCCGGTTCATCCCCGCACGTGCGGGGAACATTCTGCTGGAGCAGCACCCCGGGGATGCTTTTGCGGTTCATCCCCGCACGTGCGGGGAACATCGATCATCCTGTGATGCCAAAGGGGAATCTCTCGGTTCATCCCCGCACGTGCGGGGAACATTTCAAGAGACTCGGAGAAATACGGTCTAACATCGGTTCATCCCCGCACGTGCGGGGAACATTCCCACGTTATCAGCCAATATTGCCAGTGGTGCGGTTCATCCCCGCACGTGCGGGGAACATGGTATAGGTTATGGCTTCATCGAGGCCGAACGCGGTTCATCCCCGCACGTGCGGGGAACATGTCCGCTTTCCAACCGGCCAATATAATTTCTACGGTTCATCCCCGCACGTGCGGGGAACATTGACATGGGCGGCCTCCTTGTTACCGTTTGTTCGGTTCATCCCCGCACGTGCGGGGAACATGGTAATCACAACCCTCCCGAGCGCACTTTCCTCGGTTCATCCCCGCACGTGCGGGGAACATAACAATACCTGCATGGTAAAGTGAACCGCTGGCGGTTCATCCCCGCACGTGCGGGGAACATGAGGTGTTTCAGGCCCAAGAAGAAATGAAGCGCGGTTCATCCCCGCACGTGCGGGGAACATTGCCGATAATTTATTTCCGTGAAATCGGTTGCCGGTTCATCCCCGCACGTGCGGGGAACATACTTCCGCTACCTCCCCGAAATCATGAAGCAATTTCGAGGGTCAGTAATCTACCGAACAAAATGCCATAAAACTACCCATCACGTCACTTATGAGTCTGCACCAATTGAAGCCCCGTTTCCCGGTAGAAACGATACGAGCTTGATGCCGTCCATTTCCTTCGGTATTCTACGATTTTTGCCAAGAGTCATAAAGTCAAAACCCGATTCCGTATTCGTCGTCCAGGCCATGACCACATTCCCCTCCTCCATTCCCTTTTCAATCTGTCCCCAAATCATTTCACGCACACGGCGCGAAACCTTTCCGACATAGACCCCGGCCCGCACTTCGAGCAGCCATATTGCCAACCGTCCCCGTAAACGAGGCGGCACATTCTCAACCACGATGACCAGCATCTCCGATACCCTCCTTATTGGGTATTGCAGGAGCAACAGCCTCTTCATGCGGCTTCGGCACTTCCAGACCACCAGCTGCTAAAACCTGTTCAATGGCGGGGATTATCCGTTGAAGCACTTTGGATTGCCTGAATGCATCCCGGCAGGCTATTCGAACGTCTCTCTCCGGATTACCGGGGTTCCTAGCCGCGATTCGGAACGCCACGGGAACAACGGTTTCGAACTTGAAAATGTCAGCGATGTCATACACAAAGGACTGCGGCTTGCCGGTATGGATGAAACCAATAGCCGGGGCATACCCAGCAGCCAGAATCGCCGCCTCGCTGATACCATAGAGACAGGCCGTTGCGGAACTGAGGCACCGGTTCGGCACGTCACCACTCCCCCATTCCGTGTGATCGTAGTTTCGATGTTTCCATTCAACCTTATACTGCTTTGCAAGTAGATCATACATCTTTCGGACCCGGACACCCTCGATGCCGCGCAGTTGTTCCACGCTGCGTCTTTCCGGCGGTTCTTCCTTAAATCGCATGGCGTACATTTTGCGGACGACTTTCAATCGGGCATTGTCATCCAGCGCCAGCTTTGCCTGATAGAGAAGCCGATCCGCTCGCGCCCCTCCCGGCTGGCCCGAGGCATACAGCCGCACCCCACCGTCACCAACCCAAACGAGCAGACACCCCACCCGCGAAGCGAGCGTCACCGCCGCATGGGACACCCGCGTCCCCGGCTCCAGCATCAGACACGCCACTCCGCCCACGGGAATGTGCGTCCGCACGCCTGTCTTGTCCACGATCACAAACGCGCCGTCAAGAACGTCGAGGTTCCCCTTCTCCACGAATAGGACCGAAACACGGTCCTTCATAGGAATAGGCTTAAGCGGTGGGAGAATGAGTTCGGTCATAATGATGTCACTTCCTTCTTGACTTCATATACGGCATTGCCGTATACTTGGTCATGCTCTGGGAATTCATTGAACTGCCGCCCTTTGCCGAATTGAGAGACGCACTGTTTACCGATGACGAGTTTATCTCTCTGCAAGAATTTCTGTGCGAGCATCCCGAAACGGGCGATGTCATCCCCGGAACTGGAGGCTGCCGCAAAATGCGCTGGGCCGCCAAAGGAAAAGGGAAACGCGGCGGCGCACGAGTCATCTATTATCTCCGGACTGCTGAAGGACAGATCGTTCTGGTCACGGCATACGGAAAAGGAGATCGCGACGACGTGCCACGGCCATGGCTGAAACGAATCAAGGAGGTGTTTGAACGTGAGCAAAGCTAAAGAAGCAGTACGCCGTTTCATCGAGACCATTGACAAAGGCGGTAAGGTTGAATGGGCGCGAAAGACCCGTTTCATTCCCAAACCGGATGGATCAATCCGCCGTTTAGTAACGCGCAAGGACGGGACCGTGGAGAAAGACGAAATCATTCCAGCGGATAGGGCGCTGGTGGCCGAAGCCCGCGCAAAGACCGGCCTGTCGCAGGACAAATTTGCAACGCTTCTCGGCATTTCCGCGCGCACCCTCCGCGACTGGGAGCAGGGCCGCCGGTCGCCGTCGGGCGCGGCCAAAACACTCCTCCGCATAGCAGCCAAGCATCCCGAAGTGCTGCGCGAGGTGGCGTAGCGATACATGTGATCTTCCTTCAATATCATCTTCAAGCTACCATCGAAAGGAGTGGTACAAATTGTACCCCTCCTTTTTCTGTCTGCCGTAATGAAGGGTGGTGGCAATTTGCCGCCCTCCTTTCCCCGATTTTCAGTCAACATCATCCTGTGACAAAATGTCACGACTTCACATCTGTATTCATTGCGCATTCCTTTTTAACCGGGGGCTTTATTTTTGCCACAGCCTGTGGCAAAATTGGACCGAGTGCGGGATAGGCGCGGTAAAAGGCTATCATCCTCCCTATATTCCGCTCGGAAAACCCTTTTATTTCAGGAAGCTCATTGCGGAGATCGCGCGCCAGCCGGGGTATGACCGCAGCTCCCCAGCCCTCCCTGTGCTGTCGCTCTTGAAGCATTCTACCGATGTCCCAATACATGTTGATCAACTCAGCATTGGCGGACAGCATGGCCCGGGTCTGCCCCTGCCTGATGCGTTGTTTGATCTGGCCGAGCAGTTCGGCATAGTGGACAAATGGTTGCGGCATATTTTGAACTCCTCAATCAGCCTGTGGTTGAGAATATTTCAGTTGTACGATTTTATCGGACAACTGAGTTGTCGACATAATGTCTACGACTGAACTCCTCAAGGAGGGGGACAGGATGTCCCTACCCTTTACCAAGCTCCACAATGAAAGAACCATTTATCAGCAACTGTCCGGTTATTTCGGACGGTTCGATAAAGGGGGGTGGCAATTTGCCCCCACCCTTTTTCCGGAATTTCAGCCAACGTCAGCCCGTGACAAAATGTCACGACCTCACATCCCAACCGCACGAGCCCGAACGCTCACACCCGCCTCACCAGCATGAGCCCGCAGCCGAAGCCTTTGGCCTATGCCCTTGCAAGAGAAAGCATACCACACCCGAATGCTTTGGCTGGACCTACGCCGCTTTGCACCAATTCCACCATGGCTTCCGGTTTTGTTACCGCGAGGACACCCTGAAAATTGACAGGCTGTATCTTCCCAGCCCTGTCTTCCTTGCTTTTCCTGAATCGGAGCGATGATACGGGATCAATAACAAGGGACTCGATTGTTGCTGCATCCCCAAATTTCCGTTCTATCCATGAGCGCTGTTCCTCCTCACGCACAAGTGGCACACGACATTTCTTTGGATCTCCTTTGGTGTTTTTCCGTCCACCTTCATCGATGATAGTTTTCACCGGGTTGGCAACAAGAAGAAACCGCAACCGCTGGTCAGCCAGCATCGATAACGGATATTCCCTGGAAGCCAGTATTCGCGCAAATTTTGATGAAGTTTCCGGCTCTCGTGCCGATTGCATCAGTATCTCGGCTTGGTTTTGGTCCAACTGCCCGACACGGAAGAGAAAATCACGTTCAGCATCTTTCGCTTCAGGGAACAGATTCCATAATACGCAGTGAATTTCATAGGGATTGCGGCAGGCTGCCCCGGTTATCATGACTTTACTCAGATACATTGTCACCTCCGTGAACATAGAGGTTCCGCGCGGCAAACTGGCGCGGCTGATGGATGAGCGGTACGTCACGGACTCGCTTCATGCGGTCGCTCACCTTTTCTTCGCTATAGATCGTCCCGCCCGGCGGTTCTATTCCTTTGAAGGCTTCCAGAACATCCGATGATTTCTGTCGCGCTTGAAACAATGGCCGTGCAATCGGGCAACTGCGCCGTCCCAGGTACGGCGTGAAGAATGGCTGTTTTACCGATTTTTCCAGATCGTCCAGGCTGATTACGGCGTTTGGATAATTCCAAATCGCCACGGTAAATTCAGCATCATATAAGTACTCACGCCAGGTTTGGATGGTTTCGTGGCTCTTCAGCCCGGCATAATCTTCGCGAGCGTCTTTCACAGTATGATAGTCAGTGATCTTCATCACGCGCAATGGACGTTTCGTTCCATCTTTGCGGATTAAGCTCCGTTTGTCCAAGCGTACCGCCATTCCGACACTATCTGCCAATGTTTGAAGTCTCAGACGGTCGTTACGTTTGATGCCGAGGCATGCGCCGAGAAGCCCCAACATACCGCTTCTCGTGGGAAAATTGGCGGATGGTCGCAACCCCTCGAAGGTATGCTCGCCCCAAGCCTGCATAGGGCCGTGCAATTTGAGAATGAGAAATTCCCGCATGGTTACACCTCACCGTTGCCGAGCACCCACAACTTCAGCTCTTCCAGCGTTTTTGCGGCCTTCACTCCTGCTGGTGGTGCATCCGTCAGAGCGAACTCACCGCATCTCTCATCTAGACCATAGCCGGTGTGAACGGCCTGCCAGTATTTATGAAGCGCCTTGATCGAGGGTTTGAGAAACCCACCATCATCTTCATGCTTAACTGGCGCTTCAAAGGCATTCGCCAGCGAGACAGGAAGATCAGAGAAGGAAACCATTGCCATATCGGCAAGATTATGAGCGGCGAAGCTCTGCTGTTTTGCCGAAGGTACGACTGTAGCCATCAAGTGAAGCCAATGAGAGGCAATTACGAGAGCTTTTTTTCGACTCTCGGAAGTTTCCAGTGCCTTTACGTCGGAAATGAGACCAAGATTCATTTGTAGTTGCTTGAGATTGAGGCTGGCATATCTGTAGAAAACACCGCTGGAAAACTCCTGAGTGTCAAGATGACCGGAGCCCTTTTTTTGTAGATCATCCACCGCTGTGAACCAATCGATATCTGCATCCACTGCATGTGTTGTAACAGAATGCGCAACTGCCATAGCCCCGTCAATCGTTGTCATAAGGCCTGATGTTGCCATGCGTCCTGATAGCGCAACATCAACAGCAGACCCGACAGCTTTCGAAAGAGCTTCAGCATGTACGGCTATTCTATTTTCAATCTTCTTTGTATATATTTGATCCATGAAATACTCAGCATCCTTTTTCTTCTTTCCTTTTTGCTTTTCATATTTTTCCATTGCCTTTTGTCGTTCATCTTCAGCCAGTCCTTTTTGTTTGACTTCCTTGACTGCCTGACACAAAATCCTGAACTCTTCTTTTACCCAAGGAGCTACAGCCAATTTTTTCTCAGAGTTATCATTGCCTTCACTTTCTGAATCTTCATCAGTATCATCGTTAGTTTTTGTTCTTACAAAACGCTCCAGCGTTTCCTGAATAATGTTCTCTTCAAATTCACCGTTCAGCAGCTGTAAGAATTCTTCCTTTAGCAAATCCAAGTGCTTGCAACGGATGCTCGCTTCACCCAAATGGTTGCGATAATAGTCGCTAGTGCGCATGGTCCTCTTGAGACTCTGACTGGAGATACGCACACGACGCTTGCCGCCGAATACAGCGGACTTCTGCATATTCATATCGTCGCGATTGAGGCATGAGGGGCTGTGAGAAATCAGAATGTGAAAATTGATAAAATTCTTGTCCATGATTTTTCCCTTTCTTTATGGATGGTTTATTTTTCTCGACTGATTCATGAAATAGCCTTCTAGTAAGTCACGTTTACTTCGCTCGTTCCAATACCAAAGAAGCTTTGCCGACATGAACCAATCTGCGGATGGCTCAACCATCTGTAGTATTCGGCGCAATTGGATCATGTCATTAGGGGCATCGGAGCGGATCACCTGAAATAGCCGCTTCTCACTGACTTTTCGCCCTCCGGCGATAGCCTTGCCTAAGCTGTCCGCACCGTTCTTGTGCCTGATATAAGGCAGGCAGAAAATCAAACGCTGGTATGCTTGTTTTTCCCACTCCTGCTCAGCATTTCCACTGAACAAGCGGTAAAAGGCTGGCACCTCTATCAACTCCTGTGGCCTACGGACACGTCTAAGCTCAGCTTTTGCACCGGGTGGCAAATGTTCCCATACTTTATATAGCACCATGAAATCAGGTAGTTTCTGTTGTTCCATTGTCCCCTCCTTTATCTCGTTGTGGTTCAAGATCGTATAGTTTGTTCCGTAGATAAATTTTTCTTACAGCGACCATTGTCTTCATAAGTTCCGGGTCATTCAAGTAAGGCCTTACTGATTCTTCGAAAAGTTCTTCAGTAATACTTCTGAGTTCTTTTCGCATCTTAGTCAATACCGGTTCAGGATTTTCAAAGTCAATGCATGCAAGTGTGTTCTCAATTGTCGGTTCCGATCTGCGATAGAATTGGGTTACCGCAACTTTCGGCAATTCTATTTTGTCCCCAAGGCCCTTCAATTTGTGAGTCTTGTCCTTCATGCCTTTGCAAAAAAAGAATAGCGCCACTCTTATGGCTTCTTTGTAGGCAGTTCCTAATGAAACAATTTCATTAATTACATTTGTGTGCCGATCCCAACCGTGATTGAGAGTAAATACCTCGTGACGACGATCAACTATAGATGCCTTTCTTCGTACATAACCGCCTATTAGCAATCGTAGTTTTTGTGCTTTAAATCCATAGAGCTTTTTGGATTGAAGCACAACTGCCGCTGGCTCATACCCCTCAATTTTTCCTTGCGGGGATAATTGAGCTACAAACCTGTTCAATTGGGTCCATGCCGGCGCAGTAATGTTGAATGACATAAACCACGAATTAAAAGTTCCCTCTTTCTTGAGCTCCACAGTGCGCGGAGAATGCGGGTGCGGCCAAGTATTTTCTACGGAATAGTTTGAAAACTTGGCTTTCGAGAATCCCGGATAACCGTGCGCTATACTGCAGCCACAGCATGAACAAAAACTGTTTACGTCAATTGGGGGTAGCAACTCCAAATGCGCTGGTTGCCAGAAAAGACCGCGTACAAATCCAATATTTTGTGCATGATTTGTTCCTGCCTGGATAGGCTCCATCCACGTAGGCAACTGGCGATTGGTGCTATGATGCCATGGCATTATCCGTGCGACTTCACTGTCAGATAGCACATTAAGCCAGACAGTCTGACGGAGGTGGTTGCCCTGTACAAGTGTTGTGATTGGCGTTCCACCACGTAATGGATCCTTAAATCCACCACCAAACCCAGGTGTGCAGGTCGCCTGATTAAACAGGGCAATTGCAGCACATCCGCCACAGAGTTGTGCCGCCAAGCCGGGCTCATTCATAAAACAACAATTCTCTGCACCTGTAAGCCCTGCAAATAGTTTATCCATCTGCGTAATGATGCTTGCTGCGACCTTGCGCGTCTGCATAAAGGGGAATTTCGGGTGATTCAGGTTAAACCAGTCGGCACACGGATGGATAGTTGCATCATACTCCTCCGACGTAATTCTCTTTGCAATGCGACCTTTCAACTCGTCATCGTCTTTCGGGGTAAAGAGCGCCTGCGTCATGCAGATCAGCAACTGCACAGCAGCAAGCTCCATGTCATCCCTCGGCAGGCACAATTCCCACGCTTCGTTTCCGCAAAGGAGTTGTTTCAGCGAAATCTTTTTCATCGCTCCCGTGGGGAGCGGTCGAACCGGAATCCATTCTTCGATCAGCAAGTTCATTTCTTTTTCTCCAATCCGATGTCCTTGTGATAGCTGAACGTCACATCCTTTATCTTCCCTGTGTAGAATTCACCATCTTGCTCCATCTCAAGCCAGCGCCTCCCTTCTTTGTCGATTTCTTCGGCTCCGAAGCAATAGCCCCAAGATTTGGGAACCCCCACGCTATTCAATGATAATGCTTCGAGACTTTGGCGCTCATCCAGCGACTCCAGAACGGTCCCATCCATCAGCATCCGTCCCTGAGAAGTCCGGCAGTACGGGATAACCGTCCGGTTCATGTCGCCGTCACGCGTTACTGCCGTAATCGCCTCGTCCGTATCTGCAAACGGATTCATCCCCTTTGCTCTCTCAATCATTTGTTGTGCTAAATATCCCTTAACATTCTGGACTTCATCTCTAAATTTTTCATAACTCGCTGTCATATCATCAGGTTCATTTTCCCACGATTCTTCCTGATAAACCGACTCTATCCAGGTTCGATAGGCAAGAGGAAAAACAACCTCTCTTCCTGTTGCAGAAAGCAGTTTCTGTCCAGTACGCCAGAGTGAACGCTTGTTTGCGTAGATAACCCCATGCAGACCGTAACTATCGTCGTCAGGCAGAAGCACCGTGCATCGAGGCTTTTCGAACCCCTTCGGACGGGAAGGGCGACCATGACGATGCAACCGCCCCATGCGCTGGAAAAGGAGATCGACGGGACAAAGCTGCGTGATTAGCCAATCAAAATCAAGGTCAAGGGACTGTTCGATAACCTGCGTCGCCACAATAATACGCCCCTTTGCGCGGTCTCCTTTTGGACCGAAACGGGCAATAGCATCCAGTTCCTTTTCCCGGCGATGGATGAAACAGTAGCGGGCGTGGAACAGATCAACCGGCAAGGCAGTCATCGTTCTCAAGTGTCGGGCTAAACCCTGGGCAATATCAACCAGGTTGCAGACGATTGCCACCTGCGCGCCCTGCTCGGCGGCAGCCACAATACGACGAATCAAATTCTCGTCGGGCACAATCTGAGGAACGCGAATCGGCTCTACAATCACGGAATTATTCTGTGGGAGTTGGGATGGATCGAGAACGAAAGGCAGAATTGTCCGTTCGCCAGCCCAAGTCGCCAATGGATAGGGCGTCTCATCTCCTCGTTTCTCTAACTTTACACCCCAGGCATCGCAAAGCTGCTGCCGTTGATGCTCGGGAAGAGTTGCCGAGAGCAGCAATGCTGATCCACCTGCTTTGTGCTGTTCTCGCAATACCTCTTCCAGAAGACCGTACATGTAAGCATCATAAGCATGCACCTCGTCAACGATAAGAACGCTCCGTCCGATTCCAAACCCACGCACAAAGCGGTGCTTGACTGGAAGCACGGAAATCAGCACCTGGTCAACGGTGCAAACGCCGATCTGTCCCAAAAATACGCGTTTGCGGCTCTCAGCCAGCCATTCACTGCATTGCACCCAACCGTCTTCCTTTTCATACCCTTTGAGTGTTGCATGTTTTATTTCAGCAAATTCTTTATTAAAACGAGCCGAGCCGTGGGCCAACAGTAAGTTAAGATGATCAGCGAAGAGCAGTGGAGCAATTCGCCTGAGACGCCCGAGCATAGCATTAGCGGTGGCCTGTGTCGGCAAAGCGAATACAATTGAATCTGCCAGTCCAGCATTGATGAGTCTCCAGGCATAAGCAAGCGCCGCTTCCGTCTTTCCGCTGCCTGTTGGGGCCTCGATAATAGTCAAACCAGGCTCAAGCGGCAGTCTGTCTACTATAGTTTGCAAAGAGCGGGGCTGATCGTCATGCTCAAGCAAATCACTTACGCTGCCGTATTGACGTGGATGACCGATGATACCGGCAAAACGGAGGACCCGACGGGCATCGCCCTCACGTATCGCCTCGAAATACTCATTCAGCTCCATTGCCTGATAATGATAAACAAAATTGTCGGCATCACACCGCGACCCGAGCCAATCACTAACGGAACAAAAACCAGCCATGAGTGGTGAGCAGTCAGGAGGAGAATCGTTGATGGAGAGCCCAACGGGCTTTAAAAAGAGTTGCTCCAATGCCGCCAGCCATTCAGTTCTGGCTTCTCGGTCAACTACTGCTAAACGCCGGTCGCATGTCGGCGGCAATGACGCGATATCTATATATTCAGAAGGCCTTACGTAACCGTGATGGCCAGCGACAGCCTCCAGCCATGATTTCCAGTTCTGCCAAAGATTCGAGGAGGATTCTTCTGGATCATCCAAAAAACTCAGACCAGTGTTTGAGTCATTAGATTCAAGTCCGAGCATTCTTCCGTGATCTTTCATGAACCAGGCCAAGCCTCGTTCACCATGATAATACGTATGGCAATCATGTATCGCCGGAAGGGCATCGTAGCTTCCCGCGTTCGGATAGAGCGTCTGCCAGATAGGCCTAACACGAAGCTGAAAACGCACATCGAACTTGCCATAGTCATGCAGCGCGACAAAAAAGAGCACCCATGCGCGTAATTGCTCTTCCGGCAAACCGTTCCGGCGACGAAAAGAGCGACGGATGGTCGAACTGTCCTCCCACCATGCTGCAGCCACCGCCGCCACATCAAGGCAGTGATACGGCAAGAGATGATAACCATCTCCTTCCTTCTCCGCCTTACCCCAATACCGATAATAACTTTGCAATAAATCGTTCACCTTTTCATCATCTCCACCCACACTCTCGCCACCAATTGCGCGTCGTCAAGAGCGCGGTGGCGCATGGTCTGTTCAGGTATTCTGCCGAATAGGTGCCGGTAGACCGTTTCAAGTCTGTGATTCAACAGCTTCGGATACAGTCTCCTGCTCAGTTCCAGCGTGCAGTTATATGGATTCGTCAGCCCCACGCCAAGCCGCAGGAATTCGTGGCTAATAAATCCCATGTCGAATCTCGCATTATGAGCCACGAGCGTGCTGTCTGTGACAAACTTCCTGAATTCCGGCATAACCTCTTCCGCTAGCGGTTTACCGAGCAGCATCTCATTAGTGATACCGTGCACCTGTTGTGCAGCCCAATGAATCCGCTCATTTACTCTGATGAGCGCATGGAACTCCTCGCCGATTCGGTCCCCTTCAAGCACAACAGCGCCGATTTCAATGATCCGGTCTCCGCGCCTTGTCGAAAGTCCGGTTGTCTCAACATCTACCGCGATGAATCGCCCCGCCGCCTTGGAATACTGGTTTTGAACGCCATCTTTTATGGTTCTTGATTTCATAGTCTACCATGTGCCAGGCTCAAAACATGAGCCTGCTGCCACTTCAATTTCACCTGAAAAGCCCCCCTCACCTTTGTCCTCTCCCCCGAGGGGAGAGGAGAGGATAGTGCGATTTGAGCCGCCTGCTTTCTTCGAACTAATCTTCTGCTGCCGCAACAGCGCCTTGCCCAGCAAGTTTACGACTTCAGCCCGCAGAGACGCCGGCCCGATAACCTCCACCTCCGGCCCATGCTTCAGGATTTCCATAACCAACTCGCGGTGGTCCGCATACGGGACCTCAAGAACATAGTGCTCGCCGTCGAACCGGCCCTTCTGCTTTGGATGCCACGATTCATCGGCCACCCAGCGGCTGCGTTCCGGCGTAAAGCGCAATACTGCCGTATGCCTGGCTTTGCCCGCGAAGATGCCGAAGGCTGAAGCAAAATGAGCATTGAGTTTTGCGTCGGAGATTTCCCTAGCGGGCTTGTCGAGAACGTGCACCTGCTTGAGGCGGTCAACGGAAAAGCTCCTGAGCGCCCGTTTGGTGTGGTCCCACGCGTCGAGGTACCAGTTGTCCCGGTAGTGCGCCAGCCGCTGGGGGGAAACCACACGCTCGGTTGTCCTGTTGTCAGCACGGCCGTGATAAATGATGTTCAGGCGCTTGCGACGGAGAACAGCGTCCGCCACAGTGGGAAAGTACGCTGGATCGACACGTCGGGAAGCCATGCTCAAAATGCGGATGCGGCTGGTAATGTCTCCCTGGGAAGCGTCCCGTGACTTTAGTATTCGCTCTATGCGTTCACGCAACGGCATCAGATGGCTGTCGAGCAGGCCAGGCTGTATCTCGCTGAGCAGGCGCTGAACGGTCAAGAGCGCGTAAAGCTCGGAGGCATTGAACCAGAGGCCGGGGAGTTCGTAGGGATGCTCGCCTGTCGGCACATAATGGTAGCCTTCGGCGCCGCGGCCATACTCGATCGGCGCTCCCAGGCCATCCCGCATATGGCGAATGACCCGGTTGACTGTGGCGCGGGAGCATTCAAGGCGTTCCTGGAGGACAGAATGCGAAACAGGGTAGCGAGATTGATTGAGCACACGATGCAAACAGTAAATCCGGTCGAAAAGGTCCATGACGCTCCTTTCGTACGGCGCTTATGAAAAAGGCTACAGGCTACTGTCCGGCAATGTTGTCTGATGGGATGAAACGACTATAGTCCAGACGTGGGAAAAACTCAAGATGAGATTGCTGATAATTCTGCGGCGAGTGTTTCATGTAAGAATTGACAGCGTTTGATAAAAGCGTTAAGTTGATCATAATGAAAACAGCCGTGGTGAAATTCAGTTCGGAGTTATGAGTTCGTAGTTCGGAGTAATGTAATGAAAACCGCGGTAGAAATATATAAGTTCCTGCCTAAAACCAACTGCGGCAAGTGCGGCCTTCCAAGTTGTTTCGGCTTTGCCGCGAAACTTGCCACGCACCAGGCCTCACCGGATGATTGTCCTTCCATGACCGAGGCGGGGCGAGAAGCACTGCGGGAGGCGGACCATGGACAACGCAACTCGCCCGGCACGGTGTATGAGCAGGCACTGGCGTCCTTGCAGCCCAGGATTCAAGCATTGGATTTCGAGAAAACAGCGCGCCTGTTCGGCGTGATAATCACCGGTCCTGACACTTTTAAGCTCGAGTTCCTGAATGAAAACTACGTGGTCACGAAAGAAAAGATCCTGGACCCCACGGGCAAGGAACCGCGCCCCTGGATATCGATCCTCATCTACAACCATCTCTGCATGCCTGATCCACCTTCATTGTCGGGAGAATGGGTCACCTTCGGTTCGGTGCCTGCATCCCATGCCAAGGACAAGGCGTGGGCCGCTCATGTCGAGGACGTGATCGCTAAACATTTTTCCGAAAAGGTGGATGCGCTCAAAACCGCGTGCGAGCGGCTCGGGGGAGTTAAAGCGGACGTACCGGGAAACCACGACGCGGCCTATGCATTCAGGTTCTTCCCTCACTATCCCGCTCTATTGCTGTTCTCTGATGCTGTTCCTGATGAAGATTTCCCCGTACAATGCAGACTGCTTCTGGACAGGACCGCGCCGCGTTATCTGGACATTGAGTCGATGGTGGTTTTGGGAGAGGAGTTTGCTACGCGGCTTACAGCCGCGTAGTTCGGAGTTATGAGTTCGTAGTTCGTAGCTAGAGTGATTTCATGAGTCCAGTCAGCATTTTCGACAATTCAATGCACTGCGACCTTGATTGACTTCTTTCCTCGCTACGGACATAAGTTTGCCGATATACAATCTCGGTTATCGCAACGCATTCTCTGGCGGATCTTCGCGATATTTTGAGGTAGTGCTTGAATTCAGTTTTGCTGCCACCGCTTCCCTCCGCAATATTCAAGCATATCGAAGTTGCCGCTCTTCTGAATTGATCTGTCAAAGAAAATAACTCTTCCTTCGGAAATGTCTTCGTGAACTTATAAACAAAATCAACATATTCCAAAGCTCGTTGATAAACCTTCAGGTTTTCAAAATCAAACTTTTCTTCGCTCATTTTGCTCCCCACTTTTTCCAGTCTCCGAACTCCGAACTCATAACTCCGAACTATTTCTTATTCACGCTTAACCGCGTGAATAAGAAATTCCACATTCCCGTCTTGGCCCTGAATCGGTGAAGAAATTATACCCTTCACGTCAAGACCGATACTTCGGATAAAATCCTCGATTCTTTTGACTGCCGCATTTCTCGCGCCCTCATCCCGTACGATACCACCCTTACCTACCTGTTCTTTCCCCACCTCGAACTGGGGTTTGATGAGTGCGATGAGATCCGCATGCGGCTTGAGGAACTGCAGGATGGAAGGAACGACCTTTTCGAGGGAAATGAACGAGACGTCGATAACCGCGATATCAATGGGTTCAGGTATAAGCACAGGATCGATGTGACGAATGTTCACCCTTTCGATGACAACGACGCGCGGGTCCTGCCTGAGCTTCCAGGCCAACTGGCCGTAGCCCACGTCCACGGCATAGACCTTTGAGCATCCATGCTGGAGCAGGCAGTCGGTAAAGCCGCCGGTGGACGCACCCACATCAAGGGCAGTCTTGTTTTCCGCGGAGACCTTGAATTCCTTCAAAGCCGCTTCAAGCTTCACGCCTCCCCGGCTCACATAGGGAAGTTGCTCTCCGAGAATTCGGATTTCAGCGTCTTCAGGCACAAGCCCGCCGGACTTGTCCCGCTTCTGACCGTTCACGAGGACATTTCCGGCAAGGATCATCGCCTGTCCTCGCTCACGGCTTTCCACCAGGCCGCGCTCAACAAGCAGTCGGTCAAGACGAACTTTATTTGCTTTCTTGTTTTCTGGTTTATGAGCAGGCATAGTAACAATGAGCGAGACGTTGCCTCAGACCAACGATTCAGGCCCCCTCACCCCAGCCCTCTCCCCGATGGGGCGAGGGAGTTTATATTTCCTCTCCAATCAGGGGAGAGGATTAAGGTGAGGGGTAGTTGCCTGTAAATAAATAACTAAACTCAAAATTAGAGATCTAAGCTTTAAGAGCACGTTGATTTTAGAATTGAGCGTACCAGAAGCGGAACAGCCTGTCAACGGTCAATCATCTCATCAATTATCCATGGACACCTTTTACCGGCAGGATTAAACTATTAATCGATAAATACGTCTAAATAGCAAGAATGGAGGGTTTACCTATGAGAAGCACAAGCGTGTTATTTTGTCTTCTTGCCTTTATGGCAATACCCTGCGTTAACGCCTACGCCGATTCGCTTGACTGCAAGGGAGGAATTGTCTCTGTCGGCGATTCCCGCGTTGACCTGATGACGAAATGCGGTGAGCCCGACTGGAAAGACTCGCATAACGAAGAAATCAGCGAACGGCTTGACAAGGATACAAGAAACAAACTGATCGTCACTGTCGATGAATGGACCTATAATTTCGGCCCAAGTCAGTTCATACGGATTGTCACGATGAGAAACGGCAGGATTGCGGATATCCGGACCGGCGGCTATGGGTACAACAAGAGTACGAAGCCCGAATAACACGAGTGCAGCGATGAAATCGTCTCGATCTGAGAAGTGAGAAAAGCAACGACTACAGCACGCACCCCTCACCTTGTACTCCACTCCATGGAGAGGACAATCTAAACTCACCCTCGCCCTTGTGGGGAGAGGGTTGGGGTGAGGGGTTTTTCTCTCATCTCCTGCGCACCGTTTAATCCCACCTCGCGAACGCCTTGTGATACAGCTAACGCAGTTACGCCTCCAAGTGAGTACGCCCTGCCGGGCGCACCATAAAAAAGGGCCGAAATAAATCTCCGGCCCTTGACTGTTTCATTTCTATTTCACCTTCTTCGTATCGGGCTTAAGGGAGCTGACATTCCAAAGACCGATCCCCTGCCATACCAGTTACCAACTTAACGTCCCGCTTGTCGCCTTGACGTTGTTGGTTTCGTTGTACTCGTTTATCGTGCTGTCCGCATCGTCCACAACCAGTACATAATAGCTCTCCCCGGTAACTGCACCACTCGGTTTGTAACAGGTCTTGTTGCTCGTGCTGCTGCTCGATCCGGCAGACAACGAACTCACCGTGCGGCTGCACGTTCCCGTACCATTGGAAGCGCTTGCCAGGGCAATATCACCGGAACCATACGTCCTGTCTGTCGACAGGTAATACCTGATGGTGAAACTTCCGGTCCCACTGCTCCCCTGGTTATTCACCGTTTCACTCACCCGAACTGTGGTGGCGCTGTACTTCGTTGCATTCATTGCCGTGGGTTCAAGATCGATGCTGACGCAATTTCCGGACTGGCATGTGCCATTAGGAACCTCGGTACAGTCTGTTCCATCGGCAACCGATACATAGACGCATGCGCCAGTCTCCGGATCGCAAGAATCGTTTGTGCAAATATTGCTGTCATCGCATCGCACGACAGCATCATCGCAGAGCTCGACAACCGTTCCGCGAAAGATGAACGTAAAATTCACGCCGGCCATTGGTCCAGCCGGCAACACCTGTGAGTAGCTCATGCTCCAGGTTTTGTGGACGGGATCGCTCTGATCGATCTGATAGTCGTTGACGAAGATGCCATTTATCTGATCCCACGTGCATGATGGTAGGGTACATCCGGCAGCGCTGCCAAACGGGATTATACTGCCATTCCACGCTTCGTTGAATACCTTGAGCTCGGTTTTGTAAATACAGTCCGCCCCCGTACATGAGGTGCTATTGAATATGTTGAGGGTGCCGGACGAGCTTGTGAAAAACGTGGCGTAGCCGCCTGCGCCCCCCCACGCGTTGGTCAACTCGCCGTCTGTTGCAATATTCGAGATTTCCTGCCCGCCGGATGCCTGGGCCTTGCCTACCACGAAACCACCGTCTGTGCCTGGACCAAAATCAGTCCAGTAGATACTGCCAGGGCTTAGCTCCATGCCGAAGCACGACCCTGTTTCACACGGGGTATTCAGCCCTGACCCCGTACCCTGGTCGATGCCAAGTAGTGTCCCTGCTGGCAGGGAAATGCCAGGGAGTCCACAGGTTGGTGAGATTAGTGTGTTGAGACAAGCGCCCGTTGCAGTATCACAGGTGTCGGTTGTGCAAATGTTGTTGTCATTGCAGTTCTTTGACGTTCCGGGAACACAAACTCCACCGGCACATCTATCGCTCAACGTGCAGGCATTATTGTCGGTGCATAGAGCGGTATTATTCATATGTATGCAAGCACCTGTTGTCGCATTGCAGAAATCGGATGTGCAAATGTTGTTATCATTGCAGTTCTTGGCTTTTCCCTTGCAAACTCCGTTCGAACAAATGTCATTTTCTGTGCAAAGTTTGTTGTCGTTGCATACCGCCATATTGTTGGTGTGTATGCAAGCGCCTGTTTGAGGATCGCAGAAATCGTCTGTGCAGGCATTGTTGTCGTTGCAAACAATCGGGGTGTAGACGCACCCGACGGACGGATTGCACGTATCAATCGTGCAGGCATTGTTGTCATTGCAGACAATCGGTGTGTAGACGCAGCCGGTCGCTGTATTGCAGGTGTCGATGGTGCAGGCGTTGTTGTCATTGCAACAGGATATATCATATTCATCGGCGCCGATGTCAGGAGGGTTATCCCTTAACTGACCATCTAAATCGTCGATAACCAAGCCAGTGCTAACGCCCTTATCAATATATGGCGAACTACACATTAAATGAAAATCTCCTGAATCGGGAGCAACAAACATTGGATCAATGTTTTCCAAATTGCCACCGCCGGATTGATCTAAAAACAATTGATTAGAATAACCATTCCAACCGTTATTGTGGATAGAATTACTTACAACGCTTATAACGCTATTCTCCAGATAAAATTCTCCCGAAAGATTATTTGAGGAAATGTTGTTAACTAAATTCCAATTTGTGCAATTTTCATCTGCCAATACTGAATTGTATTTTACCGATGAAAATATCCTAAAACCAACTCCATGGTTGTTACTGGACGTATTGTTCATCACAAATACAGTAGAAGGCTCATAATCGCAATGATCGCCAGCCGTAAAGGATAATGAATAACGGTCTGCCCATGGAGTGAGAACAAAACCGTCTCCAGCATTCGCATATGAGACAGAATTGAAAACCTTATTACCGTTGACTCCTAAGATGTGAAATCCATCTCTTCCACTATGGTGGGACGAAATATTCCTCCAAATACCGTTTTCAGCAAGTCCGCCTCCAATTATTACACCTGTATCTCCAGAATAGCCAACATCTATATCTGCAATCTCCACAATTCCGCAGTTTCCATGTTCGTACCCATGGTAAAAGTAGCGCAAATTAGCACCATACAAGCTCATATGCGTACATCCTTCAATCCCAGTTGTCTGGCCACTTACACATTCAATGGGTAGGCTTGATGGGTCTATTGTATCGTTTCTATAAGTTATTATTTGCGTGGTAGGATCATAAACATATTGGTTATCATTCGTAATCGTATTGACTCTTTCAATTTTCTGTGGTGTTATTCCATCAATGTACAACGCAATAATATCAACGTTTGCCGTAGACGTATCTGAATACTGTGCACTATAAAGTTTCTCTGGACTTGACCCCGAAATCAAGTTCCAGCCACCAACCGGGATCTGTTGACTTCCATATAATTTTGCTCGTTTTTTTCCTCGTTCAGCAGGATTTTCAGTACTGCCGGTAGCATCAAAAAAGAAATTCAATCCACCAAGAACAAGAAATATATTATTCTTTCTTCGATAGGGGGTTTCTGTAGCCTTAATGTAAATATTAGGAGAAGGACCCCCTGGTGGTACTTGCATCGCAATGCCAAATACAGGAGCTAAAGACTCAAAAGCATCATTCCAACTAGTGCCACTGTTATTATCGGCTCCACCTTCATTGTTTACAAAATAATTTTCTGCATAACCATAACACACGGAATTGATCAGTAAAAAAATAACCACCCACAGAAATAAAAGATGCTTTCTTCTCATGTCAATTTCCTCCTCGTTAATTATTGCGATTTTCCCGACTTACATTATAGAAGATGTACCGAACAAAACGGCAGGCTGTTACGCAACAGGCGGTGAAGGATCCGAAGATAAGGGAGGACAGGCTTGAAATATTTTTAGAGCACATAATTGAACATCTCTCCTGATGATATGACATGCCGTGCCATCTATTGCCAGGGCCTCCACCAAAAGCGCGTGATCATCAAGTTTCCGCTCGGATGCGCTTTTCAAAGCATGGAGGGAATTGAGGGCATCATTCAATTTCAGGTCATTAATACTGACTGGCAAATCTGAATCAATGAGGTCATCAAAAAATACGGGAGAAGGGCACAAGGAATCCGTATAGGCATCAGCGAGCGGGGCTATCGCAAAAACAGTGAGGAACAGCAGGAATAACAGCCTGTATACCCTGCACTGGCGCACGTCACAATTCATGCTATTTTTCAACATGCGTTATTCCGCTTTCTTTGTGGAGCTATTCGATGAGGATCGATCCGAGCGAAGGGATTGCGCCCGCCGATACCAAAAAGCTTTTCTGATGTGGCAAAAGCGGCAGGTCTACTTACGGAATATTATTTTATAACATTGTTATACTATGATAGGAGTATGTTTGTCAGATATTGCTATTAATGTCAACTTTTTTATGAATAAAGTAACTGAGGGAGTTTGACTGAAGATTGAGGCATAAACTCTTCAACGGTAGTTGAGATCGCTTCATAATCTGGCTTTATTTCGTAACCCGGACAAGCCGGAACAAATTTACCACGAAGACACAAAGGCACGAAGAAATACATGCGTGACTTCAGGGTTTAACAATAGTGTTCCGGTTTTGAACGCGTTGTTTCACCGCAAGGGGAGATACCGCACTTGCCCTTCCCACTCACCTTCGAGACTGAACTCCGCCAGCAAAAGAATATCCTCGATAACTGATCCCATGGGAATTCCCCGGCTGACCTCAAAAACGCCCGGCATGGCCTTGCCCGCGCTGACGCGTTCATAGGCGTAGTGGGTGATTGTGCAGACATCGTGCGTAAGCAATACGCGCCCTTCGCGCGCCGCCCACTCTAAAACTGCCGGATCATCAGCGCCTGACAAACCGACATCCTGAACACGCACGATATCCAAGTTGGGTTTTCGACGCCGTAATCCGCGTACAATGTCATTATTGAGGTTTTCGTCGGCGAGCAAAAGCATGATCGCTACCCCTGAATGCGACGTGTCAGCAAGCGACCGCGCATGCCGTACGGGTCAAAGCGGGCTTCGTTTTGCTTTCGTACCGCATCTGCCTGGGTCCCTCGCTGCCGTACATAGGCATCTACTTCGCCCGAATGTCTCAGATAGTAGCCGATCACCGCGTAGATATCGGCAAGATTCAAGGATGGGTACTGCTGGACGATCTCTTCAGCCGTCGCGCCTTCAGAAAAGGCCGCTATCACCGTCTCCAATGTTACGCGCGTTCCACCGACACGTACAACGCCGTTTGAATCAGCGCGCAACGGAATGACTTCATTAGCAATTGTGATGGTCATGGAATTTACCTCCTTTGCATCCATATTATATGACTATTGCGGTTTCGTCTACATTATTTTATAGCGCGGCCAAGGCCGCAACCAATCCCCCTCACCTCTTATCCTCTCCCTCCCCCGATAAAAGCATTCGAGGGCAGGCTCCGGGGAGAGGAAGTGATGGAGAGGGTGCTTCTCCATCATAGTGATAGGGCTGAGGGCCTCCCGCAGTCCGCCTACACGTCCATTGCCCTGATCTGAGTCACCGGCGCGACCACCTTCAACCGGGTCTTCTCGATAAATTCCCTGACCGAAGCATAAATTCCATCGGCATCCAGACCATACTTCCGCCGGAGGATCTGCTGTGCTCCGTGCTCGATGAACGCATCCGGCACACCGATTCGATGCGTCTTGATCCCGGCAACGCTGTTTGCATCGAGGCATTCGAGCACCGCGCTTCCAAAGCCGCCGGAGAGGGCGTGCTCCTCGACGGTTACGATCCTTCCTGTCTTCTTTGCAACGGAAATGATCATCGTTTCATCGAGCGGTTTCACGAACCGCGCGTTCACCACTGATGCGGAGATCCCTTCGTCCTCAAGCCGTTTTGCGGCTTCCATCGACGGGCCGACCATGTTGCCGATTGCGATGATGGCGACATCGTTCCCGTTCCTGATCAATTCGGCCTTCCCGATCTCGAGCGTCTTCAACTCCTGGTCCATGGGAACGCCGCAACCGGTGCCGCGAGGATAGCGCACTGCCGAAGGACCGTTGTATTCCACCGCCGTCTTGAGCATATGCTGAAGCTCGTTCTCGTCCTTGGGGGCCATCATCACGATGTTCGGGATGTGGCGCAGGTAGGCGATATCAAACACGCCGTGGTGCGATGGCCCGTCCTCGCCTACGAGGCCGGCGCGGTCAAGCGCGAGCGTCACCGGCAGGTTCTGGAGACAGAGGTCGTGCACTATCTGGTCATAGGCGCGCTGGGTGAACGTGGAGTAGATGGCGGCAACCGGATGCATCCCCTCCACGGCAAGTCCGCAGGCAAACGTGACGCCGTGGGACTCGGCAATGCCCACGTCAAAGAACCTGTCGGGAAAGCGTTCGGCGAACTTGTCGAGCCCGGTGCCCTCGGACATGGCCGCCGAGATGGCGACGATCTTTTCGTTGTCCTCGGCGAGACTGATCATGGTCTGTCCGAACACCTCGGTGTAGCTCATGACGGACTGCTTTTTTACGGTAACCTTGCCCGTTGCCGGATCAAAGGGAGGCACGCCGTGATACTGCGACGGTCTGCACTCCGCGAACTCGCAGCCTTTTCCCTTTTTGGTAATAACATGCACCAGGACCGGCCAGGTGTATTCCTGGATATTCCGGAAGGTCTCGAGCATATGGTCGATATTATGGCCGTCGATGGGTCCGATGTACTGGAATCCCAGGTCCTCGAACAACATTCCCGGCACCATCAGGCCCTTGATAGAGTCCTCGGCCTTCTTCGCAAGATTGAACATGGACTCGCCTACCTTGGGGATGCCCTGCAGGAAGTTCTTGGTCTCCCGGCGCAGCCTGGTGTAAAAGTGCCCGGTCAGCATTCTGCTGAGATACGATGAAAGCGCCCCCACGTTCGGCGATATGGACATCTCGTTGTCGTTCAGGATCACGATGAGCTTCTTTTTCAAATGTCCCGCCTGGTTCAATCCCTCGAACGCCAGCCCCGCGGAGATGGACCCGTCTCCGATCACGGCGATCACGTGGAAGTCCTCTCCTTTGATGTCCCGTGCCGAGACCATGCCGAGGGCGGCGGAAATGGACGTACTGGCATGCCCCACATCAAAATGGTCGTAAGGACTTTCCTCACGCTTGGGGAAACCGCTGATCCCGCCGTGCTGCCGCAGTGTCGGGAACCGGTGCCGTCTGCCGGTCAGTATCTTGTGAGCATAGGCCTGGTGCCCCACATCCCAGACGATCTTGTCCGTAGGTGTATCAAAGGCGTAATGAAGCGCGATGGTCAGATCAACAACCCCCAGGCTCGGGGCAAGATGGCCTCCGGTCTGCGACACCACACTGATGATCTCCTTCCGGAGTTCCTCGGCAAGCGTCGGCAATTCCGCCGGGGGAAGCGTCCTCAGTTCTTGAACATTGTTCACTTTGTCGAGTATCATGGATACCTCACGTGATAAGGTTACGGTGACGACGCCGGTTTCGGTTAGGGATTCGTTGTTCGTCTTAAGGACGCTTCACGTTACCGACAGACGATACGGGCTTCGTTGCCTTCCCCTCTCTAATTTACCCTGTTCACAATATACTTCGCCAGTTCCCTTAGCGGGTCCGCCTTGTGGTCAAAATCCCTCAGGGAATGAATGGCCTTATCCGCAACCTCGTTGGCCCTCAGGCGCGATCCTTCGAGACCGAAAAAGCTGGGGAAGGTCCTCTTGCCTTTTTTCAGGTCGCTGCCGACGTCCTTGCCGAGCTCCTCCTGCTTACCCGTAATATCGAGGATATCATCAGCGATCTGAAAAGCGAGACCGGCCAGTTCACCATACCGGGTCAGGGCCTTGAGCCGTTTCTCATTTGCCTTCGCATAGATGGCGCCGACCCGCACTGAAGCACGGATGAGCGCGCCGGTCTTGTGAGTATGGATGTATTCGAGCGTGGGGAAATCGATCTCTTTGCCCTCGGACTCCATGTCAATCACCTGCCCTCCCACCATGCCGAAAACGCCGGACGCCGTGCTGATCTCTTTGATGGTGGTAATGAGCCTGTTCGCGGGGACCGCTTTTGTCCGGCGGGTATCGGACAGCACTTCGAATGCCATATTCAAAAGCCCGTCCCCCGCGAGGATGGCAATGGCCTCGCCATATACCTTATGGCAGGTCGGCCGTCCGCGCCTGAAATCATCATTGTCCATTGCGGGAAGGTCATCGTGGATCAGCGAGTACGTATGAATGAGTTCCAGCGACCCTGCCAGGGGAAGCAGACCGGATGTCCTCGCGCCAAGCGCTTCGGCAGCCGCGATGGCCAGAATGGGCCGCACCCGCTTGCCGCCGGCAAAGAGACTGTAGCGCATGGCCTCATGCACCGAGGGCGGGAACATCTTCGCAGGGGGAACGAGCTTTTCGAGCGTCTTGTCAACGATGACTTTTTTTTTGGAAAGGTATGATATTATGTCCATAGGTGAGAAGCAAGCTCCAATTATCAAGCGCCAAATTACAAATAAGCGCCAATATCCAAGCATCACATTCCAAACGTTTGGTCATTGCGATTTGTATCTACTCAGGTCAAAATCTGTTAGCCGCGAAAGAACCCCCGATAAGACATTTCGAGGGCAGGCTCCAGGATCGCAGAGAGAATTAAAAACTGAAATACATGGTTTCAGGCTGTTCTTTGAGTTCTTTGCGTTCTTTTGCGGCCAACCTGAGTAGTTGCTGTGATTTGGTAATTGGTTATTATTGGGAATTTGGAATTTGTTCCCTCATTCCTCTTCTTCAAACGGTTTCGCGACCATATTCCCGGCCTTATCTTTGAGCAGGATCTCCACCTTTCGCTCGGCCTCTTCCAGCCGGGTGTTGCAAATGCGTGAAAGCCGGATACCCTCCTCGAACAATTTCAGCGACTGCTCCAGCGGGAGATCTCCCTGCTCAAGCTTCTGCACGATTTCCTCGAGCCGCGCCAGCGCTCTTTCAAACTTTTTTTCCGCCATACCCGTAAACACTCCACCGGTGAAGACAGTTTGGAAATTCCTGCGTTTAAAATTAATTATATCCGGAAGATAACGGCAAAATCAAGAGAAATAGGGTGAAAAGCGCTTTTTCTCTGTGAGAACGGTGTGTTGAATAATAGTGCGGCGAGAGGGCGCTAATCGATATATTGCTTTATATCGATCTTGGCCGCTTGAGGATCGATCGTACCAACGATGGAGCGTACATACTTCCCGTTCACCGTCTCCAGGAGACTGACGTCCGCACCGGTCTCCCTTTCCGATCCGTCGAACGCGGTGAGAAGCAGTACCCGGGGCCGCAGAAGGTCACGGGTCTGATGCATGACGAGCCCCACCTCGCCCGTATCCAGTTTGAGGACCGTACCAACCGGGAAGATCCCGATCATGTTGACAAAGGCTTTGACAAGGATGGGGTCGAAGGCTTTTCCGCGATTCTTGAGCAGTATCCTGATCGCCTGATAAGGAGTTGTACGGGAACTGTAGTATACCCGGTTGGCGGTAATGGCTTCGTAGGCATCGGCGAGGGAAACGATCTGTGAAAAAAGATGCGGCTTATGGTCGTCTTCAACGTGAGGGTATCCATGGATGTCGCCATGCTGATGATGTTCAAAGGCCGCTACCATGGCCATTTTGGTAACCCCCGGGACATCAGCGAGGACCAGCGCCCCTTCCACGGGATGTTGTTGGATGATCCCCCACTCCTCCTCCGTCAGTTTTCCGGGTTTGTTGATAATCTCCAGCGGAAGGGTCACCTTGCCGATGTCGTGGAGGAGACCTGCTATCCCCAGGACGGCGATCTGGCGTTTTTCGAGCGACAGGAACGATCCCAGGGAAATGGCCAGAATGGATGTATTCACCGAGTGGGCGAACGTATATTCATCATACATCTTGATGCTTGTCAGGCCCATGAAGGCATCGCGGTTCTCAAGGATATCATCAACCATGGTCTGAACGGTCGTGTTCATTTTGCGCATGTTGACCGCCTTGTCAAGATGCACGGAGCGAATCATCTCCTTCACCGTGCCTACGGCATCCGTATAGCCCGTGGAGGCCTTTTTTGCCTGTTTGATGGCGCTCCCGACCTTTTTATCAACGATAAGCGCCCGGTGGAGATCAATATGAGATATGCTTTCCTGATCGAGCGCTGCGTTGAGGCCTCCCTCGGATTCAAAGAACGCCGGCTCTTTGCTCATCAGGACGGCAAACTTGATGATCTCCTGTTCCGTGAGGCCGGGCTTAAACATGATCCCGCCGATGTCTCTGATGACAAATTGCTCCATGACGAGGGACAGGCTCTGGTCAACAGGCACTGAATGGGTCTCGAAAAACAGTTCTCCCCCGACAAGATAGAACGCCACTTCCTTTCGATCCACCAGCAATTCCCGGATCTTGGTCAAAAGCTTTTCGGCCGATGAAAGCGAGGAAGGGTGAGATTCAGGATAGAGGGTCGCGTTTTTCAACACAGCCGCCAAATACTGGAACGTGACCCTGGCCGCGGTGATCAGCTGCTGTTTCGCATAAAAGGACTGTTTCGCCTCTCCCCGGCTATCGCGTCGCTCGTCCGCCATCGCCCTGTCTCCTCTCGATTTCCTTCATGGACTGCAGCGCCGCGGAGCGGAGCTCCAATTGGAGCGTCCTCGATCTCCACCATTTTACGCGTCGATATCTGTTCAGAAATTCTCCCGCATCCGCTCCACCGATCTTTCCCAGCGTCTTGATCGCCTCGAGCGTAAGCTCCTGGTTGCTCTTCTTAAGCGGCCTGTTGGCCAGGAAATCCATAAGAGCGTTTGCCGCTTCAAGGCCGGCCCCCTTCACTACTGCGATACCGCGAATGGACATCAACTGGATATCCGCCTCTTTGTCGTTCAAAAACGTCGCCAGCAGGCTTGCCGCCTTTTTCCCGCCGATCGAGAGCAGCCCCTTGACCACTTCCTGCCGAATCCGGAAATTAGCATGGCCGGCCACTTTGCTGAGGAACGCTATCGCCTGGTCGGCCTTGCTCTCCCCAAGGATGCTCACGATATTGCGCACATAGTACCAGCGTTCGTCCGCAAGGTGCTCACCGATCAACATGATCTGGTTCTTTCCCAGGTCTTTTGCAAAATCGAGGTACGCTTTTCTTGTCGACCGGTCTTTTTCTTCCGCGAGCAGTTCCAGCAGCACTTCAGTCGACTCACGTTCCATGATGGACAAATAGGAATAGGCTGCAACATACTCAGGAGAGCCTTTGGGGTATCGCCGCAGATCGGCGATCGTCTCCATGATATTGGATCGGGACGCCGCCTTCCTGATCGCTTCCATCATGCGCGGTTTGAATACCGGGTCAACAGGCGTAAGGAACGCACTACCGATCATCAGGGCTGTCGTGTAATCCTTTTTCTTGAGAAGATAGCTCATCATGTCCTCGAGCTGGTGAACGACACTCGAAAGCAGTTCAATCTCTTTTCCCGCGGTGGCCGGGCGATGATGGTCCTTCATCTGGAGCAGTAAAAAGAGCAGTGTGCGCACTGCCGCCTCGATTATGTCGGACTCCATACCCGCCGTGCTCATATTCTTGAGCGCCTCCATCTCTTCCGGAGTATACTCCGCCATGTCCCGTGCTATATCGGCAAGGTCCGGGGAAATCGGAACCCCCTCGAGAGACGCGGGCGTCGGCGGAAAAGAAAGAGTCGGCGTGGGTACGGTCTTCTTTGTTGACGATTGTTTCAGGAGCTCTTTCACTTGCGGCATGGTCCACGCATTGGAAAATCTTCCCGTCAGGATCTCATGAAGCTCATTCGGCACTTGTTCTTCAAGTGCGTCCTTCTGTTCGCTTAAACTCTCTTCGTCCAGTTCCCGGTATAATTTTCCGGCAATGATCTTTTCACGATAGGGTGGTTCGAGCGAGAGAACGGATTTTGCCAGCCCCTCGAACAGGATATCGCTCTGGTCAGGGTCTTCGTCACGGATTTTGCGCCCACCTTCCAGATAAAGCGTGTAGAGGCGGTCTTCGACGCTTTCACGCTCATCCCGCGTTTGCATAGCCAGAGAGAGCATGCTGGAGCCGAATCCCACGGGATCGTTCATGAGGTCATCGAGGATCAGTGTGCGGCCTGCAAAGACGATTTCTTTCTTTGCCGTGGCAGGATTGAGCGCTCTGGACGGACTCTCGGTCTGTTTCCTTTCCTCCGGCGACCGGCTTTCTTTCCTCGTCAAAATGACCTCATCCAGACCTGACTCAGTGATCTGGATGTGTGTTGCCCCGTCTTCCCACAGAATCGAAGAAATCCCGCTTTTCATCGCAAGCTCTTCCGGCGATAGAGCAAGGGCGCGATAAAGGGCGATCAGCTGTTCTTCGGTCACCCCGTTTTTAAAGACGATCTCACGGACCCCCTTCGCGAAGATGTCCTGTGCGATGGTCTTGTTCAGCTGCGCCTCTTTCCCGATGGCGATGGTATGGTAGGTGAACTGTGTCTGGTGCACGCCAACGCGGTATTCCGGTGCGGTATTTAGAAAGTGGTCCAAAACCTCAAATGATTTTTTTATTGACTGGGAGTAAATGGGGTTGTTGGCCGGATAGAGCTTAACAGCCCGTATCGCCGAGACAAGGCTCCGCATTACGTCTTGAACTTCCGGGGTAATAATTTCTTCCTGGCCTTCGTTGTTTTGCATAGTGTTAATGTAGCATAAGAGCGTCTCAGTGTCAAAATAAGAACGTGCAATTTCCCATCATCAAATGATCGAGTATTGTTGTGACAGCTCCTTGAACGACACAGGATATTCTCGGCAGCTACGGATTGTCCGCTGCGTCCTGCCTCACCACCCGGGACAAGACCTCGCCCTCATGGAGCCTGGATATGATCAGATCGCCGGGCTCGACAGCCCTGGCATCTTTGAGGATCACCCCTTCAGGCATTTTTCTTGTTATGCTGTATCCGCGCGAAAGGATGCCGAGCGGATTTAAATGGTCGAGACCCGCCGTCAAAGACGTGAGCTGCGCCCGGTCCCTGCGCACATGCTGCCGAAGTCCCAGCGCCATCCGGCGGACCAGTTCATCCACCCGTTGCACGACCTGTTCAACTCTCCGCCTCGGGTCCCCCAAAAGACGGAAATTCTCGCGGAGCGACGCGCGCGCCGTTTCGATCTTCTGTTCAATGCGGCCGACCAGTCTGATTTCGAGAGAACGAATAGTGTCCTGAAAACGCTCCTCGCTCTCCACCACCATCTCCGCTGCCGCGGATGGCGTCGGCGCTCGCAGGTCAGCGACAAAATCAGAGATCGTATAGTCCGTCTCGTGACCGACCGCGGAAATGAGCGGGATCTTTGAGGCAGCGATCGCGCGCGCCACCGATTCCTCATTGAAGGCCCAGAGGTCTTCGAGTGAACCGCCGCCGCGGCCCATGATCATCACCTCAACGATCTTCTCCCTGTTGAAATAATGAATTGCCTCAACAAGAGCGGGGGCGGCATCGATGCCCTGCACCGGCACGGGATAGAGAAAAATATGCATCCGGGGATGGCGGCGCTTGATCACGCGCAGCATATCACGGATCGCGGCGCCGGTCGGTGACGTGATGATACCAATGCGCCGGGGAAGGAGCGGAAGCGGCTTTTTGCGACCAAGATCGAAGAGACCTTCCTTATCGAGCCGCGCCTTGAGCTGTTCATAGGCTAGCTGGAGCGCGCCCACTCCCTTGGGTTCGATATAATCGAGAATGAGCTGGTACTCACCGCGCGGGTCATAGACACTGATCCTGCCCCTGCACAGCACCTGTATGCCGTGCTGGAGCGTGAACTTGAGGAACCGGAGTGAGGAGCGGAACATGACCGCGCGGACCTGGGCGTGTTCGTCCTTGAGCGTGAAATAGGCGTGACCGGACTGGGGTATGCTGAGGTTCGAGAGCTCACCTTCCACCCAGACGTCGGGAAACGCCCCTTCGAGGAGGGTTTTTATCTGAGTGGTAAGCTGAGTGACGGTTAAAACATGAGACTTATTTGACCCTTGATCCATGACCCCTGACCCATGACCTAGGATTTGATGTGTATTCTTTCTATGAAATTCGCCTTTCCCGTTTTTCCGTCTATATCGATGACGACCGCGCAGAGATGCACCGGCCCTTTGGGGATCTCGAACCGGTGCGGGGTCTGGGTGAGGAACCGCTTGATGGCCTGCTCCTTCTTCACCCCGATAACCGAGTCCGTGGGCCCGGTCATGCCCGCATCGGTAATGAAAGCCGTCCCGCCCGGGAGGACCCGTTCGTCGGCTGTCTGAACATGGGTATGGGTCCCGATCACCGCGCTCGCCTTGCCGTCCAAATGCCAGGCGAGGGCGATCTTCTCGGACGTTGCCTCGGCGTGAAAATCGATGATTACGACCGGCGTTTCTTTTTTCAGCTTCTCGATCTCCTGTTCGGCAACGCGGAACGGGTCTTCCAGGTTCGACATGAAGACCCTCCCTTCCAGGTTCAGGACCGCGGCCTTGCCCGCGTTCTCGGTCGAGATGATCACACTGCCGTATCCGGAATTGCCTTCGGGATAGTTTGCCGGCCTGATGAGCCGGTCCTGTTTTGCAAGATAGGGTTCGATCTCCTTCTTGTCCCAAACGTGGTTGCCCGACGTCAGCACGTCGATGCCGAGAAAGAACAATTCATCGGCGATCTCGGCCGTGATCCCGAATCCGCCCGCCGAGTTCTCGCCGTTCGCGATCACGAGATCGGGACGGTGAGTGTCCCTGAGTCCCCGCAATTGCGCGCGCACCATCTTCCTGCCCGGCTCGCCGATGATGTCACCGATAAAGAGTATTTTCACCTTACATATCCTTGTAGAACTGCCTACGCTGTTGCGCCCTGCATGATCAGTGCGGAGTTCGGAGTGCGGAGTTTCGAGTAATCATTCCGCACTCGCCACTCTGCATTCCGCACTGAAGTTATTTGGCATACTCCACATACCTGCTCTCGCGGACCACGGTGACCTTGATCTGGCCGGGATAGGACATCTCGGTCTCGATCTTTTTGGCAATGTCGCGCGAAAGCTGGGCAGAATGGGCATCGGAAAGATCTTCCGGTTTGACAATGATGCGGATCTCCCGGCCTGCCTGGATAGCGTAGGATTTCTCGACGCCTTTAAAGGAGTTCGCCGCGGTCTCAAGCTGCTCAAGCCGCTTGAGGTAGCTCTCGAGCGTCTCACGCCGCACACCCGGCCTTCCCGCCGAGAGCGCGTCCGCGGCCGCGACCAGAACGGACTCCACGCAGTTCGGTTCCCCGTCTCCGTGGTGGGTCATGATCGCATTGATCACCTTGGGGTTCTCACCGTACTTCTTGGCCAGGTCCCCACCGATCTGGGGATGGGTCCCTTCCACCTCGTGGTCAACAGCCTTGCCCAGGTCATGCAGCAGACCGGCGCGGCGAGCCAGTTTCTGGTCCACACCGCACTCCGCGGCCATGACGCCCGCGAAATAGGCGACCTCACGCGAATGCATCAGCACGTTCTGGCCATAGCTCGTCCGGAACCTGAGCCTTCCGAGCAGTTTGATGATCTCGGGGTGAATATTATGGAGGCCGAGATCAAAGGCGGCTTTTTCGCCTTCCTCCTTCATGGTGATGTCGAGGTCTTTCCTTACCTTCTCGGCGATCTCCTCGATACGGGCAGGATGGATGCGTCCATCATGGATCAAACGCTCGATCGTAAGCTTCGCGATCTCTCTCCGAAGCGGATCATAGCACGACAGGATCACCGCTTCCGGAGTATCGTCGATGATCAGGTCGATGCCCGTCGCCGCCTCGAGTGCCCTGATGTTCCTGCCCTCGCGCCCGATGATCCTGCCTTTCATTTCATCATTGGGAAGATTGACCACGGAGACCGTGGCCTCCGCTACATAGTCGCTGGCATACCGCTGGATGGCCAGGCTCATGATGTTCTTCGACTTCTTGTCCGCCTCTTCCTTGGCCTCGTCCTCGATCCGCTTGATGGTCTTGGCCGCCTCATACTTGGCCTCGTCTTCCATGGCGACCATAAGCTGGCGCTTGGCCTCCTCGGCGGTCATGTTCGCGATTTTTTCGAGCATCAGCCGCTGCTCCTGGATCCCCTTCTCGAAGCGCTCTTCCTTTTCCTGCGCGATCTTCTCCTTCGCCGTCAGTTCCTTCTCACGCCGTGCTGCCTCGGATTCCCGTTTTTCAATAAGGTCGGTCTTCTTGTCAAGACTCTCTTCCTTCTGAGTGAGCCGCCGCTCCTGGTTCTGGATCTCCTGGCGCTTTTCCCGGGTCTCCTTCTCGAACTCAGACCGCGCCTGATAGAATTTGTCCTTGGACTCGAGCACCGCCTCCTTGCGCTTGGTCTCCGCCTCACGCTCGGCATTGGCAATGATCCTCGCCGCTTCCGTTTCAGCCTCCTTGATCTTGCCCGCGGCTGACTTTCCCTTGATCAGCAGGCCCGCACCCAATCCCACGGCAAGCCCTATAATCAACACCACAATATACTCAATCATGCTCTTTCTCCTCCATGGATCTCTTTCTCAGCCCGGCAAGGCGTTCCTTGATCCTTTTTTCTTCGCCTTGCTCCGAGGGCCGGTAATACTCCCGCTTTTGCGGGAGGTAGTCCTGGGCCGTATAATGGCCCGGAAAATCATGCGGATATTTGTAGCCCTTGCCCCTGCCGAGACGGCCCGCTCCTTTGTATTGAGCGTCCTTCAGATGGTCCGGTACCGGCATGAGCTGCCCTTCTTCAATGTCCCTCATCGCCTCTTTGATGCCGAGGTACGACGCGTTGCTCTTCGGCGCGGAGGCAACATACACAGCCGCCTGCGCGAGCGGCAGCGCGCCCTCAGGCATGCCGATGCGCTCGACTGCCTGGTATGCGGAAACGGCCACAAAGAGCGCGCGCGGATCCGCGTTCCCGACGTCCTCGCTCGCGGCGATCACGATCCTGCGCGCGATGAACAACGGGTCCTCGCCGGCATGGATCATCTTTGCCATCCAATAGAGCGTCGCATCAGGATCGCTCCCGCGCATGCTTTTAATGAATGCGGAGATCGTGTCGTAATGCTCGTCTTCATCGTAGACCAGCGCCTTCTTCTGAATGGACTCCTCTGCCGTATGAAGATCATAGAGGATGGCGCCGTCAGGACCCGGGACGGTCGAGAGGACGCCGAGTTCAAGGGCATTCAGCGCACGCCGCGCATCGCCGTTGGATTGAGCAATTATGAGGCCGAGGGCATCCGGCGTCAGGGTCACGGCCAGATTCCCGAATCCCCGGTCTTTATCGGCAAGCGCTCGAAGGATGAGCGACTTAAGGTCTTCATGGCTGAGCGGTTTGAACTCAACGATCTGCGAGCGTGAGGAAAGCGCTGGAATAATGGCAAAGAAGGGATTCTGCGTCGAGGCGCCGATAAGCGTTATATTCCCCCGCTCTACATCGGGCAGGAGCGCATCCTGCTGTACCCGTGTAAAGCGGTGGATCTCATCGATAAACAGGAGGGTCCTTGCGTCGCTGTGCGCTCGTTCCTGCATCGCCTCATGCGTCACCTTCCGGATATCGGCTACTCCGGCGGTAACAGCATTGAGCGAGACAAAGTGTGCGCTGCTTCGCTCCGCGATCAGGTGCGCAAGCGCGGTCTTACCCACGCCCGGCGGGCCATACAGAATGAGCGACATGAACCGATCCGTCTCGATGGCCCTGCGAAGGAGCTTACCCGTACCCAGAATATGCTCCTGGCCCGCGAATTCCGACAGGTTACGGGGACGCATTCTCCACGCCAGGGGCGGAAGAGAGGGCTCGACAGACAGTGACTCAGCCTGCGAATGTTTATTGAGATTTTTAAGACCCAACGTTCTTAACTGCGGAAGGGCTCAGACGGGACCTGTAATAGTGAGGGGGCCGGATTGAACCAGATCAGGATAACAGAGGACCGGGGGTTTGAAAGGATACCCGGAAAGCTGCTGATTTTCCAGGAGATTGCGCAAAACAGATCTGGTGAACAGTCTTGGCGCGCACTATCTCCGGAACGTGTGGCCCCGGTGTTTCCTCTCGGTGGATATATGTATGCATGAAAATCCCCATAGTCTCGTTATGTTACCGTGCTGGTAAAAATCAATCTGGTCGCGGAACTGAGAAACACTCTTTTTTGAAGGTTCGTGTCGTCCAAATGCCTCAGTGAACCGCTGTTTCTTGAACACTATCACAAGCGCCGGAGCCTGAACTTTCCGCTCCTTTCGAATCAGCGCTGATTACACATTAGTTATGAGTATGAAACCGTTTTTATCGAACTATTTGAAATCCCCCGCTTTTGCCGTGTGGACAAACTTGGTTCCTGGTATTAACCAGGTGGGCGCTGTGTAGAAAAGTTCAGGCTTCCCAGTCCTATCTGGGCATGCACACCCTTTTCAGGAACGGCTCCCGTAATTTTTTTTTCACGAGGAACAAGTTACATCATCACGGGCAAAGCAGGGGACACTTTTTATTTCTACTAGTATATACCAGAACCAGCTGAAAATGGCAAGGGGAAAATAGAAGGCGCTCTGTCATTGGGGAGGGTTAAATTTATTGTATTTCAACCTGATACGTAAGGATACTGAATATTTCTCTCGCAACAGACACTCGGAACAAACAATGTTTTGCAGCGGTTTCTCAGAGGTTTTCGGTAATATCGAGCAGACGACCGGCGGCGTTCTCAGATGTTTTTTCCAGGATCCCATATCGCTCGCGCAAACGGTAAAGTTCATCGGTAATCGTAAGCGCCATCAGGATTGCCACCCGGTGAGGATCGACCGTTCCGGTGCCTTTCTGTATTTCCTTCATCTTAGCATCAATGAACGCAGCCAGTTCGCGGATATAGGCGGGATCATCCTTGCCCTTGATGCTGTACACCTGACCGAATATCTCGACCTGCACGCGTTCCATAGGTTCTCCGTTGAACCGCATAGAGCAGAGCGCAAAGGGTTAAACTCTATGCTCTATGCTCCCTGTTCACAAAAGCGCATCCACGAACTCCCTCGGATCAAAGCTCCTCAGGTCTTCAATTGCCTCACCGATACCCACAAACTTCACCGGGATCGAAAGCTCCTTATAAATCGCGAAGACGATACCGCCCTTGGCTGTGCCGTCGAGCTTCGTGAGCACGATGCCGGTGATGCCCACTGTCTCATGAAACATCTTTGCCTGCACCAGCGCGTTCTGGCCCGTATTCCCGTCGAGGACGAGCAGGGTTTCATGCGGTGCGCCCGGCAGTTCGCGTGACAGAATGCGGCGCACCTTTTTGAGCTCTTCCATAAGGTTCGATTTCGTGTGCAGCCTGCCGGCCGTATCCACGATGAGCACATCCACGGCCCGGGCCTTTGCCGCCGAAACGGCATCGAATACCACAGCACTGGGATCGGCGCCTTCCTTATGTTTGATCACCGGTATTCCCGCGCGCTCCCCCCAGATCGAAAGCTGTTCCGAGGCCGCTGCGCGGAAGGTATCTCCCGCTGCAAGCATAACCTTCTTCCCCTCTGCCTGGAGCCGGCTCGCCAGTTTGCCGATGGTCGTGGTCTTGCCCGTACCGTTCACACCAACAACGAGCACCGCCGACGGAGACGCGGTAAGGGAAAATACCGGCGACGGGGATGAAATGATCTCAAACAGAATTTGCCTGAGCCTGTCCTTCACCTGCGCGGGAGAGGACAGCTCATTGCGCTTGAACCGTTCCTTCAGGTCCTTGAGCGCGAGCGAAGCAGTTGCGACGCCGACATCCGACGCGATAAGCGCCTCCTCAAGTTCATCGAGGAACGCTTCGTCGATCTTCTCACCGAGGATCAGAGAACCGACCTTATCCGCAAAGTTCTTTCTGGTCTTTGCCAGCCCATCACGCAGACTGCGGAGAACACCGAACATGGAATACCTCAAATGAATTGGAAATTGGAAACTGAAAATTGGAAATTTGAGATTGATAAAAAGACTACGACCAGTTCCTATTAATTTACAATTTCCAATTTACACTCTTCACTTTCCAATTCGACATACGCAGAATGTCGTTATATATCCAGCGGCAATTTCCCGGACACATCCGACCCCCCGCTGGAGACCGCCTTTTTGCCCTTGTGCCTCTTTTCTTCAACGTCTTCTGCCCCATCCGCCGGAGTGGAATAGCTCGACTGCCGGTAAAGATACCGGTCATGCATTTTACTATAGTTTGTCCATGCCCCCTCGGCCACATTCTCTTTTTTGATCGTTGCCTGGAAGTTGTTGATCTTGGCCTCGAGGTCATCCAGGTAATTGATGATGATCGCTTCCTGGATCTTGGGCCTCTTGGGAGAGCCAAACTCGTATTCTCCATGATGCGAGAGCATGATATGCTTCAGCAGCAGAGTCAGTTCGGCAGGGAACGACGGGATCGCGCTTACCTTCTCAACGATCATCTCGTACCCCAAAGAGATGTGACCGATGAGCCGCCCTTCGGTCGTATACTCGATCGATTTTCTGACCGCAAGTTCTTTCACCTTGCCGATGTCGTGCAGGAATGCGCCCACGGTCAGCAGGTCCAGGTCAACTGAGGGAAAGTGCTTTGCCACATCGCGAGCAAGCGCAACAAGCTCAACGATGTGCTCAAGCAACCCACCAATATAATTGTGATGGAGTGTCTTTGCGGCAGGCGTTCTTTTGAACAGTGTCATAAAGGAAGGATCGTCAAGAAAGGCATTCATGAGTTGCCGGAGATAACCGTTGGAGAGGGCCGCTGCAACGGTCCGCAGCTCCTGTACCATTTCATCGATGTTCCGCGGCGACGTTTCGAGAAAGTTTGCGACGTCCACCCTGGAGTCATCAACCTTTTCGAGCGTCTTCAACTTGACCTGCATCGAGCCCTGATATACCGACGCCATCCCCTTGACGCGGACAAAATCCTCCCGCTCGAACCTCCCGGAAATTTCTTCGGCATTGTCCCACAGCCTGCCATCGATCTCGCCGGTCTTGTCCGCCAGCTTCAGCGACAGATAGATCACGCCGTTCTTTGCCGTCGAGATCTGTTTCGAGGTAACGAGGTAGATGTCCTCAACCCAGTCGCCTTCTTTTAACGTCGCTATGGTCTGCATCAAAGCCCCTTCCGTCGCAGGTCCTGGATAATTCAAGCGTTTTGATAATAAACCATCATCACCGCTTTGTCAAAGCGTGATTTCCGATTATTTCTTCCTCACGTAGACACGATATTCTTCTCCGTCCCTGGCAAGGCCGAGATACTCATTCCCCGTCATCCGGCACCACACAGGCATGTCTTTTTCAATGCCCTCGTCGTCGGACTGAACTTCAAGAACCTGGCCCTGCTTCATCTCTTTGATCCTGACCGATGTCTTGAGGATCGGCATGGGACAGGAAAGGCCGACACAGTCCAGTATTTCATCGGGTTTGATGTCCTTTACGTCCATAGATACATCCTGCCAGACGCGGATTTACTCGGATGCACACAGATTAACTCTGGTATTTCATTCCGCACTCCGCACTCCGCATTCCGCAATTGAATCACTCCATCTCGTGTTCATGTCCTGCGTCAGCGGATATCTTCACCGGCGAAGGTTTGCCCTGTTTCTTGTAATAGTCATCGAGCGCGGACCTCAGCGCCTCCTCGGCCAGCACCGAGCAGTGCATCTTTACCTTCGGCAGGCCGCCGAGCGCTTCGGCAACGGCCGCATTGGATATTTTGAGCGCCTCGTCGATGGTCTTTCCCTTCACCAGATCCGTCACCATGCTGCTGGTGGCGATTGCCGCGCCGCACCCGAAGGTTTTGAACTTGGCGTCCGTGATGATATTGTTCTCCACCTTGATGTAAAGACGCATCACGTCGCCGCACACCGGGTTCCCCACGGTGCCGACGCCGTCCGCGTTCTCGATCTCGCCCACGTTATGCGGCTGGGCGAAATGCTCCATCACTTTTGAGCTGTACTGTTCCATGGTGTCCTCCTCATTTTCCTTTTTCTTTTTTTAACATATCCTCATAGAGCGGAGACATCTCCCGCAGGCGCTGTACAATGGGAGGAAGGGTCTCTATCACATAATCGATATCTTCCGTGGTGTTCCCCATCCCGAGCGACATCAGCAGCGTCCCGTTCGCCACAGCAGCGTCCGTGCCGATACAGGTGAGCACATGGGACGACTTGAGCGACCGCGAGGTGCATGCCGATCCGCTCGAGACCGAGATCCCCTGCATATTCAGGAACAGGAGCATGGACTCGCCTTCCACATACCACAATGAAATATTCAGGTTGTTCGGCAGCCTTTTCACGGGATGGCCGTTGATCACCAGGTGTTCGATCTTTTCACTGAGGCCCTTCTGGAGCCGGTCCCTGAGCGGGGTAAGGTAATTCATCCGGTTGGCGACCTCTGCTGCCGCAAGTTCCGAAGCCTTGCCCAGACCCACGATGGCAGGCACATTCTCGGTGCCCGCACGCCTCCCGTCCTCCTGAATGCCCCCTTCGATCAGCGGTTTGATCCTGACTCCCTTGCGCACAAAGAGCCCGGCCGCTCCCTTGGGGCCATAGAACTGGTGGCCTGAGAAAGAAAGAGCATCCACGCCCAGTGTCCCGACCTCCACCGGGATCCATCCTGTGGTCGCGACCGCGTCGGTATGGAGCAGTACGCCCCGTTCCCGGGTGATCCTGCCTATCTCTTCGATCGGTTCTATGGTTCCGATTTCGTTGTTCGCGTGCATGATCGATACGAGAATGGTCTCCTTGGTGATCGCCTTGGCGACATCATCGGGGCTTACGATCCCCTGTTTGTCCGTCGGCAGATAGGTGACCGTGAAGCCGGATTTCTCGAGCGTCTTCACCGGATGAAGGATGGAAAAATGTTCTATTTGCGATACGATAATATGTTTGCCCTTCTGGCTGTTTGCCTGGGCCAGACCTTTGATCGCAAAATTGTTCGACTCGGCGCCGCTGGCGGTAAAGAATATTTCATCGGCCCTGGCCCCGATGAGCGTTCCCGTTTTGGCCCTCGCCTCTTCGACGGCATTCTTTGCCTCCCGCCCGACATCATGCAAATTGGATGGATTGCCGAACTTTACCGAAAAATAGGGGAGCATGGCCTCCAGGACTTTCGGATGAACCGGCGTTGTGGCCGCGTGGTCTAGATAAACGTTTCTCATATCAACATGCCCCCTTTCCCGCCAACACCGCTTTTTTCCTCGGCTTCAGGAGAAGCGGATCTTTTTGATGCTGCTGCAAGAGATCATCAAAGCTGATGCCGTCGAGCGCCTCCTCAATTTTTGCGCCGACTTTTACCCAGACCATCCTTGCCACGCAATCGTCGGCCTGATAGCAATCAGATGACTCGCCGGGCTCCAGACAATGGGACAACGCTATCGGTCCTTCCAGGACACGCACAATATCGCCTATCGTCAGTTCCGACGGCTTCCGCGCGAGTAAATATCCTCCTGCGGGACCGCGTACGCTTTCGATCAATCCGGCCTTGCCGAGTTTGTGCAGGATCTGCTCAAGATAGGAGAAAGAAATCCCCTGCCGCTCCGCGATCTCCTTGATCGAAATAGGCCCCTTGCCGTAGTTCCGTGCAATCTCAAACACGGCCCGAACGCCATATTTACCTTTTGTCGATAGCTTCATACTGTATACCTGCCCTGAAGGCCCAGGCCCTCTCCATACAGGACTGATTCCGTCCTCACTACTTCTCACTGAAAACATAACAAACTTGACTAATATTGTCAAGTATATTGTTTTCTTTTTTTACCGGCAGTTGCACTAATTTATTAATCCCCATGAAATCATCACTTCAACCGGCATGAGAATTTCCCGTTCGCACTCTATCCTGTTTATGGTATACTCCCTTGCATGCAGCAATCCAGCCCTCATAACCCGATCACGAGCAAAGACAACAGCTTTATAAAACACCTGCGCGCCCTGTCCGACCCCAAACATCGAAAAAAAGAACGGGCCTTCTTGATCGAAGGCGTTAAAATGGTCGAGGAGGCGCTCAGGGACAAGGCCGATGTAAACCTGGTCGCAGCCTCACCATCTCTCGTTCAACATCACGGCAAGGGTGTGATCAAGCTGGCGGAAACCAGATCAATCGATATCCTCTGGATCTCGGAAAAACTGATGGATTCACTATCGGAGAGTAAGACTCCTCAGCCGGTGATGGCGGTTGTTGCGATGAAGGAGCATAGCCAAGACGAGCTCTTAGCTCATGGTTCAAAGCTCATAGTCATCTGCCACCAGCTCCAGGACCCCGGCAACCTGGGCACCATCATCAGAACAGTCGAGGCGGTGGGCGCGGCCGGCATAGCGCTCACGCCAAATACCGTTGATCCCTACAGCGCCAAGGCCGTCAGAGCATCAATGGGCAGCATCCTCCGGCTTCCCGTGGTGCGCATCGGGGACAGCAGAGCATTCATGAAGCTCACCAGGCAAAAAGGCTTTCAGACTGTTGCGACCGTCGTGACCGGTGAAAAGGCCCACTTTGATATCGACCTCAAAAAACCGACCGTGGTTATTTTGGGACAGGAGGGCGCCGGACTGCCACAGGATATCATGGAAGAAGTCGACCTCCGCGTTCGTATTCCCATGGCGGAAACAATCGACTCATTGAATGTTGCAACCTCCTCCGCAGTAGTCCTGTATGAAGCAATGAGACAGAGAACACGCCGATAACAACAAGCCGCTCCATACAACCATTCAAACCTCGCAAAACGGATCTCTTCATGATGACAACCATCGCCCCGTGAATCTACGTTACAGGATAATCATCCAAGTTATCTTTGCTTCATTATCTTTAAAAACTGTCATTCCCGAACGCTCCTATCGGGAATATGGTTCTCAATCCGGCAATAAAACCAGATCCCCGACAGAACCATTCGGGGATGACAAGATGGTTGTGGATTACCCGTAACTGAAGCATTACATCTCCCCTTCGCTTCATATGTAATCCCAAAATGATAATGTCCTAATTCGCCAAAATAGAAATGTCCTATTTCCAGTTACAATGCCTAACGTTAATAGGAGGGCATTGTGGCAGAAAAGGACATGATCACCATGAGCAGGGAGG
>Ga0265292_1000316_pt1 | contig 78572 bp, 54 predicted proteins | sample Munlanlewell296A_FD_189080 | JGI IMG/M metagenome (GOLD analysis project Ga0265292, IMG submission 189080) | Leachate microbial communities from a municipal landfill in Southern Ontario, Canada - Leachate well 296A | ecosystem: Engineered > Solid waste > Landfill > Unclassified | place: Canada...
CGCCTTCGCTACGCTTCGGCTCGTTACGTTCCGCAAGACCGGCGGTCAGGTCCGCCTTAATTCTTATATTTAAACATGACATTTCTACTGTGCTGAATAGCATGACATTTCTAAAAAGTTATAACATAAATTTTCTATGCGATTTTATCTTCTGATAATAAAAAATATTCTTTTTTCTAAAAAAGAACGAAAGTTCGTCAATATTTTTATTTCGATTGCCATTAGCGGTATTGCGCTCGGTGTAGCCACTCTAATAATTGCCCTATCTGTACTTAACGGTTACGAAAAATTAATTACTCAAAAACTCCTCCAGCTTGATGCACATATTCAGATAACCGGTTTTGGTAACAAACCGTTATTTGATTATCAAAAAATAGAAAAACAAACAACTCAATTAATAAAACACGAGATAATTTCTATCCAGCCATTTATTTCAAAAGTTGGAATTCTCGGGAAAAGAAGAATTAAAGAAGGCATTACTTTGTATGGGATCAACCAAAATTATTTTGTTTCGAATAAAGGTTTTCAAATAATTAAAGGGAATATTTTTAATACGAATTCAAACCAAGTTATTTTAGGTAAATCTATTGCAGGAAAACTTTTTGCCGGAGTTGGCGATACATTAAAACTCTTTGCAATTTCAAACGAAGCAGACTTCTCCCATAGTTCGACTCCTATTGTTGATAATTTAATTGTTTCCGGTATTTTCCAAAGCGGAATGTCAAAGTTTGATGAGTCTTTTGCTTTAGTTGATATTAGTAGTTTGCAAAACTTTTTTTCAATACAAAATGCTGTTTCAGGATTTGAAATAAAATTATCTTCTCTTAATGGAGTGGACAGTTTGGCAAATCTACTCCAAGATAATCTTCGTTACCCTGCTTACGTTAAAACAATTTTCCAAAATTATAAAGCAATCTTTACATGGATCGAGTTACAGAAAAAACCGATACCGATTATATTGGCTTTAATTATTCTTGTTGCAGTTTTTAATATAATAAGTACTTTATTAATGATAGTAATTGAAAAATCTGGATTAATTGGAACACTGCGGATATTAGGCACACGTCAATCTCAAATAGTATTAATATTCTTATTACAAGGGATTGTAATTGGAGTTGTCGGGATTTTATTTGGGAATTTATTAGCCTTAACACTAATGAAAGTTCAAACAACATTTAATATAATTACGCTTCCTTCAACAGTCTATTTTGTATCCGAGGTTCCCCTTTACTATCAACTTTGGATCTCAGTGTTAGTTTCAGTCATAACATTCTTTGTCACACTTTCTGTTTCCGTGCTGCCAAGTTTTATTGCTTCAAGAATTCAACCGGTTACAACCTTGCGGTTTTCTTAATGAAGTTTGAACATTTTATAGCACAGCGGTATCTTTTTGCCAAACATAAAATAAATTTCATTACGATAATTTCTTATTTATCTATAACGGGAATCGCTATTGGTGTTGCAGCGTTAATAGTTGTGCTTTCGGTCTTTAACGGATTTAGTAACTTGATAACTTCTTATCTCATTTCGTTTGATCCGCATATAAGAATTGAAGCAGTTAGCGAGGTTGCTCAAAAAAAACTACCAATACTTCAAACTTCACTTGAAAAAGAAGATTTTTTATACGTTACTCCATTTGTTAAAGGGAAAGTTCTGGTAGTAAATGGAAATCTCAATCAGATAGTTGAATTTAAAGGAATTGATTTTACAAATCACAAAGCGGCAGAGAATTTTAAAGGGAAAATGCTTCTGGGAAATATTATTTCACGAGGAAACACAGAAACGCCAGAAATATTGATAGGAGCTTATTTAGCAGACAGAATGCAATCAAGTGTTGGAGATACCCTGTCCATCATCTCTCCTTCTTCCGTTGAAAAAGCAGTTGCTGGTTTTTCGTTGCCAACTATTAACAAGGCTGTTATTACAGGAATATTTCTTTCCAACAATAATGAGTACGATGCTTCATTGATTTTCTGTTCCCTACCCGAAGCTCAGAATATTTTCAACTATAAAAATATTTTTCAAGGACTTGAAATTAAATTGCATGATGAAAAAGATGCTTTTTCATTTAAAGAAAAACTTGAATCAAGTTTATCAAATGAGTTTGCTGTTTCCACCTGGTACGATTTTCATAAAGACCTGTATTCCGTTATGAATATCGAACGATGGGTTGCATACGCATTATTATTGATGATCATTGCTGTTGCCGTTTTCAATATTCTTGGTTCACTCAGTATGTCTGTTATCGAAAAGAAACGTGATATCGGAATTTTGAAAGTGAAAGGGGCAACAGAAAAATCAATTAAAAAAATTTTTTTACTACAAGGATTTTATGTTGGGTTAATCGGAACATTTGCCGGCTTTGCTTTGGGATTATTGATATACTACTTGCAAACCAGATATAAATTGTATCCTTTGAATCCGCTAGAATACAAAATTGATGCAATTCCAATGAAATTGCAGTTCACGGATTTTCTAACCGTTGGAGGCGCTTCAATTTTATTATCAACAATTGCAGCGATGCTTCCTGCAAAAAGAGCTTCTGAAATTAATCCTGTTGATGCGATAAAATGGGAATAACAATAAGAACAAATACCAAAAAACTAATGACCAATGGCTAATGACTATGAACATAATTAAAGCTGAAAATATTTATAAATCCTATGAAACAGGATTAACCAATAGATTAGAAATCTTAAAAAATATCTCTATTGAGATTCCAAAAAATAAAATATCCGTTATCATCGGAGCTTCAGGAGCCGGTAAAAGCACTTTGCTTCATATTATAGGAGGATTGGATAAACCGGATAAAGGGAAAATCTTAATTGATAACAATGACGTTTCCTCATTCTCTGATAAAAAATTATCTTCTTTTAGAAACACCCACATCGGTTTTGTCTTTCAGTTTCATCATCTTTTACCTGAATTTACTGCATTAGAAAATGTTGCCATTCCACAGCTCATCGGGAATATTTCATTTAGTAAAGCTTGTAAGAAAGCGAAAGAGCTTCTTGAAGCCGTAGGTTTAGCGGAGCGTTTGGAACATAAACCCGCACAACTTTCCGGCGGTGAACAACAGCGGGTTGCCGTTGCCCGTGCACTTGTAAACGATCCTCAATTAATTTTAGCTGATGAACCAACAGGAAATCTCGATACCGAAAACAGCGATGCATTAAATAAATTATTCGTTGATCTTCGGGATAAATTTAATAAGACGCTCGTAATTGTTACTCACAACAAAGACTTAATGGCGCTTGCAGATTTTATTGTGGAGATGAAAGATGGAAAACTTACGGAGTAGTTTTTCTTAACCCATGCTTCAAAATTATTTTTAGGAATTGCTATTTTTCATGGATTAAGAAAAAATATGACCCATGATAAAAAAATCATTATTTAAAAAATAATATTTGCATATAATCTCTTTCAACTATAATTTACCGACGGTTATTCTTCTATTTCTATACTTAGTTCTTTTGAATTAAAAAAATGAAAATTCTCACTATCCAATGAGTAAAGTATGAACGTAATTACTTTTAATAATAGAAAAATAATTTTCTTTTTTTTCTTTTGGTTTGCAGTTTCTTATCTTTCAATTGCGCAAACCTTTATTACCGAACCACCGAAAGGTTACGTTTCCGGTAATACGACGCCAAGGGTTAAAATATTTTTTAAACCCACTGACAGCGTCATAGTTGAGTGGAATAAGTCTTTTGCCGCTTCTAATGTTAAATATAAAATCGGAAGTACAACAGGTAATTATAATTTATCTTCTCTTACAACCGGAGGTAATAGATTAGCTTTTATTCCCCAAAACAACCCGCCCAATCTTTCAATAGGTAGATATAGAGCTTTAGTTACAAATTCAACAAAAAATACATTAAGTGAAATTAAAGCAGATTACTTAGCTAATCCAACAACAATAGATTTTTCAAATGAAATTGAATTTATTGTTGAGTCGCCCAATGCCCCATTAGCAGAAGAACCAATAGGATCAATTAAAAACTCCACTCCGATTTTTCAGTGGAAGTCTATCTCCGGTGTCAGGGCGTATTGGCTTATTGTTTCGAGCACGCCATTTACAGTTGTTACACAACCTAATGGCGATGTTTCGGTTGAAGGCGCAAATGTATTATGGAATTATTTAACCACGGGAACCTCAGTTCAATATGGAAGTATCAATCCCAATTCTCCCTTTACCGTACAAGCACCTCCTTTAAATCCGGGAAAGGAATATCACTATACTATATTAAATGTTTATGATGAATATGATATAACTTACGCAAGCGCTGTGTTCGGCGGTGTTGTATCCTTTACTTACGAAGCAGCCGCATCAATTCCACCACCAACATTAATTTCTCCGGTTGATAGCGCTTTTTTCTATGCTGATAAAAATATCACTTTACAATGGAATTCCGTCCCCAATGCAAATGGTTATACGGTTTTTCTATTTCAAAGAATGTCGTCATTTGCCGGGAATGATCAGCAGATTGATATTCCGATCTGGAATTCATCTACAACAAATACTTCAATTCAACTTCCGGCACGTACAATGCTTACCAGCGGAAAATATATCTGGTTTGTTGTACCAAGAGATAACTCAGGTTCGGGAAATCAGAGTGCAGTTAATTTATTCAGTTATATAATTGATTTAGGAAAATTTAGAGTTCAAGCTAAATCTTCAATAGATTCTTCAAACATTATCGGTTTTAAGGTGTACGCAAATTCCCTTAGTGACGGTGTTTCTCCTCCAAACCCTTTTATAGTAACAAATTCCACTACTTATACAGATAGTTTAGTCCTTGGGACTTATGAATTTATAGGGGAAAAATCAGGCTTTTACGATTCTTCTTACGTAACTACAATCAATTCGAGTGCGATTAATGATTTCACTATTTACATGCGTCCTTATCCGGCTAAAGTTTCGGGAACAGTAGTGGACCAAACCGGCGCTTTATTAAGCAGTGCTCTTGTTAAATTTCGAAATTTACTCAACGGTGATATTCAAACCGTCACCACAATGGTTGATGGTTCATTTAATGTTGCTTTACCTAAAGGGACATATTCTTTACAAGTAAGCAAACCAGGTTATCTTGCTTCTTCCCCAACAACAATTACTTTAGATGTTGATCAATTAATTATATCAACAGCAATTGTTCTTCCGGCAGACAATGCCTCAATTTCTGGAAATATTTTAAATGATGAATCCAAACCGGTGCAACTGGCTACCATTATTGCAAAACAAGGAGCGGTAACACAACAAACTTCTTCAGATAATTCCGGAAATTATTTTCTAAATCTTTCGTCCGGGCAATGGATTTTTGAAATTACAAAAGATGGTTTTATTAGTCCTTCTCCAAAAATATATGCGTTAACTACGGGCGATAATTTACAGAATCAAAACTTTACGGTAATCCCGCGGGCAAATCAAATCGTTGGGAATGTTTATAAAGTTACAAAAACAGTAACCGGAGAAACAGGTTCAACTCCGTTTGATAATGTTACTGTTTCCGCAACTCCAAGCAGCGGTCCAACCATAACTATGGTTACTAATGCTGCCGGGCAATATACTTTAAGCTTAAAAAGCGGTTCGTGGATAATCAGCACAGCAAGCAGCGGTTATACTGCTAATCAAAATATTCAATTGAATTTAGGAGTCGCAGAAACTGTTTCAGGAATAAATTTCAATCTTTCTCCTAATCCTTGCACTATTTCCGGCACAACGGCTAAATCAGACGGAAGCGGATTAGCTGACGTTTCAGTTTCAACTTCAATTGATGCAACAACCGTTTCCCTTTCAAACGGAACATACCAATTAAGCGTTCCGGCTTCAACGATAATTATTTCTGCTCAAAAAGCAGGATATGTTACACCAAGTTCAATAACGGTTACTTTATCTCCCGGACAAAATTTATCAGGTATTGATTTTCAGTTAGCGGGAAACGCAGGAGTTGTTTCCGGAAAAGTAATTACACTCCAACAACCAATTCCAAATGCCTCAGTGCAAGCGGTTTCAGGAAATCAATCCTTCGTTGAAAATACAAATGAGTTTGGAGAATATAATTTCAATTTGCAGCCGGGGAATTGGAGTATTTCCGTTTCGAAATCGGGATTTATAAGCGGAACACCTAAAGTTATCACGGTTGGTCCTGGGCAACAAAGTACTAACAATGATTTTAATCTCGTCCAAAACATCGCAAAGATTGAAGGATTGATTTCGAGTGGTACTTCTCCGCTTCAAGACGCTCAGATCTTAATTTCTGAAATGAATGACCCAACAATCAAACTCAACACAATTTCCAATTCAAACGGCTTTTATTCAATTACCGTAGAGGCAGGAAAAGAATATAAAATAAATGTTACCTTGGAAGGATACTCATCCGGAAATCAACAAACATCTCTGTTAAGTGCTTCGGGTGTTTCAACAAACAATTTCAACTTATCACCCAATCCTTCTTCCATAAGTGGTAAAGTTTCAAGCAATCTTCAATTGCCATTACCTGGATCAGAAATTCGAATTTACAACAGCACTTCCGGCGTTTTGATCGATTCACTTCTTTCCGATTTAAATGGAAATTACTATATCGGTCTATCTCCGGGAAATGAAAAGTTAATCACAAGATTAAAGGGTTATTCAAGCGATAGTCTTGATATAAATTTATCTTTAGGACAAAATTTAACAAACGTAAATTTCTCGCTTGATGAAAATTTTGCTTTGGTTAATGGAACAATTAAAGACTTTTTGAACAATCCAATTGATGCTGCAACAATAAATCTAACCGGAAAAGACGGTGGAGGAACCGTATCCTCCAATAGTGACGGTAGTTTTATTATTACCAGGTTAATCGGCGGGACTTATACTGTTACGATTTCAAAAAAAGGATTTGGTGATTCCGTTCTTACGAATTTTTCAATTTTCGACGGACAGACAAAAAATATTATTGTAAACCTTTCTCCGTTGGATGGGAAAATTAACGGAATAGTCAAAAATAATTCAGGGCAAGTAATTGCCCAAGCAACAGTCTATGCAAAAAACACAGCTAATCAATCTTTCACTACTGCAACAAACAGCGATGGAACTTTCGAGTTTACAGCTATAGCTTTTGCACAATATTCTGTTTCGGTGGTTAAAACCGAACACACAAGCCCAGCTTCAAAAGAAGTAACGATCAACAGTACTAATCCGGCTGGAACCGCAAACTTTAATGATCTAATTTTGAATAACAGCAAACTTATCGGAAAAGTAATAGACGACATGAGTGGTTTACCCATTTCAGATGTAATTTTGAATTTATCCGGAACTTTAGGAAGCGGAAGTGCAATTACCAATACTTCCGGTGACTATGCTATGGACGCACTAGCTCTTGGTTCTTACATAATCAAACTTAATAAACTTGGATATACTTTAAAAGATTCTTCAATTACCGTTTCGGGAACCACGGCTTTGAATTTATTTATGCTGAGAAACCAGAGTAAAATAACTGGAACCGTTAAAAATCAAAAAGCGCTGCTTCTCTCTTTTTCTGTTCCAATAAAAGCAATTTCAAATTTGGGGAATGTCTATTCAACCAACACAGATCTCTCAGGAAAATTTGCTTTTGAAGGGATTGAAAATAATGCAAGTTTTAATGTTTATTCTGATATTTTCAAACAAGGAACTGAGAACGATACATTATCTGTAACTGTTCCTTTAGGAGTTACTCTAGTTGATATGGGTAATATGATCGTTACAGAAAATTATTCAGTTATTAAAGGTAATGCCGGGATCGGGAATGCAAATATCAAAATTGTAAGTGCGAATAGATCTTATTCAGCTCTCTCTGCAACTGACGGAACTTTTGAAACCGGTTATTTAGCAGAAGCTTCTTATACAGTTAAAGCGGAAAGAGCTGGATATACTTTCGGTCCAGCGACACAAAATATTGCTCTAGGATTTAAAGATACTGCAACGGTAACTTTCACCGCGTCGGCTAATATTGGAACGATCAAAGCAGCAGCAAAAGATCCAAGTTCGGCTAATTTGGAACAGGTGACAATTTCTCTTGTTAGTAGTGATACAACTGTCGTTTTAAGTGGAACTACAACATCATCAGGTGAATTTACATTTGCCAATTTACCGGCTGGAAAAACTTATTTTCTCAGAGCTAGTAAGACCGATTACACTTCTTTACCGGATCAAATTTCCGAGGCTTTAACTTTAAATGAAAATGCTATCGTCAATTTTATCTTAACAAAGAATACTTCTAAAATTACCGGGAAAACATTGCAGCTAATTTCATCTGTCACTTCCCCGCTCGCCAACATTAATGTAAAATTAATATATCCAGCAACGGGTCAGTCTGTTTCAGTTACTTCAGATGCAAGCGGGAACTATTCGTTCGATAACATCTCTGCCGGGAGTGTAAAAGTAACAACGATAAAAGCCGGATATATTTCAGATACATTATTATTTGCACTCCAAGCCGGCCAAACAAAAGCTAATCAGGATTTAAAATTAACTCCATCAACTTTAACCTTAACCGGAAAAGTATTATTTGCAGGAAGTGGATTACAGAATGTTAACATAACCGCAACTTCAAATAATACTTTTAATGTAGTAACAGATCAGAATGGGAATTTTGCTTTTACTAATTTACCGATCAAAACCGGAACCAACGATACGACATATTATGAAATTAAAATCAACCAAACCGGTTTACCTGCTTTAAGCAAAATTGCTGCAATTCCGTCAAATCAGTTAGGGCTATCTGTTACCCTTGCTTCATTTATTCTGCCAAGCGGGAAAATAACTTTAAGAGCTACAGACGGAGTTAATCCTCTTTCGGGTGTTCGATTAGATTTTACAAAACCTGATGGACAAACAGCAAGTACCATTACAACCGCTTCCGGTTTATATGAAAGCGAAAATAAATTGTCTAAAGGGATTTACAGGATAAGCGCATCAAAAGAAAATTATTTAACTCAAGATGAAAAATCACTGCGTGTGGATTTAACTTCCGATACTTTAAAAATAAATCTAGATTTAACTTTACCTTTTAGGCACGTCCCTCTTACCTCTATCATGTCGGATAGGGAATCGTTAATTAAAGTTTATTACACTGCCACAAACACAAATATAACAGGAAAATTATTTTATAAATTAAAGTCTGCCGATGTTTACAAAACCGTCACCTTAACAAAAACCGACACCACCTATCAACAAAATATTCCGGCTCTCTTTACGCTGGAAGATGTTATTTATTATGTCGAACTTTCGGATACAGTAAAAAAGACGGTTTACTCTTCCAATACAATTTCAAATACTCCTTTAGCTAGCGGAATACTTTCATCAATTGCTCTTACTCCCGATATCAACAATTCTAATCTTAGAAAAGATGATAGCTTTCCACTCGGTTTAGTTATTCGCGATGGATTAAGTAAGTCCTTATCAGCAGAATTTATCGGATCGGCTCACAAAGGAAGCATCAAATGGGATGCGGAAGACCCAACTATGCTTGAATTTTCGTATCCTAATTCAACAGACAGCATTAATATTTTAATGAAAACCTTAAAAGAAGGAACAGTTAAATTTAAAGTTTCCGTGAGGTTAGGTTCAACTTCCTTAGAACGAATTTTTTCATTCACAGTTTCCACTCCCGTATTAAAAGATATCAGTGTTTCTAGTCAGGTTAAAAGATTGAGCAACAAGTCAACGGGACAGCAGTTTAATCTGACCAGTACGGATACTTCCTCAAAGCAAATTCTCTTAGGAAATAATTTGGAATGGTCTTTAGATCCACCGGAAGCAGGAACAATAACAAACACAGGTTATTATCAACCGGCAGATTCAAATTATATCGGTTATGTTAAAATCTCTGCAAAGGATCAAACATCCGGAAAAGAAGGATTTGCGGAACTTTCTGTATTTGCTTCTGTAAATCCAAATCAAAATTATGTTTTGACGGATAGAAAGGGAATGATTTACACTTTGAAATCCGGTGCTGTTAGTTTTCCGATAGAGTTATATTTAAGCAAACCTCAATTTGGTCCGGCAAAAAAATATTATACACCGCAGAATCTTGATGAAACTTTTATTGTTTCGGATAAACTTTATAACTTCCAATATATCTCAAGCATCGCTTTACCGGGAGACACATTACAGGTTGCATCAACGCTCGAATTGCCGATCGATAATTCTCTTAGATTTACTGAAGGAGCAAAAACAATCGGACTGTATGACCGGTTTGCAAAATATTGGAGCATCTACAACTCATCTTTGGGAGACAATTCAGTTATTTCAAATTCAGTTTACCGGTTTGGCGAGTATGCGGTTCTTACTACGAACGAACCTCTTGGTTTAAAATACGTTAGTGTTTTGCCAAATCCTTTTTCACCGGAAGTATCTCCACTCAAGATCGGTTATTTCTTAACTACAAATATTCCCCCAGCAACTGTTTCCATTAGGATTTACAATGTACGCGGCGAACTTGTGAGAACCTTGTTAGATAACGATATCCAATTCCCCGGTAAATATGGAAGCAGAACAAGTCTAAAGGAAATTTCGTGGGATGGGAACGCAGATGACGGCAGTACCGCAAGAAACGGAAGATATATTATTCGAGTTACTGCTAAAGATAATTCAGGTGAAAAAACAGAACTGATCCAGGTTGTATTAGTAAAATAATTTTAACACAATAAGTAAAAGCTTATGCAATTATTGAGGATTAAAAAAATGAAATATAAAATTATCTATATTTTCCTCATCTTCACTTTTCTCAAAACGCCTGCGCAGGAACTTTCCAACTTTGCCGGCGCTTTTGTTGATATTGGTTTTGGAGCAAGACCGGCTGCTCTCGGGAATGCTTACGTTGGTTTGGCAAACGATGTTAATTGCATTGTTTGGAATCCTGCAGGCATTTCTTCACTAAAAAAAATGCAGACGGCATTCACTTATACAAAGCAATTAGGTTTAGTGGATTATAACTACCTGGCATTTTCACTTCCGTTAAAGGATGATCAAGGCGCCGGCGCTGCATTAATTGTTTCCGGCGACGCGGCGATGCGTGAATATACGCTAAACCTTGGTTACTCAAGAAAATTCTTGCTCGATAGTTTGTACATCGGTTTCGGATTAAAATTGCGTTATGCTTCTTTTGGAAACAATTCTTTAAGTGCAGGTGATTATATTTTATTTGAATCGGATGAAATCTCCGATGGGCTTTTAAATCAAGTTAAAGGTTCCGCTGTCGGATTCGGATTCGATTTTGGAGTGCTCTATCACTTGAATGAAAAAATTAAAGTTGGACTAATGTTTAGAGATATTTACGCTCCCCTCTTTTGGAATTCAAAAGTAGATAATCCTGATAAAAAAGCTAAAGGAAAATATTCTGAATTAATTCCTTTTGAACCGACAATCGGAACTGCTTTTAAAGTAGCTGAACAGATTACCGTTACTACAGATTATACTTCCGTTGTAAGAAAAGATGTCAGCGATAAACTTCGCGCCGGAATTGAAGCTTCTATGTTAAAGGTCCTTTCACTCCGCGCCGGGGTACAATATTATTTGAATAATGAAAAAGATGAAAAATACAGTTTTGGTTTAGGATTGAATTTTGGCGCCGGAAAAGAAAGAAGAATTCGTCTCGATTATACTTTTATGATGGAAGAATTTGCCAACTCTCAGCGTATTTCTATCGGATTGGAGTTTTAATATGAAAAATAAATTTCTACAAACTATCACGTTTTTTATGTTTACTTTTTCTTTTCTGTCTGCGCAGAGCAGCGATACACCTAAAATGCTCTATTGGATCGGAGGTAAATTCAATATAAAATTGAATGGAGGAATGAATAGTTCGGTTGGTATCGGAAGCGGCAACGGAGTGTTTGGCGGAATGATCTCACCAAATTTAAATTCCGGTTCTACTTCTATTTTTTCTAATCCGGCTGAATTGGCTTATCTAAAGAAATCAAACATCTTTTTTGAAACTAAACTTGGTGTTGGGATTTCTGATCTATTGTCTCAGTCCGATATGACTAAACAAACTACCGACATGTTGAAAGATACCGCAACTTTTATTTTTACTCCGGGAACTTATCGTAAAGATATGGAAATCGGAGACCAGGAAATTGCTCAAACCGGAGGCTTGACCGCTTTAACCGGCGCTATTCCCTTTGAGAATTACTTTGTTCTTTGCGGCGGCTTTTCAACTCCCGTTGACTTTTCCTCTGATCTTTTGATCAACGGAATTTCCACCGACCTTGCTTCCTCAAAAATGGTTGCAGAAAACGAAACGAAGATAGATATCATCTTAAAACCGACAATTCTTGCAATAACGAGATTAAAAGTGAATAGAGTTTCTTACGGACTTGCAAAAGAAGTTATGAATAATGCTAACGGACAAGTCGCCGTTGGTTTTACCATAAACCGGTACGATGTTAGAAATTTTATCAATTTGGATGTGGATTTTCAGGGGATGGTTGTGCTGAATAATCTCAATGAGTATTATTTCAATGATCCAAACGATCCGAGTATTGACCCGGCAAAAAACGAATCGAACAATTTGTACTTTAGAGCGAAAGGAGATTATAAAGATACAAGAGTCGGTTTTACTCTTGGTGCAAATTATAATCCGGCAAATAAGAATAATTGGCTCTCGAGATTTAATTTTTCAATGGTCTATAATTATAATCCCGATTTTGTTTTGTCCGATAAATCCGCTTTGATGGAAAGTTATCAACCGAGATTTATGGTTGGTAGATTCAGCGGTAAGGATGCTGATAAATTTGATGTTGCTATAGATTCAATGGACCTGGCAAAACCAAACTTAACAAAACCTACACAGAATTATTTTGCAGATGAAGTCTTAATTAAAATGCCTTCATCATTAACCTTGGGCGTTGATGCAAAATTCGGCAACCATAATGTATCATTAAATATTTTGAAATATTTTAATGAGCTCTCCTACCAATTTGATAAGTTCAAAATCGGGAAAAACATGAATACCGGAATTAGAGCCGGGGCTGATTTCCAATTCCCAGATGAATTAAAAGGTTGGGCTTGGGCTTTACTTCCCATTCGTTTTCTTTATCTTGATCTTGACGGCTTGATAATGCAGTTATTTAAGAAATATACGCAATATGAAAATCCGCATTATAGATTTTACGGCGGAATGAATTTCGGTAATGCGATAGTGGAAGGATTTGAAGATAAGGATATGACGAAGTCTCTTAAAGATATGTTTGATCTACCTATCCCCGCGGAAATTGGTTACTCAAGACAATATACAATTATGAAAAACATAAACGTGGGTGTTTTTGTTTTTGGTTTCCCTGATCTGTTCCTAAGATTTTCATTAGGGTATAATATTTAGTAAAGTTGATAGACTATCATCATTCTAATTTTGTACATCAATTTCACTTTAACAAGTTGTCATTCGATTTCTTAAACATAGAGCGTTTAATTGCGTTATAAATGAGGATTTTACTTCTTCAAATAAATTATAGCAAAGCACGTAACGTAATTGTTGGAGTGACTCATCGTTATTTTTAACTCTTTATCCTCACCGAGAAAATTAGATAACTTACCGGTTAGCTTAACGATAGGTTCACCGGTAGGTTCATTCGATATCTCCACACTTTTCCAATTGAAATCGTTATTCCAGCCGGTAGCCAAAGCTTTAGAGACCGCTTCCTTAGCCGCAAAGCGCGCAGCTAAATGCTGATATTTATTTGCTTTGCTTAAACTGTAATCAAGTTCGTTTTGTGTAAATATTTTATTTAAGAAGTGATCGCCAAACTTATCCACGCTCTCTTTAATGCGGTCAATCTCAATAATATCTATTCCAATTCCAATTACCATTAAAACCCCTCCGCTGAACCGGAACCGCGTTTATCGCTAACACCGGTAAATTCTCCCGTTTTCGGATCGAACTTAATTGCTTCGACCAAACCCAATCCTCTTTCCGATCCAAACTTGTAACCCATTGCAAGCAAATTAAGCTTAACATCTTTGGCAATTCCAAACGGTTCATAATAAATTTCATCGGGAAGCCACTGGTGATGGATTCTCGGTGAGTTTACCGCCTGTTCAAGACTCATATCAAACTCCAACACATTTAAGATCATTTGCAGAACAGTAGTTATGATAGTTGAGCCACCCGGAGAACCAACAACTAACACCGGTATTCCATTTTTCAAGACGATGGAAGGTGTCATAGAGCTTAACATTCTCTTTCCCGGCTGAATTTCATTTGCCACACTTCCTATTAATCCAAATTGATTAGGAACTCCGGGCTTACCACTAAAATCATCCATCTCATTATTTAATAAGAATCCCGCTCCTTCAACAACTAATTTTGAACCATACGCAGAATTAATGGTCGTTGTAACACTAACAGCACAGCCATGTTTATCCATAACAGAGTAATGTGTTGTCTCTTCACTTTCTTTATTCTCATCAGGATTTCCCGGTTTAATATTTTCAGACGGAATTGCTTTATCAGTGATTTGAGCAAACAATTTCATTGTATAAGATTTTGATAAAAGCCATTTCTGCGGAATGTTAAAATAGTCAGGATCACCAAGATGCATTGAACGGTCTGCGTAAGCAAATTTCATTACAGAAACTAGTGCATGAATATAATTACTGCTGTTCCACTCATCTTTTTGGAAAGAAAAGTTCTCCAAAATATTCAACATCTGAACAAGCGCAATTCCACCGGAAGAAGATGGAGGCATGGAGACAATTTCAAATTCTTTATACTTCCCTTTTACAACTTCGCGTTCAACGGGTTTGTAGTTTTCCAAATCTTCACGGGAAAAGTTTCCCCCTAACGTCTTCATCTGGTTAAGCAAAAGTTCTGCAACTTTTCCTTTGTAAAATCCGTCTCTGCCTAAATTCTTTATTTCAAGTAAAGTTTTTGCCAAGTCAGGCTGTATAAAAATATCTCCTTCTTTGTATGCGATTCCCTCTTTAGAAAATATTTTAATTGATGACGGATATTTTTCAAATTCTTTTAGAGTAATTTCAAGAGATTTTGCATTTGATGCTGATAAAGGGAACCCATCTTCTGCAAGATTAATTGCAGGCTGAATAACCTCTGCAATCTTCATCGTTCCGTATTTTTCTAAAGCGTAAAGAAGTCCCGCAACACTCCCCGGAATTCCGGCGGATAAAACACCAGCTTGACTTAATTCAGGTGAGAAGTTTCCATTCTTGTCTAAGTACATATCTCGGTAAGCAAGTGAAGCGGCGGTTTCACGGTAATCTATCGCTGTGTTCCTTCCATCGGGCAAATGGATGACCATATACCCGCCTCCACCGATGTTTCCGGCTACAGGATACGTTACCGCAAGCGCAAACCCCGTTGCAACGGCGGCATCAACTGCATTTCCTCCTTTTTTCAGTATCTGTAAACCAACTTGCGCAGCAATCGGTTCTGCAGAAACCACCATTCCCCTTTTTCCATGCGCAGTATTTGCATGAAGCGAAAATGTGATGGTTATTAAAAAAGTTAAGAGAATAGTCGATTTAAAATAAATCAACATTTACTCCTTCATTTTTTAATTGCTCGGTTAGTATTTTGATTAACTCCTTTACGGTTTGCAGCGTTTCCTTCAAATCGGAAAATAATTTGTCGTCATAAAGAAGTTTACCGGCAGAATTTTTTTGATCTTTGGTTTCAACAACAAGGGCATCAAGTTTTGAAATAAATGAATCGGTCTTCTTAACTAAAGCGGAGACATCAACAATGGTTGTGTGCAGGGATTCTTTATTCTTCGCAAAAAAATCTTTTGCTTCTGTGGTAAGCTGCACGCTGTTTGATGTTAAAAGTTTAATTTGATTCCGGTTCTCATTAATTACATTCTTCAATTGATCAGAAATTGCGACCAGGTTGGAAGCGGCTGTCTTTACATCTCTCTGAAGATTTTTATCTCCCAAATATTCATTTAAAGAGACCAGACTAACATTTACTTGCTTTAACATTTGCGGTAATTCATTTTCCAATTTTCCGATCATCACCATAACAGAAGGAACATCGGCGGAAAACGAGCCGGTTTGTACTTGATTAATGTCTAATTTTTCCTCTGCATTCCCCGGAAGAATTTCAACTTTTTTACCTCCCATTAAATCGAGCATCATTACCGAAAAAACGGCATTGTTTCGAAGATCAGTATCCGGATCTAAAGATACTTTCACCATAACGAATTCATTCTTCATCATGATATCATCAACAAATCCTTTGCGCACACCGTTTACCGTAACATTATCGCCAACTTCAAGTCCCGCAACATTTTGAAATTTAACGGTTACTTTTGTCCGGTTTGAATTCAGTGAAAAATTCTTAGCCCAGCCGAGAATCCATATTAAAAGGAGGATGGCGGCAATAACAGTAAACCCGACTTTAATATCAGTTTTTCTTTGATCTTTCATCTTTTAGTTTCGCTTCTATGATTACTTTAAAATTTTCTAAATCTTTTTGCGTTACTACACTATCACCTATGAAAAATTCTATACTATCCAACACTTCGCTTACCGCATCCAAGTGAACTGTGTTTAAATCTTTCAAATTATTCGTAAAATAATTGATCTGTGCAAACAGTGAATCTTTTTCCGGCGTTTCTTTAACATGCTTAAATTGATCTTTGAGGTCTTTTGTAAAATACTTTATTGAGAAGTCTTTAACCGGCTTAACGAAGTAGTCATCTAATTTATTTGTAGCAATATAAAACACAACGGCAAAAAATATTGTTGATGCGATCAACGCTTTAATTAGACAACCGGATTTCATATTAATATTTTATCATCATAGCGATTGATTGAAACCATAACGATTCAAACCCATCGCTAATTGCGGAGAGAAAAAACAAAGCAGTAGTAAAACTGCTTTGAAAGTAACTAATAATTCCAAATGAACTACACCTATGCTTAATAAATCTTAGAACGGCAGATCCTCAGCGTCTCCTTCAGGAGCTATGCTCTCCCCTTCTGATTTCTGTGAAGTGGACGATGACGAAGAATCACCTCGTCCGTCTAAAGGAATAATTTTGTCAGATACAATCTTTGTGGAGTACTTTTTAATTCCGTCTTTATCGGTATAACTATCTGTTTGGATTCTTCCTTCAACATAAACTTTAGAACCCTTTTTAAGCACTTCTTTAAAATAATCGGACAAATTCCACGAGACAATATTATGCCACGTTGTTTCGTTCACCCAATTACCATCTTTTCCTTTGTAACTGTTTTCTGTTGCAATTGAAAATGAAGTTACAGAAACATTAGAAGAAGTAACTCTTGTTTCGCTGTCTCTGCCAAGATTACCGATCAACATCACTTTGTTTAATGAGAACGCCATAAAACCTCCGAATTATTATTAATGAAATTTAAACAACTAGTTTTTTTTAAGGATTAGCTATTATGAAAGCGTCCTTAAAATCTTTCGTCTTCCATAATTCCTTTTTTACGGATTCAGCATCAGCTTTAGTTGCAAAAGGTGGAAGTTGAACAACATAAAGTTTAAACTCTTCCGAAAAAGAAATGATACTTTCTTTCGATAATTTCTTCTTAGCTAACGCTGCGCATTCATCAGCCCGTTCTTTAGTAGTAAATGCTCCTATTTGTACAACGAACTTTTTAACCGGTTCAGAAACCGGAATATCAGTTTTAACTCCAACCGGATTTACGGTTGAGTCAACAGCGGACGAATCAAAAATATATTCTTCTTTTTGAATTTCACCATCATCTTTTGTTTGTTCAGTTGTTGAAGAGCAGCCAATCATCAAAAAGAATGAAAATGAAGCCAGCAAAAGAAATATTTTACGCATAACTTATCCTAATAAAAAAGAAGGATGGCATTAAGCCATCCTCTTGATGAACACTAATTAATACAGTAAGTGATCAAATGCACCAGCCGGATATTTTGGAATACCAAAATGGTCGAAGCTGATTCTCTTACCGAGAATAATGCTAGGAGTAATTGAAGCAACATCAACCTGTGGGATATTGCCGCCCCATTTTGTGTTAATCACTTTAATAAACTCATTTGCAATAATTGCATGAGCATGATTCGAAGGATGAACTCCATCTAAAGAGAAAAGTCCGCCGGAAATGTATCCAGTGGTAAATTTAATTCCACCGTAATACGTACCGCCGGTATAATCTTTTGCACGAATGGCATTAAAGAAAGAATTAACATTAACAAAACCAAACCCACGATTTCTTGCAAGACTATCAATTGAAGTATTGAAATTTAACGTAGCAGTTTTTGCTGTTGTTATTTCGTCAGCATCCAAAGTTAATGCGTCCGGAAATGGGTTTTGTGGGTGAAATCCGAAAGCTTTAGTAGTATCCAAGCCTGCAATTGAAGCAAGAACTGCAGCTAAGGGAAGCCCCTTTGATGCGGCAATATAACGATACCAAGCACCTGTCGGTTGTCCTAAATAGCCTGTCCAACTTCCGGCAACAAGTGTTAAATCAACTTTTCCGGTTAGCAAGGAAATGGAATCTGCATAAACTGTTGGATCAACGGTAGCAACACCATGTTTTACATAATAAAGTCCATTCGATCCAGCAGCTTTGTTAGCTGTCCAAGGAGCACCCAATGCTAATTTAGGACCTACTGTATTGAAGAAAGGAATTGCAGTTACATCGGGTAGATTTGCAACTACTACTTTTGTGTTTAATGATTTTAAGCTGTCTGCTAAAAATCTATATAAGGCATCAAATGTTGCTGAAGCAGTTGGTGATGATGGAGAAGCTCCGCCGCTTGTTGCAAAACCGAGCACATCATTATTCCCTATCCAAACAGTAAGTAATGTTGGGTTTAGCGCTTTCGCTTGTTTAAATTGGGAACCAATATTCAAAGCACTGTTTCTAAGAATAAGATCAAACATAGGATTGGCAGGTCCACCAAATACTTTTGATCCACAATCTTGGGAATTGGTAGCATTTAAAACGTCGTATAATATAGCTCCTGGAACACCTAAGTTATTATACGGTGCTGCATATCCCAAATTAGTTGGAGCACCTACAGCGGGATTATTTGTAATTGTTGGAGTGCTTGTTGCGAAATTAAATGCTGTTAATTCCATTCTTCCACCGGTACCAGGGTCAGAATAGATAGGCATTGCAAAAGATGAACCAACTTGCTTTGCAATAAGATTTCCGTAAGCATAGTTTTGAGCGCTTTCGTATAAAGCGCCTGATTGATATCCAGCAGTTATACTGTTACCTATAGTAACAAAACGATCATAGCTTGCAGTACCTGACGTTGGAGCAGTCAAATCGCTGCGGTCTTCGCAGCCAACGAAGATAAAGGTTATAAGGCTAAAACCAAAAAGGACATTTAATATTTTTTTCATAGCTTCTATACCTCCAATGGTTATAAGTTATATGATAAACTGAGTGAAAACAAATTAGCTGTTGAATTATATGTTCCGTTAAAAGGTTCGAAACCATACGTAACACGGCTAACCATTGAATTAGAAATTGTTCTTTCAAAAAATCTTAAGAACATATAAGAAACATCAACCGACAAATTACTCATTACTTTATAACCTGCACCAATTGAGAATCCTAATCTGTCAGCATCCGGTAAGGTTCCATCAACAAATTGATCTTTTACAGGATTTTTGTCATACAATAAACCGGCGGAGAAATCAATATCACTACTGTATTTATAATTAGCTCCAAATCTAATGGCATAATTATTTTCATAGAGACGTGGTGCTGCGCTTGAAGTATTGGATGAAGTGAAATTAACTTTTAATGTATCATAACTCGACCAACCAACCCATTGAAAGTCTGTTGATAAGAGTAATTTATCATTGTATTGATAAGATACACCAACTACTAATTGTTGAGGAGTCGTTAAACTCGCTGTAATATCTCCGTTTGGCAATGAAGAAGCCGCTAATGCAGATCCACCTGTAGATTTAGCTGTTCCGGTAAAATCAAATTTTACTTCACTTCTGTAGTTAACACCTATGTTAAGATCGCAATCCGTCTTGTACAATAAGCCGGCTGTAAATCCCATTGCAGAAGTTGCATCACCTTTCATATCTACATTAGCGATGGTTTCACCAAGATAGGCGGAAGGAATTTTAACATCTTTGTTAATTAATACGTTACCAAAGGCATATTGAAGACCTACACCAACCGATAAATTGTCATTTATCTTGTAAGCAATTACAGGATTAAGATTGAATGTTTCTACTGCAATCTCTAAACTTACAAATCTTCCGTCCCATGCAGACGGCCATTTAGTACCAAGACCAAAAGGATTGTTGAAACCCAAACCTGCGTAGAGCTGATCAGTGATTTGGTAGGTAGCATAGAAATGGATAGGAGTAAATAACTGGCTTTCCATTTTGGTTTCATTAACTTTAGGACTGATCCCTCTGAAACTGGAACTTGGAGTAATTAACGTCGTCCCCATCATCAATTTAAAGCCGCTCATTTGTGTAATTCCTGCATTATTGAAATACAAGATTGAAGGATCTAATGCGGCGGCAGTAAAAGCGCCTCCCATAGCCATCGCCCGTGCACCATGTTCATTGATTTGGAATCCACTTCCGAATGCCGTTGAGCAGAGAAGTAGAAATGCGCACAAAGCAGTATTGAGTTTTTGTTTCACGTAACCTCCTTATGGTTTAGTGTTTGATATGTAGTTATTAATATGATCAAATGTTTATTCGATTCTAAAAAGTTTCGATCCTTTTTCAACAGGAGTATTTTCCCGCACATAGATTTTTTTCAGCAATCCACTATACGGTGAGGTCACTTCATTTTCCATTTTCATGGCTTCAAGTATAAGCACTGGTTCGCCAATAACAATTTCTTCATTTTCCTTTTTTTGAATTTTCAACACCATTCCGGGCATCGGAGAAACAACATCCTCTTTATGATGGCTTTTTTCCGAATGAGCTAAAATAGTTTCAGCATTTTTTTCTAATTTTGTCTGAACCTTACATTCAAAATAATTCCCTTCGGTTAAAATAGCAATATTATTTTTATCTTTTGCAACTTTTGTTATGTCGAAAGTTTTTTTATCAAGCCGGAGAAAATAGTGAAATTCATTCTCTTTAGAAAAATCATAAACAAATTCTCTCCCGTCCACAATAACTTTTTCACTGTTCATAAACCGAATTACTTTTTCTCTGCCGTTAAGAGTTACGTAAACTTCATTCATGCTGAAGATCCGTCCATCTATTAGCAGCACAAACAACGTTAGTTACTTTATGATTATGCGGCTGTTGTTTTAGATAAGCAGAAAATATTGCAGCTACGTTTTCCAAGTCTTCATTATAAAAGTCTTCTCCTTTGTCGGAATTATCAATCTTGAAATCTTCTTCAATAAGATTGATCGAATATTCTCCGGTTTGAAATTTTTTATTTTGAAGAATACGCTTTAAAAAAGTAATATTTGTTTTTATTCCGGCAATAAGGTAATCGTTTAAAGCAATGTCCATCCTTTTAATAGCTTCACTTCTCTGTTTTTCCATTACCGATATTTTAGAAAGTAGAGGATCATAAAAACGGGATATTTCAGAACCGGTTTCTATTCCTCTATCAATGCGAATATTTGGTCCTGATGGAAGGCGGTGATATTCAACCGTTCCGGTAATTGGAAGAAAATTGTTCTCCGGATCTTCAGCATAAACCCGGCATTCAATTGCATGACCGAGAATTCGCAAATCACTTTGAAGAAAACTTAACGGTTCTCCCGCTGCAATTTTTATTTGTTCTTTCACTAAATCAATCCCGGAAATAAATTCTGTGACGGGATGTTCTACTTGTAAACGCGTATTCATTTCAAGAAAGAAAAAGTTTTTATGTTTATCAACCAAGAATTCAATTGTTCCTGCACTATAATAGCCGCATGCTTTTGCAGCATTGATAGCCGTAGCGGTTATACTTTGGCGTGTCTCCTCATCAATAAAAGAAGAAGGAGCTTCTTCAATTATTTTTTGGTGCCGCCGCTGAACAGAACATTCTCTTTCAAACAGATGACAATAATTCCCAAATTTATCTGCAATAATTTGTACTTCAATATGCTTGGGATGTTCAATTAATTTTTCAATGTAAATGGAATCATCACCAAATGCTTTTAAAGCTTCACGTTGCGCGGAAGAAAATGCAGCTTCCAATTCATCTTCGGAAAAAACTCGTTTCATTCCTTTACCGCCACCACCGGCACTAGCTTTTAAGAGAATGGGATAACGGATTTCATTAGCACTTATTTTTGCAGCATCTAATGAAACAATTATTTCTGTCGTGCCGGGAACAATTGGCACTCCATTTCTTTTCATTAAATCTCTTGCTGATGTTTTACTTCCCATCATTTCTACCGAGCGAGACGATGGTCCGATAAAAACAATTCCGCTTTCTTCAACTTTTTTTATGAAAACAGCATTCTCGGATAAAAATCCGTAACCGGGATGAATAGCGTCTGCATTAATTTCTTTTGCAAGTTCAATGATTTTATTTTGATTAAGATATGATTCCGATGGGAGCGATTCACCAATAAAATGGGATTCATCCGCCAATCGAGCGTGCAGAGAATATTTATCAACCTCGGAATACATTGAAGCGGAAATAATGCTAAGTTCTTTGCACGCCCGGATTATTCGGACGGCAATTTCTCCCCTATTTGCGATAAGAATTTTTTTGAACATTTGCGACCTATTTGAGTTCAACAATAGTTATTCCTTCGCCGCCGAATTCTACCGGCGCGAAATAAAAGTTTTTTACACCTTCGTGCTTTTGCAGAATTTCCTTTACCATTTTTTTCAAAGCGCCGGTTCCTTTGCCGTGAAGAATTTCAACACGATCGTAATTCCCTGTGTATGCGTTATCTAAGAATTTTACTACTTCAAACTCAGCATGTTCCGGTTTCTCACCGCGCAAATCCAAACGATATTGTATTTCAGAAATCATAGGCGAATATGAAACGGATTCAGTTACCTTCTTCGCTTCTTTTTTTGTATGTGCTAACGCATTAGTCTTAACTTGAATCTTTAATGAACCGACCAAGATTGATGCCTCTTTCTTGTCTTTTGACAATTCAAATATTTTGCCTGAAGTTGCAGTACTTTTTATTTGAACATAATCACCTATTTCAAAATTAAGAGAATTTTGTGATAAGTCAATATCTTCTTTAACAAAATCTTTTATTGTTTCATCTAAATTGGCAATAGTGTCGCGGGTGATCTTTATACTTTCCTTATCAGCTTTCCTTTCTTTTATTTCTTTAATTGTTTTCTCAATAGTCTTTTTAGAAAAGATTAAAAACGATTCTGCTTCTTGTTTCGTTTTTCTTAATATTTCTTTTTTCTCTTTCTCCAATTGAACATTTTTTTGCTGATATAAGTTTGTCAGACTTTTCAAGCGGCTGTTTTCAATACTGATTTGCTGTAACTGATCGTTAAGAGAATTTGATCTTTCTTCCAAACTCAAAAGCATCGTTTCCATTTTCTGCTGGTCATTTTCAAGAAATCCTTTTGCATCATTTAGAAAATCATCTTCAAAGCCAATGCGTTTTGCAATTTCAAAAGCATAACTTGAACCCGGAAAACCTTGTTTGAAACGGTAGGTCGGTTTGATAGCCGCCAGATCAAATTCCATTGAAGCATTTTCAAATCCTTCGGTTTGATGCGCCAGAACTTTTAAACTATTATGATGCGTTGTAGAAAGAACCGTTGCTCCTTTTTCATTTAATGAAAGCAACACGGCTGCGGCAAAAGCTCCGCCTGCAGAAGGTTCGGTTCCCGTTCCAATTTCATCAAGAAGAATAAGTGATTGCCCGTCGGCTTCTTCAAGAATATTTTTCAAATTTAAAATATGAGAACTAAATGTGCTCAAATCATCTTCAAGCGATTGTTTGTCGCCGATATCAACAAGAATTTTTTCGAACATATGGAAATTACTATCCGCTTGCGCCGGAATATGCATTCCGCACATAACCATTAACGAAAGCAACCCGGTTGTTTTTAATACAACGGTTTTTCCACCGGCGTTCGGTCCGGTGATCACAATAATTTTTCCGCCATTGATTGCAAAAGATAAAGGAATGGTTTTGTCCTGCCCGAATTTATTTAAAAGAATCGGATGCTTTCCATCTTGCAAGAAAAAAGGTTTATCATTTAAGAGCGAGGGAAAATTTCCGATAATTTCAATTGAATATTTTGCTTTGGCAAAAACTGCATCAATTTGCGCAAGCGCTTTAAGCGAAGCCTGAAGCGGCAACCGGACAGTTCCGATCTTTTTGGTTACTTCTTTTAGAATTCTTTCTATTTCTCTTTTCTCTGCAAACTGAAGCGAAATAATTTCGTTATTCATCTGAAGAGTTTCTTCCGGTTCGATATACACCGTTTGCCCGGTAGAAGATTCACTATGAATGAATCCTTTAATATGCCGTTTATGTTCTGCTTTAACAGGGATAACCATTCTCCCATCTCGCAGAGTGATAAACTCTTCACGCGTAAAATCTTCTTCAATAAACTTTTTGGAAATCCTTTGTACGATCCGGTTCAGATCATTTTTCTTCTCAGCGATTTCCTGACGGATCTCAAAAAGCTTTTTGCTTGCTTTATCTTTTATTTCGCCGGTTTCCGTTATCACTTGATTGATCAAATGCTCGAAGACTTTATCAACAAAAAGATTTTGCGTTAACTCTTTCAGTTCGCTCGCGTCTATCTGCACAGATTTTAGGAATTGAAATGTATTGCGCGACATTTCTGCTAATCTTTTTATTTCCAATATTTTTTTTGCGGAAAGAAGCGCCCCTTCAATTCCGGAGATTGCAAGGTCTTCAACTAAATCGGGAAGGAAATCAATAGGAGGAACGCTTTGTTGAATAAGAATTTCTTTTGCTTGTGATACTCTCATCCCTTCATTTAAAATTTCATTTTGATTTTCGAAAGGAAGCGATGAGAGAATATTTTGTCTGCCGTTTGCGGTTATACAATATTTTGCAATGAAGGTGAGTACTTTGTCAAATTCTAAGGCAAGAAAAACTTCTTTCTCTATCATTCTTTAATTGAATCTTTTTCAATAATAAGTTCTTTAATTGATTTCTTCGGATTGGGTGTAAACTCTCCTAAATAATCAATCGTTGAAGGAAGTAATTTATACATCGTAGCATAGGAAAAAGATTTTATTTGATCTTTTTCAGAAGGGACTTTGAAAATGTGGAGAAGATATAACGCTGCACTTAGAAAATATGCAATTTGGATAATTCCGACTACTCCGCCGGTGATCCGATTCATAAGATTATTAACTTTATCAAATGGATGGATCATTCTTTTTAGAAATGATGTAATGAGTATTACCCCAAGGAAGACTACAAATCCACCTAAAATTTCAGCAAGATATTTTTCTGTTCCCATTATTTTATTAATAACAGTCCCAATGGTCTCGGATAGAAATATTCCAAGAAAAATAGCTAAGAAAAATCCGAGCGAACCGATAAGCTTTCTCACAAACCCATCTTTGAATCCCAATATAAAAGCGGCTGCGCCGATAACACAGAAACTAATATCTAAATAATTCAATTCACTCCCAGGAATTTTTCAACAAGCGATTTCACAACTTTTCCATCGGCTTTCCCTTTGAATTGCTTCATAGCTGCCGGCATTAATTTCGCAAAATCCGCTTTAGAGGAAGCATTAACTTGTGCGGCAATAGTTTTAATCTCCTCAACAATTTCTTCTTCTGTTAATTGTTTCGGAAGATATTCTTGCAAGATTTTTAACTCAGTACTCTCTTTCTCTGCCAAGTCCATCCTGCCCGCATTGGTAAACATCTCAACTGATTCTTTTCTTTTTTTAACGGCGGTTGAAAGCATCGTAATTTCATCTTCAGGCGTTAAAGCTCTGTTTGCACCACTCTTATCAAATTCCAATATTAACGCACGAATTGACCGGATTGTTTCAAGGCGAATTTTATCGCCCGATTTCATCGCTATTTTCATATCCTCAATGATTATTTCTCTCAAACTCATTTAATAACTCCATTAACTATTTTTTTCTAAAATCCTGATTACAGACTACTGACTACTAATAACTGATTAATACAAAATTAACTCAAATTGAACTCTAAAAAAATACGGTAATGATCATTTGCACACGAACATACTGTCCGCCAAGTTTTCCCGGAGAAAAACGAGTGTTGCGAACAGCCCGCATAGCAGCTTCATCACAACCGTATCCAATTCCTTGAATAATTTCAGTTCGAACAACTTTCCCCATTTCATCAATGTAAGTTTTCACTAACACTTTCCCGCTTATATTAGTTTGTTTTGCCTGATCAGGAACAACTACCCGCGATTGAATGGTACCGTAACCTCCTTTTGGTTCGGGCATATAATCAACTGCAGCATAATATTTTATTTCCGGTTTTGCCTTTATTTCTATGGGTAATTGTTCAGGTATTACTTTTACATTTCCAAACCCGGTTCCATTCAACTCGCCGTTTTTATCGCCGACGGATTTTTGTTCCGCAATTTCAATGGTATCTTTTTCTATTTTCTTTACCGGTTTGGGGATCGCAAATTTTTCTTTTTTAGTCAAACTTCCTTTTATAATTTCCGTATTCTCAAGTGAAATTGAAGGAGGTGGTCCTAACTCCGAGTATTTTAAAATTCTAACTACAGCATCAGTATTTTCTGTTTCTTTAAAAAGAATTTGAAATAGATAAAATAAAAGGATCAAAATAAAATGAATCCCAAGAGAAAAATAAAATCCTTTTAAAATATTTTTTCTGAAAAATTCATTCATCTAGTTACTACGGTATATCCTTTACTTTTGGTACCAAAACAGTTTTAGGGTTACTTCTTTGATATAAGAAATTTAACCAGCACCGGAAAATGATCGCTGTAACCTCCCAGATACCTAATTCCGCCATAAGTTGGAAACGGTGCACCTTCATATTTCCCTGAATGAGTAACGATGAAATCCGGTTTGTAAATTTCAAATGAGTTACAAAGTAAATGGAAAGATTTATTCGTTAATAAATTTCCTGAAATTATGATTTGGTCAATCATATCCCATTCAGACTGATATTTATAACTCCCTTCTCCGTTCATCTTTTTAGTGTAAGCTAAGTTGTACAAATTCTTTCTAAAACTTGCCGGGAGTTTATCAATTTCTGAACAAGCAAGAGGTTGTGCATTTAATGTTTCTTTAATGCTGATGTTTGTCGGTTCGTCATTAAAATCACCCATGGCAATAATATTCGTTTTCCCGGAATTTGAAAAGAACTTATCAATGCTCTTTTTAAGTGTTTGCGCCGCTTCAACTCGATTCTTCTCCGAAGCATCCGCTCCACCGCGGCGTGAGGGCCAGTGATTAACAAAAAGATGCAGGGTGTCTTTACTTCTGGTAACAAGGTTTGCATTCAAAATTAAACGTGTGGGATAACGGTCTGAGAGAAATACCGTATCGGCATTCATTAATAAAAAAGTAAATTTATCTTTTTTGAAAATCAGTCCGTTATCTATACCTCTTTTGTCGGGAGATTCTTTATAAACTACTTGATAGTGCAGATCAGCTAAGTGCTTCTGTACCATAGTCTCAACCGTCTTTTGATTTTCTACTTCACAGAAACCAATAATATCCGGACCCCGGTTATCATTCATCGAGCGAATAACTCTTGCCATATTGAACATTTTTTTTTCAAATCGTTCTTCCGTCCATTCTTTTTTTGAAGAAGGAAGAAATTCCGCATCATCGTTCTCCGGATCATCAATCGCATTAAATAAATTTTCTTGATTATAAAACGCAACAACTACAGTATCATGTTTTGCCTGCGCAAATAATAGTTGCTGCGAAAAGATTGATAGACCAAAGGCTGCAATAAATAACCATTTTATTTTCATATTTCTATCCTTGTTACCACACCATGAATTTTCCGGTATGGTAATTTATAAAATTGAACAAAGTTTGGAGTTAATTTCTTAAAAAATGAATAAAGTTTTAAGAGAAAATTACTTGTTACAATATCTTCAACACCATAAAACATTACTTTTTCATTAATATCGTGTTTTTTGATAATTGAAGGAAGATCAACAATTTCCATGTAACCGAGTGAGATTGATAATCCATGGAGTCCGACTGCTAAATCTTCAACATAACCGGATTCAATCCCGTATGGACTATCGGTCCTCGTAATCGAGATCAAAATATTTTTCTCATAAACTATATTTGAACTGATAATACAATGTGCAACATAAGGAGGAATGTCGTAATTCGTTCTTGAAAAAAATATTGCTGTTCCGTCAATGTTGTGCCCACGGTTGTAAATCTGTTCATAAGCTATTTTAAATGTATCCAAGGGTAAAGACCGGAATGAACGATAGATTCTCTTTTGTCCTGTTATCCAAATCAATGTTACTGCAAACGGTACCGCTGCAATAATTAATGACCAATAACCGCCATGCTGTAATTTACTTGTCAGCGAAATCAAAAAAAGTAAATCAACAACAAGGACAACCATGGCTAAGCTCATCTTTACTAACGATTTTTTTTGTTTGAATATCCAAATCATCAAGATTGAGCTGATGGTCATGGTGATGGTTACTGCCAGTCCATAAGCTGCCGCTAAATTTGATGAGGCTTTGAATAAAAGTATCATAAACAAAACCGCAACTAATAAACCCCAATTCACTGCGCCAATATAAATTTGAGATTTCAATTGAGTTGAGGTGTATTTAATTTTCATCAATGGGAAAGTCCGTGTAGTAATTCCCTGATATACTAACGAAAATACGGCTGAGATCATAGCTTGCGAGGCGATGATTGTTGCAAGGATCGTTAAAATAATAAATGGGATATAAAGTATTTCTGCCTGCGATTTCACCATTTCAAATAGAATTAAGTTTGTACTTTGATGAGCTAAAATGTATGCTCCTTGCCCAAAATAATTAAATACAAGTGCAACAAAAACAAATCCCCAAGCTCTTCTGATGGGAAGTGCACCGAGATGTCCCATATCTGCATAAAGCGCTTCACCGCCGGTTGCACACAAAATAACTTCAGACAAAACAAGAATTCCTGCAACTCCGTTTTCGATTAAAAAATTAATTGCATAATGGGGACTAATGGCTAACAGGATTGAAGGCATCTTTAAAACAGAAACAAACCCCGACACGAATAACGCTATAAACCAAATTACCATAATAGGTCCGAATGAACTTGCAACTTTATCGGTCCCTTTATATTGAAAAGCGAACAGGATTACGGTTATTACCATTGTTATCAGAATAACCATATTTCCCGTTATCCACTCGAATCCATGGATTAACGGTAGTCCTTCAACCGCTGATAAAATACTTATAGCCGGAGTTATTACACCATCCCCCATAAGCAAAGAAATTCCGAAGTAACCTAAATATGCAACAACAACTGACTTCTTTCCTTTTTTAACAAAGCCGGCAAGAACTTCCTTTAGAACTATTATCCCTCCTTCCCCTTTGATACTAAGACTCATTGCAAGCCAAGCGTATTCAATTGTTACTAAAATTATCAGGGTCCAGAAAACAAGAGAAAGAATTCCGAACAAATTATCGTGGGTTGGTTTTGTTAACGTAAAAACAATAACAAGCGTATATATTGGGCTAGTTCCGATATCTCCGAAAACTAAGCCCATCGCTTTTACGATTTCATACAAATTTACTTTAGTGATTTTCAAATTAAAATAATTTCTTTTTAATAAGTAACCCTGATTGGAAGAATTACAAACGGATATCCTTCATGATATAATCTTCTCTGCACACTAAATACAATTTGATTGTGCAGAAGTTTCGTGTAAAAAGTTTCGTTGGGAAATACTAATTGTCCGCCGAAGAAAACCGAATTAGGATATTTTTGAAAAACTTTATCTGATATTTCAGTAATTTGATCCACAATATCCGTCCCGAGTGAAGTAAAACTATCAGCATAATAACCGCTATGCTGCATAAATTCAACATACTGGTTAATTTCTTTTTTTACGAATTCTTCCAATTTTGTGACTTCAGCAGACCCTTTAAATCCCCCGGCATCAACTACTCCGGCTTGAACAAAAACAAAGTTCTTAAAAATTCCCGGAAAAGTTTTTATAACACTTAAAAGCGTATGAACTCCAAGACCATTAAAACCATTCACTAAAATTACGGCTGTTTTATTTTCCGGTTTGTATTCCGGTTTTTCAATCACCTTTTCGTCAATATCTTTGTGAAGATAATAAAAAGAAGAACTTATTGCGGGGATAATATCACTATCTAATTTTTGAATTAATGCATGAACAGAATTGTAATGTTTTTTGGTTAACAATGCCAGAGAAACCACGCTTCCGGTAACCACTATGGTAATCCAACCGCCCTCAAAAAATTTTAACGCGACAACCGAAACTAATATTAAAGTAGTTAAAGCCAACCCAATTCCGTTTATAGAAATTTTACCTTTCCATTTTTTTTCTTCTTTTCTAACATTCCACCAATGTTTAACCATACCAAGCTGCGAAAGAAAAAATGTGATAAAAACATTGATGCTGTAAAGAACAATTAGCAATTGAACTGATCCTTTTGCCAGGATCATGGTAATTAATGCAGCAACTCCCATTAAAAGAATGCCGTTTTGTGTAACTAATCTGTCACTCAAAATTGCAAATCTTGTAGGAAGCCAGCGATCCGCAGCCATATTAGCTAAAACTCTTGGACCATCTAAAAATCCTGTTTGAGCGGCTACAAAGAGTATTACGGCTTCAGAGAAAAGAATGATGAAGATAAATGGTAAACTTATTCCTGTTGACCAATCGCGAGTAATATTTTCAAAAAGGACTGCATTTAACGTTTTACCTGGCTGAAAAGTAACATTAAATAACAAGTAAGCTATCATTAAACCAACTACCATAAAGGTAAGTGAACTTGCCATTAATTTCATTGTTTTTTTTGCGGTATGGACTTTTGGGTCTCTTAATATCGGTAATCCGTTACTTACAGCTTCAATTCCGGTGTAAGTCCCTGCCCCCATCGTATATGCTTTAACGATAAGAAGCATCATCCCGAAAAAACCTAATTGACTTTTTGTTGCGGATAGATCAGCAGCAGTAGCAGCAACAAGTTCCGATGCATTAAAAAGATGAGTGAACAAAGCATAAAATATTACAAATGCGTGTAAAACAATAAAGAGTATAAATATCGGAACGAGTGGGACAACAGATTCCTTAACCCCTCTGAGATTCATAATTATCAACACCAAAACGCCGAATATTGCAAAATCTAATTTAAATTGATGGTAGAATATTGGGAAAAAACTAAATAATGCATCAGTTCCGCTTGCAACAGAAAGTGTAATGGTTAAAACATAATCGATCAATAACGCAGAACCCGAGATCATTCCAACTTTTGGAGATAACAATTTGCTCGCCACCAAGTAGCCTCCGCCGCCGGACGGGAATAATTCTATAATTTGTGAATAGCTAATGCTGATAATAAAAATTGTAATACCGGATAAAAGCGCAATAAATAAACTTAGAAAATGATGTTGTCCTAAGGTTAGGAATGCTTCTGCAGGACCATAACACGATGATGACAAACCGTCTGTTCCCAAACCAACCCACGCCAAAAAAGCAGTTAGCGAAAGCTTATGAAAGACTTGCGGATCATTTAAATTTCGCGAAGCTCCGAGTAATAAAGTTTTACTTCGCTTAATAAATGACTGTTGTTGCTCTGCCGACATGTTTTCCTTTTACAAATTTCTTAAATACACTATGATTTCAAACCTTTTATGACGGTAATAATTAGGCATTATTTTCATGATTGATTGAAGTCAATTACAAATAATTCTTCCTGCTACGGTTTATGTTTCTCATCCAATAGTATTTTTGCTAATACACTATGTTTTCTTCCGTAGATAAAATATATCAGCAATCCAATTATTAACCAAACGGCAAGTCGAACCCAATTTTGCCATTCCAACGTTAACATCATTCCTAAATTAAAAATAATTCCCATAGGAGCTACGAACCAAATAGCTGGGGCTCTGAATGGACGCACCCGGTTCGGTTCTTTTTTTCGCATTATCCAAACTGCAATAGATACTAAAACAAACGCCAGAAGAGTCCCGATGTTTACCATTTTTGAGATCCCTTCAATCGGAGTAAATGCTGCGATAAGCGATACTACCGCCCCAATCAAGATATTTGCTTTCCAAGGTGTTCGGAATTCGGGGTGAAGTTCTCCAAATATTTTTTTTGAGATCAACCCATCTTTGGAAATGGCATAAAAAACACGCGATTGCCCCAAAAGCATCACGATAATTACAGACGTCAATCCGGCGATGGCGGCAATTGAGATGATCAGTACTGCAAATGTTAACCCGTGAGCTCCAAATGCGGCTGCAATCGGCGCGGTAATATCTATCTCTTTATATGAAACCATTCCTGTTAACACAAGTGCAACAAGAATGTAGAGAATCGTGCTAACAACGAGCGATACGATAATTCCAAAAGGAACATCTTTTTGTGGGTTTCTTGCCTCCCCCGCGTGTGTGGAAACAGTATCGAATCCGATATAAGCAAAAAATATGTATGCTGCGCCTGAAACTATCCCCAATAAACCAAATGCATTATGTGTTCCTCCCATTGCATCGGTATAAGTTCCTCTTTCGGGAATGAACGGAGACCAATTAGCAGTATTGATATATTGAGCGCCGAAAATAATAATGAATAAAACAACAACCACTTTTACTACCACCATAATATTATTTGTGCTTGAAGCTTGTTTTATTCCTCTAACAAGAATGGCTGTAACCAACCAAATAATTAACAAAGCGGGAAGATTTATAGAAAGATCTACACCCATAAATGAAGGTAATTGAAGATCAGAATAGTGATTTGCGAGATTTGAAGTTGTTCCTTTATGTACCGCATCCGCAACTAATTCTTTTGCGGTAAAAACATCGTTCATCAACCAGAGAGGGAATTTTATATTGAAGAGAAGCAGAAATTTTGCAAAGTAACCTGACCATCCAACCGCTACAGCAGAGGCTGCCATCCCATATTCAAGTATTAGATCCCATCCTATTATCCATGCAAATAATTCTCCGACTGTTGCATAAGAATAAGCATAAGCTGAACCTTCAACGGGTAGAAAAGAAGCAAATTCTGCATAACATAACGCTGCAAACGTACAACCGATACCGGCAACAACAAAAGAGAGAGCTAATGCAGGTCCTGCGTACTCTTTTGCACCGACTCCGGTCATCACGAAAATCCCTGCTCCGATGATCGCTCCGATGCCGAGTGATGTTAGCCCCCATTTTCCCAAAACTCGTTTGAGTTTGCTCTCTCTCATCTCCGCCTCAAAATGTTCGACGGGTTTTCGCTGCCAAAGTTGACTATTCATTTCTATACTTTTCTCCGATAGTGTTTTTAGTTCGTAAATATAAAAGAGTGAGGAATTTTTTTGACGCTCTATTCCCTAGCAATGCAATCCTCTTGCAAGTTAAATAAAAACTTTTGTAAGTTTGCCAAAAATTAAGAATAAATCACTTATAAGAAAAATTGTTTCTAATAGGAAAGTGTTTTTAGATTTTTCTATGTAATTAATTTTATCCGAAATTTTCTCTTTTTGTATGGATCTTAAAACGAACTGAAAATATTTTTGTTGTTTGGTAATTTCCAAAAACGTTTCTAAATTTTGCTGTACAAATAAATTTAAATAATTTTGTAGAACCTCAAACGGGGATTACATGAAAAAAGCACTTTATAGCCAGTTCATTTTCCAACTCATACTCGCTTGTTCAATTTATTCGCAAGTAAATTTTGAAGAAAACAATTCAACAAAGATATTTATTAAACCAAGCGATAGAAAAATTGATTCCCGGGTGGTTACCATTACTCCTTATGGAATAATTTTAGAGAATAATGAAACTGTTAGTTACAAAGTCATTTCAAAAATAGTAACCGATAACGAGAGTCTTTTGGATACCATTCTTCACTATGTTTCTCATGCAATAAAATCTGTAGATGGAAAATATTTCTTGCTCGAAATGAAACAAGCCACATTTGAAAAACTTTTGCTGAGCGACGATAGGATATTTCAAGATCAAGTATTTATGTTCAACATCCTATCAAGTAGAGCGGAAAATATTGAACTCGCTTTTAACCTCTCACCAAGAATCTTGGAGAATGTTTACTTTCAAATGAGTTACACCAACGGAAAATATGTTAATTCCAAGTCGTACAGTTTATCAGCTATTTCTGTTGGATTTGGTAGAAAAATAAAACTCTCTACCGGTGAAATATTGTTTGGAATAAATACCGGTACGAAATCTTTAACCGTTTCTTCCAAAAAATTTATGTCCCCCCCCTTATATTCAACCGTTGGACAATCAGTAACCTATCTTGAAATTTTATATAGAAGTGATCTTACCAATAACTGGATTAATTTCTGTTTAGGTAGTAAATATTATTTTTCAAACATCAAAGTTTTGGATGTCCTCACAGATTTCAATATTAGTGCTGGATTAGTAATAAATCTTGGCGCAATATAAATGGAAATATTAAATTGTACTTTATCAGTAAAGTAACTTCGGAGAACCTTTGACCAGAATAATTGTTGTCTCGTTTTTAAGTTTGGTTTTTTCTTTTAATATGTTCGGACAGAACAACACTTATGAAGTTACAAATTTTCAACAAGGATTAGTGCTTGAACAGTTAAGTAGTCTTGGTTTCGTGCAGAACAGCAATTACGCAATCGAAAATATTTCAAGTTCAAATCCGGCTTCGTTAATAAATTTTGACAGCATGATGGTTGGAATTTCTTTTCAATACGTTTCTAACCAGGAGCCCGGCTGGCTTGGCGGTATTAATCATAATAGAGCATATCCTTTTCTCCCTCAATCTATTGGTGCAGTTTATCCGATAAATAATTTGAGAATTGGAATAGGAATTAGTCAAAGGTATAATTCTTTTTTAGATTTTGGAGAAATGAAAATTAGAACTATTGCACAGCCTGACGGAACCGGAGAAATTTTTACCGCAAAAGATGAAACACTCGTTGTCGGTTTTTCTAATCTCTACTCCTATTCTTTTACTTCGCTCATTAACAAAGATGATGCCTTAAGCCTTGGGATTCAAATTAATTTGGATCGTATGGACTATTACTCACAGATTTGGCATACTGAAGGAAGAGCCGGCGGATTTGCCATATCATTTGGTTACGGTATGCATTACAAATTTCAAAACCGGTTCAATCCCGGATTATTTGAGATCGGATTCTTCTTTGAAAAAGGTTCATCTTTTAAAGAAGAATTGAAGATGAATAGCAACTCGAACTTGGTACTAACTGATTTAGACTCGAACGATGCACAACGCCCAAATAACGCCTATGTTGTACCCTCGTCATTTGATGTTATTGTAAAAACTCCCGATAAATTTAATTACGGGTTTATTTTTTCACCGCAAAATGAACTCCATTTCTCCCTTAATTCGCGGACGGTCTATTGGAACAAGATGCGTGAAGCATGGAAAAACTGTTCCGAATTCTCGTGCAGTATAATTTTTGATTATTCAAAAAACATGCGGTTTTCCTTCGGGCTCTATTCTTCAAATCCCCAGTTAATAAACAATGGATTCTATGACACCTCTATAAACGAAAACATGAAAACCATTTACGCAACCGTTGGACTCCACATTAAAGGGAAATATTTTATTACCGATCTCTCCATTGCAGATAGTCACAATTATTCCGGGGCTTGGAGAAAACATACAATTCTTAAAGGAGCAATTGCTGTAAAAATATGAGAATAAAGTGAGTCGATATTGTATCACAGAATAGTATTCTGTGATACGGTGGCATTTTTATAGATTGTGAGTTAGTTACACACCTTACGCAAGAAATGGAGATTATTCATAATCTTAATCTTGTTCATAATCTTAATCAGCTTTAAACACTTAAAAAAGAGTAATCCGCCGAGGCGGATAAGAAAAAGATTAGGATGAAGATGGTTTTCTTTTAAAAACTGTGTAACGTGAGTTAGTAATTAAAATGGAGATTAATATGAATGTGAAAGATTTGAAAGAGTACAAATACAACGGCGCGCGATCACTGGTTTTGTTGCACGAGAAATATTTAACTTCTCTTTTACAAACCTGGAGGGAAGCTAAGAGATTAAATATCAAACTGCCCAAAACCGATGATGAAGATTATGAATCGTTGGAAACTCTTCTAAGGCATATTTTAAGAGCTGCCGGAAGATACATGATCTGGATGTGCGACAAACTAAATCTTCCCGATCCGGAAATTGAACCGGCGCCGGAACCGGATAATATTGAAGAGGAAGCTGAAAAGTATCTGGAGCATCTTCTTATTAAATGGAGAACTCCCTTAGCTGAAGTTGAAGAGGATAAATTTAACTCACCGACTTATACTTCACGTTGGGGAGTAGAATACTGTATCGACGCCATGCTTGAACATGCCGTTATGCATCCTATCCGGCATGAGTATCAATTAAGAAATTTAATGAAGTTATAAATGCAATTAACTTTACCGTCATTTCGAGCGAAGTCGAGAAATGAGAAGTCGAGAAATTTGGCAACCTATAATATTTCGGTTTTTAGTTATCAAAAACATATAGATTTTAATGAACAACGAACTTAAAATAAAACAACAGCTTTATGCCGAATGCGTAAACTATGTTGAATCAAAGATAGAGTTAATTACTACTGCCGTTAACGAATTGCAGCAAGCTTCAAAGCTCGAAACCAAAAGCAGTATGGGTGATAAATACGAAACCGGCAGAGCCTCTATTCAGCTTGAAATGGAAAAATATTCTCAACAGTTAAACGAATTTACAAACCTGAAGAAAACCCTTTTTCAAATAAAAGCTGATAAGCAATATGACTCAGTGCAACCGGGCTGTTTAGTTTGTACAAACAACGGCAATTATTTTATCGCTATTACCGCCGGAGAATTTGAGATTGAAGGAGTAAAGTATTTAACCATCTCACTCGCTTCCCCGCTTGGAAAAGAATTACACAAAAGAAAAACCGGAGATACTTTTTCTTTTAGGAATAAAGAGTTTATAATTGAGTTGGTAATTTAATCTGAATTGGTTCTCCGTGACTCTGTGGCAAATTTCTTTTCACCACGGAGCCACAGAGAAAATAAAAGTTTATAAATTTTATCATTTGGCAATTTCCCAAAACATCTCTATGTTTTACTTACAAATAAACAAGAAATCAGGTGGCTTTATTTCTGAGTTAGTTTTATATAGAAAATTCTTGCCAGATGGGGCGGTAACAATTCCCCTTTTATATTCTGTAATAAATTGAATTGAAAATGATAAATTATGACTAAGAAATACTTATCAAATCTCTTTAAGACCTATCAAAAAGGCGATGCGAGAGAAGAATCTTATTACAAACATCTTGCAGATTTTATTACGGAATTTTCTGAATCCCAAAGGAAAAAGAAAATTGATGTAACTATTCTTCCTAAAAAGACAGAAGCCGGAAATCCCGATTTTAGAATTTGGGATGGTAAGCAAAAAATCATCGGGTATATCGAAGCTAAAGATTTGGGCGTTGACCTTGACCGAATTGAAGATACCGAACAACTCAAAAGGTATTTATCAACTTTCCCGAATGTTATTTTAACAAACTACACAGAGTTCCGTTTATTCAGAAACGGCGAACGGATTGAAAAAATATCAATTACTCGTCCTTTTGTTATAAAGAAACTTTCTACTGTTCCGCCACTTGAAAACGAAGATAAATTATTTGAACTGTTTGAAAAATTCTTAGACTTCTCTCTCCCCAAAACTTACACAGCAAAAACTCTTGCAGTGGAATTAGCGAAAAGAACAAAGTTTTTGAAGGATGAAATTGTTAGCGAAGAATTAAAAAGCGGTACAAAATCAATCCAAGGATTTTATGAAGCGTTTAAGGAGTTTTTAATTGCAGGGATAAGTGAAGAAGAATTTGCCGACCTTTATTCGCAAACGATTACTTACGGCTTGTTTGCAGCACGTCTCCGCGCCGAAAAAGATTTTAATAGAAAACTTGCTTACTCATTTATTCCTAAATCTATCGGAATATTAAGAGACATTTTCAAATTCATTTCGTTAGATGAGCTGCCGCCGCAGATGGAAATAATTATTGACGATATTGCCGATGTACTTTCGGCCGCCGATGCAAAAAAGATTCTCGATCACTATTATCACGAAGGAAAAGGAAGCGACCCGGTATTACATTTTTACGAAACATTCCTTTCGGTTTACGATCCTGCAACACGAGAAAAACGGGGAGTTTATTATACGCCGGAACCGGTTGTTTCTTTTATTGTCCGTTCGCTTCATCAGATACTTAAAGATAAATTTAATATTAGTGATGGACTTGCAGCAAAAGATGTAACGCTTCTCGATCCCGCAGGCGGAACGCTCAGCTTTTTAGCTAAAGCAATTGAAATAGCAGTTGAAGAATTTGAAAACAAATATGGAAAAGGTGCGGTCAAAACATTTCTTAAAGATCAGGTTCTACAAAATTATTATTCATTTGAATTGATGATGGCTCCATATGCAATCGGGCACATGAAAATGTCTTTCCTGTTGGAAGAACTCGGTTACCGGATGGAAGATGATGAGCGTGTAAAATATTATTTGACAAACACACTTGATATGAAAGAACTTGATGAAACTAAATTTCCGGGAATGTCGTCTCTTTCTACCGAAAGTCATGAAGCGGGGAAAGTAAAAAAGCAAGTTCCTATTCTTGTAGTTCTTGGTAATCCACCTTATTCGGGAATATCTTCAAATAAAGGCGAATGGATTTCAGAACAAATTGAATCGTATAAATATGTTGATGGCAAACATTTTGGGGAAAGAAAACATTGGTTGCAAGATGATTATGTGAAATTTATTCGCTTTTCTCAGTGGAAGATTGATCAAGCCGGTGAAGGCGTTTTAGGTTTTATCACTAACCATAGTTATCTCGATAATCCTACTTTCCGTGGAATGCGCCAATCTCTAATGAATAGTTTTGATGAAATTTATATTCTCGATCTTCATGGCAATAGTTTGAAAAAAGAAAAAGCATTCGATGGAAGCAAAGATGAAAATGTTTTCGATATTCAACAAGGTGTTGCGATTGCATTCTTTATTAAACACATGAAAATTAAAATCAAATCGGTTTTTCACCATGAACTTTTAGGACTGCGAGATGCTAAATATGACTGGCTTAACAAGCACAATATTAAAAACGTAAAATGGAATAAACTTGAACCAAATAGTCCATACTATTTCCTTGTCCAAAGAGATGAAAAGTATAGCAGTGATTATTATAATTATTTTTCAATTCAAGACATATTTCCTATTAACGTTACCGGCATTGTTACCGCAAGAGACAGTTTCGTAATTGATATTGAAAAAGATGTATTGAAAAGACGGATTGAAGAATTTAGAAGTTTATTAATCCATGATGCCTCTATTAAAGAGAGATACAAGTTGAAAGACTCAAGGGGATGGAAATTTCAAGCAGCAAGAAAAGAATTGGCAAAAGATGAAAATTGGAGTCTGTATTTCTCTAAAATATTATATCGTCCTTTTGACGTACGAAATATATATTATACAGAAAAAATGGTCGACTGGGGACGCCAAGAAGTTATGCGCCATATGTTAGAAGAAAATATTTCCTTATGTTTTATGCGGCAAGTTTCAACTTCAGAATCATATTCTCAAGTTTTAGTAAGCCAACAGATGGTAGACAATCGAACATTCTTTAGTAGCAAAGGTATTATTCAACAAGCCCCTTTATATCTCTATTCAGAAAGAAAAGAGAAAAGAAAGAATCCTCTAATTCAAATAATGATGTTTGAGCCTGAAGTAAAATATCAAACCCGGCAGCCTAACATAAAACCGGAGTTATTTGCAGAACTAAAAAATTATTTTAAGAAAGAACCAACGCCGGAAGAAATATTTTATTACATATACGCGGTTCTTTACAGCAATACTTACCGGGTAAAATATGCACAGTTTTTAAAAATTGATTTTCCACGTGTTCCTTTCACGAAGGATTACAAAGTTTTTATTCAACTTGGGAAACTTGGCAAAAAACTTGCAGATCTACATCTACTGAAAGCAAAAGAATTGGAGAACGTAATTTCCAAGTTTCCGGTTGCAGGCAGTTATAAAGTTATAAGACCAAAATATGAAGATGAAAAAGTTTGGATAAACAAAGAACAGTTTTTTAATAATGTAAAAGAAGAGGTATGGAAATATCAAGTCGGTGGTTATCAAGTTTGTGAAAAATGGTTAAAAGATCGCCAAGGTAGAACTTTAACCGTAGAAGAAATACAAACCTATTGTAAAATAGTAACTGCTCTTTCAAAAACAATTGAATTACAAAGTGAGATAGATAAATATTTTGAAAATGTTGAGAAAACGGTATAATAATTCGATTCTTATTCTCTACCGTTTGCTAATTTCCCAACACATCTCTATGTTTTGACTACAAATAAACAAGAAGTTGGTGGCTTTATTTCTGAGTTAGTTTTAAATAGAAATATTTTTTCAAAATGGGATTTTAGCCACTTCCCTTTTATATACTACAAACGATAAACCAATTTATTATTGTATTTGTAAAGAGTTGGGTATATGATTAAGATAAAAAATAAAGTTCTCCTTTTTAGACTTATGCTACAGCAAATAGTACGAAAATTCTTTTTTTTACTGAAACAAAACATTTTTGCAATTTTTGTAATCCTTGTTGCTGTATCAATTTTATTATTTCCTATTAAGCTTTCCGAATATTTTAAGTTTATCGACAAAAAATATATTTCTGATATCCTTGTTGTTATCATTGGTTCATTGTCATCAATTTTAGGAATAGTTGTTGCGATTCAACTGGTTGCATTCGAGATACAAAGAAAAACATTCGTTTCACTTGCTTTCAAGGAGTTTTTTAATTCGAACTATAGTCGCGATTTATTTAATAGCTATTTAATTACAATTGGTGTTACTTCTTTATCTCTTATTAGTTTGAAAGAAAATCCAACTAATCAAAATTATTTAATAATCTATTTTTCGATTATTTTATTTTTCTATTGTTTATTGATTCTTTATCCATCAACAAAAAGAATCATTCGCTCATCACATATTAAAGATAAAATTGTGGATGTAATAAGCCGGATTGATCAAAGAACAATAGAAGAGTTATCTTATTTCCGACCACGTGTTAAAACCAAAAATCATATAGAAATAATAGAACATAATCCTATATTCATTCTAAATGATGTCTGCATTCGTTCAATAATTGAGGAAGATAGATTCATACCTAGATTTATAATAATTAAGGTGAACCAGAAACTTTTACTAATGTTGGAACAAAGTGATAAAGGACAAAATGCTAGAAAATTAATAAACGCTTTTTTTAGTATCTATAAAAATACTTTTGAAAAAGCCTTATTAACACAACAAAATGGTACAATTATGATGATCTTAAGAGCAATAGAAGAATTAAATAATTATTGCACTATAAATAAATTTAAGTATTATTCGTTTTATGAGATGGATAACGAAATTGAAAATATGGCTATAAAGTTAGTTGTACTAAAAGATCCTGAAATGATAAGTTATATGATATGGCAACTCTACAGAATGTTCTTTGATAATCTAAAAAATAATTTAGCTCCAGAGGAAGATATACGTTTTTTTAACATGGATAAAATTCATGAACAAAAAAAGGATGATATAGATAACGCAAATCAGTGGCATTACATTGGAACTCGGTATTTTAGGATTTATGATGAGTTGATAAAACATGCTTTTGAATTAGAGAATACTGAAATATTAATGGAAATAATGCAAAATATTATGCAATTAGCATCAGATATTACCAATTCAAAAATAGGGGACAAAATAATCGCAAACATAGTTGGAGAATGTTTTTATTTTGTTAGCAAAAATGTTATTAAATGTTCCGAGAATAAATACCTACAGAAAACTTCATTTCTAATTCCATTCAATAGTGGTCTCCTTGAAGAAATAGTTAATGTTAGAAAAGAATATTCTAAACAAGCACTTAGACGAGTTGGTCATACTTTCATCGAAATTGCAAAGCAAGAGGATCTACCATTATTCCAATTAAATGAATTAGGTTCCACTGGCAGAATCTGCATTGGTAATATTGATCAATCTGAATTTTATAAAGAATCAATTATTTATTTAATCAATTTATTTGTAAAGTTATATGAAGTTGTATTGAGTCACCAACAAATTAACAAGAATAATTTACTTTTAGAAATTTATGAGCAAGCAAAATCTATAAGACGATTTTTTAAGAGTGACGAGAATAAACATCAAGATTTTTTAAAGACTATCGAGAATAAAATCGAGTCAATAAAGATATCTGACGTTACACAACTTGAAGAGAAAAAAGAATATAATTGGACTGAGATCTAAATCCTTAATAAACTTTTCCACTCAGTCATACTTAAGTTTTGGTATTATTTGAGTTTTTAGAGTTTAACTACTATTACATTATCGTTCATATAAATAACTCACTTCCTTAAAACCCGGCCATAAACCACACTCCCTATCCTCTGTTCTTTGGAATTTACACAATCGTTTTTTTAAGTTCGTGTAAATCCGTGCAATTCGTGTCCGGTATATTCTTTCTACACCGCCAAAGGCTGGGCAGGCTTTTTACTTTCAACTTTCTACTTTTTACTCACTAATTCATTTGCTATTTCCCTCTCCTCTCCGTAATTTTTTATAAACAATAAAATTATAATTCAACATTGGTTTGGCGACAAATCCACAATATATTCAAGAGCTGTTCTTCCTAATTCGTACTTGTCCGCCTCTGGCGGAATTCGTAATTCCTAATTATTCAGAGCAAAATGGAAACACAAAAAAAGACAAGTTTAGTTCGCGGACTCTCACTAACCGCCGCTGTTATGTTAGTTGCGGGTTCAATGATAGGCTCCGGCATATTTAGAAAACCAGCTACAATGGCGGGTCAACTTCACTCACCGGAATTGTTAATTCTCGTTTGGGTAGTTGCCGGGTTAATTACTTTTATCGGTGCATTAGTTAATGCAGAGATCGCCGGAATGATTGACGCCACCGGCGGACAGTTCATGTACTTCAAAGAGATGTACGGAGATTTTACCGCTTATCTTTACGGCTGGTCAATCTTAGCGGTAATTCAAACCGGAAGCCAGGCGGCAATCGCTTATGTGTTTGCCGAATATCTTGGATATTTTTTCAAATTTCCTGAAGCATCAAAATATTTTCAGGATATTTCCTTGCACATGCCATTTGTCGGGGCGATTCATCCGTTTGCAGATTTCGGAACAAAAGCCGTTGCAATTCTTTGCATCCTGTTTTTAACCGGAGTTAATTATGTCGGTGTTGTTTTCGGCGGACTTGTACAAACTATAGTTACTTTTATAAAAATCGCTTCAATTCTTTTACTCTCATTCGTACTTTTAACTTTTGGAAACGGTTCTTCTGCAAATTTCTTTTATAATTTTCATCTTCCCGCAGAAACAAGCGCAAATTTAATTGCAATGATCGGACTTGCCTTAGCCGGAGCCTTTTGGGCATACGATGGATGGAACAATGTTACTTTTGTTTCCGGAGAAATAAAAGATCCGCAACGTAATGTTCCCAAAGCTTTGTTGTACGGAACGTTGATGGTAATGGCAGTTTACATTTTGATAAATGTGGCGTACCTTTATGTATTGCCGATAGAAGAGATGAAAAATTATCCTTTGGTCGCTTCTGCCGCTGCTGAAAAAATATTCGGCGGTATGGGAGCTTCAATTATTGCCATTGCTGTAGTTGTTTCTACTTTTGGCGCGCTCAATGGTTCTATTCTTTCTACAGCGCGTGTACAGTTTGCAATGGCGCGAACAAAATTATTTTTTGTTTCACTTGGAAAGATCCATCCTAAGTTTGCTACTCCGCACGTTTCACTTGTTGTTCAAGGAGTTTGGTCGGCAGTATTGGTTTTATCCGGTTCGTTCGATACCATTACCGATTATGTTATTTTTGCCGCCTGGTTATTTTATATGCTCGGTGCATTCGGTGTTTTCGTTCTCCGTAAAAAAATGCCGAATGCTAAAAGACCTTATAAAGTTTGGGGTTATCCATATACACCGGCAATTTTTATCGTCTTTTCGTTTTTGTTTTTAATTAATTCGGTCGTATCCGATACACAAAATGCGGCAATGGGACTCATCCTCATTTTACTCGGACTTCCCGTTTACGTTTATAATAAATATTTTCATCACTGGTTTCATAAAAAGTAAGTATGAATAAAAAAATAATCTTTATTGATGCGATGGCTTTAACGTATAAAGCATATTTCGCTTTTATCAGCAGACCTTTAGTTACGAAGAAAGGCGAACCGACTTCTGCCGTCTTTGGTTTTATCACACAGATAATCAAAATATTGGAAGACATAAAACCGGCATACATGTTCGTCGGATTTGATTCAAAAGAAAAAACATTCCGCCACGATAAGTTTGAAGCGTACAAAGCTACCCGCTCAGCTATGCCGGAAGATATGATCCCGCAAATAGGAAGAATAAAAGAAATAATCGAAGCGCTTAATATTCCTGTTTTTATTTTGCCCGGTTACGAAGCCGATGATATTATCGGTACGGCGGTGAGAAAAGCGGAATCACTCGGTTATGATTCTTTTATGATCACTCCCGATAAAGATTACATTCAACTTATAACGGATAAAGTTAAATTAGTTAAACCGGGAAAATCGGGCGAAGAGATTGATGTTATCACCAAAGAAAAAGTTCTTGAAACCCTTGGCTTTGAACCGGAGAGAATGATCGATTACTTATCGCTTATCGGCGATTCAAGTGATAATATTCCCGGTGTAAAAGGCATTGGTCCAAAAGCAGCGCCACTATTAATAGAGAAATATTCCACTCTTGAAAATATTTACGAACATATCGACGAGGTTGAACCGGCTTCCGTTAAGAACAAACTCATTGCAGGAAAAGAGAATGCATTCCTTTCAAAGGAACTCGCAACTATTATGACTGATGTTCCAATTGAAATTGATTTTAATAGAACGAAGATCGGTAAACCGGAGATCGAGAAAATAAAATCCATTTTTGAAGAACTAGAATTCAAGAATCTTTACATCCGTTTAAGAAAATTCTTTGGTGAAGAGGAAATTGTTGAAGCGATTCCCGAAGTTGTGACGGTTCAAGAAAATAAAACTTTTTCAAGTTCTGAAAGCAAATATGTTTTAATCACTTCAGCAAAAGAAGCTAAAGCTTTAGCCGATGAACTTTCAAAACAATCTTTGTTTGTGTTTGATACTGAAACCGATTCACTCGATTATTTTGAAGCGAAAGTAGCCGGAGTTTCATTCTGTTACGAAAAAGGAAAAGCATTCTTTGTTGCATTAAATCCTTTCGTTCAATCAACATCATTATTTGAAAGAAATTTGGACGATAGACTTTCGCAACATGATTTTGTTCCCATCTTTAAATCCGTTTTTGAAAATGCTGCAATTAAAAAAGTCTGCCAGAATGGGAAATTCGACATCTCCATAATGCGTTCCCTTGATATTCATGTATCTGGTTTTTACTTCGATACTATGCTGGCAAGTTTCCTACTTGATCCCGATCAGAAGCACGGCATGGATGATCTTGCGCAAAAATATTTGCAGTACAAACCTATTCCCCTTTCTGAACTGATCGGCATTAAGAAAGACGCAAAACAAATATTTGATGTTGACCTGAAACGGTTGGGTGACTATTCTTCCGAAGATGCGGATGTTACGTTTCAGCTATATGAAATCTTAAAAGAAGAGATTGAAAAAAACAATTTACATAAACTTGCTTATGAAGTTGAATTCCCTCTTGCAGAAGTGTTGGAAGAAATGGAACGTTCCGGAGTTAAGATTGATAAGAAAATGCTTGGTGTACTCAGTAAAGAATTAGAAACATCCATGAACGAATATTCTGAAAAAATATTTCGTTTAGCAGGGGAAACATTCAACCTCAATTCACCGAAACAGATGCAGAAGATCTTGTTTGAAAAACTTCAGTTGCAATCTTCCAGAAAAACTAAAACGGGCTTTTCTACCGATGCACAAACGCTTGAAATGTTGCGAGGAGAACACGAAATTATTGAAAGCATTTTAGATTTTAGACAAGTCGCAAAATTAAAATCTACTTACGCTGATGCTCTTCCGAATCTAATTCACGCCAAAACCGGACGCGTACATACTTCGTTCAATCAAACCATCGCTTCTACCGGCAGACTTTCAAGTGTTGATCCCAATTTGCAGAACATTCCGATCCGTACAGAACTTGGCAGAGAAATCCGTAAAGCATTCGTTCCGCGTGATAAAGATCATCGCCTTATCAGTTGCGATTACAGCCAGATTGAACTTAGAATTATGGCAAGCATGTCCAACGACCAACGATTGATCGAAGCCTTTACACATGGTGAAGATATTCACAGAAGAACTGCCGCACTTGTTTTTCAAATTCCTCAAGAAGAAGTTACTCCCGATATGCGAAGAAAAGCTAAAGAAGTTAATTTTGGGATTTTATACGGCATTGGAATCTTCGGATTAAAAACCCGGCTGAAAATTTCTCAACAACATGCAAAAGAGATTATTGAAACTTATTTCAACACATTTAAAAATGTAAAAGCTTTTATGGATGCATCAATTCAGTCGGCAAGAGAAAAAGGATATGCAGAAACGTTACTTGGCAGACGCCGTTTTTTAAATAATATTAACAGTAAGAATTTTTCACTTCGCAATTTTGAAGAACGCGTTGCTATTAATATGCCTATACAAGGAACCGCCGCTGATATGATTAAACTAGCCATGATCAACATCCATAATGAATTGGCAAAAAGAAAGTACGATACCAAAATGATTCTGCAAGTGCACGATGAGTTGGTGTTTGATGCATTGAAAAGTGAGACGGAAGAAGTCGTTCCATTAGTGAAAGATTTGATGGAAAATGCTCTGCCTCTAAATGTACCAATACTTGTTGAAACCGGAATTGGAGATAATTGGATTGAAGCACATTAAATCTGAAGAGTTATCAGTTTTCAGTTTTAAGCTAACAAAAACAAAATAGATGTTATTGATGATTAAAAAGATGAGAAATATTTTTGAACTTTATCAGCAGCAGTGTTACCGCTTTTAATTGCCCCTTCAATTGTTGCGGGTAATCCGGTATTAGTCCAATCTCCCGCTAAAAAAACATTTTCCAACTTCGTTTTAGCAGACGGGCGTTTCAGCAAGTTTTCTTTATTCGGAATAAACGTAGCCCTCTTCTCTTTAATGATTTGGTAATCTGAAATATCTTCTCTTTTGATATTCAAATATTCTTGCAATTCCGTAGTTACAATTGAAAACAATTCTTCCTTTGATCTATCAATCAGATCATCTGCGCTGCTTGTTACGGTTGTAATAAAATTTCCATGATTAAAAACCCAATGTAGTGGTGAATCAATGAAAGCATAAAATGGTTTCTTTAGATTGTTTTGTTTCAACCATAAATGCAGAGTCAATATTCCGGAAGTGGTTAAATCAGTTCTATTATTTTCTATAATTAAGTTATTTTTATTGATTTTATTTAAGGCGTATGAAGGAATTGCCAAAATAACGGCATCGAAATCAATTATAATCCTTTTATCAGTCATCACAGAAGTAGCTTGATTCTGAGTAACAGAGATTTCCTGAAGTTTTTCTGAAAGAGATAATTCACTTTTATGTGCTACGAGAAAGTTCACTGCAGGATCAACAAATGCTTTTGATAAACCTACTTTTGGAATGATCATCGCTGACGCGTCACTTCCATTCAAGAAAATTACTTTAAGAATATCAATAAACATTTTTGCCGAAGCATCTTTTATTTGACTGTTCAAGGCTCCTATAGCAATAATTTCCCAAAATGATTTTATACAATTCCGACTTTGATTCTCTCCTTTTAACCATTCGTTAACTGAAATGTTTAAATACATTTCACTATCAATAAAAGAAAGTTTTGTTACAAGGAGAATTATTTTAATTTTGTCGGTAATGGATAAAGCCTCGTAATTCAAAAGTCCAAAAAACAATCCCAGCGGATATGGGAGATTGGTAGCTTTAAGTTGATGTTTTATTTTATTTCTCGTTACAAAGTTTATTTCAAGTTTATTTTGAGAATTAAAAAGATTTGTCACTCCAATACAATTAATAAATTCCAGCGTTTCATAATAACACCCAAGCATAAGATGCTGTCCATTATCAATTTCGTCTCCGCTTTTTTCATCAATAAATGAATAAGCTCTTCCACCGAATTTCGGGGAAGCTTCTAATATTTGTACATGGCAATTTTGTTTGGTAAGAGAAACGGCGGCGGAAAGACCGGCTAATCCACCTCCTACAATGAGGCATTTTTTCATTTATAAACTAAATTATATTTCGCCCAGACTCCGAGAGAAATACCGATTTTTTCAAATGTACTTACATTAATATTTTTATTGAACACATCGTACTTCGCTTGAATGATTCTGTCCAACATTCTGGAATAAATATGCTGCATCGCGCGTGCTGCAAACATTGAAGCTTTATCGTCAAGGTCTAAATTGTTTGTTGCTGTTTGAAAATATTCATTTGCCCTATTTGCTTCAAATTCCATCAACGAAATAAAATGTAAATTGTACTTTTTATCGAGCAAATCACTTTCACTGTAATGGAATTGTTTTAATTCATCCTGTGGAAGATAGATGCGATTTTCTCTTGCATCTTTATTTACATCGCGTAAAATATTTGTAAGCTGTAAAGCAATACCGAGATTCTCGGCAAAAGATAAAGCTGATTTATTCTTATATCCGAATATTTCAATACACATTAATCCAACCGTTGAAGCAACGCGGTAGCAGTAAAGATGCAAATCTTCAAAAGTTTCATACCGCTTCTTTTGTAAATCCATTTCCATTCCTTTGATAAGCTCAAAGAAATGTTCAATTGGAATGTGAAATTGAGAAATTGTTCCGGCGAGTTTATTTAATAATTGAAGTTCGGAGTTCCCTTTAAAAGCTTTTTCAAATTCAGTCCGCCATCTTACCAACTTTTGATATTTTAATTCATCATCATCCTGCCCCTCATCGACAATATCATCTGTCTTACGGCAGAACGCATAAACATTGTTCATCGCTTCCCGCTGACTTGCCGGGAGCAAATTAAAAGCATAATAAAAACTGCTTTTACTTTCCTTTGCAATTTGTTTAGCTGAATCGTTTTGCATAACTATATGATTTGATTAATAATGAAATAATTTCATATTTCTTTAATGACGGTCTCGTTTTTATCACATTAAATTTCGCCGATTCAATTTTTTCCAATATTTTTCTTCCACCGAGAATCGTCCACGCGATTTCAATTTTCAATTTTTTAGGTAAATACTTCAGCAACTCTTCACCGGTTAAAAACAAATTTTTCGTTCTTTCAATTTGAGATTCTATTACTTCACAAAATTTTCTTCTTAAGACCGGATCGGTGAAATTGTTTTCATCCAAACCAAATCTTGCTAAATCATTTAATGGAATATAATTTCTTCCCTTTTGAATGTCAAATTTGAAATCTTGATAAAAGTTCGTCAATTGAAGTGCGGTACAAATATTATCGGAAAGTTTTAACACTTTTTGATCACGAATATCGTGCAACTCCAGCATTAATCTCCCGATAGGATTAGCGGAATTATCACAATATGCCTGCACTTCGGAATAGTCTTGAAACTTAGTAAACAGAATATCTGAGCGGAAAGCTTTAAGCAGCTTGAAAAAATATATGGGTGAAAGTTTTCTTTCCTTGATCGTTTCGGCAAGAGCAACATCAAATTTATCAGTAAATATCCCGTTCAATAAATTCTGCAGCCGTTTTTCCAATCTTGCAAGTTGTGCCAATCTCTGCTCAACAGAAAATTGCCCTTCATCGGCAATATCATCAGCGGTGCGTGCAAACCAATAAATGATCGCAGCATCTTTCCTTAATTTTTTCTGAATTAAAAAAGTTACTACAGGGAAGTTCTCGTAGTGCTTCTGTGCAAATTGAATTGCCTCTTGATAGGCTAAATGCAGGTCATGTGTCGTATAATTCATAACTTCGTAAAACCAAAACCAAAAGAATAATGAATATCGAACAAGAAATTTGAAATGATGAAGTTGAAAAACAGATTACTTTCAATTAGAAATTCATTATTCGATATTAAATTATCGTTAATTTGTTATTACTAATGGTTCTCTAATAATTTAGTAACTCACTTTACGCAGGAGTCTTAATCATAATCATAATCTTAATCCTACTCTTAATCAGATTAAAAAATGGAGTAAGAGTAAGATTACGAATACGAACAAGATTAAGAATTTCTAGCGTAAGGTCGCTTAGTAATTTTGTGCCCGAAAGGGGACTCGAACCCCTACGGAGGATCTCCACTAGACCCTGAACCTAGCGCGTCTACCAATTCCGCCATTCGGGCAAATTATTTCCATAGAAAATTTAATAATAACAATTGTCTTTTCAAACTAATTACCAGCCGGAACCGGATTCTTTTTCCTGTTGAGAGACTGCGGAACCTCCATGAAGATTACAATTCTGCGGTTTGTGTAAAACATTTATTAAATCCGATATTTTATTCGGGCAGCTTTCATTCGCTAGACGTGTATCCCCTCTTTCAATCGTTTCTTTGCAAAACAGAGCGTATTCTACACCATCAGGCAAAGTAAAATACTCTAGCGGAAGGTTTAATTGTTTATAAACTTCAGCCATAAATTTTGCCCAAACAGGCATTGATGCTCTAGCACCTTGCCCATACCACCCGTTAAATTTTACACGCCTATCATCAAAACCGGTCCAAACACCACCGGCTAATTGCGGTGTGAACCCTACAAACCATGCATCTGCAAAATCTTGTGTTGTTCCGGTTTTACCTGCCGCCGGTCTTGAGAAATACTGCCGGACTCTTGCACCTGTTCCATAATTTAGCACATCTTCCATCATACTCGTAACAATTGCCGCAGTTTGAGGCGAGATCGCTTCACGGTATTCAGGTTTGAATTCGTCAATTATAATTCCGTTTTTATCTTCAATTCTTAAAATTGAAATTGGAGAAACAAACACTCCTTTATTTGCTAAGGTAGAAAAGGCAGATGTTAATTCAAGCGGAGTAACCTCAACCGTACCTAATGCAATTGAAGGAAATGCAGAAAGCGAAGAATTAATTCCCATTTTATGAGCGTATTTTACAACCATATTTGGCGGCGCTATTTCTGAAATCGTTAATCTCCCGGCAATAACGTTTATTGAATTTGCCAATGCCCGCCTCAACGTTAGATAACCGCCGTAATCGCTATCGCTGTTATCAGGAGACCAGCCGTTGAAATTAAATTTTTCATTTAATAAAGAATAAGCCGGGTAATAACCGTTATCAATTGCAGTAGTGTAAATGATAGGTTTAAATGAAGAACCGGGCTGCCGTCTAATTTGTGTCACGTGGTTTAATCCATATTGAAAATCTTGATCAGTACCGCCAACTAATGCTTTAATTGCCCCACTCTTCGGATCGAGCACAACAAAACCTGTCTGAATAGTACTTTCAATGAGTTTTACTGAATCAATAAACGCTGCATCATTTATTAATTGACTATATACCATCTGCTTTTGTACTTGCGAGACAGCCTCTTTATAAGCGACCGTATTTTTTATCGCTCTATCAATTAACGGTTTTAAAATCGCTTTATTGTTATCCCATTTCCAGTTTTTATAAAATAATTCCTGATATTCTCTAAGATGTTCTACAACAACTTTATTAGCAATTTTTTGCATGGACATATTAATTGAAGTGTAGATATTTAATCCGTCTCTAAACAAATCGTATCCATATTTATCAGCCATGGCAATCATTTGTTGGCGGATGTATTCCAAAAAATGAGGAGCCTCACTTCTCATTTTAACTTTCTTCCCCTTGGCTAAAATAATAGGTTCTATTCTAAATTTTTCATAATTACTTTCGGATAAATACCCCGCGTCCATCATGTTGCGCATAACTAAATTTCTGCGGGCTAAAGCTCGTTCCATTCTTCGTTCAGGATCATAATTTACAGAAGATTTTAGAAGGGCGATAAGCAAAGCTGATTCCGGCACCGTAAGTTCTTTAGCTCTTTTACCGAAATAAATGTTAGCGGCTGTTTCAACTCCGTAAGCGCTTTTCCCGAAATAGGAAACATTTAAATAAAGTTCAATGATTTCTTTCTTTGTAAAATTTCTTTCAATTTGAACTGAAGAGAGCCATTCTCGAATTTTTCTTGCAACAGTTTCAACCGGGTTTTCATTTATCGATTTCAAACTGTATAAATTTTTTGCTAGCTGTTGCGTAATAGTACTTGCGCCTTCGCGTGAAAAAGTAAAAATATTCTTTATCATCGCTTTGCCGAAACGAATTAAATCAACTCCCCAGTGACTATAAAAATTTCTGTCTTCTGTGGCAATCAAAGCATTGATGAGATGCGAAGGAATGCTGTCAACATTCGTTTCAATCCTATTTTCAATATAAAATTGTCCCAGTATTTCACCGTCAACCGTCCAGACTTTACTTGCTAACTGTGGACGCGGATTTTCTAATTCTTCAATCGAAGGTAATCCCAAAAACACATAAATAATAAAAGCTAAAACGACAACAGCAAAACCGATAAATAGATATTTAAACTTTTTAATTATTGATATGTAGTGATTTTGAGTTATATTTTTAGAAGATTTTTGCATGCTATTGCCAGTCCACTATTTGAAAACTATTATTCTGAAATATTCCGTAACAAGGTTGATCTAGCCAAGTTCCTAAATTAATATAATATCCATTTTTAACTTTCTCCAATTGTCTTTTGTGAGAATGCCCGAAAATTACATAATCATAATGCTCATTAATTTTTTCTTTAGCAGCTTCAATCATGCCGTCTATCTCTCCGTAATCTTTTTTTGAAGTATAATCTCTGCTGGATTTACTTGTTCTGCTGGCGAGAGCAATTCCTAAATCCGGATGTACTAACGAATATAATTTTTGAAGATATTTATTCCGCAGAACTTTTTTAAGAAAAAGATAACCGATATCATTTTTTACTAATCCGTCTCCGTGAGCCAGAAAAAACTTTTTGCCCTCAAGAGTAACCGATATCCCATCGTGATAAAGATGCGCGCCAATTTCTTTTTGGAAAAAGTCTCTATGAAGAAAGTCATGGTTGCCAATGAAATAATGTAACTCGACACCATTTTCGCATAAGTCTTGTAAGGCTGTAAAGGTTCTAAAAAATCCTTTTTGATAAACGTGTTTGTATTCAAACCAGTAATCAAATAAATCACCGATAATATAGAGCGCGCTCGAAGAATCTTTTGCATATTCTAAAAAAGATACTAATAAACGTTCTCTTTTTTTTTCAAGTTCGGGGGATAAAAGTCCCAAATGGATGTCGGAAATAAATAAAACGGGTTTAGACATTTTTACTCGTAAGTATTATAATCATTAAATTCAACAAGGAGCCAGCCTTGCGGGTCAAATATAAGGGAATTCATTTTCTTTTTTAGTCTGATCGTTTTTTCAAACTTAGCTTCATCTATGAGAATGATTTCGGAATAATTATCCTCGGGATTGTCAAATAAATATTTCACTTCAACCGGGAAGTGATATTCTGTATCACCCTTTTGGACTTGTCGAAGATTTAGCACCAGATAAGTGGAATCTTCATCTTGTTTAATTTTCCATCGGTAATTAATGATAGGAACGTTTTCTCCTACATAAACCCATTGCTCAAAGAATTTTGATAAGTCTTTTTTTGAAACATCTTCGCATACTTTTTTAAAATCATGCGTTGACGCATTCTTAAATTTGTATAATTCAAAATATTGATGAAGGATAGTGAAAAAATCGTCGTTCCCCACTTCCCATCTTAACATGTGAAGCACCCATGCCCCTTTTTTATAAACTTTTGAGGAAAATAAATTATCCCCCGGATCATAAAGTGTCCCCTCAAAGTCTATTCCGAAGTTATTATGCATGTTGGAAAATAAAGCGGCTTTACCAAAAACAACTTCATCGTACAACGCTTCTGCATAGGTGGCAAATCCTTCATTCAACCAAATATCTTTCCATGACATCGGCGAGACGCAATTCCCCCACCAATGATGAGCGGCTTCGTGAATATAAATATCATTGAACATTTTAGCACCGGTTACAAAATTGCTGCCAATCCCGGTAATCGTTGCACTTTCCATAGCGCCGTTTTGCCAAAGAAATTCTGCAACTCCATATTTCTCTTTCGCAAAGGGATATTCACCAAAAAGTTGAGATAGCACTTTTAATATTTGAGGATGTTCTTCGAAATCTAATTTTGCGTTTTCTAAATGATCTGGTAAAACATAAAATTGAAGTGGAACTGTATCGCCGAGAGCCGTTATATAATTATCGTGTACAATTTTATAATCCGATGAATAAATTGCTACCAGATAAGTTGGAATTTCGTAGCTCGTTTTCCAATGATATGTAGTCCTTCCGTTATTATCATACTTTTCTATGAGTGATCCGTTTGATACTGAAACTTGTGAAGAAGTATTGGTTAGATAAAAATCATAACTAGCTTTATCAGTTAGAATATCATTACATGGAAACCAAGTTGAAGCATAATCCGGTTCATTAATATTATATATTAAAGATTTTCCGTTTATTTCTCCAAAAACAAAAGAGGATAAACCAAGGTTCTTTGGTTTTCCTTCATAAATAATTTCAACATAATTTGTATCAAGAATAGTCTTCGGCTCAACTGTTAGAGTGGTTTTGTAATTGGAATAATTGGTGGCCGAACCGTTCCACAATACTTTATGGATTCGCATGTTATCATAAAAATTAATTCTAAATATTTTTTGAAGAGAATCCGTAAAAACGAATTGGAGCGTAACGTTGCCTTTAAGTCGCTTTTGCTCAGGCAATAAGTCTAACTTAATTGTATAATGAAGAACATTAATTAATTTTTGGTCGGTCGAATTGTAAGTATCTTCATCATCACTTACACCCCATACTTGATTGAATTCAAAATAACTATCTTTTGATGAGATCATACTGTTAATTTTAGACGAAGTTAATCCGCCGGAAACAACAAACGAACTCACAAAGAAAAAGAGAGTAAAATAAAAAATATTTTTTTTCATAAACGGCATTTGAAAATCATTTAACTGTTGAATGCAATTTAAGATTTTTTTGATAGTTCTGAAAAGAAAAAGCCATACCAAATACTGCGGTCTTTATTTTATGAGATTATTCACAAGCTAATAACTTAATAAGTTCTGAAGAGCTTTTCGGAATCTATCTTTTGGTAAATAATTCTTTTCTAAGTGATAGGAAAATGGGACAGGTGAATCCAAACTGCCGCAACGAATAATTGGCGCATCTAAATATTCAAAACAATGTTGGGATATAAGAGCTGCTATTTCAGCGCCGATCCCGCCGGTTAAAGTGTCTTCGTGCAAGATCAATACTTTTCCGGTTTTTTTAACGCTAGAATAAATAATTTTCTCATCCAAGGGAAGCAACGTTCGCAAATCAATTATTTCTACAGAAGGATTTGACAAATCTTTTAAGGCTTCCGATGCCCAATGAACTCCCATTCCGTAAGTTATAATTGTACATTGTGTCCCTTCTCTAACTATACTTCCCTTTCCAATTTCAATGGTGTAATAATCGTCTGGAACTAATCCATGGAGAGAACGATAAAGGAGTTTATGTTCAAAAAATAAAACGGGATTCGGGTCTTCAATAGAAGCAAGAAGTAATCCTTTCGCATCAAAGGGATTTGAAGGATAGACAATTTTTAATCCGGGTGTATGAAAAAACCATGCTTCATTTGACTGTGAATGAAAAGGTCCGGCAGCAACTCCGGCACCGGTCGGCATACGAAGAACAACATCGGCACTTTGTCCCCACCGATAATGAATTTTTGCCAGATTATTTACAACTTGATTAAATCCGCATGAAATAAAATCAGCAAATTGCATCTCGACAATTGCTTTTCCACCTTTTATTCCATACCCAAGGGCGCTGCCAATTACGGCGGATTCACATAGAGGGGTATTGCGAACACGTTCTTTTCCAAATTGCTCTACAAATCCCTTGGTAACTTTAAAAGCTCCTCCATATTCAGCAATATCCTGTCCCATCAAAATGAGGTTTTCATATTTCTCCATCGCCAATTTCAGTCCATCACTGATCGCATCAATAAATCGTTTTTCACTTTGTTGATTACTTTTAGGAAAGGAAACTGAAACCTTATTTTTTGCGTAAACATCGTCCACTTCTTCTTCAGAATCAGTAAACAGAATTTCATCATCTTCGGCTCGATGCCATTCACTATTAATTAAAGTTGAAATTTCATCTTTAATTTTAGCAATTTCATTTAGAGAAATGATGTTTTTCGATATGAGAAAATTTTCATAATTAAAAATCGGATCCTTATTCTTCCATTCTTCAATTAGTTGTTTCGGAACATAGTTTGTGCCCGATGCTTCCTCGTGCCCTCGCATTCTGAATGTAACAGCCTCCACTAAAAACGGTTTTGGGTTTTTACGCATCTCAGAAGCAATGTTCCGGAGAGTTGAGTAAACTTCTAAAATATTATTCCCGTCAATTCGTATTGCTTCTATACCATAGCCAATTCCTTTATCTATCAGCTGCTGGCATTTAAATTGTTCATCGTTGGGAGTGGATAATCCATAACCATTATTTTCGACAAGAAATATTACGGGCAAATTCCAAACAGCAGCAAGATTTAGTGATTCATGAAAGTCGCCTTCGCTTGTGCCACCGTCACCGGAAAAAACCAATACAACTTTTTTCGTCTCATTGAGCAATTCCCACAAAGCAATTCCATCTGCAACAGAAAGCTGCGGACCGAGATGAGAGATCATACCTACAATGTGATGTTCTTTTGAACCAAAATGAAATGAGCGGTCTCGCCCTTTTGTGAAGCCGTTCTTCTTCCCTTGAAATTGAGCAAATAATTTATGAAGAGGAATTCTCCGGGTGGTAAAAATTCCCAAATTTCTTATAAGCGGAAGAATAAACTCATCCTTCAGCAATGCCGATGCCGCACCGACAGAAATTGCTTCCTGCCCAATACCGGAAAACCATTTGGATATTTTTCCTTGTCTTAATAGGTTAAGCATTTTTTCTTCAATAAGACGCGGGGTTACCAAATCTTTATAAAGTTGAAGAAGCTTTTCTTCGCTAAAAGAAAAACCTGAGAATTTCATAAGTCACTCTAAAAAGTAAATTTGTTAGAAATGTTAAAAAAGAAAATTGTAGCCTAAAATTAACAAAGAAGTAAGAATAAAAAATCCAAATCCGATAGTAGTATAGCGAGCCATTAATTTTGTCCCAAGAATAATTGCAATAATTCCTTTAAAAAGAAGGTTGGCAAATAGGGCGATCACAATTGAATTTAGAGCTACAATTGGTTGAATACTATTCTTAGCAGATAGCTGCGCCATCGTTAAGGTTATAGCATCAATATTGGATAATCCGGAAATAAAACTTACAAAATAGCTTCCCTTATCGCCATAATTTAATTGTGCCAACTTTGAAAAAAGTAGTATTAATCCGAAAATTAATCCAAAATAAAGAGCAGACTTTAATTCAAAAGGATTTTTCAGATCAATTCCGGTTAATTCAACCGCTTTAATTCTTTCCCACATAATAACGCTTAATAAAATGCCAACAACAGTAAAAATCAATATAGGAATGATCGCTAATTTGGCAAGTTCTGCATTAACAACTGCAATTTCTAAAAGTACTTTTGGAAAGACCATTGTAGTAGCTATTAATATTCCCACTCCAAAGTTGGAGGAGAGCAAATCATTCTCTTTGCTTTTCTTTGCAAAAGAAAAGGTTAAAGCCGTGCTCGAAACCAGTCCGCCAAATATTGAGGTAACTGATATTCCCTTTTTATACCCAACATACTTTGTTAGAACATATCCGAGGAAACTTAGCAGCGCAATAAATATTACCATCATCCAGATTAAGCGAAGATTGATAATGTCATTCGGTCCGAAAGATCGTTCCGGTAACAAAGGGAAAATAATTATAGTAACTATTGATAACTTCAATACTGCAAAGATGTCTTCACCGGTTACATTTTCAACAAAATGATGAAGCTGAATTTTTAACGAAAGAAATAACGCCATGATGACTGCCACAATTGCAGCAATGAGAATGAAATTCCAATAGATCATTGAACCTAAAACAAAAACCATTAAAGCGGAAAGTTCGGTTGTAATACCAATCCTTCCACCACGCGTGGATGTAAAATAGGAAAGTCCGACAAGAATCATCACAGAAAAAATGAATACAAAGTAGAAAGATAAGTTGAGATAACTGGAAAGCATTGCTGAAATAAAACCATAGATCGCGATGAGCGGAAACGTCCTTATACCGGCAAATGATTTTGCACCGGGAGCTCTTGAGTGCTCTCTTTCCAATCCGATTAACGCACCGATTAGTATGGCTATCCCCAATTTTTGAATAATGACGAAAAGCTCGTCATACGTAAATTGGTTTTGCATTCCTTTAATAATTTCCGGCAAAAGTTTTAGACTATCAGCCATTTTAGCTCACATAAATTGTTTTAATATTTACGAATTCTCTAATTCCGAATAAGCCAAGTTCCCTGCCATAACCCGATTGATTGATCCCCCCGAATGGTAAACGGGGATCAGATTTAACGAACGAGTTTACAAAGCAAGCTCCTGCAAGAATTTTTTCTTTCGCAATTCGTTCACCTTTTACTAGATCCTCCGTGAATACAACTGCTCCTAACCCAAACACAGTATTATTCGCCAAACGAATTGCATCATCTTCGTCTTTTGCTTTTATTAAAGGAGCTATCGGTCCAAATATTTCTTCTTGAAAAGCGATGTTGTTTTCATCAACATTAGTTAAAACCGTCGGTGGATAAAAAGCTCCTTTTCCTTCGGGAATAAATCCACCAAGCAAAAGTTCGGCGCCTTGTTTTACACTTTGTTCAACTTGAATATGCAGTTCATTTCTTAAATCAATCCTCGCCTGAGGACCAATTGAGTTCGATTCATCAAGTGGATTTCCCATTTTTCTCAATTTCATTTGTTCAACAAAATAATCTCGAAAATGATCAAATACTTTTTCAACCACAATAAATCTTTTTGCAGCAATACAGCTTTGACCACTGTTTATCAATCTCGAAGTTACACATGTTTTGGACGCTTCTAACAGATCAGCATCTTCTAAAATTAAGTAGGGATCACTTCCTCCAAGTTCAAGTACAGTTTTTTTCAAAACATTTCCGGCTATAACGGCAACTGATTTTCCCGCTGTAGTACTTCCGGTTATGGTTACAGCTTTCACGAATGGATGTTCGATTACTTGTTTAACTTTCGAGGAAGAGATAATCAAAGTTGAAAAAAGATTTTCCGTATATCCGGCTTCACTAAATATTTTTTCGATTGCAAGAGCAGTACCGCTAACATTGGATGAGTGTTTTAGTAAGCAAGCATTTCCGGCTAATAAATTAGGTACCGCAAAGCGAAAGACTTGCCAAAAAGGAAAATTCCAGGGCATTACTGCAAGAATAATTCCCAGCGGTTGAAAAGATACAAAACTTTTTCTTGCGTCGGTTTTGATAAATTCATCGGCTAAAAAATGTTCTGCATTTTCACAATAGTAATTGCAAAGCCAGATACATTTATCTATTTCCATGCGTGACTGTATAATTGGTTTACCCATCTCAAGGGTCATCAATTTAGATAATTCTTCCTTTTGTTTTTCTAAAACTGAGGCAGCGTTTAGCATTAAACTAATTCTTTTTTCGAGTGGTATTTTTTTATGGAAATGATAAGCCAGTTCTGTTTTTTCAATACACCCACTAATTTTTTGATCCGAATATTCAGCATATTCGGCAAGAATTTCTTCTGTACTTGGATTTATAGAGTAAATCATTTTCAATTATTATTAGTAATAGTTAATTGACTTATCTTAAATTAATTTTCTTTTTTCTTAATTACAACAACTGTTTTATCATCATTATACTCTCCCCCATCCGAATATTTTACAACCGCTTCAATTAGGAGAGCTGCAATTTCTTTTGATGAACGATGGACATTTCCGGTTAAGATTTCTTCAATTTTCTTTTCACCGAATGGTTCAAAATTTTTATCTGCAGAATCTATCATTCCGTCACTGTAAATTAAAAGTACGTCTCCTTTTTCAAAAAGGATGCTATCCACCGTGTAATTTGCTTTTGGTGCCGGACCTAAAACGGGACCGGTTGGATTAAGATAATATATTTTTTTTTCTTTCCGCTTATAAAAGAAAGGAGGATTGTGTCCGGCGTTTGAATAAAGAAACAATCCGGATTTATCATTCGACAACTCGCCATAAAAAAAAGAACTGAATTTATCATCGCTGAAAATTTTATTAACAAGAGTGTTTATTCTTCTCATCAACGTTACAATTTTTATCTCGAAAGTCATTGCCATGCGAATAGCGCCTGAGATGTACATTGCCTCAGCAGACGCAGCAATACCTTTACTTGCTGCATCTCCGAGCACAACTCCTAACCTTTCTTTGTCATCACCTATTTCGAGATAATCAAAAAAGTCGCCTCCAACAATTTCAGCAGGATAAGTAATCCCATATAAATCATAATCAAAAAAGGGATATTCATGTTGAGGAAGGATTGATTTTTGTAGAAGACGAGCTTTGTCTATATCGGCTTTTAATGAGCGTTCACTTTTAGATGAACGCCATTGTTTCAATTTTGATGTTACTACGGTAGCAATAATATTCAACGAATATTTGTACTCAGTACTTACATTCGAACTATTAAATGCTAAAAGGTATTCGTAATATTTTTTTCCGTTAAGTTTAGCTTTATTTCCCACACCCGACGCATAATACTTTGAAATCCCTTTTTTCTTAAGCAAATCATTTGTTTCTGATCGAAGAACGGTTCGTTCTTTTTCCAAGTTATCAAAAAGCGGATGATCGCTAATTGATAGTATAAAGTCACTATCGATCTTAGATTTCTTAGCAGTCTGGTAAACTAACTCATATCCTTGCTTCTCTGCCGAAAATCTCCAAATTCTGCCACCAAGGATTTGAATGTCTTTCTGTTTAACAAGTTCCTGAACCACGGTTATGAGCATATCAATTTCAGTTGCAAAGAACTTTGAAGTTATTGTCTCTATTGTTTGATGAAGGTCACGGTAGTACATAAGTTATCAGTTATTAGTAATCAGTTTTCAGTTATTTAAATATTCGTTATTGCTCTATTACAGATATAATTATTCTGAATAGTAATTCATCATCTCTTGAATTGTTTTTTTGCATACCGGACAAAAGTTATTTATGGATGCTGATTTCATTGAACAATCATAACTTGGACGATAAATATTTTTGGCAACATACCCGCCTCCTTCAAATAAACCTACTTTATTTTTATAGGAGGTATCATTTGGAGTTGGCATAGGAATATCTTTATCAATCATGCTTTTCCATTTTGATTCAAAATCTACCATAGTTGTTAAATTTGCCTCAAGCGGTTCAATGTTGGTCGGATAAAAATCTAAATACGCCGTTGAACTTGTGTAATATTCATCAGCTAAAAATGCAAATCCATGCCCGAATTCATGAACAAAAATATATTCCGACAATTTATGGTCGGCAACACAAACGGAATAATGATTATAAATTGATCCACCACCGTATTTGGTAGAATTTACCAAAATATATATTTGATCGTAAGGTGCGTTTGCAGCATAATCGCGTACCGCTTTAAAATCGGAAGTCATACAATATCGTTCTTCATCAAAAGTATAAAATGTAGTATTAACGTTTGTTCTTTTCCAAATATTTTGCCCCGGTATGTCTGTACCGTTTTCTTTAGAAGGAGCTTCGATCCCCCAAATATTAAAACTTTCTTTATTCTCTGAATAGGGTGATGCATTCAATAAGTATTGAGTAAACTTACCGCAATCAGTTTTGAATTTTTCCATTTCTTCCTTTGTATATCCTTCGGGAATAATTACAATATCAACTTTATTAGCAGGACTACCGGAGTAATATACTTTGAAATTGGGGAATTCATTTCTGCGGTCTTTTGCTATAAAATAATCTTTAGGATTTACCGTTAATTCAAACTTTTTGTGTAATTCGTTTTTCCTGTCTCTTGAGAAGAAAGAGACAAGTATAGTTTGTTTTGGGAAAGGAAAGACAACAGATTCAGTAAAACTTTTTTTATATTTTTTTGCCTCCTCGGTAGTCTGCCATTCTGAAAAAAGGGTTGAATAATATTTTGAATAAATAATTTTACCGGTGGCTGAATCTGCAACTTCAACTTTATATTTCCCGTAATTAAAAGCATCAAGTAAATTTGTTTGCGAGCCGCCCCAATACGGTTCTTCCCGCAATTCATCGAATGAATACTCATCACTAACATTATCGCCGGAATGATAATAATCAATCCTTAACGTTTTGTTTTCAAAAAAAGTTTCAAATTTGATTTGTCCATTTAAGGAGATGAACAGACTCATAAAAAGTATAAAATATTTCATATTAGCTCTCATCTTTTTTTTGTAATCGAACATCCATTTGAGGTAATGGAATTTCTATTTTCTCTTTTCTAAATTCTTGAAGTATTGCTTCTCTCAGTTCACTTCCAAGTTTAGCATTGTCTAGATAATTTTCCGTGTAAGCTGTTAAACGATAATTTACTCCTGAATCACCAAACTTAGTTAAAAAAGTATCCGGTGCGGGAGTCTTCGCAACTAAAAGATTATTTACCGCTACAGAAATTAAAATCTTTTTTACCTTGTCAATATCGCAATTATAAGAAACCATAACTTCCACAACAACGCGCGATAATGCAGATGGATAGGTTAGATTAACAATCCTCGATTTTACAATATCATTGTTCGGAACAATTAAAATATTATTATCAAAATCCAATACCTTCGTACTTCTAACTCCAATTTCAATCACATCTCCAACTAAGTCCGGATTAACTTTTATTCTGTCACCAATACGAAAAGGTCTGTCGGTCATAATAATAAATCCGGAAATCATATTTGAGATGGTTTCCTGTGCGGCTAAAGCAATCGCTAGAGAACCTACTCCGAGAGAGACTATAAATCCACTGACATCAATATGAAACTTTGCCAAAACGATAACAAACGCAAGAGCAGTTAAAATCAGTTTACTTAATTTTTGAAGCAGCGGGAACAAACTTCCGCTTAAATTTTTGTTTTCTCCGGAGTCAATCTTTCCTGCGTACCAGTTGAAGAGTATTGTAATAGTTCTAAAACCTATAACTAAAATTATTAGTACGATTAATAAAAACAAAGCGTAATCTGCTGCTATTACAAGATCATCGAAGTAAGGATAATATGTAATTAATTTTTGCGGGGGATTACCTGTCTTTAACGATAAACCGTTCTTAAAAATCCCCAAACCAACAGACAATCCAATCAAGATAATAATCTTAAAGAATGTTGATTTCAGTAGATCATACATCTGATCATCAATTTGGGCTTTTGAACGTTTAACAATTGGCTTTAATAATTTCCTTAATACTTGCGATAGTATTTTTCCTATGACAATTATTACTGCCGCTACACCAAAACTAATTATAGTTAGGTAGAGTAAATCGTTGTTTAGCGTAAATCGAAAATTCTCTAATAATTTGATAATCATACGACCTTTCGCGAACCCGGTTTGATAAAAGGAATATTTTCTTTACACAAATTACAATCCTCCGGTTCATAAGATATCGCGTCAAGCGAAACGACACTTTTTTGAGGTACCCCAAATTGGACTTTCCCTTTGCTTCTATCTACAATAAATCCAACACCGACTGGGACGGCTTCACTTTGATTAATAATGTCTATAACTTCAAAAACAGAACGGCCGGTTGTTACAACATCTTCGCAAACGAGAATTCGTTCCCCTTTCTCAATTGAAAAACCGCGGCGTAAGTTTAGTTTTTTATCTTCTCTTTCAGCAAAAATGAACCGCTTATTTAATTGACGCGCGACTTCCTGCCCAACTACAATTCCGCCTATTGCCGGAGCAATTACCGTATCAATTTCAAAATTTTTATAATGTTCGGCAATTGTAGCACAAATAATATTATTGTGTTCAGGATATTGAAGCACCTTTGCACATTGGAAATAAACGTTGCTGTGCCTGCCGGAAGTTAAAAGAAAATGTCCGCTTAAAAGAGCTTCCGTTTTTTTGAAAATGTTTAGTATTTCTTCTTCTGTTAAATGGTTCATAATATTTATTCTCTTTTAAATCTTTTTTCTTAATAACGGTATTTACTTTTTCAACCACTTGTTTAAGATATTTTCTAAGTTTTCTTTGTTAATCGGTTTAGGCAGGTAATCATCCATCCCTGCAGAAATCAATTCTTGTTCATCTCCAACAAATGAATCAGCAGTAAGCGCAATGATAACAGGAGAATTACTACCAAACTCGATTTTTATTTTTTGTGTAGATTCAATCCCGCCCATAACTGGCATGTGAATATCCATAAAAACTATATGATATTTATTATCCACGACTGCATGAAATGCTTCTTCACCATTAATAACCGCATCAGATTCATAACCGAGTTTATTCAATAATCTTCCAAGAACCTGCCGATTAATGGAATTGTCATCGGCGATGAGAATTTTATTTAGTTCAGACATTTATTTTCTTACGCTTCTTTTGCTAACTGCTTTTTTAGAAGATGAATATAATCTATCTCACTTGGGTCTTTGCCGCGTTGGATTGCAAGATAATAGGAAATCCAATCTGACAAATAAATTAAATCAAGCAGCCGTTCTTGAAATGATGCTTCAGTACTTGAAAGAGAAATTATTTCAACTCCGGCTTGCATTAATAATTCGTATGTAATTGCGAATCGTTTTTTGATTTGTGGATGAGTTGTTATTTCTTCAATAAAAATCGCTTTCAGTTTGGCAATTCGTTCATCGTATGTTTCCCAACCGATTATTTCATTGTGGTTAAGTTCAGGGAATACATTATGGAAAGCGTGCATTTTTGAATTTTCATTTATCTGGCATTTGAACCTATTTCCAACAGCAGAAGTTAAACCATCAGTTGAATAAATTACCGGGAGAAAACCTACAAGTTTTTCTGCAACCTGAAATGCATAATTGTTTTCCGTAGAATATTCTTCTCCCCTTTTCTTCCAGAGATGAATTGTTTTATCAATTATTTCTTGTGAAGTTGTAACAAGTCGCAGAGTCTGTAATACTTTAAGCAGACTGAAAAAACTTAATCCCAGTGAATAACGGGGTTGAAAACCTTCTTGAAGAATAACGGTTGGAAGTTTTTCTCTACCAGCAATTTCTTTGATAGTTCCACCGGTAGTTAAACAAATAATCTGACACCTGCGTTTCAAAGCTTCATTCAACACTGAAATGGTTTCTTCCGTATTTCCGGAGTAGGAAGAAGCAAGCAGGAGAGTTGATTCACCGGCATAATTTGGTAAAGTATAATTTCTATTTACCTGCATTGGAAGCGCAATCTCGCTTTGCAAAAAGTTTAATATTAAGTCACCGCTTATTGCCGAACCACCTAATCCGCTAACAATTATATTTTTTATTTTTGAAGTGTCAATCCCAGAAAGTTCATAGTTATTGTTTTTTGCAAATTCTATCTGTTGGTAAGAATTTTTCAATACTTCAAATTGATTTTCCGGATCGTACTTTTTAACTAATTCAGTTATGGTCATAAAATATTCCTTGTACGTTGAATAAGATTATCTTTAAAGAATTTTTCTATTGTTTTTATTATTTCTTCCTCCGATGAAAGATTGAGACATTCTTCCGCTAATTTTTTTGCTTTGGAATAATCTAACGCACGGATCGTTCTTTTAACTGAAGGAATTGCCGAAGGTGAAACGCTCAAACTATCCAAACCAAGTCCAACTAGCAGAGGAACAGCTAGCGTGTCAGCCGCCATTTCACCGCAAATGCTTACCATAACCTTTGATTTTTTCCCTTCTATAACAATGTGCGATAACGTTCTAATTACTGAAGGATGAAACTCCTGGTAAAGATCAGAGACATAATCATTCCCTCTATCAACTGCCATTAAATATTGGATAAGATCGTTTGTTCCGATGCTAAGAAAATCAACCTCCGCTGCATACTCGCGCGACATTACAGCCGCCGAAGGAACCTCGATCATTATTCCAACTTTCAAATGTTTATCGAATGGAATTTTTTCATTATGAAGTTCAGCTTTGCATTCATCAATCAATAATTTTGTTTTTTTTATTTCCTGCAATGTGGAAACCATCGGGATCATAAAATTAACATTCTTATGAATACTGGCTCTTAATACCGCCCTTATTTGAATTCTAAAGAGACTCTCGTTTTCCAATAAAAGCCGGACACCGCGTAAACCCAAGAATGGGTTGGCTTCCTGTAAATCAAATTGTCTAACTTTATCACCACCAATATCAAAGGCGCGGATAGTAATGCTTTCAGGATAAATTCTATCTGCAAGTTTTGAATAGATCTTTACCTGTTCCTCTTCATCCGGAAATTCACCTATCTCTTCGATTATTTGTTCTGTCCTGAATAAGCCAATCCCTTTTGCTCCCTTTGTAATCACAAGATCAATTTCACCGCTAACATCTACATTAGCAAGAAGATTTATTTTTCTTCCGTCAAGAGTTTCTGCCGGTTTATCCTTTAAACCTTGCAATTCCTCGTTGATTTCAAAAAGGTGTTTTATTTTTTCAGTAAAATATTTTATTTGATGTTCATCGGGATTAATAAAAACAATTCCGTGAAATCCATCAATTACAAGCAAGTCTCCATCAATAATTTTTTCACTTGCGTTATGTGTGCCAACTACTGCCGGGAGATTTAGAGAACGTGCAATAATAGCCGCATGTGAAGTTAAGCCACCATGATCGGTTATGTATCCGACTGCAGAGGATTTTATAAAAAGGATGGTATCTGCAGGAGTCAAATTTCCGCTAACAACAATTGCTTCGAGAGGAATTTTTGACTGCCATCTTTTCTTTTGGAGATTTCTAATAATTCTGTTTTTAATATCTTCAATATCAAGCGCACGCTCTTTCATATAATGCTCTGAAGCGCCAAACATTAATTGCTGGTATTTTGAAATTTCATCATCAACTATAAATTCCGGGAATTTTTTTTCTTTTTTTATTCGCTCGGTAATATTTCCGATCAATACCGGGTCATCAAGGATCATTAAATGAGCTTCAAAAATTGCAGCACGTGCCTCACCCATTTTTTCTTTTGCAAAACCGAAAATTTTTCGTAATTCTTTCTGAGATTTTTCTAAAGCTTCATGAAAGAGAGTAACCGCTTCATCAACTTCTGTTATTTCGCTATTATTGATTTGAAGAACTTCTTTAGCAAATACATAAGCGTTCCCGATAGTAAGTCCGGGAGCCGCCGCAATTCCGGTAAGATAATTAGCGGAATGTTTTAATATTTCTTTTAATCCTTTCATAGTTCGTCAAACCCTCCTTGAATATATCCGCAAATTTCGTTATTCATTTGTTGTTCATCCACTCCTTCAAATGATAAATGGAGTTCACTTCCCATCTCTGCAGCTAAAGTCATAACGCCAATAATACTTTTACCGTTGATGTGCAGTCCATCCTTCGAAATAAAAAACTCCGATTTATACTTTGATGCAATTTTTACTATTGTCGCTGCAGGCCTTGTATGTAATCCGGCTTTGTTAATTATTTTAACCGTAGTTTCAATCATTATTTTGTTCTCGTTATAAGTGAATGAGCAAGAAAAGTAAAAAGTAGTTTGTCGCTTTCATTTTTTATTTGAGTTATTTGCCGGAGTGCTTTGTGTGTGTATTTAACGACTTCTTTTTGAGCATCTTCCAACACCCCAAGTTTCTGATAGAGGTTCGTATAATCTTCAACTTCACCTGCTTGAATTCCTTTATTCACAATAATTTTTTCGAGCGATGTTTTTTCTTTACCTTTTGCTTTCTCCAATGCTTTTAGAAAAAGAAAAGTCTTCTTTCCTTCTATTAAATCACCGCCGATCTTTTTCCCGAATGCATCTTCATCACCATACATATCAAGAAGATCATCTTGAATTTGAAAAGCGATACCAAGATTTCTTCCATAAAGTGAAAGTGCTTTTATTTCACTGGTTGAGCCGCCGCCGATCTGAGCTCCGATAGCACAACACATCTCAGCCATTGCAGCAGTTTTTTTCGTGATCATGATTTTGTAATCATTTATTGAAACAGATTTTTCCAACTCAAATTCTTTATCTAAGCTTTGCCCTTCGCAAACTTCTACTAATCCTTTGGTGAAATATTTTACAACATCATTTCCGGGAATAATTAAATCTTTTAAAAGATATTCATAAGCAACAGCAAGCAATCCATCACCGGCAAGAATGGCGGTGTTCAAATCGTATTTAACATGAACCGTCAATTTGTTCCGGCGTTTATCGGCATTATCCATAATATCGTCATGAACAAGTGTAAAATTGTGCAGCATTTCAACCGCTAATGCCGCGTTGTATGCGTTTTTATATGTTCCCCCTACGGCTTTGGCGGAAAACAAAACCAGTAAAGGGCGCAATCTTTTTCCTCGATCTGCTAAAATATAATCTGAAGGTTCATATAAAGAACGGGGTTTTCTTTTGGCCAAAACTTTTTTCAGTTTTGCGTCAATAATTTTTCTTTCTTTTTCTATAAGAGAGTGATAATCCTTTTCGGAAATCAATAGAAGTCCTTTTTTAATATTAATTTTTCTTTCCCAAAACTACGTAAATTCTGTGAATCGGTTAAGTACATTATCAGCTTAACATCTTCAAACCAACCACTTATAAGCGAAACAACTCCGGTTTGCTTAGTTTTTACAAGAGTTTGAAGAATTATTCTTGCGGAGGCAGTAAAATCTGCCCCAAGTGCTAATGCTTTTGCAACATCAAAAGATGAATTTATTCCACCCGAACCAATTAACATAAATTTGTTTTTCTTTTTTAGCTCGGCCGTTTTTTTGATACAGAAACTTGTCGGGAGTCCCCAATCCCAAAAAAGATTTTTGACTGACTGTTTATTACGAAGCAGTTCAACGCCAGCCCAACTTGTTCCACCTGCGCCGGCAACATCAATACCGACAACCCCTAAATCCAATAACACTTTCGCAGATTTTTTTGATATTCCCGATCCAACTTCCTTTACAATGATTGGCATCGGAGAGTATTTTACCAATTTTCCCAACGATTTTTTAATTCCATAAAAATTTGGGTCTCCGTTCTTCTGCAAAAATTCCTGCAATGGATTTAGATGAACAACTAGGACGTCAGCCTCAACTTTTTCAAGAAGCGTGATTAACGATTTAAAAGATTTCATTTTAATTATTTGCGCTCCGCCGATATTTCCAAGAATAGGAACTTCTTTAGCAGCTTTGCGGATTAATTTAAAATGTTCATCATAATCATTTGTTTCAAGCGCAAAACGCAGGCTCCCTAAACCTAGAGGGATATTCAACTCGGCGGCAACTTCAGCTAATTGCAGGTTAATATTTTCCCCTTCGGCAGTACCGCCTGTCATGCAGGAAATTAAGAGAGGATATGAAACATTTTTTCCGAAAAACTTTTTTGCAAAATCTATTTTAGTAATTTGCACTTCAGTAATTGCAGAATGAAGGAAATCATACTTCTCAAATCCGGAAGTTTTTTCCATAAATTGAACGGCATCTGTCTTGCATAACTCAAGATGCTCTTTTTTTCTTAAAATGATATGTTTGGATTGCTCTGTCATAAAGAGATTTTGTCTTTCTTTCTTTAAAGATAGAAAAAATATTTTACTTTTTGTTCTTCATTTACTTCGAAAAATTGTAATTCCTTTAAAGACGATTTCTTTTACTGACATTTCTTTTCGAACTGCATTAGTTAAAACTATTTTTTCGTAGCGTTTCAACCCTGCCTTGCTGTCGGGCAAGTCAGTTATTGAAATTTCCTCTTCCAAAACTTTGTGTTTTTTAATGAAATGATTTCTGTAAATACCATTCAATATCCCAGATGAAATTGGAGGAGTTTTCCATTTAGCATTTTTGAAGACAAAGATATTCGTAATCGAACCTTCGGTTATATTATTCTGCTCATTTAGGAACAATACCTCATCAAATCCTTCTTTTTTATATTTTATTAATTCAGAATTATAAAGCTCTCTTTTGGTGGTCTTAAAATACTGAAACGAATTGTTTGAATCTATTATCTTGTTTGAAATAATGATTCTGACACCCTTAACTTGTTGTTTTTGATCGATTTTCAACTCATTTTTAGTGACATTCACTTTGCCAAATTTATTTAACGAAACTTTTATTTTGTATTTTTTCTTATCACTTAAAGAGCTGAGACATCCGTTTAATGTTTCTAATACTTTTTCCAGGTCATAATAAAACAAGAAATATTCTGCTGAATTTTTAAGCCTTTGAAGATGCTCTTTCAATAAAAAAGGTTTCCCATCATCAAACAGCATTGATGTAAATATTTCAAATTCATTTTCAGACTGCGTTATAAAAGCTCCTTTTGAGAGAACTTCATTATATTCTTCATTTGCATTACTGCCCCACGTAATACCAGCACCGAGACCGATACTTCCGCTTTTGCCTGCTCCCGACAATTTCGGAATTGTTTTGTTTAGTTCCACTGTTCTTATCGCAATATTAAAAATACTTTTTCCGGGAAGCAACAGTCCGATTGAGCCGGTATAAATACCGCGTGGAATTTTTTCCAACCGGTGGATGATCTCCATTGTTCTAATTTTTGGCGCCCCGGTAATTGAACCGCAAGGGAAAATGTTTTTTACAAGACCCGACAACATTGGGATTGTTTTCCCCCTTAAAGTACTATTTATAATTGAAATCATCTGAAAAAGTGATTCGATCTTCTCAATTTCAAATAGCTTTTTTACCTTAACGCTGCCTTGCCTGCTTATTTTCCCAAGATCATTTCTTAACAGGTCAACGATCATCAAATTTTCAGCCCGATTTTTTTCACTTAGAAAGAGTTCCTCCTTTTTTTGTAAATCTTCATGAATATTTTTCCCCCGCTCCGCAGTTCCTTTCATTGGTTTAGCGGTTACTTTATTCCCTTCCAATTTGAAGAACAGTTCCGGAGAGAAGGAAAGTATTTTTTTATTAGGGTGATTAATGAAAGCGGAATATTCCGCCGACTGCTTTAACAGTAAATGATAAAACAATTTTTCAATGCTTCCCTTAAATTGAAAAGAAGCGGTTGTAGTTAAATTAACTTGATACGTTTCTCCTTCAGCAATTTGATTTTTTATATATTCAACCTTTTTAGTAAACGACTTCCGAGATTCATTTAAACGAAAATTGCTGATGACGACATTTTGTTTCTCAATTCCAATAAAATCTATATCGGCTGTTCGTATTTTTTTAACATTTCCTTTATCAAAAGTTACGATTACCGAGTTATCTTTAATTGATTGTTCATCGCTTTTTTTTAATTGTTTCCTTAATTTTTTCTCAAATAAAAATCCCAACTCGTAGGGAAGGATTGTATAAGCGAAGAATTTGTTTTGATTGATTTCGTCTAGACATGATAAAAAACCACCGACATCTTCTAAATCTTTAATTAAATGAATTCCATTTGGTTCTGAAAAGCAATATGATTCTTCATCACCTTTTTTTATTGGTGAATAGAAAAAAGCCGAGTAAGGAGTACCGGAAACATGGTTTAATATATCTATAAGTTTTATCATAAGGTTTTATATGATTGAATCAAAGTTCGTATGGTTGAACGATTGAATGGGTGAATGTAAAGGTGAAAATCATAAAACATAAAATCCATCAAAATTTAAACCATTCAGTCATGCATTCATTCATCCATGCGTTCACATTCCGTTTTAGTTAAAATCCATTAACATAATTAGTTTGTTTGAAGTAACTTTTAATTTAATAATTGCACGGTATAGAAAAATCAATTAATTTTTGTCTTAAATTACAAAAGAAACTTTCTCTTTATCAAACGGCAAAGGAATTAAGTATGAAAAAACCACCTCTCTCTTTTTGGCAAATATGGAATATGAGTTTTGGATTTTTAGGAATTCAATTCGGCTGGGGTTTGCAGATGGCGAACATGAGTGCAATTTATGAATATCTCGGCGCCAAACCTGATCAAATTCCAATGCTATGGCTTGCTGCTCCACTTACAGGATTGATCATACAACCCATTATCGGGAACATGAGCGATAGAACCTGGGGACGCTTAGGACGCCGCCGCCCTTACTTTTTAGTCGGTGCAATACTTAGTTCTTTTGCTTTAATCTTAATGCCGAATTCTCCCACGCTTTGGATGGCTGCCGGACTACTTTGGATACTTGATGCATCCATAAACATCAGCATGGAACCATTTCGCGCTTTCGTTGCTGATATGCTACCGGAAGAACAAAGAACTCGCGGATTTGCTATGCAGAGTTTGTTTATCGGACTCGGCGCAGTTATTGCTTCCGCTCTCCCCTATTTGCTTACAAATGTTTTTCACTTGGTTCAAGATGCAGCTGATAAAAGTTCTATTCCGGTAACCGTTCGTTATTCATTTTATATGGGTGCGTTTGCATTTATTGCTGCCGTCCTTTGGACAATATTCAAAACTAAAGAATATCCACCGGATGATCTTGAAGCCTTTAAACGTTTGAAAAAAGAAAAGAAAGGTTTGCTCAAATCAACTAAAGAAATAATTGAAGCAATTAAAGAAATGCCCAAAACAATGCGTCAACTTGCCTGGGTGCAGGTTTTTACCTGGCTGGGACTTTTCTGCATGTGGCTTTATTTCCCGGTGGCAGTAGCGCGAAATGTTTTCGGCGCACCTAATGAACTTTCTCCTCTTTATAAAGAAGGAATTGAATGGGCGGGACTTTGTTTTGCTATGTATTCAATAATAACATTTGCGACTGCTTTCGCTTTGCCAAAACTTGCGCAGTTGACATCACGTAAAATAACTCACAGTATTTGTTTAGCGCTTGGCGCTGTAGGTTTGATTTCCGTTGCTTTTATTCATAATAAATTTTTACTTCTCTTTTCAATGACCGGAATTGGAATTGCATGGGCAAGCATTTTATCTATGCCGTATGCAATATTAGCGGGACATTTACCTGAAGGAAAAACCGGTGTGTATATGGGAATTTTCAATTTCTTTATTGTACTTCCTGAAATTGCCGCTTCTCTCGGCTTCGGTTGGGTTATGCTTCATCTCCTTGATAATAACCGTTTGGCGGCAGTTATTATGGGAGGCGTTTTTTTACTGATCGCAGCTTTTCTTGTACAACGGGTCAATGATGAGACAGTGGCTGATGGTTGATAGAAATAATCTTACTCGTTTTCTTAATCATATTCTTAATCTTAATCATAATCTTAAACGATTTTGGGTAGTTAAGGCAGATTCAGCCAAAGGCTGACAGGTAAAAAAAGATTAAGAGCACGATTAAGAAACTAATTCTGATTTTTGCACAATATCAGTTAGTAAACTTCCGGTACAAAACTTTGGTCTGTCATCGGTGGACGAATGTACCCAACCTCATTTTGACGAGGGGGAATTTCGATCTTTTCTCTTTTTATATCTTCATAAGAAATTAGACTTAGTAAATGAGAAACACAGTTCAACCGCGCTTTCCTTTTATTATCCGAGTTAACAACATACCATGAGGCTTGCTTAATATCTGTAAGAGCAAACATTTCATCTTTCGCTTTTGAATATTCAACCCAGCGGCTGCGTGATTCCAAATCCATTGGACTTATCTTCCATCGTTTAGTTGGATTGTTTATTCTTTCCTGAAATCTTTTTTCTTGTTCTTCATCGCTTACGGAGAACCAGTATTTTATTAAAACAATCCCGGAACGAATGATCATTCTTTCAAATTCCGGACAGCTTCTCAAAAATTCTTTATACTCTTCATCTGTACAGAAGCCCATCACTTTTTCAACTCCGGCGCGGTTGTACCAGCTTCTGTCAAAAAAGACAATTTCACCGGCAGCCGGTAAATGCGGAGCATATCTTTGAAAATACCATTGTGTTTTTTCTTTTTCGGTTGGAGTACCAAGAGCAACTACTCGGCAAATTCGGGGATTAAGAAATTGTGTTATTGCTTTTATTGTTCCTCCTTTTCCGGCGGCGTCGCGTCCTTCAAAGATAACGACAACCTTCAGTCCTTCCTGCTTAACCCATTCTTGAAGTTTTACTAACTCAATACTTAACCGTTCAAGTTCGGTGTCATAGAATTTCTTCTCAATATTTGAAGATTCTTTTATAATGTCTTGCTCAAGAATTTCATTCTTTTCTTTTAGTTCTTGTTTTTCCGACTGCTTCTTTTTTTTCTTATTAGACATTTTCACACCTCATTTAGTTAATGAATTGAATATTCAACAAAACAGAGCAATTTCTTATGATCTAAATTAATAATTTTTAATTGAAAACAATACTCGAACCAAAGTGGTAGTTGAGAAATATTGAATCCCTAACGGGATTCTTTCTCGTGTCTTGTGTCTTTGTTACAAATATTCAACCCGATGGGATTGCATTTATTCAATCGTTCTTACCTTAAAACTTTTGCAAAACAATCGCCAACCAAATTATTACTCCAACACCATAGGTGTTGAATCTTTGTAACTCAAAATCCATCCAGTAACTAACATTCCCATCTACCTGGCGGCAGACAAGTCGGGAATGAATATTTTTCATACCATTGCTAGTTGTTTAGCCCTTAGCCAAAACGGAGCGGTTTCGACCACTCCCTACGTTTTTGAAATTTATTTTATTGTATGGAACGCTCGAGAGCGTTCCATAAATGCCATATACGCATATCATTTTTCTGTGTTAAACCTCCGAGGTACGCCCTATGCGTACCTCGAAGGTTTTTGCATCTCTGTTTCTTTCCTATAAAGTTCTCTGTCGGGTAGCTCGTTCAGTCTCTTCGCTCGACCTTCGCAGTCTTACCTTTCTTTCGATACGCTTCACAGTTTGTCACAGTCCACCATCATGAAAACAACATGCGCAAAACATACCTTCGGTATGTTTCTTGCTTCTTGGCACAATTAATCCTTGAGGCACCGAATCCTGAAACCGTATTCCTTACCGTCATTGCCCAAGTAGATACCACTATCATAGTAGTTCAGGTTCAAGATGTACGCGCTCGTTGCATCGTACTCTGTAGAACTCCAAAAGGTAGTGGCGACCCCTAAATCGCCGAAGTGACCATTGGTGGTGCGGTAGCCCACTAACAAAGCAGAGAAACCGCTTGCGTTTGTTCCGGCTCCATTTCCCGTTCCTTGTCCTACTTCTTTTAATGCGTTTCCATCATTATTTACTGCTGTGGCTAATGTTTGTAACTCCGCTTTTGTTGGTATGTGCCAACCGGTTGGGCAAATGCCTTTTGTGCCGGGTGTGGTGCTATATGCCATTGCTTCATTCCATTGGTACAAACCGCCATAAGTTGTGCAATTTGCTGCGTTATTATCATAACAGTATTTTTCTATTGTACTGTTATTACTTGCGTCAGCACTTCCTATTATCATCGTGCCAACATCAAGGTTTTCTTTCAGCCAATATTGGGTTCCTATTATTATAATATTGTATGCCTTCCCATCATACATTATGAATGAGGGGTTTAATTGAACATTAAATTTATAATCAGAATTACTCATAAATATTTGAGTAGTATAACTAAAATATCTTTGTTTACTAAAAGTAACTTTTCTCTGTCCCTGCGGTACAGTAGGTACTTGATAATATCCGGTAAAATCTGATGTTGTTACCAACTGGGAATTAGTTCCATCATCATTTAGGACGGTAATAGTAACTTCTGCTAAAGGTTGATTATTATCAGAAGATACTATTGTTCCGGTAAGATTATGAGTATACAAAGCAGAGGTCATTTCTATGTTTAATGTATTCACTCCAGCAACTAATATTAGCATATTTGAATATGAATCATAGCCACTTTTTGTGGCTTGCAGAGTTCTTTGACCCTCTATTAAATTACTTAATGTATATTTTCCATCTGAACCAGTTGTAGCAGATTGATTATATATAGTGACGATCACTCCAGATACCGGGATGGTAGTTCCAGCATAGTATGCATATCCTGTTAAAGATGCAGATTGCCCAATTGTAGTAAACGACCATATTGGTGTTGACCAAGAAGATGTACCGTAACTATTTATTGCACTTACTCTCCAGTAATAGGGAGTTGAATTACTTAATCCAGTGATCTGCGGGCTCGTTAAATTTCCAACACTCTGGTTATAAACAAAACTAGAGAAATCACTTTTCGTTGATACTTGCAAGGTGTAGCTTGTAGCTGTTGCACTTGCATTCCATGTTAATGTTGGTGATATCGCTACATCAACCGCACTATTAGCCGGTGTCGCTAATGTCGGAGCTGCCGGTGGAGTTCCTAATATAGTAAACGACCATATTGGTGTTGACCAAGAAGATGTACCGTAACTATTTGTTGCACTTACCCGCCAGTAATAAGGTGTTGAATTACTTAATCCAGTGATCTGCTGGCTTGTTACATTTCCAACACTTTGGTTATAAACAAAACTAGAAAAATTACTTTGCGTTGATACTTGCAAGGTGTAGCTTGTAGCTGTTGCACTTGCATTCCAAGTTAGAGTCGGAGATACGGAAATATCAACTGCGTTATTTGTAGGTGTTGCCAAAGTTGGTGATGCCGGTGCTGTTCCTAAGGTCGTGAATGACCAAGGAGTTGAATAAGCAGAAGTTCCGTAACTGTTCGTAGCACTTACTTTCCAGTAGTAGGGAGTCAAGTTGCTTAATCCCGTGATCTGCTGGCTTGTTAAATTTCCAACACTCTGGTTATAAACAAAACTAGAGAAATTACTTTGCGTCGATACTTGCAAGGTGTAGCTTGTAGCTGTAGCACTTGCATTCCAAGTTAGAGTCGGAGATACGGAAATATCAACTACGTTATTTGTAGGGGTTGCCAATACCGGTGATGCCGGTGCTGTTCCTAAGGTCGTGAATGACCAAGGAGTTGAATAAGCAGAAGTATCGTAACTATTTGTTGCACTTACTTTCCAGTAGTAGGGAGTTAAGTTGCTTAATCCCGTGATCTGCCGGCTCGTTAAATTTCCAACACTCTGGTTATAAACAAAACTAGAGAAATCACTTTGCGCCGATACTTGCAAGGTGTAGCTTGTAGCTGTAGCACTTGCATTCCAAGTTAGAGTCGGAGATACGGAAATATCAACTGCGTTATTTGTAGGTGTTGCCAATACCGGTGATGCCGGTGCTGTTCCTAAGGTCGTGAATGACCAAGGAGTTGAATAAGCGGAAGTACCGTAACTATTTGTTGCACTTACTTTCCAGTAGTAGGGAGTTAAGTTGCTTAATCCAGTTACTTGTTGATTTGTACTCGTAAGTCCGTTCTGGTTATAAACGAAACTAGAAAAATTACTTTGCGTTGATACTTGCAAGGTGTAGCTTGTAGCTGTAGCACTTGCATTCCAAGTTAGAGTCGGGGATACGGAAATATCAACTGCGTTATTTGTAGGGGTTGCCAATACCGGTGATGCCGGTGCTGTTCCTAAGGTCGTGAATGACCAAGGAGTTGAATAAGCAGAAGTACCGTAACTATTTGTTGCACTTACTTTCCAGTAGTAGGGAGTTAAGTTGCTTAATCCCGTGATCTGCCGGCTCGTTAAATTTCCAACACTCTGGTTATAAACAAAACTAGAGAAATCACTTTGCGTCGATACTTGCAAGGTGTAGCTTGTAGCTGTTGCACTTGCATTCCAAGTTAGAGTCGGAGATACGGAAATATCAACTGCGTTATTTGTAGGTGTTGCCAATACCGGTGATGCCGGTGGAGTTCCTAATGTAGTAAATGACCATATTGGTGTTGACCAAGAAGAAGTACCATAACTATTTGTTGCACTTACCCGCCAGTAATAGGGAGTTGAATTACTTAATCCAGTGATCTGCTGGCTCGTTAAATTTCCAACACTCTGGTTATAAACAAAACTAGAGAAATCACTTTTTGTTGATACTTGCAATGTATAGCTTGTAGCTGTAGCACTTGCATTCCAAGTTAGAGTCGGAGATACGGAAATATCAACTGCGTTATTTGTAGGTGTTGCCAATACCGGTGATGCAGGCGCTGTTCCTAAGGTTGTGAATGACCAAGGAGTTGAATAAGCGGAGGTTCCGTAACTATTTGTTGCACTTACTTTCCAGTAATAGGGAGTTAAGTTGCTTAATCCCGTGATCTGCTGGCTCGTTAAATTTCCAACACTCTGGTTATAAACAAAACTAGAGAAATCACTTTTCGTTGATACTTGCAAGGTGTAGCTTGTAGCTGTTGTACTTGCATTCCAAGTTAGAGTCGGAGATACGGAAATATCAACTGCGTTATTTGTAGGTGTTGCCAATACCGGTGATGCAGGCGCTGTTCCTAAGGTCGTGAATGACCAAGGAGTTGAAT